>SCPN01000380.1_pt1 | contig 127658 bp, 115 predicted proteins | sample 6106831 | NCBI WGS metagenome assembly SCPN01 (sample SAMN10720447, study PRJNA508395) | human gut metagenome | isolation source: Participant 1, 0 month | reverse complement strand
GATAGACTGTTCAAATGCCTCCAGGATTTTTTCGCCATTTTCACAGATGGTACACGCTGCACCCTCAATCTTTAACAGTTCCATCAGAATTTCCGCATTCAGCTCATTATCCTCTGCACACAGGAAATGCATTCCCTGCAAAATATTGTCATCCGGCTCATCTGTTTCTGCCTGTGATGACAAAGAAACAGATCTGTCCCCGGCAATTTTCAGATCCAGGAGAACCTCAAAACAGCTTCCCTGTCCCAGTTCACTCTCCACATCAATGGTGCCTCCCATTGCCTCACCAGATTTCTGGTAATCGCCATTCCAAGTCCGGTTCCCTGTATCTTACTTGTCAGAGAATTTTCGGCACGGGTAAACGGATCAAAGATGGTATTTTTGAAATCTGCCGACATTCCCATGCCATTATCGCTGACTAAAAAGCGATACTTGGCATAAACAGATGAATTTGATTCACATTCTTCTGCCAGAAGCTGGATTTTTCCACCTTCCTGTGTATATTTTATTGCATTGGACAACAGGTTGCTGAAAATCTGCATCAGATGAACCCGATCCCCATTCACCCACTCATGCTGGATATTTTCTTTTGTAATTGTAAAGGTCTGCTGCTTTTTTCATATATTTGAGAATGAAATATCGTGTCAAGTTCCTGTATAAAATCCAGAAGAGAAAAATCAGAATATTGAAAACCGTTTTTCCGGCTTCAATCTTGCTCATGTCCAGAACATCATTGATAATCCCTAACAGATGCTGTGAGGAAGTATCAATTTTATCCGCATACTCTATGACCTTGCCTTTATCACCGGCATCATGTCTGATTAATGACGTAATACCAATGATCGCATTCATAGGAGTACGTATATCGTGAGACATATTGGCAAGAAAACTGCTCTTGGATCTGCTCGCCTCCTTCCTGTGCCACCTGAAAAGCATCCTCTGCCGCCTGTTTAGCCTGACGCAGTTTTGTATTCACTGTTTCCAGCTTGGCATTATTTTCCCGTTCCAAACGGATTGCTTCCTGCTGGTTTCTGTGCATAACAAAGGAAATCCCCAGCATAACACAGGCAGCTACGATAACCGTAAAGATAACGATAAATACCATAACAAAATTGACAAGTTTTAATGTATTCGTAGCAACATACTCTGCCGGAACCAAAAAGATAAGTGTCCATTCGGCATTTTCCATTCTTTTTAATCCGTAAAAATATTCTGTTCCATCCAGAACCGCATTCGAATAACTATATCCTTTTTCTTCCAGTTCCGCCTTTGCACGAACGTGAAGGTTAATACTTCATGTTCTGCAAAACAGAAAATACATTATGGCCCCTTGATCAGTTCCACCTGATTGCTGTTGAACAGTTTAGATCCATTATCATCCAGCACATACACACTGTTGTTCCCATCATATGCATCGCAGTTAAAATAAGGATTCAGCTGTTCCATATCCTGGGCAATTCCAAAATAACGGATTATTGTTTTCTTTTCTCCATTCTGAAGCTCTATTGGCTCTGCAGACGATTCAGAAATACCATCTTTGACTGGTTATCCGTCATGAATCAAAAACAAAACTGATCCGTTCGGGATTGCCTTCAAAATAATCCAGCTCACGGAAAAGTCCCTTCTGTTTCCGGATTCTGTATAATATCCGCCTTCTGAATCCACTGCCATCAACGTGATCTTATGATCTGCATATGCTGATAATTCATATTTCTTTTTCCATATGTCTGCAGAGTTCATCTGTAGTCTGTATGTTTGCATCTCTCAGATAATTACATTCTTCCGTCACCCGGTCCCAGTGGGAATCGATCACATCCTCCAGATTTTGAAACATCTGACGGGTAACCTCTTCCATCTGGTTTAACCGTTCCTCATAGATAATATCCTGGATATAAGTATGATACAGGAAAAAGAATGCAAAAAGCATCGCTATACCAGTTATACAACACCCCAATATTAAATTCCGGTAATTATTTCTCTTCTGCATTCTTCTCCCTCGATTATTTCCATTATTATTTCCATTCAGCGTCTGCTTCACTTAAAGTTTCAAATTGCCCAAAAAACTCCTTTGCCGCATCCATACCCACAACACCACTGTCTGTCACTTCCGTTTCTGATGCCAGTTTTTCACTGATTCCGGAAATTGCAACCTGATAAGTCTTCTCATCTTCCAGCTCCATCGGACTTACCAGTACATAAGGATAATTGTTTCCTGTACTGACTGCATCGTATCCTTCTTTATATAAATCCTGAATCTGTTTTCCTGTTAATCGGACCGTCTGGATTGTCTGTGACCAGCCAGTCGGAAGAATGATACATACATCATAGTCTGTAATATTCTTTGCATACAGTTTTCCGCTCACACCATCATTGTTCTGGTTCGTACCATTTCCACTGATCCATGTTCCAAGGGATATAAGAGCAACGTCACTTCCGGTTGCCTCGGCAAAGCATCTGCCCACCAGCTTTGCACAGCTTTCCTGTGAGATTTCCTCTGTAGCTGTTGTGATCACTTCCGGCTGATTATTTACCACGCTGTCCTGATCCTCATCCAGCTGATCTGCCACATCCTTTATTGATGCCTTATCCTGCATGAATTCCAGCATTTTGGTTCCGGTATTTACAATCGTATTTTCCCATCCAGAATAAATAAACGGTGTCGTATTCCCTGCATTGATAAAACCCAAATATCTGCATAGTAGGTGTCATCCGCCTTTGCATCTTTGAAAGGAAGTAGTCCTGCTTTTAATGTACTGTCCGGATACAGGGCACTGGTTCCTTCTACCGTAGACAGCACCCTTCATGACTTTTAATGCATCTTCAAGTTTCTCAGGATCATTCTCCAGCTTTTTATTCAATCCATAAAAACGGTTTACATTTAAAATAAATACATTCTTGCTTCCATCTTCAGACAGGTATGGCATCAGACCAAATTTGTCCGTTGTATCTTCTGATTCCATAATGCCATTCTGTGGTCCCAATAGAAAACAGTGAATTTCCCTTTATAAAAGCTTCTCTTGTTTTACTATCATCTACCGGATCACTGTTGCTGCATCTAAGCATACCGAGGTTTTTCCATTTCTTGGATATATTCCATGCTGTCCATCATGCCTTCCGTGTCACTGACATTTGCCTTTCCTGACAGGTAATCTTTCTGCCACTGCTTTCCAGACATAGTACCAAGGAATCCCGCATCCGCAATATTACATATATACTGGAAGGCTGAACCAGGATACTGAATCTGTGCCATACATAACGTAACTCCTGCTTCTTTTGCCTTGTCTGCAAGTTCTTCAAGCTCTGTAAAAGATGTTGGCAGCTTCCAGCCATGCTTCTCAAGCAGTGTTTTATTGTAAGTGATTCCATAACAGTTGTACAAAGATGGAAGCATATAAAGTGCACCATCATCGGATACATCTTTCAGACGTGATTCCACATAATTATCTGTAAAATCGTATCCTGGAGAGATCAATCATCTTATCACTGACATCCACCACATCCGGCTTATAAAAAGTCTGTGTGCAGATATCCGGAAGATCATCTGCCTCTAGCATATTCTGCAGACAGGTTGTTGTATTTGACCCGCTATACGTGATTACTTCAAGCTCAATCTCTGGATATGTTTTATGCACCTCTTCTATAAAATTGTCCACTTCCAGATAAGGAGCCATAAAAGTAATTGCTTCGTGTTTCTTTGATGTTTCATCTGTTTTCCCACATCCTGTAAGTCCTGTTGCTGCTATGCATGCCAAAATAAGACCTGCACTTTTTGCTTTTTTGATCTTCATATTTTTCTCCCGCTAAAATCATGATAGTTACATTTATGAAAGAACCTTATCCCACCAAACTTTTTACATTCGCTTTTCAAACGGAAGTTCTCTCTGCAAGATGACATTTCAGATTATTTTGCAGTGCACAGATCAGTTCTTCAATCACAATTGGTTTGGATAAGAAGCTGTCCATACCGCATTCCTGTGCTTTTTTTCTGTCTTCGTCAAAAGCATTGGCCGTCATGGCAAGGATGGTAATTTTCGCCAGCGCCGGATTTTTCAGGGCACGAATCTGTTTCGTAGCCTCATATCCGTTCATTACCGGCATCTGTACACATCCATCAACACCAGATCATAATCCCCTGGCGTTGCATTTTTAACTTTTTCCACTGCTTCTGATCCATTTTCTGCGGTATCAACAAGGAAACCATATTCATTCAGGATCTCCACCGCAATTTCACTGTTCAGTTCATTGTCTTCCACAAGCAGTACAGACCTGCCTCTGAAATCCAGATCTGCTGCCGGAAAAATCGAAGTCTCTGTTTCAGCCTTCTTCTGACCGATGGCAGTCAGCAGCGTCTCTCTGATATCTGACATAAACATAGGTTTCGCACAGAATGCAGTTACCCCTGCTGCCCTGGCTTCCACTTCGATATCTGACCAGTCATATGCAGTCAGGATAATGATCGGTGTATCATCGCCAAGGCTGCGGATCTGGCGTGTAACTTCAATACCGTTCATATCCGGCAGACGCCAGTCAATGATATAAGCATGGAATGCATCTCCAAGTTCCATAGACTGACGAGCACGAAGAACAGCCTCTTTACCGAAAAGTGTCCATTCGGAACGCATCCCAACCTTCACAAGCATCTTCGTCACACTGTCACAGGTATTAAAATCATCATCGACAACCAATGCCTTCAGACCTTCCAGTTCTGCGATTTTCTCTGTGCGGCGGTGTTCAGGCTGAAGCTTCAATGTCAGGCGGACAAGAAATTCGGTGCCTTTGCCCTGTTCTGTCTGAACCTCAATGGTTCCTCCCATCATATCCACGATGTTTTTGGTAATGGCCATACCAAGGCCTGTCGTACCCTGAGTCCTGCTGACAGTGGAAGTCCGCTCCCGCTCAAACGGCGAAAATATCTTCTGTACAAATTCCGGACTCATGCCGATTCCGTTATCCTTTACCCGTATCTCGTACAGACCACTGTCTTTTGTTTTTCCCGGGAACTGTTTCAGCCGAACGGAAACGGTTCCACCGGCAGGCGTAAATTTGACCGCATTGGACAAAAGATTCAGCAGTACCTGATTCAAACGCGTCTTATCGCAATAGACGTCCTCATTGGTCACATCCATGGCATCCATATAAAGCTCCAGCTGTTTTGCATGGATCTGCCCACTGACAATGGTCTTCAGATCATGAAGGACCTCTGACAGACTGACCTCCGTTTCCTCCAGATGAATCTTTCCGCTCTCAATACGGCTCATATCCAGCACATCATTGATAAGTGAAAGCAGATGATTGCTGGATGAAAGAATCTTACCCAGATAATCCCTGACCTTTTCCTTTTTATTATCAATATTACTCACAGCCAGTGTGGTAAAACCAATGATCGCATTCATTGGTGTCCGGATATCGTGAGACATATTGGAAAGGAAGGTGCTCTTTGCCTTGTTGGCAGTCTCCGCAGCGCGGACCGCCTCAGAAAGCGCCTGATTCATCTTTTTATCAGATGTACGGTCAGACATAACCAGGATATATTTCTTTTTCCCGTTTACCTCGCTGCCCATTGCAACATTATGAAACCAGCGTTGTTCCCCTGTTTTCTGATGAACATATTCAAAATCCCATTCCTTCTGTTCATCAACCTGGATCTTCTCCAGATAATTTTTCTTAGGATCTTCCGATTTTTGAGGATGCATTCTCCACAGAACACAAATATCTTTACGGATCTGTTCTACTGTAATGCCCAGCAGTTTTTCCACATTGGGACTGACGTAATCTGTCTTATATGTTTTCGCATCCAGCATCAGGAAAACATCATCCACATTCATGGAAAGCTTCTGAAACAGCTCTTCCCTGTACAGGATCTCCGTATCTTTTTTCTTGAGGCTTACCCTGCTTTTCCTTAGGATCAGCCAGATAAAAAGACCGGCAACACTCAACGCTACTATGCCTGCAAGCATCATGGTACTGTGCTGCAAAACATTCATGCTGGCATTAACAATCTCAGCCTTTACAAGTCCCAGAAATACCCAGTCCTGAATTTCTGATTTTTCATAGACCAGATAATGCTTCTTTCCATCCAGATTTACCAGCATCGCACCGGTATCTCCTGCTTTAAACTTCCCTGAAAGTTCAAGGATCTCTTTTTCCGGAATATTGGAATGCTCTCTTAGAACGCCAAAGAAATTATATGCATTTCCCCATTCCCTGAAAGAATGATCCACGACAACACGGCCATCCGGATGAACAACATAGCTCTTTGCATTTCCATGAAAAGCAGAAATATCCAGTACATTTACAATATCCGAATTCTCATAGGCAATAGCGATCGCATCGTATCCAAATCCCTGATAGTTTCCATGAATCCTGGGACTGGCAAAAACAAGTATCTGGGATTTTCCGGGAACTACTGCATTCGTTACGATATCATTCCCATTTTGGATCTCATCTTCAAAATTTTCCTGTAAATCAAGATATCCCGTTTCTCCGGTCAGCATTTTGTAGTTACCGTCCGTTGACAGAAAATAAAAATCTAAAAATCCGGCGTCTTTTTGTGCGTTCTCTATATAATCACGGATTTTATCTTCATCGGAAGTCTCCTGCAGATACGCCCCCCACATATGAAGATAGGTCAGATTCTTATTTGTCAGTTCCCTTAACATATTATCAGACTGATGAAAAACCTCAGTCAGATGAGAAACACTTTCCTCATAAACCGTTTTCGACACAAGCTTGAAATATCGAAAAACAGTCAAAACAATTCCCGCAAAAAGAAGAAGAAAGACCGCTGTCCTGAACCGTTTTTTCATGACACGTTTTTCTCTGTTTGTATTATGGTTTTTAGCTTTCATTCTTCTCACCTCAAAGTCAGGTAGTCTTCAGGCTCTGCAAGGACTGTATTCCCATCAGAAACATTTTCAATCCAGGTGTCTTTCACAGAGAACTCCCCAACATCAAATACTATATTTTTGCCTGTCGGATAAGCTTCCATGTGTTGTGGTGTCGCCAGACAAGTTACCATAAAAGTATCCGTATCACGGATTTCTTTTCCATCCTTTGCAACTTTACTCAATGTATAACCATCCTCTGTTTCCCTGATCTCCACAGAAATACCACTGAAGACTGGAAGCGATCCACGGTTAAACGTAAGGAAGCCTCCCGGATAGCCTTCTGTAAAATTTCTGACCGTCTCTTTCAGTTGTGCTCCGTCCATCTTGCAGCTAAAGCCAAAGACCATTTCCATACGATAATATGTTTCCGCCATTTTTCTGTATACCCTGCTTTCAGCACATTTCCCGTAAAGCTGTTTCCTGTTGCGATCAGCACATCCGTCCCATAAATACCACGCAGAGTGTTTGCCATAACAGAATATGCCGCATTCCCTCCACTGCTGTGAAAGCGGTTGGAATAGGATTTCTGTGAATCCAGCACGATATCCTCCGAAGTGGATTTTTCCTCAAGAAGCTGAGAATTAAATGAGCGGTATGCCTGCCCTGCATCGTATTCTCCTGAGATCATCTTCGAAACCACTTCCTTGGAAACAGAGAAAAAGTCATTTGACGCAATGCGGATATACATATGGTTTTCTTCAATCACCGGTTTCACATCTTTGAGATATTCCGTAAGATGAAGATCCACATCCTGGCTGTAGCTTAACAGATCCTGTCCATCATAAATAATCCTGTTCTGTGCATCCTCGGAAAGCATTGTGTCCAGTACCTTCATCGCTTTCTGCCGACGTGTTTCATTCTGCGTCAGATCACGGTTCAGTGCCACCTGGAAATATGGTGTGGTCATCAGCCACTTTTCGCCATTCTCCTGAAAGAACGGCAGAAATGTTGTGTTAATCCCCTGATCCTGAAACATTTTTACACCGGAAGAGCTGCCAAAATACATGGCAAGCCTGCCGCTTTGATACATCTCAACCACAGAATCATAGTTCATATCCAGATCATCCAGACCCAGCCCTGTATCCTGGATGAACTGCTCCATACGTTCAAAAGACCTCCGGCCAGACGGTACTGTCCAGACCTTCTTTCTCTGTATTATCCGGGTCACTGTAGGCGGTACGCCACTTACGTCCGTCCACAGTAGACAGTTCTGACGCTGACAATCCCCTGCAGTGTTTCCATACAGGTATAATCATAATAATAGTCTGCAGAAAACCCACGGATACCCACTGCTTCAAATGCCTGGCAGGCAGAAACGAAGCTTTCATAATCCGTTGGAAGAGGGATATCGTACTTCTCAAAAAGGTCTTTGTTGACTACAAAACCATGGGCATCTGCACACACCGGAAGCCAGTTTATACTGCCATCCTCGTTCCTGAAACTGTTGAGATAGGTATCATAGACTGCACCTGCTGCATTGGTTGTTGAAAGATCCATCAGACTGTCTTTCAGCGGACTTGCATCATGCAGGGAAAACCTGCAGCAGGTTATAATATCCGGCAATCCACCGTTTTCATTCAAAAATCTGTAGAAATCCAGATCATTATTCCCTACTACAAATTCCACATTGATGTCCGGAAGCTGTTCCTGGATGTATGGTGCATATTTTTCATACAGCTTGTACTCACAAATACACCGTGATAGTTTCTACATCTTCTTTTTCTGCACTCTTTTTGCTGCCGCCTGACAGAAGTGACATGACTGCCATCATCACAAAAAGCACACAAAATAACCGGTTCCATCTTTTCTTTTTCAATATAATTCCCTTTCTGAGATTGTTTTCCACTAATCCACTGATTCATAAATCACCTTTACCAATAATTTCGGATCCACAGGTTTTGCTATATGTTCATCCATTCCTGCTTCTTTTGCCCTCAGTCTGTCCTCTGTGAACGCATTTGCCGTCATTGCAATGATCGGAATCACCTTTGCATCCTCTCTCTCCAGAGACCGAATCAGCTTTGTGGCTTCATATCCATTCATCACCGGCATCATGATATCCATAAGAATCACATCAAATTCCAGGTTCGCTTTTTCTGAATATCTCCACTGCCTCCTGTCCATTCCATGCTTTTACCACGTCAGCTCCTTCATTCTGAAGCATAAATTCCGCAATTTCCATATTTAAATCATTGTCTTCTGCCAGAAGAATGTGGAGTCCCCTTATAGAAATTTCTGGTTTTTCTTCCGTTTCAGATCTGCCGCTCCTGTCTGTATCAATTCGGAACGGAACCCGGATCACAAATGTAGTCCCTGTACCGCCTTCTTTACTTTCAAAGGTAATGGTTCCTCCCATTTTTTCAACCAGGTTCTTTGTGATCGCCATTCCAAGTCCTGTTCCGGCATATTTTGTGCGGCTTCCTGTATGTTCCTGTGCAAATGGTTCAAAAATATGTTTCTGAAAACTCATCTGTCATTCCGATTCCGGTATCCCGGCAGACAAATTCTATCGTTGTCCATTCCGACTGTTCTGATGGGATTTCACGGCAGCTGATATAGATCTGTCCGTTTTCTCTGTTGTATTTCACTGCATTGGACAGGATATTCATCATCACCCGTTTTACATGCCCCGGGCTTCCGATAAGATCCCAGTGTGTGACTTCTTTTTTCTCCCACACAATCTGGATATTCTGTTCTGCAGCCATCTGTTCGATCACTACAAATACTTCCCTTGAAATACGGATCAGATTGAACGGGATTTCTTCAAGCACCACTTCATCCGACTCAAGCTTACTCATGTCCAGAACATCATTTACCAGTTCCAGTAACAGATTGGATGCCTCTTTAACCTTTGTCCTGCATTCCGTCTGTTTCTCCATGTCGTCTGCATAATGATCTGCCACATTAAGCATGCCGCAGATTCCCATTTGATCGGGGTCCGGATATCATGGCTCATTCGCTGGAGAAACTCTGTTTTTGCCTCATTGGCGGCTTCTGCCTTTTTTTTTGCAGCTATCAGAAGTTCTGCTTTATATTTTTCATCTTTTTCCTGTTCCTGTTTCCGGTGCGCCAGATTGGTTCTGTATGTCCAGAGCCAGAATATACTGTATATCAGGAAATAAAGAAAAATAACACCGGTCACACTTAATGGAAGGTTATGGAACACTTCCGTATCCTGAAGATATGCATAAATATAGTAATCCCTCTGCTTCAGCATGATTCCGTAACAGCCAATCCCTTCATTCTTCAAATGATAAATGTGCTGACTGTCTGTATGCTTTTTCATTGCCTGAACAACTTCGTTGTCGGCTGTATCCTGTCCCAGCAGGCTCTCATCATTGCTGGCAACAACGATTCCCTCGTCTGCAACAATAATCGTTCCGTCCCTCTGGACACTGTAACCATTTAAAAGACTCTGTATGGTCAGTGTATAGTTTCTGGCAAATTCAGGAGATGTGTATAATAATAGATTGCAACAATACCCGGTGCATCTTTTCTGGCACAGGCTGCAATGTCGACATATGCCCCGTCTTTCCCTTTCAAACCGTTCTGAATAAGTTCTTTCTTCATATCCGGCGAAATCCATGATAATTTCTTTTTGCAGATACTCCGTGATCTCATTAGTCAGAGACTCATCCATGCTGTATTCACAGTCCGTCTTTCCTTCTGCATCCAGTACAATGATACCATCCACCCATAGAGTCTGCAGGTTCTCTTTCAGAAAATCCCGGCTCAGCTGTCCGCCGTTTTCTGTTTCCATGTCAATATTCGTACTCATCTGTCTGGCACTTTCAATTGCACGGAGGATACTTTTGGATTCCGAAGATTCATTATAATGGGTGTAGGTGGAGCACTGCACTTTCACATAATTTACAATCTCTACCATCCGTTTCTCTGCTTCGGCTTTTTCCGTATGGAAAAAATAAAACAGTGAGACTGCAGCCAGGCAGATCCCAAGCAAAATTCCGACTATTTTTATCCCTTTTTCTTTTGTTTTTCTCTTAATATCCAAGATCATCCACCTCCAGATACTTCTGGGGATCATCCAGATATTTTTCAATGATTTTCAGGGATGTGCCATCCTGACGCATTTCTTCCAGGGCCTGATCCATCTGCTCACAGATTCCCCCGGTCATCCTCTTTTGCGAAAAGCAACTCCTATTCCCCACGATCATCAGAGGTTCTTCCAGGATGCGGAAACTTGCATCATAATCCTTCATATACTGGACGATAGATTCCTCATGTGCGGCTACTGCATCTACATATCCTTTCCCCAGAAATGTATAGATCAGCTCCCTGTGCCCAGGCTGATCAGATTTCCAAGTTTTGGGATCCTCGCATCCGTCCGGTTCAGGAAGATGCCTTCCGGTTTGGTTGTAGACTGGACAGCCAGGTTCTTTCCCTCCAGGTCACTCAGCTTATAAATATCACTGTTCTCATTTACAGCAACCACCTGGCGGCTTGCTATGTACGGTCCTGCCCAGCGGTAATCGTCAAGACGTCCTTCCATGGAAAAGCAGCCCATGATACAATCAATCTCCCCGCTCTCCACCAGTTCTTTTTTCTTCTCCCAGTTAATCTGGACGGCGTCCATGGAAACGCCCGTATGACCATTCTTTTAAAAGCTTCCGTAGCCAGTTCTACATCAATCCCTGTCGAGATTCCGTCTTCATTCAGATAATTGTATGGCAGGATAATTGTCACTGCCCAGGGTGATGACCGGTTTTTCTGTTTCTTTTTTACTGATATCCTCATTTTTTGCATCCACCACCGAAGGTGGCTGCTGAAATTCCCACAAACCAAATTCGCTGCAATGCGCTCTTTTTCTTTATTTCTTCTATACCTGCTCTGTTGTATTTTCAGATTTATTCTTTAAAAACCTTTTATATTTTACGCTGGTATCTGTTCGTACGAGAAAAACGTGCATCTTCTTTCCTTGGAAGAATGTTTTATAGAAACCCATTCCTTTCTCTGGCTGTGGAAAAAACGGCCGAGCCATGTTACAATGAATGATATTTCATTCGAAAAGGAGTATCTTATGATTTCAAACTATGAAAAGCAGGTGGATATCGGCAAAGCTCATTTCCTGAAATATGATCAGGAAGCCCTCTCTGCCAAATTCCACCTGGATCTTGATAAAGATTATATTTATCTTACTTATCTGAATACGCCCTGCAAGATTGAACGCCCAAGCGGAACTGTTTTCGAAAAAACGTCGGATGGTTTTGCAGAATGTCGCTCTTACGAAACAGTCATGACCATCTACGATATGCTCTGTCACGGCCAAGAAACAGAACTGCCCCCTCTTGGAGGCAAATGGACTCCAATCGCAAATTTTGCTGCTGCCGGTGCAAGCCCAAGTGCCGAAATTTTTTCGCAGAAATATGCAGATTTCTTTTCCGGCAAAGTAGATGCCGTCAAAAAAGCATGTGTTTCCATCGGCGGGATTTTAAAGCCAGCTCTTGCCGGTGCTGATATCACTGCAGAAATCCCGGCATTTTCTTTCTTCCCGGTTCTGCTTCAGTTCTGGGAAAGCGATGAGGAATTCCCGCCGCAGATTAAAATCCTGTGGGATGATCAGACGATGCGTTATCTGAATTTTGAGACTACCTACTATCTGCAGGGCGATCTGCTGAAGCGTTTACAGGAACTTCTGTAGAATAGCAAAAGCGAATATTCGCAATCCACTTTGCTGCTTGATTTGGTTAAAAAAACAGTATGCCGGGATGATCTCCCTGCATACTGTTTTCTTTTCCATTGTACTTGCCATCTCCCACCTTAGAGGTCGGAGTCTTCTTGCTGGAAGAGGATAAAAGAGACTCCATCCTGATGTTTTAATATTCACCCTTTTTATTTTCTGATGATTCTTCAAATTTCATCATACGGTATCCGACGCCGACATGCGTCTGGATATACTGAAGAGACTGTGGGTTTTTTTCCAGTTTCCGCCTCAGTGTTGCCATAAATACCCGAAGCGAAGCAATGTCCTTTTCCCAGTTACTGCCCCAGATATTTTCCATGATAAAGGTATGGGTCAGGACTCTTCCTGCGTTCTGTGCCAGCAAACACAGCAATTTATACTCGATCGGTGTCAGATGAAGCTCTTCTTCCCCAAGATACACACAGCCCGCCGCATAATCAATGCGAAGATCTCCGTTTACAAAAACTGCACTCTGATTCAGTGCGTCACTTTTCATCATCTGCAGTCTGCGTCTGGTCACACGAAGCCTTGCAAGCAATTCTTCTACTGAAAATGGTTTCGTCAGATAATCATCTGCTCCCGCATCGAGTGCTTCGATCTTGTCAACATCTTCGCTTCTGGCACTGATCACGATGATCGGCATCTGCGACCATGTCCGCACTCTTTTTATTACTTCAATTCCGTCTATGTCCGGAAGTCCAAGATCCAGCAGCATGATCTCCGGGTTGTGGCTCGCTGCTTCCAGGATCGCCACTTCTCCATTCTCCGCCGTCAGAAAATGATAATCATGTGCTTTCAAAGTTGTTGTGATCAGATTTTTCACCGAATTATCATCTTCCACAACCAGTATCCGTGGTTTGTTCATACAAATATACCTCCCCTGCCGGTAATGTAAACTGAAAAACTGCTCCATGTGGATGTGCATCTGAAACTTTGATTTCTCCTCCATGGACATTTACGATGGATTTGCAGAGTGCAAGTCCAAGTCCAAGACTTCTCCTGCTGTCTGCAATCTTATTCGTCCCGGTATAAAAAGTTTCAAAAATATGTTCTTTCATTTCATCGGAAATTCCAGGTCCGTCATCTGCAACTGAGATTACGGCATTTTTCCCTTCTCTTTCTGTCCTGATATCAATATGGGATCCCTTCTGCGTATATTTGATCGCATTATCCACCAGATTGATGACCATCTGCACGATCAGCCTGGAATCCATTCTGGCCAGAAGCAGTTCGTCCTCATGCTCAACCGTGATCGTGTGTTCATCTTTTTTCCGGTCTACATGGCGAAGTGCCTCCTGGATCACATCATCCACCAGTTCTACTGATATGTTCAGATTCATCCGACCTTCCTCCAGTCTGGTCACGGACAGCATATTTTCAATCAGATTGATCAGCCACATAGAGTCATCATAAATATCCAGATACAGCTGCTTTTTCGTCTCTTTGTCAAAATAATCTGCATTGGAAAGCAGATTGCTCGCATTTCCGGAAATCGAGGTCAGCGGTGTCCGCAGATCATGTGAAATCGCCCGCAGAAGGTTTGAGCGAAGCTGTTCATTTTTTGCCAGAATTGCCGCTTTTTCTTTTTCAATGGTAATCTGTTCATTCTCCAGTGCCAGTGCACACTCGCCGATAATCGCCTGAAGGATACTTTTTTCAAAACTTTCCAGCTGCTTCTTTTCTATGCTGATCCCCAGCACTCCATAAACTGTTTCATTTACACCGACCGTCAGATAAAGGCATTCTGCACCCGGGAAATTCCCTGTGCCTGCACCTGCACGTTTCCGGTGTTTTAAAACCCATTCTGCCACATACTTTTCTTTTTTCAGCTTCTGCTGTTCTGACCACTCCCTGTCTTCCATCATAAACACTTTGCTTTTTTCCAGTTCATGATCTTTTACACTGTAAAAAATCACATTTCTTCCAAGGAGTTTCCGAAGCTGCTGTCCCGTTTTACTGATGATTTCTTCCCTTCATCTGGCACACTGCAGAATCTGGTTTGTATCAAACAAAATCTTTGTGCGGAAAGCCACCATTTCTGACTGTTTTGCCTGATTTTTTAACTTCAGTGCCAGCGTTCCGGTCAAAAATGCAATACCGAACATGATCAGAAAGGTAACCGGATATCCCTCTCCATAAGCATGAAATGTATACCGCGGTGTCGTAAACAGAAAATTAAAAATAAGTACACTCAGCACGGCGGCGATCATACTGTAGGTCCTGTGATTTGTAAGCACTGCGATCAGCTGTACTGCAAACACAAACACTGTCATGATATTGGCATTTGCAAAACCCAGACTGTTGAAAAAATATCCCATCACACTGGCTGCCAGTAAGATCAGAATACTGGTATACAGATCACGGAAGTTCTGTATTTTCTTTTCTCTCTGAAATGCAGCGAGCAGTTTTTCCAGGCGACCGTTCCGTTCTGCGGAAACAGAAGAGGAAAGGCAGTCATCCATCACCTGTTCTGCACTTTCCTCTTTTTCTTCCGGTACCGCATCCTCCTCCAGCCAGAGATTCTGTCTGTTTGCATCACAAAATGCATCAAATTTTTTCAGCATTTCATACATAAATATAAAAATGCCTCCCACTGCCGGCAATAAAAGAAATTCTTTCATATTACCATCTTCTTTCGTTTCAGATATGGAACTGTTTCTGGATGTTTTTAATATTTCCCAGTACCAGCATGGTCTGGTCATCTCCAAGCAGAGTTTCCGACGCAATATTCATATCCAGCACGCCGTTGCACCGCAGTGCCATGATATTTACATTATATTTCTTTCGGATGTCCAGTTCTCCAACCGTTTTTCCGATCCAGGCATCCGGAATGGAAATTTCAAAAATGCCATGTTCTTCATCTAGCTCCACATAATCAAAAATGTGATCTGCACTGTAACGGATCGCCGTCCAGGATGCCAGCTGTTTCTCCGGATATACAACCTCATCTGCTCCGTTTCTTAAAAGGAACTTCGCATGTACATCTCTTGCTGCTCTGGAGACTACCATCTTTGCTCCCAGCTCTTTTAACAGAGACGTTGTTTCCAGAGAACTCTGGAAATTATCTCCGATCGCCACAATGCAGACATCGAAATTGCGCACGCCGAGTGAACGGATAAAATCCTCATTGGTCGCATCCCCGATCTGTGCGTTACGCACATACGGCAGAACTGCCTCTACTCTGCTCTCATTGTTGTCTACTGCCATAACCTGATGATTCAGTTCATCCAGTTTTATCGCAATATGCCTTCCAAATCTTCCAAGCCCGATCAGTAAGATTGATTTCATGTCTTCTTTTCCTCCATCTATAGCTTTTTTCATTTTTCATCTTGATCGCATCATAAATATCCTGCTTTTTCCTGCAAATCAAGCACACTCTGTATCTGGTGGATACTCCTATCCTACGGTAATCTTTTCCTGCGGATATTTATACTCCGTCCGCTTCCCGGAAACGGTCGCAAAGATCAGCGTCAGTCCCCCGACTCTTCCAAAGAACATCAGACAAATCAGTACCAGTCTCGAAGCCAGACCAAGTGTCGGCGTCAGTCCAAGAGAAAGTCCTACCGTTCCGATTGCCGATCCGGTCTCAAAAAATGCCGTCACAAGCGGTACTTTTTCCACATAGCTGATGACCATCGCACTTCCTGTAAACAGCATCATATATAAAACAAAAATTGTAGCGGCATTTCGCTGCGTCTCTTCTGCAATTCTTCTGTTATAAAGATGTGCCTGCTCATTCTTTCGAAATACGGAAATCGCCATGGCAAACAGAACCGCTGCGGTTGTTGTTTTCATCCCGCCTGCTGTAGATCCCGGAGATCCTCCGATCACCATCAGAAGCACCATTCCCATCTTTCCGGAATCTGTCATTTTATCGAGATCAGCAGTATTAAATCCAGCTGTTCTTGTTGTCACAGACTGGAAAAAAGAACTCCAGATCCGTTCTCCCAGCGGCATATGCTGAAATTCCAAAAAAAAGAACATGATCGCCGGAACCAGGATCAGAAAGGCACTGACTCCAAGAACTACTTTGCTCTGCAGCCGGTATTTTTTAATATGCCATTTATTCTCCTTGATATCCAGCCAGGTAAAAAATCCAATACCGCCAACCACGATCAGTGTCATAATCACAAGATTCACAACCGGGTTTGCCGCAAAAGAAGTCAGGGATGAAAATTTTCCTTTTACTCCCATCAGATCAAATCCGGCATTGCAGAATGCAGATATCGCATGAAATACAGCGTACCAGATTCCTTTGCCAAGTCCAAATTCTCTGTAAAAAACCGGAAACAGAATAACTGCCCCGATCAGTTCGATCAGAAACGAGGTTTTTAAGATAAAAGTAGTCATCCTCACAATCCCGCCCATCTTCGGAGCTGCGATTGCTTCCTGCATGGTACTTCTCTGCATCAGTCCGATCTTCCTGCCGGCGATCGTTGCGATCGATACTGCCACAGTCACAACGCCGAGACCGCCAATCTGGATCAGCAGCAAAATAATAACCTGACCAAATTCAGACCAGTAAGTTGCTGTATCCTGCACGACCAGCCCTGTTACACAGACTGCTGATGTCGCAGTAAATAGTGTATCGGAAAAAGAACTCCATCTTCCGCTTCTGGATGCCCACGGAAGCATCAGCAGCAAACTCCCTGCCAGGATCACTCCCATAAATCCCAGTATAATGATCTGAAACGATGTCATATGCCGGTGTCCGGCTTTTTTCTTTATCTTCATGATTCTTTTTGTCTCCCAGTTCTGTTTTCATGACTATCATAACACCATGTACCTAAAAATAGTATTAACAAATTTTTATCCACATTAAAATTATATAAAGATACCTGCAAAAATGTATCACACTTTTGCAGGTATACTCACTTTTTAGAATTTTCCGCTGTGACCTCCGTGTACTTCACCGGATGAGCTGACATGCGTGCTGCTTCCGCCGCCTCCACTGTGTGAATCATTATCATTTTTCGGAATCGGGCGGCTTGTAACCACTTTATTAATAAAGCGATCCTGTTTCACGGTAAGATTCAGACTGCCTTTTTTCATATATTCTTCTGCTGTGGTCCGCTTCACAACGGAAGTCAGCTTGGAACGTTTGATCGATGCCGTGATCAGTGCAATCACAAATCCGATTGCCAGGCACACAACCAGCCAGAATGCATAGGCAAATGGCTCTTGCGGCATATTATCTACATCATATGGCTCGCCTGTCTCTGCCTGTGTCAGGAAACGGTCGCACTGTTCTGCAAAACAATTAAATGCTTCTGCGTACTCACCATCACCAAGGTAGGATACCAGCTTTTCTTCTATATAACTAAGTCCGGCATCCGTAAATGCCGTGATCGCATAACCATGTGTGCTTGTTGCCCAGTTGCGGTCGCCCATATCCACCAGGAAAAGTATCCCCGCTTTGTCTTCGCCAAGTCCATAGCCATCGTAATCAAATGCATCATCGGCGTATTCGGTTGCCGTTTTTCCCTCCAGGGACTTAACGGTCATTACCACTGTATCACAATGATGCAATTCACTGACTTCATCCAGTTTTGCCTGGATCTGCTGCTGTTCTTCTGCCGTGAGCAGCTCTGCCTGGTCAACAAGTCTTGCCGGATGATCCGATGCTGCCTGAAGATTCAGAAATGGTACAAATAAAAATAATACCATACTAAGCAGCAGAGACATGATTTTCATTTTTGTTTTCTTCATCTCGCCACCTCCTTACAGCAACACCATGAAAACCCAGAGCAGTGCATAAAGGACAAGTCCGATCCCTGCTCCCCACATGGCAATAAATCTCCAGAATGCTCCATTGTCTGCCGGAAGATCACCGACAATCTTTCCGGTCTGACCGTTCATGGCAAAAATATATTTTTTACCTTTCCAAGTCGTATTTAAGATCCATACCGGATAGAGAGCATACTTTGCCTGGTCTTTGATCTCCATATTTGCTTTTTCCTGATCGATCACATGATAACCTTTAACGGTATTTCGGAATTCACGCTCTGTGCTTCTCCGGATACGTTTTTTCGCACGCCCGATGCACTCCTCTTTCGGCACATCGTAGCGGTCTGCCAGATAGCCTGCCATATACGCCATGCGAAACGGCACTGCTTCCTTAAAATCATATGGTTCCACCGATTCCATCAGCGTATCATCCATCTTTTTTGATCCGTCTGCCGGAACTTTTTCAAACTCTACCGTTCCTGCTCTTTTTACTTCAAAATTCTCATGCTCTGTGTACTCAATATCATTTGACACCCATACACGCGTCTTTTCCGCATGATAGGAGAAATCTGCCTTTGTTTTCAGGTCAAACACCCAGAATGGAACATACACACCTTTGATCTCATCAATGTGGTTCTGCTGTTTGAAGACGCCCGGCAAAAATTTTTTGCCTTCGAGATGTTTCCGGTATGCTTCTTTTGCCTGCTTTTTATCTTTCTTAAATGGAATGATATAATCCGGTCTTAAGGCACCGTCAAACTGCCCTTTCATAACAACTTTGTTGCCGCAGTACGGACAGCTCGTGGCACCGGTCGTTTTATCTGCCAGGATTTCACCACCGCAGGATTCGCACACGTAGAGCATCATTGCTCCTTCTTCTGCTGCTTCCTGTGTTTCTCCCTGTTCTGCCCCTTCTTTGGAAGCTGTTTTCTCCGACTGCGTTTCTTCAAAGTCGGACAGATCTGCAACCGTATCACAGTAAGGGCATTTCATTTTCTGAGTTTTGCTGTCAAATTCCATTGCTCCGCCACAGGCAGGGCATTTGTATTCTCTGATATCTGCCATAGATTCATCCCCTTACTGTACAATATCACCATCGTTGAACGGATCTCCGCATTCCGGACAGAAACGCGGCGGATTTGTCGGATCTTCCGGCTCCCATCCACATTTATCACAGCGGTATTTTTTTGCTGCTGCCGGTCTCGGACTGCCGCATTCACTGCAAAATTTGCCTTTGTTCAGTGCCCCGCAGCTGCATCTCCAGCCCTCTTCCGGCTTTGCTGTTCCGCATTCCATGCAGAATTTGCCGGTATTTACAGCTCCGCAGCTGCACTGCCAGCTTCCTGCCTGTGCGGACGGACGCATCGACTGGGCCTGTTTTTCTTCCGGTATATACTGCTGCTGTCTTTGTGCCTGCTGTCTCTGATTTCCCATCTGGAGAAGATCCTGGATATTGGCACTTCCGGCTCCTCCTGCCATATTCAGTCCCATAAAACCCATCATCGCACCGTTTGGATTGGATGCGGCTGCTTTCATGGCTTCTGCCTGTGCACTGCCAAGCGTTGCCGCCATCATCGTCGGATCTCTCAGAACAGCAGCATCCTGGATTTCCTGGATCTTCTTGAGGTCTTCCTCTTTGAGGGTGATCGGGTTCATCGCTATGGATACCACGGAAATACCGCGTTTTTCCGCCCACTTTTTGGTGAGTGCTTCGTTCATCGCCTCTTCGAGATCTCCCGCATGTGCCGGGATATCACTTGGCAGAAGCTCCAGTCTTGACAGCTGTGCAAATGCCGGCTGCAGTGCGGAGATAAACTCTGTCTTTAACTGTCCGTCGATCTCTTCTCTGTCGTAAGTCATCTCTACATTTCCGCAGACATTCTTATAGAAAAGGATCGGGTCGGTGATACGGTAAGAATAGATACCGTTGCATCTTACCTGTACATCACGGCTCAGTCCGGTATTGTGATCCACTACATGGAACAAAAACGGATTTGCCGTGCCAAATTTGTTATCCATGATCTCTTTTGTATTGATATAATACACTCTCTGGTCTTTTCCGGTATCTCCGCCGTAGGTAAAACGCTTTCCGAAGGTGGCAAAGGTCTTTTTCAGACCTTCGCCCAGTTTTCCGGTAAAAATACTTGGTTCTGTGGAGCTGTCGTAAGTAAACTCTCCCGGTTCTGCACAAACTTCCACAATTTTGCCCTGTTCAACGATCATCATACACTGACCGTCTGCAACTGCAATGCCAGAACCGTTTGAAATGATATTCTCACTGCCCTTGGTGTTTGAGGACCGCTTTCCCACCTGCTTCTGTCCTTTCACAACCAGGGTATCTGCATCCATCGCCTCACAATAGAAAAACTCCCTCCACTGATCTGCCATTGTTCCGCCGACTGCTCCGGCGGCTGCTCTGATAAGTCCCATAATATTTTACCCCTTTCTTTCCTTTTGTTTCTGTTACTTTCCCTTTACTATTTTATCTTTACCTTTTTGGAAAGTTTCGCTTTGTTCAAAAGTTTTGCATACTTTTTCTTCTGTGCTTTCGGCACTTTGACCGTTGCTTTTTTATTTATATTTTTAAACGCATTCTTTCCAATGGTATTGATCTTTTTACTCTTAATAATAACTTTTTTCAGCTTTCTGCAATTTGCAAAGGCATTCTTTCCAATCTTTCTGACATTTTTTCCAATTGTCAGACTTTCTATCTTCTTGTTGCCCTTTAATGCATTTGCTGCCACACTGGTTACTTTCCATGTTTTTCCGGATGCCTTGATCTTATCAAAGATCTTCACACTCTTCTTTGCTTTGCCTTTTGCAGTGATAGATTTTACCTCTACCGTGTCTTTTCCGGTTACTTTATAAGTAAACACTCCATACTGACCTTCTGCTTTGATCACCTGACCAACTTTCACCGTACCATCGTTTGGAGTTTCCGGTGCCTGTGGATTTGTAGATGGTGTTTCCTTTTCCGTAGACGGTGTTTCCTTTTCCGTAGATGGTGTTTCTTTCTTAAGTGCAGAGGCTGCATTGCGAAGAGCTGTTAAAATCTGCTGCATCTCTTCTTCGGTTGCTGTTTTTTGCTCTACGGCTTCTTTCGCTGCATTCAGTGCTTTTTCATAAACTTTCCAGGTTTCTTCTGTATAGTCACTTTCTTTCCTGCCTTCTGCTGCTGCGATTTCATTTTTCACTTCATTCACCAGTTCTTCCGGTGCCGGAACTGGTACATTTGGAATCTCCACAGTCACTTCACAGGCTGCTGTTTTCTCTCCATCTTCGGTCGTTACGGTGATGGTTGCTTTTCCATTTGCTACTGCGGTCACTTTTCCGTTTCCGTCTACAGTTACTACTTTTTCATTACTCGTTTCAAATATCACATTTTTATTTGTTGCATTTTCTGGTGCTACTGTTGCAGTAAGATCTACTGTCTGACCTTTTTCTGTCAGTTTCGCTGTGCTCTTATCCAGTGTAACTCCGGTTACGGCTACCGTTTCCGGAGTAGTATCATCTGCCAGCTCTGTGATGAATTTTGCGTCTGCAAAATCTGCGTGATCATTGCTGTCGCTGCCATTCTGATCCACGTTCAATCTGAGGATTTTGACACCTTCCACAGAAATATCCAATTTTGCCATCTCAGATGCTCTCGTAACAGCTTCACCTGTGTAAACCTGTTTATTATCAGTATAAACATTGAATTTTACATTTCCATCCTGGTTTGCTTCACGGTCAACGCCCATATAAGATGTAAATTTCTTAAAGCCCATACCTTCGATATTGTAATAGAGATTTGCGGTCGCATGAATACCCATACCTTTCTCAAAGGTTTTTTCCTGGCTTCCGTCATAAAGTGTCAGTGTCTTTCCGTCTACAGATTTGTCTTTCATGATGGAACCCCATCCAGTTGCAGAATTGCTCTCGTAACTTAAATCAGAAAGGTAAACTTCGCTCTTGCCTTCAACTCTCCAGATATAGGTTTCGGTTCTGCTCTTGTCTGCAGATTCTACTGTAACCTGTAACTGGTTGTTTCCTTTTTTCATCGTTACAGAAGTCTCTACGCTTCCCGTTCCGGTTGCAGCAGTTACATTGTTGCATTTTACAGTAATTTTTGCATTTGCTTCCTGTGCGGTAAACGTTACCCTGGAAGTTCTTGTCATAGTTGATGCTGTATACTCTTTGAGATTTGCATTAAAGTTTCCATTGCTCTGGATGGTACTGCCAAACTGTACTTTTTCCAGTTTTGCATTGCTGTCAGATGGTACACGCAAACTCAGGCTGTAGTGCTCTGTTACGCCGCCGTCTGGTGTGATTGCAATACCAACGGTCATGTTATCGCCGGAAACAGGAATGCTCTCTTGCGGGTTATATGTTTTTCCATTTACATTCAGAACTGCTTTTGCACCTTCGCCAGGATTTTTCAGAGCGATTTTGACTTCGGTCTGCCCTTTTGTCAGAGATGCACTGTAGGATTTTTCAGAAACATCAAAACCTGCCACTTCTTTGTTATCTACGCTGATGCCGCCGATGGAGCGATAAATTTCCTGTGTTGTTCCGTCTTCTGCGATTACTCTTGCTGTAATGATATTTAAGCCTGCCACAAGTGCAACTTCCTGCTCTGTAATCTGGTTTTTGCCGTTTTCTGCGGATACGATCTCATTGACATTTTTCAGTCCGACACCATTACCGACACCGTTTCGGCAGATTTCGATTTTTGCATTTTCATCTTTTGCTTTCAGAGAAATCTTTACACTCTTTACATTCTTATCGGCAGTTGTCACATAGCTCTTTGTCTCAGATGAGAATGTCGGGAAGGATACACCGGATACAGATGCACTCTCCAGAATCGCATTTCCTGATTTTACTTTTGCAAGATCTTCGATATTTCCGCTCTCTCCTCCGGTTGCTGCATCTTCGGTCAGTGCTACTGCCTTGCCATTGATCTCCAGGTCTGAGAAAGTAAATGCGGTTCCTTTTGTGCTGTTTCCGGTACCGGCAACCAGTGCCACGCCAAAGGAATTGCCGATTTTATCGTTTGTGATGCTGTTTCCTGCTTTTGTCCAGTTTTCTTTATCAACACTGTAATATCCGGTAAAGGTATTTCCGGATTTCTCCAGTTTCAGCCAGATTGCCTCTGCATTCGGATTTTCTGTGTTCTGATCTTCATTTGCACTTCCGTTTGCTTCGGTCACGACATGAACCTTTGGACTGTTCGTGCCATGTTTTCTCTCGACTGCCACATAGTTATCATCATCTTTGTAGATAAACAGACCTGCTTCGTCCCAGTTGTTGACGGTCTTGCCGCTCATCTTGACGATGGCTGTGAAGGTTCCGTCACCGCGGTTTACATTTTCACCGCTTACGATCACGTTATTGGCTGTCTGGGTTGCCCAGAGTCCCTGTCCCATTGCTTTGATGGTCACGCTGTCACCGCTGACACTGTAGCCGCCGTCGCTTGGATTTTTCACGGTCAGATCTTTTGCAAGCACTTTCACTGCTGTCACGGTTCCGGTGCTCTGATCTGTCACCGTAAAGGTCACAGGATCTGCCTGGAATTTACGTCCGCCGACCAGTTCATAAGCTGTCACGGTTGCTGTTCCCTTTTCAGACCTGTCACATGACCGGTGCCATCCACACGTACAACCTCCGGATCGCTGCTGACATAGATCATTTCGCTTGCCGGCTGTGTGCCACTGCCGATGCTTACGCCTTCGTTTTCACCGATCTTCACTTCACTGTTCTGCATATTCGTGATATTGACTCTGCGTGTCACGCCTTTATCATAAATATTATCAGAAATATTTACATTGCGGCATCCGTTGAAAGTAAATGCATTGATATTTGCACCTTCCACAGCAGAAACATTCATGGCAACGCTCTCGCCGATCGCCAGTGTGGTTTTGCCGGTTTGCTTTTCATTTACAGAGAAACGCAGAACTTTGTTTCCGGTAAAGGTCAGTCCGTTTACGCTCTTTGCATTAATAATATTGCTGGTTCCGTTTGTAAAATAGAATGTATTGTCTTTGATCCTTACATTTTATGTACCGGTTCCGCTGCTCCGTTGTTGGTCGGATCAAACTGGATAAATGCACTGTAAGAACTCTGGTTGACACCACAGCGTCTGAATACATTGCCTTCGATCAAAACATCCTCATCATGTCCTGACTCGTACCAGCTGTTTACGTCATCGGAAATGTAAACGGCTGCACCGGCTACGTTGTCAAATTCGTTGTTGCGGATCACGACCGGTTTTCTGGTTGTCACCAGAATACCACGTACCGGCATCTCACGGAATACGTTGTTCTCAATCTCAACACTCGGTGTATAAGTAACATTTTCCAGAGCTGCCGCATTTGCAGACACGGAAGACGGCATATTTGTATCCAGTGTTACAATGATCGTATCCAGATCCGTTTTGGAAGCATCGGCTTTGTCACCATTTCCGGCAACCATGGTTCCGCCATGTCCGTCCGGACCTACCACTCCGGTTACTTTTGCTTTTGCCCCGTCGATTGGAAGCAGTGTTCCCTTAGAAACAAACTCTACTTCATCTCCCACATAATAGTTCGGAAAACCGGAAGTTTCGTGGTGCTGATAGTGAACTTTGAACTTATTATCAGAGATTCGTTCTGTTACCTGTAAGAATGTTCCATGGATGTTGATCGGGTCATCCTGCGGATCTTCAAATGTGCTGTTCACAATGCGGATTGTTCCGCCGCAGCCGGACATCTGCACAAAGTCAGCAGAACCAACGCCGGTTCTTCCGCTTCCTTCATAGTTGCGGAAATTTACATCATCCAGTGTAATGTTTTTGGAAAGCTGTCCTACCACACCAAATGCATGCAGAAAATGCAGTTCGACATGCTGCATCGTCACACCATCACTCTCCCAGAAAAAGGCTGCGGAATGATCACGTGTAGTCCTTCTCATCTGCTGACCATATCCTGCCTTGAAGGATGGTGCAGAATTGTAAGTCACCTTCAGACGATGTCCGTCCAGTTTTTCCATGCTCTGTACGTTGTTGAAAAATTTATCGCCGGAAGTAGTCAGGGTAGCGGTTGTCATATCAAATCCCTGTACATGTCCGACATTGTTCGTATAACTCCAGTATGCCTGTCCGGTGTATGGGCTGACATCGCTGCTCCAGGTAACGGTTGTTCCGCTTACGGAATAATTATAACATTCCGGAACATATAAAATCGCTGTATTGCCTTCTACTTTTTCTGCTGTTACACTGACTACCGACGGTACCTGGAAATCGGTGTCAAAATTCTGGATTCTGATGTTTTTACATCCGATCGTGGAAAACATCATCATCTTGCCATGGAAGATCAGACTGGACTGATTTCCTTCCAGTGTCACATTTTCCATATTTTCCAGCAGAATACCGATATTTTTCATTTTGTACGTGCCACGGTCACCGTTATTACGGCTTAAAGTATTTGAAATATACAGTTCCCGTTTCTGTGCATGATCCGGGTAAATCTGATATTCCCCTTTCGGGAAATCCAACACAACCGGTCCGTTCACTTCTTTTGCTGCCTCGATAGCTGCCTGTATGCCCTCGGCACTGTCTTTTACTCCGGTCGGGTCAGCCCCATACTGTGTGACATCAATAACTGTTACCTTATCAGAAGCTGAGGCTGCATTTGACACCCCCCCACTACTGGGAAACAACAGCGAGATCACCAGCATGCTTTTCTTGTTTTCATGTTGTCCTCCTTTTCTTTGCTCAACTCTTATTTGCAGTATTTTAAAGAATATCAGGCAGAATGACTAAAATAGGAAGCACAAAACCATTCTTGTGACATCTTTAGTTTAATACCTACTAAAAAAATACTATATTTTCGTCATTTTGTCCAGTTAATCTCAATATCATTTCCTGATAAATCCACAAAATATCTAAATTTAACAGCCCGGATACAGATTTATTATCTTTTTCCTATTGACATAAAAAATGAAGCATACTCTTCTTCCTTTTTGTATGCTGCACTTTCTATTTTTTTATACAATTACAAGGTTTCCTTATGTCTTTACAATCTCTCCGTTATCCGCTCTGATATTAGCATATCGTAAAACTTACGGTCGCTTTTATACTTTTTATTTTCATATTTATCCTGCATAGCTGTTTCTGATACCACATGCCTGCTCAAACTCACGCAGTTTGCGTCTGGCTTCCGGAGTAATGTTCCGCGGCACCTGTACCTGGACGGTCACATAATGATCGCCGTGTACCTGCGGGTTCTTCATGGAAACAATACCTTTGCCTCGCAGACGAATCTTGCTTCCGGACTGTGTGCCTTCCCTTACTTTGCAGATCACATCGCCGTAGAGCGTATGGACTTTCGCTTCGCCGCCAAGGACTGCCGTGGAAAACGGAACATTGACGGTCGTGTAAACATCCATGCCTTTTCGTTCAAAGCCCGGTTTCTCTGCGATTTTAACTTTCAGAAGCAGATCTCCTGCCTGACCGTTTCTGCCCATCTGACCTTTGCCTCTTAAACGGATGCTCTGACCGTCATCAATACCTGCCGGGATATGCACCTGAAGCGACTGTGTCCTGCCCGGTGCAGAAGGATCCGACAGATTGATCACCTTGTCACCGCCAAGTGCTGCTTCATCGAAGCTGACGGTGATATCGGCGTGAAGGTCACTGCCCCTGCCGCCAAAGCTACTGCCTGTACCGGAAAATCCATCGCCGAAACCACTGTTTCCGCCTGAGAATCCGTCTCCAAATCCGCCGCCGAAATGATAAGATCTGCTTCCGCCGCCTGCTCCGGCACTGCGGCCGGAGAATCCGCCGCCAAAGATATTTTTCAGGATATCATCCATGTCACCGCCATCAAAATGGAACTCCTGGTATCCGCCATTTGCTCCGCCAAACGGTCCCTGACCGCCCTGGTAATCGGCACTGCCGAACTGGTCATACATTTTCTTTTTCTCCGGATCACTGAGCACCGAGTAGGCTTCTGTGATCTGTTTGAACTTCTCGGCTGCCTGTGCATTTCCGGCATTGGTATCCGGATGATATTTCTTTGCCAGTTTACGGTATGCTTTTTTGATGGTATTTTCATCTGCGTTTTTATCTATTCCAAGGATTTTATAATAATCTTTTCTTTCTTCCATTTCTGATTCCTCCTCTGATCATGTCAAATCTTATATCCATAACGTTTCTTTTGAAATGCCATGTCTGTCATCTCAGGGTCTTCATTCACCAGAATATTCTATCTGATCTGATTTTACAGAAATATCCGAAAGCTTTTTTATTCAATATGATATGATGATGCCAGGGTCAAAAGGTCTAAATCCACATGAGCTTGCTCATAGATGGATGAAAGACCTTGGACCACCCGATATGAACATAAAAGTGGGATGATAATCCACGATATGCAAATACTGAGGATTGTAGAAGGTCTGCGGAACAATCCGTAGGCATCATAGTTAGGGACTTTTGACACCCACATCATATGATCGGATATTTTTGTTCTATCAGAACTATAACACCCGATTCTCAATCTGTCAATACTTATGCACAAAAAACATGGCCGATCAGCCTGGAATCTTCTTTCTCCAGCAGAATTTCCCTCACTTTGTGAACTTCTACCCATTGTCTAAAGCCAATGGGCTTCCTGCTTCGCAGACCTCGCAACCTACTATCTCCACAGGCGTTCATTCGGGCAGTCCCTGCCCTATATTGTTATTATTCCTTTTATGCTATTTGTCTTAATCCTTCTTCCAGTATATTTTTTGCTGCGTTGATATCCCTGTCATGATTTGTTCTACAGACAGGACATGTCCATTCCCTTACTGATAGATTTTTTGTCTCTGTATTTTGGTATCCACAGGCGGAACACAGCTGACTACTGGCATAGAATCTATCTATTTTGACATATTTCCTGCCATTCCACTTTGCCTTATATTCTAACTGTCTTGTCAGCTCATACCATGATACATCACTTATAGACTTTGCCAAACGGTGATTTTTTACCATGTTTTTTATCTGCAAATCTTCCGAAACTATCACTTGGTTTTCGCTGATCATCTCATGCGACATCTTGTGCAGATAATCTTTCTGGTATTTGTTATTTTTCATGGCATAATGCTATCTTTTCTTTGTTTTGTAGTAATTTTGACTTTTTTCTTTATGGGCTAACTGCCTTTGCAGTTTCACCAGTTTCTTTTCGTATTTTCTGATGATTTTTGGATTTTCGTATTTCTTTCCAGCAGAAGTAATACATAACTCCTTAATACCTAAATCTATTCCTGTATTTTGATTTATATGTGGCAGTTCCACGTGTTCTGTTTCCACTAAAATTGATACATAATATTTTCCACTCGGAACTTGTGATATCGTTGCCGATTTTATCTGTCCGATAAAATTTCTATGCAGTTTTGCTTTTATTCCTTTTAATTTAGGCAGTTTTACTCTATTGCACAGAAATCTACTGTTATATTGCCATTCGTAAAATTTGTTGTATATGACTTATGATTATCGTGTTTACTCTTAAACTTCGGATAACCTGCGTGTTCCTTGAAAAACTTCTGGTATGCAGCATCCATGTTGTAAATCGCATTTGTCAGAGCAAATTTATCCACTTCTTTCAGCCATTCATACTTTCTTTAATTTTCTATTGCAATAATTGTTACAGTCGGTTTTACTAACTGATTTTTTCTTTTCTCATATACTTCTTTCCGGTATGCCAGTGTCTGATTATATACAAAAGGCAGCCAAATGTTTTGCAATCTGTATCTTCTGCTCATTATTAGGATATATCTGTATTTATATGCCTTTAACATCCACTGCCGCCTCCTTAACCTTGATTTTCTATATACTTTTTCAGCATTTCCTCTGATACATTTCCTACACTACATGCAAAATATCCATCTGTCTCCAAAAGGTATGTTCTTTCCAAAATTGTTTTCGTAAATATTGGGGATATCTTTTCCATATATGGTATGTTGTATAGCTCTTCATCAGGTTTACAATCTTACTAATAGACATTGTCGGTTCTGTCTCTATCATGTAATGAATATGGTCTTTATCTGTTTCCATATATCTGATAATAACACTGTGTCTCATATATCTCATATGAAAACTGCTTTATATCATCTGATATCTGCCTCGAAACCAGTAATTTCTTCCTATATTTGCAGACGAAAATAATGTGATATTGTAATAAGTATTTGTGTCTGTTTTTAGATTTCCAGGTTCCCATGCCATGAGTATACTATAATTTCTGATTTTTGGCTACCTTAACCCACCGTCTAAAGCCAGTGGGATTGCGGTAGCCTTATTTCAAAAACTGCCTCTGCTAGTGCTGCATGTCCTTCTCTTGTCATATGCTCTGATCCCTGGCAGTTACCCATCCGATGCCGCCAAAAATGCAATGCCTCTTCTTTTTGCGATCTGTTCATAGACTCTTTTCAGACCTTTTGACACTTCTACGGAACGGCGGTCAAATTCCCGGTCGTATTTCTCCACGTCTGCTCCAAGATGGATCGGTGAGATCAAAAGCACCGGAAGATCCTCTCTTTCCCTCCAGATCTGATCCAGAAGACGCTCAATGCCCACGCCGATCTTCTCCGGTGTCGTCTCATAAGCCGTTTTGCAGTCGTTTGTCCCGAGCATAAGAACCACCAGTTCCAGCGGGCGGTGCGTCTCCAGGATGGCCGGCAGCATATCGATCCCACTTCTTCCGGGACGGTAAGCATCTGCAAACATAGTCGTTCTGCCGCACAGTCCCTCCTCGGCAACCCGATAGCCGTAAAACTGCAATTTCTCATCTAAAATGCTCGTCCATCGCGTTCCCCAGCTGTAACGGTTCGCTGTTCCCGGGATCAATCCGTATGTGTTTGAATCACCAAAGCATAAAATCTGTCTCATATCCATATCCTTCTTTCTGTTTTGCTTTGCTGCTTTGCTGCTTTGCTTTTTTTCGTTTGTTTATTTCTTTTTGACCTATTTCTTATTTTCGCTTTTTGCTTCGTTTTATTTTCCTAGTAATTTGATATGTTTACTATATATTATTCTTTTCCATTTGTCAAGTACGGGCTTGCACAGAATTAAAAAACATGCTATGGTCAGAGTACTTGATGCCAGGGGCAGCGAAAGTTACTCTGCAATAAAGCAATTCGCAGGCATCCTTTAACTATCGATAAATTCGCAGGCATCCTCTGACTGCTAATATTTGACTGTTATTATCATATAGAAGGGATTCATTATGGAAAACACAGAAATGAAAAAAATCATCGACCGCCAGCGTGCGTTTTTTCACACCGGAACGACACTGGATGTCTCTTTTCGCATCGCCGCACTGAAACGGCTGCAGTATATGATCCGCCGCCACGAAAAAGAGATCGAGGCAGCTCTTCTGCTCGATCTGAAAAAGAGTTCTTTTGAAAGTTATATGTGCGAGACGGGTCTTGTTCTGGATGAGATCCACTATATGCTCCGCCATATCCGCTCATTTGCAAAAGAGCAGGATGTCAGAACACCGCTGGCACAGTTCTGCTCCAGAAGCTACCGGAAACCTTCTCCTTACGGTGTCACGCTGATCGTAAGTCCCTGGAATTATCCGATCCTGCTGACTCTTGATCCGCTTATTGATGCCATTGCAGCCGGAAATACGGTGATCTTAAAGCCAAGTGCCTACTCTCCTGCCTGCAGCGATCTGCTTGCAAAACTGATCCATCGCTATTTTCCGGCAAAATACCTGACGGTGATCACCGGAGGACGCTCTGAAAATACCGCCCTGCTTCAGCAGCATTTTGACTATATCTTTTTCACCGGAAGCAAAACGGTCGGAAGGGAAGTGATGCGGCAGGCTTCTTCGCACCTGACTCCTGTAACACTGGAACTTGGTGGCAAAAGTCCGTGTCTGGTCGATGAAAGTGCCGATCTTGCACTCGCCGCCAGACGCATCGTATTCGGGAAATTTTTAAACTGCGGACAGACCTGCGTTGCCCCGGATTATGTTTACTGTGATGAAAAAAGAAAAGAGGCTCTGATCTGCGAACTGAAACGTCAGATCACGAAACAGTTCGGCAGTGAGCCTCTGAAAAATCCTTCCTACGGAAAGATCATAAACCAAAAACATTTTGAACGCATCCGAAGACTGCTCAATCCTGAAAAAGTAATCTTTGGCGGAAATGTCAATCCGGATACTCTCCAGATCGCTCCGACCCTTCTTGACCACGTGACCTTTGAAGATGCTATCATGCAGGAAGAGATCTTCGGACCGCTCCTGCCAGTCATCACTTACCGCACACTGGATGAAGCAATCACCAGGATCAATTCCATGGAATGTCCGCTCGCCCTCTATCTTTTCAGTAAAAAGAAAGAAAATATAGAGAAAGTGACCGCAAAATGTCAGTTTGGCGGCGGCTGTGTCAACGATACCATCATCCACCTCGCCACCCCGTACATGGGATTTGGCGGCTGCGGCGAAAGCGGCATGGGAAGCTACCACGGAAAAGACGGGTTTGAAACCTTCTCCCACACCAAAAGCATCGTCGATAAAAAAACATGGATCGATCTTCCGGTGCGGTATCAGCCTTATCGTCCGGTCAAAAAGTGGCTTTTGAAAAAAGTGCTTGGATAGATAAGAACAGTTCAAGTCGAACGCACGTGAGACTTGGCACGCGATTCTGGTCAGCTTTGCTGACATTTAAACAGAATCGCTGTGCATCCTCGCGGAGCGTTTATCTTAGTCGGAGATTGCACTCCCACTAAGACAAATTTGTTGCTCGCCACTTATAGAAGTGGGAGTCTTCTCCGACTAAGATAAATTTTATTCTTCTTCCAGTCTCTGGATCATTTCATAGATTGCCTTTGCGGAATTGAAGTTTTCCGGTTCCATTTCTTCGGATGGAATCTCGATATCATACGCATCAGTGATCTCTGAGATGATCGTTACAACGTCCATGGAGTCGATCACTCCGTCATCTACGAGGTCTTCTCCGTTTTCCCAGTCTACTTTCGGCATTGCTTCTTTTAAGATGTCTAATAATTCGTTCATGGTTTTTGTCTCCTTTGATTTTGTATTATTTTTTTAATATAACAGTCCGGTTTTTACTCTGTCTTTTCTTTCTCGGCTTCGATCAGTTTTTTACGCTGCAATTTTCCGTTATAGGTTCTCGGGATCTTGTCGATCTGCTCGATGAGTTTTGGCACTTTATATGCCTCCAGTTTGCCCTGCAGATACTCATAAATGCCCTGCTCATCAAATGCGGCACCGTTTTCCATCTCCACAAAGAGCTTTGGCTCTGCCCCAAGGAGCGGATGTGGCACCGGAATGCAGGCACAGTCGGCTATTCCTTCAAATCCCCCGGCGATCTCTTCAATCTCATCCGGAGCGACTTTGTTGCCGCCGGTTATGATGACATCATCTTTTCTGCCCAGCATATAGATCAGTCCGTCCTCGCCCACATAAGCAAGATCTTTGGTGCAGATATAGTCATCACGCATGATTTCCTGATTGAGCTGCGGTTCATGATAATAACCCTTCATATTCATGGTTCCGCGGCAGGCGAGAAAGCCCGGCGTCTCTTCGGTCGCATCGATTGCATTGCCCTGCTCATCAAAAAAGACAAATTCTGCATGGCAGGACGGTTTTCCGATGCAGTTTTTCTTATCCGGCATTGCATTGAAATCCAGGATACAGGAGCATCCGGACTCTGTTGTTCCGTAAAAATTATAGAGGCGTGTGTTCGGAAGAAGCTCTCGCAGATGCTCCTTGTCGTGGTTCGGGATCGGTGCGGAACCAAGCTGCACATAATCGAGCTGGTCTGCATATTCACCGAGTTTGTCTCCGCTTAACTTGAACAGTGCCGCCAGTGCTGCCGGTACAAGGTCTATCGCTGTCACATGATATTTTTCGATCGCTCCGAAAAATTTCTTTGTAAAGATCACGCCGTCGATGATCACCACGCTGCCGCCATTTAAAATATTGGAATAATAACGGCGAAGTCCGTGCGAATGGCTCAGGGGTACCGGGATCAGTTCGACACTGTCTTTTTTCATTTCGACGGAACCAATCACATTTTCAGAAACGGCGATCACACTCTCATAAGTAAGCTCAATGCCCTTGGATTTTCCGGTTGTTCCGGTTGTAAAGAGAACTTCTGCGGTTTCTTCAGGCTCAGGAAAGCGAAAACTGTCTCCATTTTCATCATCGCTTTCGGATATTCGCATTTCTGCGGCATCGTCCATTTTATACGATAATACATCTTTTATCGTTTCCCATTTGCAGGAAAACTCACCCTGCTTCGCTGCCAGATATAATTTTGCCTCCACTGCCCCGATGATCTCTGCGATGCGGTCATCTGCCGCATTCTTCTCGATCGGCACAAAGACTGCTCCGACAAGCTGGATCGCCAGCTGACTGATCACCAGCTGGGCATTCTGTGAGTTTCGCACAACGACATGGTCTCCTCTTCGGATGCCAAGTTCTCTTAAATGCACGGCATAACCGTACACACATTTCCAGGCATCCAGATAAGTCAGTTCCACTTTTCCATCTGCCAGAAACAGTTTGTCCGGCTGTACTTTTGCATATTCTGCCAGTGCTTCCACGATGGATCTTACCATATGCTCCCCTTCTTTCTTTTGATCTGATCTTTCTGTTTTCGCTTTAAACTTCATAAATCAATCTTTTCTTCGGCTGTACTACTGCTGCTCTGTCTGATCAGCCTTTGCTGCTTTGATTGCTTTTACTGCCTTTTTCAGTATCTTTTCGGCTGCCTTCTCATATTCTTTTTCTTCTTTTTCGGCCGCCTTATCCCAGCTTGCCGCCACCTCTTTGCTGTGGTCGGTCTTAATATCATAATGTTCCCTGATATAATTGCCCAGGTATGTGGTAAATTTCGCTGCACCGATCGCATTGGTATGCTTTGGATTGTAAAAATCCACGTTATATTCCAGCCCCATTTCTTCTGCATAGTAATTGCCGTCCAGGAACCGGAAGCCTGCTTCTTCCACAATGCGTTTGATGTAGTTGTCTTTCTGATGTTCTTCCTCTGTCACCTGCCATGGTGTTGCCACAAAAAGTACCTGAAGATTTTCTTTTTTACATTTTTCTATAATTTCCCGCAGTTCTTTTTCGGATTTTTCTGTGATCGGTATTTCTCCGGTAATGTCTTTCACATCCAGATAACTTATGATCTTATGACGGCTGTTGACCGACCATCCTTTCAGCGGATGTTCTTTTGCATTAAACAGATATTCCCAAGATTCTTCTGTCAGATTTTCCCAGTTTCCATGGTATTTTATCAGGTCAAAACCATAGCTGAGCCGATCTTCAAATCCTTCGGTCAGTTCTGTGACTATCTTAAAACGGTTCCAGGAAACTTTCATATTATCTGCGATCTGGCGAAGACGATTTTCTTTGATCACTTCATTGTCTGTATCTGTAAAACGTCTGGTTTCTATAATATACAGCTGCGGTGACTGTGTTTTTTCTACTTCATCGATCAGTGACGGTATCACATAGACCGGCTGCGCTGCCGTGGCGATCCCGTATGATGTGATGCCCTGCTGTTTCCAGAGCAGCGGACTGTTCAGATAACGGTAAAGTGCACTGCTCCCAAAGCCTACCACATCCAGGCTGTCCCTGTCTTCTGCATAAAATCCAGCTACTCTCGCCCTGAAAAAATCTTTGTCCGTCGGACGCATCACATAGGTGGTCAGCGTCAGCAGAACAGCTGCGATTGCAAGAAATACAGCGGTTCCGAAAATGTATTTGATCTGCTTTTTTATCTTCATCTGCCACGCCTCCCCTTAAAACTTCTCATAGATAAATGCGGAAGGATCATACCCAGGGCCGTACATGCCAAAGATAACAACCGCAAGCAGAAGTGCATAGATCAGTACCCAGCGAAAGACCAGATTCTGTTTTTTCAGTGCTTCCAGGACATCCATCTTTTCCTGCAGGATACTGACGGTCAGAAGTACCAGCATTGCAACGATCACAACGGTCATATTCGCCTTGTTTAAGCCATAATTGTAGATTCTGCCGTTTGCCAGGCGGTACCATCCGATGCCGGTGCAGGCTCTCTTTAAGATGCCGATCGCACTTGCGAAATCATCTGCCCGGAAGAAAACTCGTCCGAGACAGCAAAGCAGGAAGGTCCTTCCCATCTGGAAAAGACGGAAACTGAAACATTCTGTTTTGATATGTAATTTCTGCACCAGTTTTTCGTTGTATGGTGTGAAGATCATGCTCAGCATGATCAGGATACCGTGAAACAGTCCCCAGGTCACATATTTCCAGTCCGGTCCGTGCCAGATTCCGGTCAGAAGCCAGACCGCCAAGATCGGAATCGCCGAGGAGACGATTCTTCCAAATTCATTGCCGAAACGTTTTCTCGCCTTTTTATTTAAATCCAGTGAAAATTTGGAGATTGAGATCGGATAGAATACATAGTCTTTAAACCAGTTTCCAAGCGTCACATGCCAGCGTCTCCAGAACTCCGGCATCGTCTTTGAAAAATACGGACGCAAAAAGTTCGGTGCCAGACGGATGCCAAACAGTCTTGCCGTTCCGGTCGCAATATCCATACATCCCGAGAAATCAGCGTAGATCTGGATGGAAAAAGCTGCCGTCGCCACAAAGAAAAAGAGCATACCGGTGTACTGCGTATAATTTCCATAGATCTGATCTACAAACGTACCGAGACGTTCTGCAAGGATCAGCTTCTTTGCAAATCCCCAGAGGATCAGAAGTGCTCCGTCCCTGAGGTTATCATACTCAAAACGATGCTCTTCGTACAGCTGTGTGCCAAGATCTGCATAACGCGGGATCGGTCCCTGAACGACACTTGGGAAGAAAGAAATATAAAGCAGATATTTCAGAAAATTCTTCTGTGCCTTTACTTTCCCCTTGTAAACATCGATCAGATAGGACAGAATCTGAAATGTGAAAAAGGAAATGCCAAGCGGCATGATCAGTTTAAACAGGTCGTCTCCGTGTCCGATCCCGAAAAGATCGAGAATAGAATAACCGGTCTTCAGTAAGAAGTTCGTGTATTTGAACACGACCAGAATCCCGATATTGAGCACCAGCCCCCAGATCAGGATCCGTTTTCGCTGTTTTTTGTTGTTTGCCTTCATCCGCTTGATCTGTTTGCGGTCAAGGCCTTCTTCCTGTTTCTGTTTTTCAAGTTTTTCATGCAATTTCCCCATCTTGCATGCCACAACATAAGATACTGCGGTTGCCAGAAGCAGCACCAGAAACTGGTCAAAGCCTGCTGCCAGATAGAAGATCACATTTGCGACAAGCAGCACATACATACGGTGCCGGGGTCTTATGATATAATAAATACAGAATACTGCCACAAGAAAGAGCAGATATGTTGATGATGTGTACGACATGATTTTCCCCTTATTAACCTTCCTGATGCAGTGCTTTGTTAAACATATCCCACATCTGTCCATAGCCTTCCGATGCCGGTGTGACCGGTTTCGGAATCGTATTTGGCACATCCATCTTGATACCGCCCTGCTTTGCCATGACCAAGATCCTTGTTCCCAGGCAGACTGCCTCCTGGATATTGTGCGTGATAAAGAGATAACGGTTACTTTTTCTTTCTGGTGCAGCTTCATCAGCTCTTCCTGCAGATGATTTCGCGTCATGGCATCCAGACTGGCGAACGGCTCATCCATCAGAATGATCTGCGGCTTGAGTGCCAGTGCTTTGGCGATCGCCACTCTCTGTTTCATACCGCCGGAAAGCTGATGCGGATAGAGCGTTCTTGAAGAAAGCAAATCGACTTTCTCAAGTGCCGCATCGGAAATCTCCCGCAATTTTGTTTTATCTTTTAAACCCTGTATTTTCAGAGGGTACTGCACATTTTTTTCTACTGTTTTCCACGGAAGCAGCTGATTAAAGTCCTGAAAAACCATGATGCGGTCCGTCCCAGGCTCGCTTACCTCTTTTCCGTTTACTTTGACCGTTCCGTCAAAGGTTTCAAAACCGCCGATGCAGCGAAGAAATGTAGTCTTTCCACATCCGGACGGTCCCAGGATGCAGACAAATTCGCCCTCATTCATCGTAAAGTTTACGTTTTTGAGGACTTCATTTCCGTCCCCTTTTCCACCATTGTCATAGATTTTTGTCAGGTTCTGCACATCCAAAACGGGAGTTTTCCCCTTCTGCTCCTGTGTCATCTGCTCATCCCCCATTTCTTAAGTGTCATTTTTTCTATGGTGTGGAAAACTCCGTATTCTACTACAATTCCGATTACAATGATCACCAGAAGTGCTGCAAAAACACCGGCGATATCCACATTGGTACGCTTCATGAAAATAAACCATCCGATACCGGCTCCGGAACTGGTCGTTCCGAAGATCATCTCCGCACTGATCAGACCTCTCCACGCTCTCGCCCATCCGGTGCGGATACCGGAAAGAATATAGGAGAACGATGCCGGAATATAGATGCCGGTCACAAGTCCGAGTTTTCCAAGTCCCATATTTTCCCCGGATTCTATGTAGATCTGCGGCACCGCCCGAAATCCGTCCATAATGCTTCTGGACATTGGCCAGATGATCGAATGTACCACGATCAGGATGATCGTCCCTTCCCCGATCCCCATCCACAGGATTGCCAGCGGCAGCAGTGCCACACCAGGTATCAGGTCACACAGGGAAACGACCATATGGTAAATGGAATAAAACGTCTTGCTGACGATGGACAGTCCGGAGAGGATAAATGCCAGCACGATTCCGATCAGCAGCCCTTTTGCAATCAGGCTTAAGGAATAAAGCGTCATCGCTCCCAGCCCGTCCCGCGAAAATCCTTTGATCAGCGACTGAAATATCTTTCCAAGTGACGGAAACATCAGTTCCGGAAAGGAACCCATCTGATAGACGACCTGCCATACCACCAGAACAGCAACAATAAAAACAATCTGATTTCTTAAATTTTTCATCGTTCTCATCCTTATTCTTTCTTTTCCGACAGCTCTTATCTTGCCGACTCTGTTGTGATTGCTTCAAAGGATTCCGGTGCCTTGTCTGCAAAATCATTCTCCGCCATAAAGTTTGCCATATCCATGACGCCCGGAAGCTTCATATCATAGACACATCCCGGATCCTGCATCCAGCTCAGCATCATTTCTGCCGTGACATCTTCTTTTTGGCAGAGAATATTTGCTGCTTCTTCCTGGTTGTTGTTGATGTAATCCATCGCTTCCTGCGTTGCGTCTACAACTGCCTGATAAACTTCTGGCTGATTTTCATACAGGTCATCAGATACCAGACCAACGATAAAGGCATTTCCTTCCGGCCATACGGAATCCAGGCTCTCAGCTTCTTTGATATTATCCTGTTCTTTTGCCTTGAAAATATAAGGTGCTGTTGTAAGCTGACATGCCACACTGCCGGACATCAGGGCAGTCATGCCGTCCGGATGGGACATTGCCACCAGATTGTTGTCCAGTGCATGGGCATCTCCAAGTTCTTCCTTTGCGAGCATTGCCAGCAGAATATGCTGAATACTTCCGATATTTACAACGGAAATCTTTTTATCATCTGTGATATCTTTTAACGAATGGATCGAATCATCGTTTGTAAGCAGTTCATGTGGCTGTGCTGCAATCGTTCCGTACATTTTGTAAGGAATGCCTGCTGTGACGCCGGAAATAAACGGTGCAATTCCCATACATGCCACATCAATATCCCCGGATGCCATCCCTTCATTGATCGCCGATCCGGAATTTAAGCTGACCCACTCAACCTCGATATCTCCATCGTAGTTTTTCTCGATCAGTCCCTGTTCCTGCATGATGGTCAGCGGTGCATAAGCCAGTCCGTACTGATAAGCAATCTTTACTTTTGCTGTGTCCCCACTATCCTGCGTACTTTTCTGACTTTTTCCGCATCCGCTTACCCCCAAAACCATGGATACCGCCAGAATCATTGCTGTTATTTTCCTCACCCTTTTTTTCATCGTTTTTTCCTTTCTTTTGGCCACCCGGTCTACTGCCTGGTGCATTTTTCATTTAAGCCACGGACATGATAATATCATAAATTGCTCTATTCTTTCAACACATGATAATGTCCACGAATTGCTCCGTTATAAAATAACTCTCGCAATTCTTTCAACATTATCATAACATATCCGGGGCATTTTTCATCAGCTTATTCTATAATTGTGATATAATTATGACATTTTCATTACATACAGCACTGTTTTCGTCATTTTTTCATAAACTTCCTGGTCAGGAATCTGGACAAAGCGGCATCGGAAGGCAAAAAAATCCCCCGGAAATTGCTCTCCGGAGGATTGTATGTTCTGCTTTATGCTCTGGCTGCCGCCTTTGCCTTCGCTTTCTCACCCAGAAAATCAATGGATGTCTTGCAGATTACCTTATCAAAAATAATGAACATCGCCGGCAGGATGAAGATTACGCATGCCATACTGATCAGGGCACCTCTTGATAACAGTGTACAGATTGCACCGATCATATCAACTTTGGAATACCATGCCACACCGAACGTTGCTGCGAAGAAACTGAAACCACTTGTCATGATAGACAGTGCACATGCTTTGTGTGCATTCATGACGGCTTCTTTCTTGCCAAATCCTTTTCTTCTTTCCTTCTGATAACGGCTCGTCATAAGGATCGCATAGTCTACGGTTGCACCAAGCTGAATGGTTCCGACTACGATACTTGCAACGAATGGAAGTTCGATTCCCTGGAAAAACGGGATTGCCATGTTGACGTTGATGGCAAATTCAATAACCGCAACCAGAATGATCGGAACGGAAATGGATTTGAATACCAGCATAATGATGATGAAGATGGCTGCTACGGAAGCAACGTTTACATTTACCAGGTCGATGTCCGTTACATCCTGCAGATCTTTCATCAGCGGAGCTTCACCGATCACCATACCGTTTGAATCGTATTTCTTTACAAGATCGTTGATCGCTGCGATCTGACTGTTAGATTCGTCTGTTGCGGAGCTGTACTTTGAGCAGACAAATACCAGTTCCTGTTCATCACTTTGCAGCATATCTTTGACATCTTTCGGGATCATGGAAGCCGGCACGTTTGCACCGAATACGCTGTTCAGTCCAAATGCCCATTTCACACCGTCCACCTTTTCGATGTCTTTCATCAGCGTAGTCTTGTTTGCATTGGAAATGTTTTTGTCCATCATGATGATGTGCATGGTGCTCATGTCGAAGGTATCTTCCAGTTTTTTGTTTGCCACATTTGAATCCAGTGTTGACGGAAGCGATTTATCAATATTGTAGTAAATCTTGGTGTGGTTGTTTCCGTATACTGCCGGAAGCAGTCCGATGCAGAAAACGGCCAGCCAGATTTTATAATGCCTGATGATAAAACCGGACAGTTTGTTCGTATTCTTGATCAGCGGTTTATGTTTTGTCTTTTCGATCAGCGGATCAAAGATCAGGATGATCGCCGGAAGCAGGGTTACACAGCAGATAACACCGATGATAACACCTTTTGCCATTACGATACCAAGGTTTTTACCAAGTGCGAATGTCATCAGACACAGGGCTGCGAAACCGGCTACCGTTGTGATGGAACTGGATACGATGGATTTGAAGGTATTGGATATTGCATGACCCATCGCTCTGTTCTTGTCGCCAGGGAATCGTTTTTTATTCTCCTCGAAACTGTCCAGCAGGAAGATCGAGTAGTCCATCGTAACACCAAGCTGAAGGATTGCTACCAGTGCCTGTGTCAGATACGAAATCTCACCCAGGAAAAGATTCGTTCCCATGTTATACAGGATCGAGATTCCGATACAGAGCAGGAACAGGATCGGCACCACAAAGGATGTTCCGGTAATCTCCAGCACGATGAAAGAAAACAGTGCTGCGATCGCCACGTAGATCGGCAGTTCCTGCAGACACAGATTCTTGATATCGGTTACGACACCGGACATACCGCTGATAAAGCACTGCTTATCTGCAATGGCACGCATGTTTGTGACAGCTTCCATCGCCTCGTCCGAAGATGTGGTGTTATCAAAAAGTACCAGCATCATTGTAGAATCGTCCGCAAAGAAGATATCCTTTAAATCTTTTGGCATCATGCTTGTCGGAACGCTGATATCAGCGATGTCATCATACCAGAGTACCTTTTTGACATGTTCGATCTCTTCGAACTTGTTTTTCAGTTTCTGCACATCTTTAAGCGGCATATCCTCGACGACGACCATCGAGAATGCACCTGTGCCGAATTCATCCACCATAACATCCTGACCTTTTACCGTTTCCAGAGATTCCGGAAGGTAACTTAAGATATCATAGTTGATTCTTGTTTTTATGGTTCCAATAACAGATGGAATGAGAAGCAAAATTCCGATCAGTACGATCAGGATACGGTGTTTTGCTATCCATTTTCCAGTCTTGACCATTGTTGTCATCTCCTATCTTTCCTTAATATTTATGATACCGGGGAGCAAAGATTTTATTCCCCTGACATCCCGTTTACGGATTCTGTGTCGGCTGATCATTCTGTGCATGGATTGCCTCCAGTGACATCAGCAGTGCATAATTTGATGCCTGCATCGCAAAGTCCAGAAAGTACTCTGCCAGCAGTATCTTATTCTCAGCTGAGAGTTCTTTTGTCGTTTCCTCCGTAAAACTAATTCCAAGCTGCTCCTGTGCAATCTGGATCACCTGGTCGACTTTGTCGTAAGCTTCTGCTATCCGTCCTACCAGTTTCGCCTTGCTGTACTTCATTTTATTGTGGAGCATTTCACGGTTTTCTCTGCATTCTCTGCGGAGTTCCTGGATATCTTTTTCTACCTGTTCCGGACAGTCCATCTCGCCCTGCTCAATGCGGCTGTGCATCTGTCCGATCGCCTTATCCAGCTCATATAGCTTTACAGAAAGTATATCATGTGTCATACGCACACCCCTTTCCTTTCTTTCTCACACCATTTTAGCAAAAATCTGCTTCGCTGATATAGACAAAATATCCGCAGTGTAAAAGAACTTTACACTGCGGATATTTTATAAATCGTTATTCTCATCTGAAACAAGGACTGCTTTGCCCATTAACAGAAGATAAATCTGATGTACTATATAACTGATGTTTTCGGTGTCCTGCTTCGTCCACTCGCGGAGCAGTCCCATAACCGCCTGACAGTGGTAATGCAGAATAAACTCCCGGTCTTTGTCTGAATAACCCTCGTACCAGTGCTGCATCTCCGCCACTTTCTCAAACAGATCATAAAAAACCTGCTCCAGCATACGTCCGATCTCGTCACCATAATTGGACTGCATACCGCGGATCGCATAAGGCTGAAGCTGGATCGCAATCTCAAAGAAATGGCGAAGCCCCTTCTCAAGATCCTTCTTTGCAATGCACTCTTCCAGGACAATCTCCATCTCCTGGTACAGAACCCACTGGATCAGATCCGGAATATCCTCAAAATGATAGTAAAATGCCTGTCTTGTGATGTGACATTCCTCCACAATATCCTTTACCGTCAGTTTCTTTACTTTTTTCTCAAACAGAAGGTTGCTGGCAGCTTCTGCAATTGTTTTTTTCATATCAATAGCCATTTTACCTACTCCTATTTCACTCAAAAAACCGCTTTGTTGCTTATGCTACCGTACATTTTTTCTTCTGTCAAGTAAATTAATTCTAAACTGTTCCTGAGGCTAACGATGTGCAAAATGAACAAATTCCCCAAGAAGACACTTTTACGTGCCCTTCGGGGAATTCGTTCATTTGCACATTCAGAAAATCTCCGCATCTTCCTAATAAAACTGATGTGCTCCGATCTTCACTCCGGTTCCGGATCCTGTATTAAAGTACAGTGCTCCTCCTACCGGATTCTCTCCGTTCAGTGCTGCCTGAGCTGCTTCTACGCAGTCACTCGGTACACCGCTTGCCAGTGCACTTGCCAGTGCTCCGCTGTACGCCGGTGTGAACTGTCCTGCCTGGTAAACAACCTCGGAAATGCTGTTCGGGAAGGAAGCACTTGCCACACGGTTGAGAACAACGGCACCGACTGCCACTTTACCTTCGCGGCTCTGGTTGCCTGCCTCGCAGTAGATGATCGCTGCCAGAAGGTTCAGATCACTGGAATCTGCTGTGGTAACAGTCTCTTCGCTTCCGGTTGACGCTGCAGAATCGTAAGTGTCGTCTGCGGTATCATAGGAAACATCTGCTGTCGTATCTTCGCTGTAGCTGTTGTCGGTATAAGAACCGTCTGTGCCGTATGTACTGTCGGACTCATAAGTTTCACCGGCATAAGTACCGTCTGTATAAGAATCGCCTGTATTATAAGCATCACCGGTATAAGTACTATCTGCATTGTAGCTGTTGTCTGCATAAATGCTGTCCGCAGAAGTATCATCATAAGCACCATCTGCACTGTAGCTGTTGTCGGTATAAGTATCATCTGTACTATAGCTGTCATCGCCATAGCTGCTGTCTGCATATGCATCCTCAGTATAGCTGTCATCGTTGTAAGTGCTGTCTGTATCTGCCGTGCCATAGCCTGCTGCATTCCAGCCCCAGCCGTTCGGATCGTAATAGCCCTGTGCCACGCTGTCCGTTGTGTCTGTATTGGCATCTGCATCACTGACGTTGACATCCGCAGTTGAGATTGCAACGGCACGGTCTGTGATGATCGTCTCTTCGGCATCCTCTGCCGGAACGTATGCAACCGTAACGTCATCCATCTGTACCTGATACCAGTCACCATCCTCGGAAATCAGGCTGTACTCGCTTCCGTTGTCTGCACTGTCCAGAATGTCTGCTGCTGCATCCGGTGAAGAGAACAGGTTTACACCATCCCAGTTGACCTTGACGCCCTGTGTACCATAGACATTTGCCAGATATTCTGCATCTTCTCCGTATGCCAGATAATCATTCTTGATATATCCTTCCACGCCGTTTGAAATGATGTGTGACCATTTCTCGCCCTTTTCGATCAGGTCTGCAGATGCTCCCTTTGGAAGATAGCCGACGATCTCACTTTTGGTGGATGCATTTGCACGGATGTTGACCTGTGTATCTACATCTGCCACTGCACGATAAGACCACACGCTGTCTTCTATATTATTACTGTCTGTAGACGGTGCTGCAAAAACAACTGTGGAAGATAATACTGTAAATGCAAATACCGTCGCACTGCCGCAAAGTACCGTTTTCATTCTTGCTTTCATGTAAAAAAACCTCCTGAACTCCTATAACTTCACGCTTTTTTGGCATTTTTGTTATATTTGTTACAAATGTATTAACTTTTGTTACGTTTGCATCATATAACAGTTACAGTATTTTGTCAACCTTTTTTTATCTTCGTCAAGTGATGAGAAGCAAAGGATTGCACTCCCACTAAGATAGCCTCCGGCGGATTGCAGAGGCATTCTTGAATTTTAAAGTTTGAGGATATACCGCAAAAAAACATTGCTCTCATAAAGAAAGGTGAGAATCGGACTTTCTTTTATCATCGAAAGCAGCTGGCTTCCGATCTCTGTGTTGGAGCAGATCGCCACTACCAGAAAGAACAGCCAGACGATGCAGATCCCTTTTACAAATCCGAGTGCTCCTCCGCACATCCGGTTGACGCCACGCAGGATCGGCAGCCTTGTCATGATCCGCAGTGCCCGTGCAACGGCGTGCAGGGCGATACTTACCAGGTTAAAAGAAATAAAATAGGTCAGCATGTTCAGGATCATATCCGCCAGATAGGTGGAAATATATTCCGAAAAGGTCTGAACCGCCATATTTGCATACGTGTAACTGTTGTTATTATCAAGAAGCTGCGTCTGCAATTCTTTCGGGATCGGCAGTGATTTGATGATCTTGTTCTGATCTTTTCGCGGCACATCGCTCTGCTGTGCAAATTTTTGTGTTTCTTTATCCAATTTGTCCATGATCGCATCTTCCACCAGCGTCTCGCATTTGCTCTCCACAAATGAGTAGACGGGTGTCTGCGTTTTCAGAAAATCATTGACATAGGGTGTCGAATAATAGACCAGTACACCGGAAAACACGAAAAAAAGCAGAGAGGTCAGCGTCCTCGCAAAACCTCTCATATAGCCATTGATCGCAAATACCAGCAGTACCAGTAAGATAATGATCGTAAGTAAATTCATAATTTCCTTTCTGCTATCCAAGCCGGATCAGATCTGCACTGTCCTCGGTGATCACCATATATTTGCGGAATCCACGGATACTCAGCACATTCTGGATTGGCTTGCGGTATTTGCCCTGGAATGTTTTCTGACCGTTTAACTTATAAATGGCAAATTCTTTTTCATTGAACAGCACGATTTTGTCTTTCTGCAGGGTAATACTGTTGTACTGCAGATCAAAATATTTCTGCATGGTATTCTTACCGCCGGTATTGTAGACCTTCATCAGATATTTATGTCCAGAGTCGCCTCCGTCAAAGACAAAGCCGATGCGGTTGCCGTCATGGAAAGTACTGATGATCTCCTGATCAAACTTCACCGTTTTCTTTTCTTTCGGAGACTGGCTGCCGGAAAATACCGTAAACCCGTCGGTGCGGACGGCAACTGCCGTGCTGTTGTCACAGAAAAAAATCTGCGGAGCCAGCACGTCGTCCACATTTAGCTCACCGACCTGATTGTTCAGCTCCATCTGACCTGCACTTCCGAAGTTATAAAACGCAATATGTGTACTGATCTTGTTTCCATTGACCCGCATATAGGACACTGCCATCTTGATCCCGTCCGGAGAAAGTGCCATATCCAGCGGATAACCAAAATCGTCGATCGTCGTGCGATTCTCGGCGATCAGTGTCCCGGATGCATCGTAAAAATTGACCCAGGTCACATCATCATCTGCTAGGATCACCGCCACAACACCCTGCGTTGCCACTCTTGCCTTCTGGATCGGCAGTTTTGTCTGGAACTGTCCTTTCAGTCCCTCTTCATCAAATACATAGACCTGCATCCCCTGCTGATCTGCGATCACAGCAGTCGTACCGCAGACATCCACGAACGGTGCCTGCATACTGTAGGTCGTACTCCATTTTATATTCGATTTGCTGTCCACACAGGCTACCCCGTCGGAGCTGTATTTCAGGAAATAATCTCCAAACTCCAGATACTGCGTACTGCTCACGTCATTTCTCTCAATGCGGTCTGAGGTAAGATAGGTGCTTCCGGTGTGGAAGAATAAAAATGTCCCAAGCCCGAACAGCAGGATAAACAGAAGTCCCATGGTGATCGCATTGCGGTTATGTACAAACTTCTGATGTTTTTTAATCTTATCCCACAGTTCTTCTTTTGCCTGTGGATCTTCCGTCATCTCATATGTCTCGATGCGGATATCCGGATCGTTGAGCTCTTCGTCCAGATCCAAATCCAGATCATCCTCTTTTTTTCTAAATAATTCTTTTTTTCTTTTAATTTTATTTTCATCCTCATTTCGTCCTTACTGTGCCAATTCTGAAATTTTCCTGATGCTCTGCAAAAGTTCTTCTTAAGTACCCTGCAATGTTGTTATTATAGTTTAAAAGGCATGGGATAGTCAACCATGCCTTTTACGTTCCTTATTCTTTTTACGGCAGCACGATCTTCTGTCCCGGAAGAATCGTGTTTGGATCGGTAATGCCGTTCAGATCACAGATTTCCTGAAGCTTGTCCAGATTTCCGTAGTACATCCGGCAGACGATCGCCAGCGTATCGCCGTCCCGCACCGTGTATTCTGCCTGATACTTCGTCACATCCGAAGAGGATGCCGCACGGCTATTTGCAGAGGAACTGCCGGATGTGGTGCTATCCTGCCTACCGGAAGTTCCGGCACCTCCTGTTCCATCGGTTGCTGTGCTGCTTCCCGCTGTTCCTGTGCTGCCTGTTGTTCCCATATTGTCTGTGGAATCGCCTGTTGTCGTCGTATTGCTCTCTGTACTGCTCTCTTTTAAGATCCAGGTCTTTTCGGTCTCATCCTTTGCGGCACTCTCCTTGCAATTTCGCCTTCTGCCTGTGCCGAAGCTGCCAAAGCATCCGTTTCTTTCTGTTTTCGGTTCCTTTTGACAGGTCACTGCTCTGCCCGTCACTTCCAAGTGCCATCTCCTGAAGCGTCACTTCCATATCTTTCATGCGATTATAGTTGTTGACCATCGTCGCCCCGATCACCAGGATCGTCAGCACCAGAAACATACTTGCACCATATAAAAAACGCACCATCGTCGGAGTTTTGCTTTTCTGCTCCTGCTCCACGTTCTGTGCGTCCTGTTGTTTTTTTGCGATCCGTCTGCGGAAGTTCTGGATGGCTCCATCCTGATTCTTTGATTCCGCCTCCACGGACTGCCCTTCATTTTCTTTTACCATATAGCTCTGCATCTGCTCGTTTTTTTCGTAGTAGATGTAATAGCCGCTCTGCTTTCGGATCCCGGTGTTCTCCGTCAGGAAAACGCTGGCATTTTCTTCGCTGTCATACAGAAACAGCAGCCTGTCCTCACCCGGAAACTGTTCCCGATGCAGATCAAAGAGCTTCTCATCCGGTTCTTCTTCCGGCTCCTCCATCTTTTTCGCCCAGCCGATCACTTCTCTTCCCGGAAAATACTGTTTCATTTCCCGGTAGATTTTCTCCCACATATCATCGTTTGGTTCACCCTCTGCGATCTCTACGGCTCCGTCCGCAAACAGACACTTCATGTTTTCGTTCTGCCAGACTTCACCGAGCAGCACCGCACAGCCTGTCTTTTCCAGAAATGTGATCACATAATCTTCTATATAAACCCTTTTATCTGATCCTGCATCTCCGATCTGCCGGATATTTTTCGGCAGGCCTGTCCGTTCCTTTCCCTTTCCGTCCTTTGAGGTTCCCCTGTAAACCATTTCGATCATACTCCCAATCCTCCTTTATACTACTTCCAGCTGATGCCCCTATCGTAGCACAAAGAATCTGCAAATTTTAGCAATCCGTGGGATACTTTTTAAGAACTTTCCGACATGTTTTTCATCGGATTGATGCGAATAAACCTTCCTTTTTTCGGATACACTGTAAAAGCCTTTAACACAGCAAATTTTTAAGAGAGGGATGACAATCATGTTTTCTTCCGATACGATCTGCTATTTTAATGCAGGCTCTTCCGATACCGCAGAGCTTCTCGGAAATTATCTTTCTAAAATTCTGATAAAAAGCGGTTTTTCAGATATCGCACCTGTCCTTCTATGCATCGGAAGTGACCGTGTGACCGGTGACAGCTTAGGTCCGATGGTCGGCAGTGCCCTGGAAGAACGGTACAAAAAAAGCATCCCCGTGTTTGGTACACTGAAGATGCCTGTTCATGCCCTCAATCTTGAGGAAACCATCGATGCGATCCATCTACATTTTCCGGATCATCCGCTGATCGCTGTCGATGCTTCCTTTGGAACAAAAGAACATCTTGGCTGCATTACGGCCGGCAAAGGAAGTCTCACTCCCGGTGCCGGCGTCGACAAAAATCTGATTGCAGTCGGTGACTTTTTTGTGACCGGAATCGTAGCGTCCTTTTCTCCGTTTTCACATCTGGTACTGCAGTCAACACGGCTGTCTGCCGTGATGCCGCTCGCCTCGCAGATTTCCCGTGGGATCGCTCATGCCATTGACGAAATTGCTCCCGGCTATAACCTTTCTTCGCAGATACTTTGAAACTGCATGACTGATCTTACATGCATTTTGTCCTCATTACAGCTCTACGCGTCCTTCCAGGGCACGCAGCAGGGTTACTTCATCAATATACTCCAGGTCACCGCCCACCGGCACGCCGCTGGCAATCCGGCTCACGCTGATTCCTGTTGGCTTAATCAGCTTGCTGATGTACATGGCCGTGGTCTCACCTTCAAGACTTGAATTGGTGGCAATGATCACTTCATTGACATCGCCCTGAAGTCTTGTCATCAGCTCTTTTAATTTTATGTCCCCCGGTCCGATGCCGAGCATCGGTGAGATTGCCCCGTGCAGAACATGGTAGACACCGTCATACTTGCCGGTCTTCTCGTACGCCGCCAGATCTCTGGTGTATTTTCCACGACCATGATCGTCTTGTGGTCTCTTGCATCGTTCTTGCAGATCGGGCAGAGCTCATCGTCTGTCAGCGTAAAACATTCTTTACAGTATCTGACGTTCTTCCTTGCATCGATGATCGTATCCGAGAGCCGCTGCACTTCCTCGATCGGACGGTTAATAATATGAAACGCCAGGCGTTGGGCTGATTTCGCCCCCACACCCGGCAGTTTGGACAGTTCTTCGATCAGTTTTGTGATATGACTGCTATAATAATCCATCAGAACGGAAATCCTCCACCCATACCAGTAAGTCCGCCTGTCAGTTTTGACATGACTGCGTTGGTCTCTTCCTCTACTTTTCTCAGAGCTTCGTTGGTAGCTGCCATAATCAGATCTTCGAGCATCTCGATATCATCCGGATCTACGACTTCTTCTTTGAGCGAAACTTTGGTCACTTCTTTCTTACCGGAGATCGTCACTTCTACCACGCCGCCGCCTGCTGCTGCCGTAAACTCTTTCTCTTCCAGTGCTTTCTGGTTTTCTTCCATCTGACGCTGCATTTTCTGTGCCTGTTTCATCAGATTGTTCATATTGCCCGGAATACCTCCGCCCGGAAATCCTCCACGTTTTGCCATTTTCTAATCCTCCTGAATAATCTTTCTATTAGTCATCTTCTATTTCTATATCTGCATGGACCAGATTTTCAAGTGCCTCCTCGACCTGCACTTTGGAAAGTCTGGTATTTGCCACATGCTCATCTGCCTGCAGAATCATCTTGACTTTGACCTGCCTGCCTGTTTTCGCTGCAATGATCTGCTCGAGTACTTCTGCTTTCTTCGGATCATTGACATAAGTCTCTCCCAGAAAATCAGAAAATACGATATAAAGCGTACCATCTTCTTTTTCTGTATTAAATTTCGGAACGGCACTTGCCAGAACCACACGGAAACGCCCTGAAGTCTGTGCCAGGATCGTCCGCCACATACCGACGATCTTCTGCAGATCTTCCGGTGCTGCCTGCTGAAGCTTTGCCGGGTCTGTGCTGCCTGCTGTTCCATCCGGATCTATGCCTCCCGGAGCCGCCACATTTACCGGATTTTGATAGTCAAAATTGCCCTCCGGTGTGTAACCACCGGTGTCCTGCTGTCTTACCACCACGCCCGATGCCAGCTGCTTTTCCAGTCTCCGCACGCGTTCCAGTACGGAGAGCTGATCCTGCTCCATCTGCGGACGGCACAGTTTGATCAGTGCCACCTCCAGCATCACTCGCTTGGATCCTGCATATTTGATTTGATTCTGCAATTCTGAAAAAATGCGGATATAACGCATCAGCGTATCATCTCGCACCATCGCTGCCTCTTCTTTCAGCTGCTCCAGATTCTCTGCGGAGACATCCAGCACATCTTCCATATTATCGGAACTTTTAAGCAGAAGCAGGTTTCGCAGATACCAGGTAAAATCGTTTACAAGCTGCGTCAGATCACGTCCCTGCATGATCATATTTTCCAGATGCAGGATCACCTGCGTAACATCCCCGTCCAGCACTTCCCGCAGCAGTTTGCTGAACTCATCGGTATCCACCGCACCGAGTACATCCAGGACATGCTCATACGTCAGCTTTTCTCCTAAATAAAAGGCAATACACTGATCCAGAAGACTTAACGCATCTCGCATGGAACCGTCGCCTTTTTTGGCGATATAACGCAGAGCCTTATCTTCGACTTCGACCTGCTCCTCATCCATCAGCTCTCGCAGACGGTCCACGATCGTCGTGCGGGCGATCCGTTTGAAATCATAACGCTGACATCTGGAGAGGATCGTGATCGGGATCTTGTGTGCCTCCGTCGTCGCCAGAATAAAAATGACATAGGAAGGCGGTTCTTCCAGTGTCTTAAGCAGTGCATTAAACGCACCTATAGACAGCATATGGACCTCGTCGATGATGTAGACCTTGTACTTGCCGCTGGTCGGTGAGTAGGCAACCTCTTCCCGGATCTCACGGATGTTGTCCACACCGTTGTTGGAAGCTGCGTCGATCTCAATCACATTCATGGAATTTCCAGCGGCGATCGCCTTGCAGGTCTCACACTCGTTGCAGGGATTTCCATCAATGGGATGCTCACAGTTTACCGCTTTTGCAAGGATCTTTGCCACCGTCGTTTTACCTGTTCCTCTGGTACCGCAGAACAGATAGGCATGTCCGATACGCTGTGCCCTGATCTGATTTTTTAATGTCCGCACAATTGCGTCCTGGCCCTTCACATCTTGGAAGGAGTCAGGACGGAATTTACGGTATAAAGCAGTATAGCTCATGCTTTCCCTCTGTTTCTAAATACTTCAAAAATGTCTGTGGCAGACTCTCTGCCCTTACATCAGATGTGAAGTGACTCCCATCCGATACCGTCTCGATTTTATACACCAAAGCTGATGCCGATGCATTTTGCTTCTTTGATCAGCTGATCATGGAAGGCTACATCACTTTCTTGACTTTGCCGTTGATGATACCTACCATGTAACCATATTCCTTTTTCATGATCAGAGTTGCTGCTTCTGCACCCAGTCTGGTTGACAGTACACGGTCATACGGACAAGGGCTTCCTCCTCGCTGTGTATGTCCCGGAACGGTAATACGCACTTCGATGCCAGTCTTCTGGAAAATCTGGTCTGCCAGTTCGTAGGATACGGATGGATGTTTTCTCTTTTTGATCTTTTCTTTTAATTCTTTCTTTGAAAGGGCTGCATCTTCTTTGGAGATCGCACCCTCTGCAACTGCCAGAATGGTAAAACCATGCCCGGATGCCGCTCTCTTGTGGATCGCTTCGATGATCTTATCGATATCGTAAGGGATCTCCGGAAGCAGAATGATATCCGCACCGCCGGCGATTCCTGCATGAAGCGTCAGCCAGCCGACTTTGTGTCCCATAACTTCAACTAAGAATACACGGTTGTGGGATGCTGCGGTTGTGTGGATACGGTCAATTGCATCGGTCGCAATGTCAACCGCACTCTGGAAACCGAATGTCATATCCGTTCCATAAATATCATTGTCGATGGTCTTTGGCAGATGGATGATGTTCAGTCCCTCTTCACGCAGCAGATTTGCTGTTTTCTGTGTTCCGTTTCCCCCGAGGATCACCAGGCAGTCCAGACGCAGTTTGTAGTAATTCTGCTTCATGGCCTCTACCTTGTCCAGTCCGTGCTCATCCGGTGTACGCATCAGCTTGAACGGCTGTCTGGATGTTCCAAGGATCGTTCCGCCTTTTGTCAGGATTCCGGAAAAATCTTTTGCAGAAAGCATACGATAATTGCCGTAGATCAGACCTTTGTATCCATCATAAAATCCATAAACTTCGAGTTCCTGCACATTTGCACTGAGACCTTTGACTACTCCTCGCATTGTTGCATTGAGTGCCTGACAGTCACCGCCGCTTGTCAGCATACCAATTCTTAACATTTGCTACCACGCTCCTCTTTTTTTCATACCTTCTTATGCAGATGTCGAAGCAAAAAATCTTTTGGCCTTTTCACTTCAACGGATGCCTGCGAATTGCTTCGTTACAAAGTAACGCTCGCAATTCTGTAAACATTTAATATAAGGCAGGTGGTCCCTGCCTTCGACACCACCTGCCTTGATTATATAATATTTTTCTTCCCACTACAACGGTAAAATCAATAACTTTCTGTTTCCTTATCCAGGATCACTTCCGCAAATGTTGCTTTCCTCTCCATCAGTTTTGTCAGTTTTGCCATTTTTGATACATTTCCGATCAGGATCACACCGCAGAGCTTTCCGTTCAGGAAATACAGTTTCTCATACTGCTTCTTGCTCCTGTCACAGATCTCCAGTGTTTTATAGAGGAGATTTTTGTTTCTGCCGTTATCTCCGATCGCATACAGGGAAGTATTCATACCGTTAAAGGAGAGCGGCATCTGTACTTTCTGATATTCCACGCACTCCCCGGCTGCACTTGCTCCTGCGACTTTTCCCTGCTCACTTGCCTCGGCCCAGAGTGCTGCATTTTCCCCTTCAAATTCCACGCAGTCTCCGCATGCATAGATATCTTTTTCACTGGTCTGCATTTTTTCATTTACAGCAACTGCCCTGTTTACCTTCAGTCCCATCTGTTCTGCGAGTTCTGTATTTGCACGCACACCGCAGGAGATCAGCACCAGATTGGCTGCGATTTCTTCCCCATCTGCAAGACGAACGGCCGTTACACGCTCCTGCCCTTCGATCCGATCGATCTTTACTCCGGTGCGGACCTTGATACCGACACTCTCTGCAATGCTTCCAAGCATCGCTGCCGCACCTTCATCCAACTGTCTTCCCATCAGAACCGGAGCCGCCTCAAGAACGGTCACCTGACATCCTGCCTTTTTCAGCTCCCAGGCCGCCTCAAGTCCAAGCACACCGCCGCCGATCACGACTGTCTGTCCGTTCTTTGGGATCATCTGCCCGATTTTTTCTGCATCTTCCAGAGTACGGATCACTGCCACCTGCTCTTTTTCGCTTCCCGGAATCGGAGGGACGAAGCTTTTTGCTCCCAGTGCATAGATCAGCTTCGTGTATTTCAGACGCATGCCATCCTCAAGTGTCACTTCTTTTTCCGTTTTGTCCACCGAAATGATCTTTTTGCCGAGGATCTGATAAACCTGATTTTCTTCATACCAGCTCTCCGGTTCCACCTGAATCTGACTGATCTCAAGTCCGGCATTTAAGGCTTTTGTCAGCATCGGACGGTTATAGGTCGGATATTTTTCCTCCGAGATCATAAGAATCGAAGATGTCTTATCCCGCTCCCGGACTGCTTTCGCCGCATTCAGTCCTGCTGTACCGTTTCCAAGGATCACATAAAATTCATCGCCGTCTTTTCGGTAAGTAGTTTCTTTTTCTTCCACCGGCACAAAATTTTCACGTCCGACACCGCAGACCGGACATACTTCCAGGGAAGAATCAAAAATTTCTCCGCACACCAGACATTTCACAAGCTTTCGACTGCCTTTTGTCGTTTTCTCCGCCTTTTTATCCTGCAGAAGAGAACCGAAATGATAGCCGTATTCGAAAGCCTCTACAAGCTCCGTATCTCCCGGACGGAAACGGATGCGAAGTCCGTCCACTGTATTCATGCGAAGCTGTTTCAGACGCTCCATGATATGCGGCACGCCTTCTCCGCTCCAGCCGTAGCTGCCGAATGCACTTGCCAGTTTCCCGCCATGTGTTCCCGCAAAAATGGATGTTGTCAGATCCCAGATCGGCTTTAATGCTTCCCCAACGATCGTCGGTGTTCCAAATAAAATACCATCAGCAAATCCAATCTCTTCCAGTACCTTTGCCTGATCTGCTGTCACCATATCGTAGCTTCGCACATCAATATCACCGCTTGCCTTGATGCCTTCTTCAATCTTTTCCGCGATCTGCTTTGTATAACCATAGGCACTTACATAAGGAATAATGACTGTTTTTTTCTGATTTGGATTGACCACGGTACACCATCTCTCATAAGTATCCTCAATAAAGTCGATTCCGGAATCCAGCACCGGTCCATGTCCCGGGCAGATCATCGAAACATCAAGCTCTCTTACACGTTCCAGAGCCTTCAGCATAAATGGCTTGAACGGTCCGATGATGCAGTCAAAATAATATTTCGTTGCCCGCATATAGCCTTCCCGGTCTGTCACCTTGCTGACCAGCACATCCTGAAATCCATAGTGGGAGCCGAAGGAATCGCAGGTCACAAGCACCTGTTCTTCTTCAATAAAGGTATACATCGTATCCGGCCAGTGCAGATTCGGAACCAGCAGAAAACGCAGCGTTTTGTCCCCGATCTTCATCGTCTCGTTGTCATGCACGATCAGATTGCAGAATTCGCTGTTTACGATCTCCTTTAAAAATCCCGCTGCACAGGCAGTGGAAATGATCTTCAGCTGCGGACTTAATTTCAACAGACGCTGCACACTGCCCGCATGATCCGGCTCCGTATGATTGACCACCAGATAATCGATCTTTGTCACATCGATCACTTCGCCGAGTTTGTCCATCCACTCCTCAAAAAAAGCTTCTTTTACCGTTTCAAATAATACGGTCTTTCCGCCGCTTTTGAGCACATAAGAATTGTAGGTTGTGCCAAATTCCGTGTACATGATAATATCAAAAACCCTGAGCGTGTCATCCACGATTCCCGCCCAGTAAAAATCATCTCTAAGCTTTAATGTTTTCATAGCATACCTCCTGTGGTTTTGTGAATGCTCTATATCTTCACAGCTGCATTTTTTATTCTTGTTTTAAAATGCCCTGTGCAGCTTTAAGCTTTTTATTATGTTTAGATGTGAGTGTCAAAAGTCTCCAACTATGATGCCTACGGATTGTTCCGTGCGTTGCACTCCCACAATCCTTTCTACGCTCCGCTTCGGTCGGTGCTAAACATGTGCCACTGGCACATAGCACCCCAGTATTCGCATATCGTGGGATTATCATCCCACTTTTATGCTCATATCGGGGCGGGTCCCAAGGTCTTTCATCCACCTATGAGCAAGCTCATGTGGATTTAGACCTTTTGACCCTGGCATCATGTTTAAATTATCATTTGCTTTTTTGTTATGTTTATACTATACTTTGTATCAGCAGAATTTTCTGTTGCATATGCAACTTTTTCCATCAGAACGCAGCAAGTGTTCGAAAATTCGCAGGCAACCACGGTACGGAGTCTATATCTTCTTTCTGTGCAAACGTACAATATTTGAAGTGTATAAAAGATGCTGGTCGACAAAAAGGAAGAAGCTCAGTGACGATATTGAGCAATGTGCAAAATGAATAATTCCCAAGAAGGCACTTTTACGTGCCCTTCGGGGAATTCGTTCATTTGCACATGCATATTTTCTTCCTATAAGCTTTTTCCCTTTTTGCGACCAGCATCTCTGCAACACTGCAAACGCTTTCTTCTGCACGGAAAAAGAAAAAACGGAGGTATTTATGAATACAAAACTTTCTCTTTTTGACGGTATCACACCGGAAGAATACAATCGCATGATGGTCTGTTTTCAGGCATCTGAGAAGTCCTTTTCCACCGACGAGACGGTCTGTTTCTATGCTGACCATCCCGACCGCATCGGCTATCTTCTGGAAGGAGAAGCCGCCATCATCCGCACACACCTGGACGGCCGCCAGACCATTCTGGAATACCTGAAAACCGGAGATGTCTTCGGCTCGGCACTTTCCGCCCTGTCACCAAACGGGGATTCTTTGCAGGTGATCTGCACAAAAAGCTGCAAGATCCAGTTTATTGACTATGCCCATCTGATCAGACGCTGCCCAAATGCCTGCCATTTTCACAGTCTTCTGGTCAGCAATGCTCTTCAGTTGATTTCCAGAAAAGCGATCGCCCTTGGCGAACATCTGGAAATCCTCTCTCAGAGAACAACAAAAGAAAAACTCCTGTGCTATTTCGAAAAACTTGCACAGGAGCAGCATTCAAACAGCTTTACGCTGCCCTTTTCTTTAAGTACGCTTGCCGATTATCTTTCCGTTGACCGCAGTGCCATGATGCGGGAACTGAAAAAATTAAAGGCGGAGGGAATTGTAAAATCAGAACGCAAAACGTTTACCTTAGTCGAATATCGTCAAAACTGAACCGGATTATATACCCTGTTTTACCTTCTTCCCCTGAAAAATGCACCTTAATTGATTCACGCATCAAAATCTGCTTCAAACACACCTTCCGGTGTCCGCATGGTCAGAATTCCGAGGTTGAAATCCTCATCCTGGATCGTGATGTGGTATTCAAACACCACATCCTCCTCAAATTTTGACAGAAGCAGATAGGTTCCGTTCTCTTTTCCGTCGATCTGGTCGCAGATGTCATTGTATACATCTTCTCCGGAAATCGCTCTCGGATATCCGGAGGCTTTGATTTTCTGTTCAATGGCTTCATACAGTTCGTTCATATACTCTTCCTTTCTTTCTGTTTGGATACTTGCTTTTGTGCCATCCGGCAGTTCGGTATTTGCCAAATAAGTGGATGCTGTGACAATTGTACCATCTTTTCATCTCATATGGTACTATCATTTTTGTCCTTCTTCGTAAGAGTCTCTATGCAGCTTGATGATAATCAATCACTGCGATTTCCTGCATTTTATTCATCTCTATAAAAAGAGACACCGTGACAGAAACTTTACCGTCACGGTGCCCCTCTCTTTTATGACCAGTATTCTATGGAACACCTCATAATTTTATTTCTTATTTTGTGCGTACTTTCTTCTTTGCACTGTAAGCGGTGTAAACTTTCTCGTTATCCACTACTTTGTATGCTTTGACTCTTACATAGTACGTTTTCTTTGCGGAAAGTCTCTTAATCGTTTTTGCTTTCCTGGAAGCGGAAACAGTAACGGTCTTTTTACCTTTGAAGTTTGCTTTCTTAGCATATTCAATCACATAGCCGTCTGCTCCTTCTACGCTCTTCCAGTTGACTTTCACAGACTTCTTAACACCTTTGACAGCTTTTACTTTCACTTTCTTAGCTGCAAATTCTGTCTTAGTCAGCTGGCTCTCCAGACGTTTCTGCATTGCCTGCACTTCTTCTAACTGTTTCTGGGCTTCGGCTCTCTTTTCTTCTGCCTCTTTCTGGGCTTTCGCAAGGATCTCTTCTGCTTTCTTCTGTGCTTCTTCGGCTGCTTTCGCTGCGGCTTCTGCATTTGCCTGGGCTGCTTTCGCTGCATCCGCACTTGCCTTTGCAGCACCTGCGGCTGCCTCTGCAAGGCCTTTCTGTGCACTTACGGGTCTTTGGCTGCTTCTGCTGCTTTTGCTGCGGTCTCAGCATCCTTTTTTGCATTTTCAGCTGTTGTTTTGGCTGCCTCCGCGGCTGTTTTTGCTGCTTCTGCATCGTTTGCATAATTCTTTGCTGCATCCTCTGCTTCTTTTGCGGCTTTCTGTGCTGCCTCTGCTTTTGCCTGGGCTGCTTCGGAAGCGGTCTGTGCTTTCTTAGCCTCTGCTTCTGCAGTTTCTGCGGCTTTCTGTGCAACTTCTGCTTTTGCCTGGGCTGCCTCTGCTGCTGCTTTGTCAACATCGGCTGCTGCCTTTGCTTCTTCTGCGGCTTTCTTTGCTTCTTCTGCGGCTGCTTTTACTTCTTCTGCTTTTGCCTTGGCTGCTTCTGCATCTGCTTTTGCTGCTTCGGCTGCTTTTGCTGCGGTCTCGGCATCGTTCTTTGCTGCGACTGCCTGGTTTTTGATCTCTTCCAGTTCTCCTGCTACAGAACTTGCTTCAAAACCTGCCTTGCTTTCTTCCATCTTGTCCGTATCGGAAGTAACCGGAACAATGCGGAATCTCTCTGCATAAGTGTTGTAGCTTCCATCTGCATTCTGCTTGGTTGTCGGATAGAATCCTTCCAGCGGTATATGGTTAAAGAATCCTGTATTGCTGACTCCTCGCTGGATCGCATCCAGGCACAGATAAGTCTGCTCATCCATCGGAACTTCTGTGGAATGACGAATGGTCTGGTTGTTATACGGATAATCGGTCCAGCTAACCGGATTGATATTTTCTGCTTTTACATGAAGTGCAGAAGATTCTACCGTTCCGTCTGCGGCAACTAAAATACCATTTCCGTCATTATCGGTCAGTGATGTCCATCTGACATCGGTGTGGTTTCCGTTTTCCTGTGGTTTCACATATTTGCTTACAAACTGATCTGTTACGGTACTCCTGTATACACCGACATCGGTTGCCGTCTTTCGATCAATGTAGTTTTCTTCCGGACCTCTTCCGAAGTATTCCAGATTTTCGTATCCTGCTGCAACAGTCATGCGGACACCGACTTTCGGCAGTGCCTGTGCTCCGGCGGTACCCGGTGCAAAGTTGCTTCTCGGTGTAAAGGCAGAGCGGACTACGATTTCTCCATCTCCGTAAATATCATAGAGTAAGGTCTGTTCTGCATCAACCGTAAGTTTTACGTTTAATGCTACACGGATGTGCTTTCCATTCTCATCCTGTGTGATAACCGGACTGTCCACCAGTTCCATGTTGTCATCGGTATTTCGCAGATTGCGGTTGTATGCAACCGGTGTGTCGTTATAGTTCTGTGCTCTCCAGAAGCTCGGTACCGGACCTTTTTCCAGAACGACTTTGCCGTCCACCGTGTAATCTGAAAGAATACCGGTTGTCTTATCCATTTTCAGTGCGTAGGATTTTCCGTCTTTTGTAACACCTTCGATGCTCATTGTATTACCGTCATCTTCTGCTTTGGTAAACTCAGACATGTCATCGTAATCCAGTACTTTTGTCTCCTTGTATTCCAGAGTCAGGTCAAACTGCTCATGTGCCACTACATTGTCGTATTTGGTGAGCGTTGCATCCCAATCCGGTTTTACTTTATTCTGCACGGAGAACTCCAGCATGTAAGTATCGCCGGTCTGCGGTTTTACTTTCGGCAGATCGATCGTGATCACTTCTTCTCCAAAGGTTTCTCCGTCCATACCCGGTGTATTTAAGGAGATGGTCTTTGTTGCGATCTCTTCATCGTCTTTTTTCAGGCTCCAGATGATATTGTAATTCTCAAGGGTGCTGTTTTCCAGTTCATTTACGACTTTTACTTTGATCGTTCCATCGGTTACTTTCGCATCTTCGTTTTCAAGATAGAAGTTCACCTGCTGATGATCGTAACGCATCTGTACGGCTTTTGCGGACGGTGTGTGGTCTGCAAACAGAACACCGTTTGCACAGAATGCATCTGCATTGGAGCTCGCATCCATCCAGTCTCCACCGTAAGCCCAGAATGTCTTTCCGTCTTCTCTTGTGGTTGCAAGTGACTGGTCTGCCCAATCCCAGATAAATCCGCCCTGAACATTGGAGTATGTGCGGTTCAGTTTCCAGAATTCATTGAAACTTCCGAAAGACTGTCCCATTGCATGTGCATATTCCTGCTCAAAATAAGGCAGTTTGTAGTTTGTGTTTTTCGCGTAGCTTTCTACGTTCTTTGCTTCCGGATACTGTGTACTGTGAACATCCACAATATTCTTGCTTCTGGTTTCCATGCCCCATGGATCAGCTCCTGCATCCTTCTGATAACGATGATAATAACCATCGGATTCACGTTCGTACATACGCAGTCTGCTCGGATCACGGTTCAGAACTGCCATTGCTGCTGCCCAGAAGCAGTAAGTATTGTCTAATGGGCATCTTGTGTAAGTTGCTTCGTTTCCATAAGACCATCCGATGATGGATGCATGGTTTTTCAGAAGCTCCAGCATATTCATGTTTCGATCTAGAACCGGAGTTACCCAGCGGCTGTCCCCTCCAGGGATCGGCACTTTATGATCGCCATATGCTCCGTAGTGTGATTCTACGTTTGCTTCTGCATAAACATAAATACCAAGTTCATCTGCCAGATCATATAAAATCTTTGCATTTGGATAATGTGAAGTACGGACTGCATTGACATTGTACTGTTTCATCAGTTTCAGATCATCGATGATCTCCTGATTTGTCACGGCACTGCCATTTTCCAGGCTGGCATCGTGACGGTTGACACCGCGGAAGATAATCTTCTGTCCTGTGATCTGCATCTGTTCCTGTTCTGCATCGTTGATGTTTACTTTATAGATCTCGCGGAAACCGACATGTTCTGCTTCTGCTTCGATCACTTTTCCGGTGCTGTCTTTTAATTCCAGCGTTACCATGTACAGGTTCGGTGTATCCGGGAACCATTTCTTCGGATTCTTAACTTCGATCGTTGCTGTTTTGCGATCACCTAAGTTTACTTTTTTCTCGCCGTCTGCATCTGCTGCATTCGGATCGGATGCACCGGTCACACCCTGAAGTGCTTTCAGCTTATCATAAGAAATCGTATCCTGACCGATCAGCTTTCCGTCCATGTCTTTCAGTTTGACATCTACGGTGTAGCCGCTGGTATCTTCTTTGTCTGTCAGATTGCGGACATCAACATCCACGTTCATCGTAACATCGCTGTTTTTGTCTGTGCGGTCTGCAAAGCTTGTCTGTACAAAGAAATCACGAAGCTCTGCACGGCTGTCTTTGGAATACAGATAAATGTCACGCATGATACCGCTCAGCTGAATGAAATCCTGATTTTCCAGATAACTTCCGATGCCCCAGCGATATACTTTCAGTGCGATCGTATTCTTTCCATTCTTGTTCAGATACGGTGTGATATTGAAATCATGCGCCGTAAAGCTGTCTGCTGTATAACCAACCTGTTTTCCGTTGATGAACAGATAATAAGCAGATCTTACGGACTGCAGTGACAGAAATACTTTACGTCCGTCCCAGTTTTCCGGAAGTTCAAACTCAGTACGGTAATATCCTACCGGATTATAGTGCGTCGGTGCCTGAGGATCATCATACTCGATGGTATTTCCCTGTGCACTGCCCCACGGATAGATACTGTTTGTATAGATTGCTTCATCAAAATATTTAAAGGTCTTATCTGCGTTTCGATAAGTCTGCCATGCATGCGGTACAAATTCTTTCTGGAAATCTGCTTTTGCTTCCTCCGGAAGTGTTTCTTCCAGATAACCTTTTGCGTCCGCTGCATCTGCTTTTTCCGGATTTTCTATCAGTGCAAAATCCCATTCTTTCTGCGTCAGCAGTTTATAGTAAGTACTTGCCGTCTCATTCTGGTCATCCAGTGCACTCTTCTCGCTGTTAAATGCAGTGTCTGCATCCTGATACGGAACAAAATCTGCATGAGAAGGCTCTCTGTTTACTTCTGCAGTAGAAATATCTTTGTACCATTCTTTTCCGGTAAATACCGGTGCTTCATCGGTAACGTAAACACGGATCGTGTTGGAAGTATATTCTTTTCCGCCTGTTGTAAGATAACTCGTAATATCCGTATAGCCCGGTTTCAGAGCTTTGATCTGATTGCCTTCCAGAGAAGCCACTTCCGGATGGCTGCTTACGGTGCGGATACCGCTGCTGATCGCTGCTCCGGATGCGTCTTTTGCAACCACTGCAAAATTCGTTGTTTTTCCGGTCTGCAGATAGCCTGCAGAAACTTCCAAGCTGATGGTCGCTTTCAGCTCATTCATGACCCACAGGGATGTCTTTGCACTTTCTTCTTTCATCTGGATCAGCTGCCAGTTTGCATCGTTTACGGTTGCAACATATTTTCCGGATGCTTTGTTCTGGATCCGGTAATTTCCGCTTGTCTCATCTTTGATGATCTTCCACTTCTGTGTATCCTCGCCTGTGTTTTTTGCCATGGAAGGATAAGAATCCAGATCTCCTCCCTGGATCACAAGTGATACATTGTTGCGTGGATGCCAGTATACATAACCGTCCCCGGCTTCCGTAAATACCCACATACGTGTCTGATTCAGTGCTGTATTCCACAGGTACAGGTTGTTTCCTTCGTTTACATTGTCTGCTCCAGGCTCGATCAGATAACCGGCAAATTCTACGTTATCAATGCGATAAACGCCCGGCCATTCTTTTGATGTCTCCAGAACGGTCAGCTCTGTGTTGACTTCTGTGCCCTCAAATGTTGCTTTGATCGTTGCTGTTCCGACTTTTTTTGCGATAACGGTATTTCCGGAAACTTCTGCGATATCCGGATTCTCACTGGTGATCACGGCTTTGCTTCCATCCAGCTCTTCGCCGTCTGCGTCAAATCCGGTCACAGCTGCGGTTGTGCTCTCACCGGTTCTTATGGTACTGCTGCCAAGAGAGAGTTTCACTTCCGGCTCTACCTTTGCAAGTCTCCATGCCTGTGCCGTATCGGACATACTTACCTGTGCATGGCGGTTTGCAGAAGTACTTGCATAACGGGAACCATTTTTCAGATAATACTGATCTTCTGTTCCTGCCACTTTCTCGATCGTCCATTTCTGGTTTGCTGATGCGGCATTCTTTCTCTGAAGGCTGACAACTGAAGTATCTGCCTGCATGACAAGCTCTGCATCCTGCTTGTTGTACCAGTAATAGCTTCCGTCCTCTGCCTGCTCAAAATAGAACATCTCACAGTCTGCCGGAGCAGTTGATCCCTGTTCCCACAGCCAGAGCGTATTACCCTCGGATGCCTGGTCCGCTCCCGGAGCCATTCGCTGCGTGGCATCTTCCGTGTGATAAATACGGTAGATTCCTTTCAATCCGTCCGCTGCTCTGCCGGTCTGTGCTTTTGCGACTGTTCCGAAGCTTCCGATGGAAGTCAGAACCATTGCCATGACAAGAACCATGGACAAAACAAAACGAACACTTCTGGTTACATTTTTCATTTTACTTTCCTCCTTTTCCGGGATTTTTTCCCTTTTGAAAAAAGTATAGGAAAGCAAGTGTTCCAGAAGTGTTCCTTTTTGAAGTGTTTACTGTTTTAATTACTGTAATTTGACATTACAATCCCGGCCTGACGTTCCAGAACCGGAAGAAAGGCCTCGCTCCAGGAATACTGTGCCATAAATTCATCTGAAAATTTTTCCGCTGCATGGATCTGCCCTTCCATCAGTTCATAATAATCACAGGAAACGCCCTTTGTCTCCAGATACATTCGTCCACGCTCGCTGTGAAGCATCCAGAGAAGTCCATGATCCCGCAGTGTATTTTTCAGGTTCATCACTGCTTTTCGGAAACGTCCTTTCACCTGTTCACTGAACGGTTCTTCTTCCCATAACAGATCCACGGCAAATTCCATTTCCACAATGCCGCCCCGTCTCGCCACAAGAAGTGCAAGCAGTTCTTTTGCTTTTCTGCTGCTAAAATCAATCGCATGACCGTTTAAAAACAGATCAAATCTGCCAAACGTGTGGATTTCCAGCTGCATTTCATCTTTTTGTTCCGTTCTTACCAGCCTTCTTGCTTTATCCAGTGCACGGTCCACCTCTTCCTGTCCAAACGGCTTCAGCAGATAATCGCAGGCATCCAGCTGATAGGCATCAAATGCGTACTGGTCATATGCTGTGACAAACGCTGCCTGAAGATCCGGTTTTTCTTTGTGCATCTGATCCAGCAGTTCCAGTCCCGTGATCCCCGGCATCCTGATATCACAAAATGCAAAATCCACCGGATGCCCGGCAACGTACTGCAATGCCTGCTTTGGGTTTACAAATTTTCCGCAAATTTCAATATCTTTGTGTTTTTCACATAAATAGCTTAATTCTTCCAGGATCAATGGTTCATCATCTATCAGAATAATTTTCATCTTCTGTCTCCTCCCATGGAATATGTATTGTCTGCCTGCACCCTTCTCCTTTTCTGCTCTCAATCTCAAGATCCGCATTTAGAAATTCTTTCAGACGCAGCTTCAGATTTCTTATGGCAATCCCGTCCGCATCTTTCAGTTTTTCGGTGTCAAATCCTGCCCCGTCATCCAGGATCTGAACACAGATTTCTCCGTTTTTTCGAAAACTTCGGATCTGTACGGTGCCGCCCTCCATCTTCTGGCAGATTCCGTGACATACCGCATTTTCTACCAGCGGCTGGATCGTCAGCGGCGGTATCTGGAACTTTTCTTCCTGAAGATCCCACTGAACCTGAAGACGCTCCCCAAAACGCATCTTTTCAATGTGCAGATACCGCTCGATCGTCTTACATTCTTCCCGAAACAGAATCATCTCTGCAGATTCCAGTGCATTCATATTTCCCCGCAAAAATACGGCAAAATCGTAGACCGCCTGTTCTGCCTCTTTCGGACGCGTCCGGCAGAGCACTTTGATCGACATCAGGGCATTCTGCAAAAAATGCGGTTTGATCTGATGCAGTGCAAGCTCCAGCCGGGCTTCCTGGAGCTTCTGCTCAATCTTCGCCGCCTCCAGTGCCCTCTGCTGAATTTTATTCATACGCCAGCGGTCAATGACATTGACACTCAGATCAAAAGCGATCACTCCGACAAGCATGAAAATACCTCCACTATAAGGAAGCATGCCGATATGTGCAAAATCTGACAATACGATCCCAGTATACAAAAGCAATATGCCTATTTCCCAGATCATATCTTCTCCGGATATTTCTTCTTTTTTGCGATACCCTGCAAAGCGGATCAGCAGTACCAGCCAGACACCCACGTCCATGGTCAGTTTCCATGATAAAATCCCTTCAAAAGCTGCAAGGCTCATCACAATGACACCGGTGATCAGAATCCCTTCCCGAATTCCGAAATCTTTTTTCTGCCGGTCTTTTTTATAACCGTTTTTCAGAAGAAATTCCCAGACCAGACTTTCCATCACGCATACAGAAAACAGAATCAGATCATAATATTTCAAAGTCCCGCCTATGACTGCCGAAAACGCTGCATCGGAATAGATCATACGGATGGCCAATAAGAACAGCACCAGAAAAACACTTCTGCTGTAACCGCTGTCCGGCGTGATCTTCAGCTGCAATAAATAAGAACATAAAAACAACATATGCATGCCAAGCAACAGGATCATCCAGGTATGATAACGGTCATACTGTTCACTCCACACGCTTTCCTCCTGGATCCGCGGTGTAAAAGACAACCCCGGAAGCAGATATCCCGCTGTTTCTATGATCAGATCACATTCCGAAGACTGAAGCGTAATGGTCGTCCTGATCGATGTATCCCTGCTGACTTTCAGTGCGTCCGGATTGGAAGAAACTACTCCGCTTTTTTCAATACATTTTCCATTCAGATAAATCCGATAAGCCGCCGGCATACCTTTCAGGCTCACAGAAACGTCAAACTGCGGCGGACAGTTTTTCAGTTTTACACGGTAACTTCCCCAGTTGAACATCCCTGCATTTTTTCGGGGCATATAAGAAGGCACCCTGACAAACTTCCCGAAAACCTGCTCTTCATCCAGCTCCGTAGCAATGAATTTCTGTTCAAAAAACTCCCATTCTCCGCACAGATCGACTGCTTTTCCGCTTTGCAGTCCAAACTGTTTGAAATCTGCTTCTCCCTTACAGACCACCTGTTTCTGCGGCATCATGAGAACGGTCAGCATTGCTGCAGTACATACAGCAAACACCGCAGCAAGAAAAAGAAACCTTCGATTTTTTTCTGTTCTATTTAAAATCCGCATATAAAAACTCATATCCTCCACCTGCAAGATTCATGCTTGTCTCAAAACCGGTCAGATTCCGGTTCAGTAACAGGCTTTCTTTTCGAAGCTGCAGCGGGATCATCGGCACATCTTCCATCAGTGCTTTCTCCGCTTTATATAAGGTACTAAGTCTGATCTGTTCATCCGTCTGCCTCTCGGCATCTCTTAAACATTTCTGCACCGTATCACTTTGATTTCCCTCTTCTCCATAGGTATAATCGTAATTCCAGCTCTGCAGATACGCCATCATATCTGCATATTCTGCGATAACGCCCGTGAGCGTAACCGTGCCGTTGTCTTTCTCTGCCCAGAATGCATCTCCGGTTGCCGTTTCCAGTTCCACCGAGATTCCAAGTTTTTTCTCCCACTGGCGTTTGATTTCCGTTCCTTCCTGTATGCTCCATGGATCATCATTGACCAGCAACCTGATGTTTACATCTTCCGCTCCGGAAATATTCATTTTTTTGAGTGCTTCGCCGAGCTTTTCTTCTGCAAGCTTCTGATTTCCGTATTTTGTACATGGCAGATCCTGATAATTCTCTGTGTAAGTTTTCAAAATTCCGAGGCCGTTTTCCGGAACATAACGTGCATTCGGCACAAGAAAATCACTGTCCATATTTTCTTTGTATTCTACCCGGTTCAGTGCATAATTTAACGCCTGGCGAAATTCCCTGCACTGCAAAGGTCCTTCGGTCTGCAGATCCAGATAAAGACTTTCACAAATCCCGGTCATCACTTTTTTCTGAATTCCGGCACTGTATTTTTCCGCTCCTTTTAACGGGATCGGCATCACATCGACCTCTCCTTTTACAAATCTTTCGTATGCTTCATCGGATGACTCCAGACACACGGCTTCCACTTTATCCAGTTTGATATTGTCCCGCTCCCAGCAATAGGGATTCTTTTTCATACCTACCAGATCTTCACTCCACGTTTCCAGGGTAAACGGTCCGTTGCAGTCTTCCGGCCGCAATATTTCTGCTGCATCTTCTCTTATCGGTGCAAAACTTCGAAGTGCCAGAAGCTGCAAAAACTGAACCTGCGGATGCTCCAGTTCGATCTGAAGCGTTTTCTCATCCAGCACCGTCACGCCCAATTCTTCGATTTTCTTTTTTCCCTGATAAATATCTTCTGCATTTTTTATGATCGCTGCATAAGAATTAAAATTCTCCGGCTCCATCAGCCTTTGAAAAGCCCGAAGAAAATCGCCTGCCGTGACAGGCATACCGTCACTGTAACAGGCATCATCCCGCAGATAAAACGTATAAACCTTCTGATTCTCCGAAATTTCATAGCGATCCGCCATGCCATACTGAAGTTCATACTGATAGATCCGCATCAGCCCCTCCAGCAGATAACAGGCAATCGTCTGCTCCGCACTGCTTTTTAATTTCAGATGATTGATCCCGTCCCCCGAAAACCTGCTGTAATTGACATATCGCATGACCTTCTCCTGATTGTCGGATTTTTTCATTACATTTTCCGTTTCTTTCTGCCGTGCACATCCCCCGATCAGCAAAATCATCATAAAAAGCAGAAAAAATCGTCCCAAAAACTTTTTCATAGCCACTTTCCCTTCTCCCGATATTGTTAATACCATGATATAATATTTTTTCTCTTTTTTCAATCTGTCAGAGCAGATGGAATATTGCATCCCACAGCCTGCAAAAGTGAACATCATCTCACATCTGATCTGAAGAATGCCGGACAAAAGACAAAAAGACAGATGCACCATGACGGCAGCAATTCCGTCACGTGCTCTGTCTTTTGGATGCCAACATTTAAACACTGTGCAATGCCGGCTTTTTATTTCTTATATTTTATTTTGTGCGTACTTTCTTCTTTGCACTGTAAGCGGTGTAAACTTTCTCGTTATCCACTACTTTGTATACTTTGACTCTTACATAGTACGTTTTCTTTGCGGAAAGTCTCTTGATCGTTTTTGCTTTCCTGGAAGCGGAAACGGTAACGGTCTTTGCCTTTGAAGTTTGCTTTCTTAGCATATTCAATCCATAGCCGTCTGCTCCTTCTACGCTCTTCCAGTTGACTTTCACAGACTTCTTAACACCTTTGACAGCTTTTACTTTCACTTTCTTAGCTGCAAATTCTGTCTTAGCCAGCTGGCTCTCCAGACGTTTCTGCATTGCCTGCACTTCTTCTAACTGTTTCTGTGCTTCGGCTCTCTTTTCTTCTGCCTCTTTCTGGGCTTTCGCAAGGATCTCTTCTGCTTTCTTCTGTGCTTCTTCGGCTGCTTTCGCTGCGGCTTCTGCATTTGCCTGGGCTGCTTTCGCTGCATCCGCACTTGCCTTTGCAGCACCTGCGGCTGCCTCTGCAAGGCCTTTCTGTGCACTTACGGAGTCTTTGGCTGCTTCTGCTGCTTTTGCTGCGGTCTCAGCATCCTTTTTTGCATTTTCAGCTGTTGTTTTGGCTACCTCCGCGGCTGTTTTTGCTGCTTCTGCATCGTTTGCATAATTCTTTGCTGCATCCTCTGCTTCTTTTGCGGCTTTCTGTGCTGCCTCTGCTTTTGCCTGGGCTGCTTCGGAAGCGGTCTGTGCTTTCTTTGCCTCTTCTTCTGCAGTTTCTGCTGCTTTCTGTGCAACTTCTGCTTTCGCCTGAGCTGCTTCTGCTGCTGCTTTGTCAACATCGGCTGCTGCCTTTGCTTCTTCTGCGGCTTTCTTTGCTTCTTCTGCGGCTGCTTTTACTTCTTCTGCTTTTGCCTTTGCTGCTTCTGCATCTGCTTTTGCTGCTTCTGCGGCTTTTGCTGCGGTCTCAGCATCGTTCTTTGCTGCGACTGCCTGGTTTTTGATTTCTTCCAGTTCGTCTTTGGATGGCTGATCCGGTGTGTTATCGTCTTCTTTTACATAAACTTTTGCATCTGCAATGTCTACGCAGTCATCATTCTTTCCGCCGACTTTATCGATGTAGATGATCAGTTTCTCTACGCCTTCAGATCAACGTTCATCAGTTTTGCATTGTCCGGCTGAAGGATCACACCGCTCTCTGCCAGTTTATTCTCTTCGCTGATACTGTCTTTATAGAAGATAAAGTTTGCACCATCACGATTTGTCTTGGTTGATTTTGTATAGTCGATACCCACATAACCTTCAAAGCGTTCTGCTTTGATACCGCTTAAATCAAAGGTCAGAGTTGCATCGGTATTTGCACTTAAGCCCTGTGCAAAGACTTTGCGTGCACCGTCAACGTTCATGCTCAGTTCGCCTTTGTTTGTACTTGTGCCGCCATCGTACTCGTTGACATGGAATCCGCCCCATCCGGATGAGGAATTTGCCACGTCCATGTATAACAGACCGTATTTATCGGATTTTTCGGTATCGGTTCCGTATACTCCGTTTGCTTCGTCTACTTTTGCGGTTAAGTATACATATTTCTGGTCAGTAGACGGTGTTACATCTTTTCCGCCTGCCGGTGTTACTTTTACTTCTTCTGCGGAAGCATCGATCTGTGCATCTTTTCCGGAAATCGTCAGATTTTCAATGGAGAAACTTGTCTCTTTCTTTTCTGCATTTTCGTTCAGGTTGAAGCTTGCTTTGAACAGATCTGCCTGTGCTGCAACTGCTTTTGTCAGATCGTAAACTACCTGCACACCGTCTGCTGTTTCTTTTACGGAAATATTTCCTTCCACACCGTCTGCCAGTGCGATGCTGTTAAATTTATAAGCTACTGTGTCGTATTTCAGTGTGAAGCTTCCTGCCATCATTGCAGAACTGCTGCTCTCGGATGTCTGGGAAATGCTTCCTGTCACTTCTACAGTTCCGTTTTCCTGTGCTGTGTTATCTTTTGCCGTTAATTTTACGGTTGCTGCTTCTTTTGCACCGTCGATGTCTGTTCCGATTCCTGCCAGTACTTTCAGTGCTGCCAGATCGGCAAGATCTACTTTTCCGTCACCGTTTACATCGGCTGCATAAGTATTGACTGCATCGAATGTTGCATTGCCTGCCAGTACTTCACGGAGCATATTGATATCAGCGATATCCAGTGTTCCGTTTGCACTTCCGTCCACATCACCGTTTACTGCCATGGTTACGGTATCTGCTACCGTACCGTCTTTGCGAAGTTTTACGAGATATCCGGTTGCTACCGGTGCTCCGTCTTCGTCAAAGGATGCATTGTACGGATCTTCCATTGATAAGGTTTCACCCTCGCCAAGCTCAAACATTTCAAAGAGCTGTGCTTTTGTCATGCCTGCCGGAACATTATAAAGAATATTTGCAGAACGATCCATTCTGACTGCTGCATCTTCTTTTAAGGTCAGGGATGCTGTCGTCAGTTCTTCTGTGCTTAACTGAACCTTGGTATCGCACCAGCTCACCATATCGTGTCCGTCTTTGACATTTTTGTCTGCATACAGGCAGATTTCCTTTGTTCCTGCCGGGATCTCGATATCGAAGTACTGTGCGTTCTGACCATGTTTCATCAGCTCGCCTTTCCATACTTCTTTGCCGTCCAGTTTGATGATCGGATACGCTCCATCCTGTGTTTTTGCTTTATGAGCATCGATTCCGACATAACCCTGAAGGCGTGTTGCATTCAGTTTGGAAACATCGAAATACAGTGCGGAATCGGCATTGACACCAAATCCTTTTTCAAATTTTGTACGTTTGCCTTCCACATAGAGGTCAAGTTCTGTACCTGCATTGTCCTCGTTTACATGGATTCCGTTGTATCCGGATGTACTTCTTGCAGTATCGTATCCAAGATCTGAGAGCTGAATGGAAGTATCATTCTTGATCTCGATCGTGTAAGTTCTGCTAAATCCGCTCTTTGCGGTTGCTTTTACGGTTGCTGTGCCCGGAAGACTTTCCGGTTTTGTGACCTCAACTTTTACATCTTCGGATACTGCTTCCGCTGTGATCTCCGGAACTGTTCCGGACAGGGAAGAAACGTTTACACTGTAAGATGTGATGTCATTATCAAATCCATCCAGTTCCTGGTCACCGATCTTGATGCCGTTCAGCAGTGCGGTTTCATCTGCATAATTCTTTTTGCTCTCTGTCATCAGCTCTTCGCTTGTAGATTTGCTGATCGGTTTGAGGCGGTAAGTATAGCTGTAAGTTTTACCTGTTCCAAGCAGATATTTGGAAAGGGTTGCCTGTCCGCAGCTTGCGGTTCCAAGTCCCATCTGTGCATAATCGATCGTCAGAACGGTATTGTCTGTGCGTTCGATCTGATACGGATGTTTTGCTGCTTCCAGTGCTTCCTGTGTGCAGTTCAGTGCACTCATCTCCAGCAGGTGATCCTGTGCGTCAACCAGCAGTCCGTCACCGTCTGCATCGGTTACTGCCATCCATCTGACATCGGTCTTGTTTCCGGTTTCCTGAGCGTAAACATAATTGGTAAACTGTTCATCTACGGTGCTGTTCCATACACCGACATCGTATCCGGTCTTTCTGTCGCTGTAGCTGTCCGACTCGCCGCGGCCATACCAGGTCAGGTTGTCCAGTCCGGCTGCCAGCTGCAGGCGTGTGCCGACTCTCTGAAGGTTGCTCATGTTGGAGTTCGGAGCCATGGTTGCTTTTACAACGATCTCACCGTTTGCATAGATTGCATAAGTGATGCGGTCTTTGGAATCCGCACAGTTTTTCAGTGTACGTGCTACGGAAACATAAACCACTTTGTTTTCTTTATTAACGCTCACTTCATCGATCTGAACGTTCTCATTTGCTGTTTTCCATTTTGCATCCACGGATTCTTTTTTATCATTATCCGTAGAAGCTCTCCAGTAGTTCGGCTCAATGCCTTCTGCAATCATTTCTTTTCCGTTTGACTGATAAGAAGTCATCTCACCGGTTTTCTTATCAAAGGAAACCGACCAGTTATCGCCTGCTACTTTTACATCACCATCGGTTTCTTCAAATGTCTTGATATCTTCCAGTTTGGAAGTGTCTACGGCTTCCACTGCTGCATCGGTTCCTGCGAAATCCAGTTCAAACTGTGCTTCTGCCACTGCAAAATCTTTGTCTGCCCAGGTGAACTGATCGTCACTCTTTGTTACGAATGAAATATTCAGGAAATATTCATCACCTGCTGCCGCATCGGTCGGTGTGGTGAACGGGATCACAACATCTTTGCTTTCACCTGCCGGGATATCCACATCCATCGTTCCATTTTCTACGGAAGTTCCGTTCTTCACAACTTCCCATTTCATGGTATATTCATTTGCATTGGTATCGATCCATTCGTTGCTGATCGTAACAGTCCTGGAAGCCAGATCCTTGAGCTGCATCTGCAGTGCCTGGTAAATACGCTTTACTTCATAAGCTTCTGGCTGGAGCGTACGGTCCGGAGATACGATACCGTTGACACAGAAGTCCGTATTTCCAGATTTCCAGGAAGAATAGTCCTTGGTATTTCCGTCTGCATCGGTGTAAGTTCCGTGGTTCCAGTCACCGTCATAGCCCCAGTAAGTGCTCTTTCCATCCCAGTTTCCGTCAGAATCCAGAATCGGTGTATTATAGCTCTGATCTACGAAATCCCAGATAAATCCACCCTGCAGGATGCCGTTGGCACGGATTTCTTCCCAGTATTCTTTCATACCGCCGCAGCTGTTGCCCATTGCATGCAGGTATTCACACATCAGATATGGTTTCTTTGAATTTTTAACCTGTTTTCCAATGTTCGGATACATGTTGGACCATACATCTACGCCTGCATTATCATTCCAGCCCTGATAGTGAACGACTCTGGTGTCGTCGTTATTCTGGAAATAATCAATTTCTGCCTGAAGGGAATCACCGGCTCCCGTCTCATTTCCAGGTGACCACATGATAACACATGGATAGTTTTTGTCACGCTCCAGCATATTGATGGCACGGTCTTCTGCTGCCTGAACATATCCCGGAAGGCTTCCCGGCACTTTGTACTGGCTTCGTCCGTTGTGAGACTCTACGTTTGCCTCATCCATCACATAGATACCATACTCGTCACAGAGTTTGTAGAAAGTCGGATCATTCGGATAATGAGAAGTACGAACGGCATTGATGTTCAGCTCTTTCATCAGCTCAATGTCTTTTCTCATGTCTTCTTCCGTCAGATACCATCCATCCTGCGGATCGTTCTCATGACGATTCACACCGGTGATCGTAATAACCTTACCGTTTACACGAAGTCTTGCATCGTCTGTATTTTGCATCGGTGATCTCCACTTCACGGAAGCCGACATCGGTCTGTGTCCTTCTTTGTCACACCGTCTTTTTCAGTTCCAGAACCAGGTTTGCCAGAGGTTCGGTTTCTCTGCCTCCATTTTCCGGATCGGTGATGGCTGTGTGAGGAACTTACTTTTGCTTCTTTCGTCCCGCTGTCAAAAGGTAACTGTTCCGGTGAGCGGTGTGGTTGTCACCAGCTTTGCCTTCGCTGTCGTAGAGGTTTCCTTCTACCTCCATCCGCCTCACATCCTCTGCGGAAAGATTGCGTACATCCACATCGACATTCAGGTCTGCAGTCTGTGTAAGGTGTCATCCAGGATCGGTAACTACCGTATAATCACGGATTTCCACGTCATCTTTGGATGTCAGGTAGACATCACGGAAGATACCGGAAAGTCTTACCATATCCTGGTTCTCGATGTAGCTTCCGTCGGACCAGCGGTAAACCTCTACGGTAATCACGTTCTCGTTTCCTTCTGAAAAATCAAGTGCATCGGTAATATTAAATTCATCTCTTGTAAAACTGTCTTCTGCATATCCGATGTATTTGCCGTTTACCCACAGATACATGGCAGAACCAACACCTTCGAAGTTGATAAAAACGTTGCGGTCTTTCCAGCTTGAATCGATTGTAAAGGTCTTGCGGTATGTTCCGACCGGGTTGCACTCTGTCGGGGCATCGCCTACTTTGTACTTGTTATAAGCTTTTCCTTCTGCATTCATCCACGGATAGTTCTGGTTGGAATAGATCACCGGATCGTATTTCCAGGAACCGTCTTTATTTACATAGGTCTGCCAGCTCTTTGGAACGGTAATGTTATCCCAGCTGCTGTCATCGTAATCTTTCTGGTTAAAATTGGCATCTTTTGCACCGATACGGTCTGCCGGTTTGACTGCCCAGCTGAATTTCCAGTCATCTCCATTTAAAAGCTGGTAAAATGAAGATTTCGTCCGGTCTTTCGCTTTTGCCTTTTCTGCTGTATCAAAGCTGTAAAAGGTCGATCTTGCCGCCTCGCGGTTCACCTGAAATACCCCCGGCTGTCCGTTCCATTCGGTAGAAGATGCTGCTGCGACTACTTCCGGTATAATCCCCTCCAGACCAGAAATGCTGCCGCCGCTTACGACCATCGCTCCTGCGAGTAAAACAGACAACAGTTTTTTTTGTTTCATATCCCTTTTCCTCCTTTTTGAATGAGTTTGACAGTTTTACATATAGTAAAATGTTTACTTTTATCATTATTTTATCACTTCAAGTGTACTAGAAGTCAAGTGGTTTTTAATTTTTCGTTAATTTCGCACACTTTTTTCTCTGTTTTTTGTGCATTTTTACGGCTATTCTGAAGTTTAGATATATAATAGCATATCTTTTTTGCACATACAACGTTACATTTGATCCTAAATGTAACGTTTTTCCTTTTTTTAGCACCTCGTACAAATTCCGTCATTTTTTTCAATCTCGGTCACTTTATGTATTTTTACAGTAAACATTTGTATTTTATTTACGTCCATTCACCTGACAGAATCGCTGTGCTTTCTACAATCTGTTCCGGACGGAGATTGTACTCTCACTGAGACAACTTTGTTGCTCGCTGCTTATAGAAGCAGAAGTCTTCTCGACTGAGATAAAATATGCTCCCTCCTGAGTGACAAGTTTTTTATTATTTCACCTGTCTGCCCAGAAGGGAGCATATCATGATTCACTAAACATAGTTCCTGCTTTTTTGTATTCGTTTATTTTACTTTTCTGCTCTTCACTGCAGAACAGCTGCCATATACTTTCTTTTTGCCCACTTTGCGGTAAGCACATACTTTATAGTAGTACGTCTTCTTTTTTTTCAGTTTTTTATTGGTGAAGCTTATCTTTCTGGCTCCGTTTAAGACTTTAACTTTCTTATACTTGCCTTTTTTCTTATCGGCACGATAAACTACATAACCATCTGCGTTTCTGACTTTTTTCCATTTCAGAACCAGTTTCCCTTTCGAAACTGCCTTGACGGAAAGACCTTTTACCTTCGCCGGTTTTGCTTTTGCCGGTGTCTCTATGGACGGTACTTGCTGTTTTGTCTCGCTCTCTTTTGTATCCGGCTGCGGCTTCGGATCTAGTTTTTCTGTTGCGGCTGTTTCGGATTCTGTCGGTTTTGTTTCGCTTTCGGTCTCCTTCTTTGTTTCGCTCTCTGTCTCCGTTTCGCTCTCTTCCGTTCTTCCTGTCAGCTTGATATACTGATCTGTCAGACTGGCGATGCCCGCCTGGAATGTATCCATCTCCGCAGACAGCGTCGCAATCTGTGCATCGGTCAGAAAGGCCGGATGTCCGCCCTGTGCGATTGTTGAAATACCGGCATAAAGTTTTTGAATCTGATCTGCCAGCTGCGGTGCTTCTTTTTTGATCACGGCAAGTTTGTTGATATCACGCACACCCTCTGCCATACGCTCCAGTCTTACCGAGCTTCTGCTGATCGGATTCTGTGCTGTTTTTTCGTCCGGATAGATCAGGAAACAGTCACCCGGCTCAAATTTGCTGTGTGTGGTATCATCAAGCGGATCTTCCACCCAGGCATCATACGCCCAGCGAAGAAATCCCGCCGTGCCAGATTTGCCTGCATTTATGATCGACCAGTAACTTTCCACCGGTGCACTTAAGGAGAAGTTGCCCGGTCTGTGGCCGGTACAGGAATATAAAGTGGTGCGAAGTCCTTTTGCTTCCCGGTCTTTTACCAGCTGTTCAAAATCTGCCGGATGTGCGGCTGCCGCCGTATCTCCGACGTTCAGGTCTGTCACTCGCATGGCGAGGTCTTTCTTTTCCACAAAGCTGTCCATCGCACCTGCTGTTTTTAAACATTTCCCATCCTTGTTTTTCACAGACTCGATCAGGTCAAAAGCGGTGCCGGAAAATCCACGCTCATCAATGCCGATGTAACTGTCATCAAACCAGCCTTTTTCAGTCAGGTGTGCGGTAAGATCGGTAAGGAAGTCCGTCCAGAGTGTGGTATAACGTGTGCTTCCCACAGAAAATCCTTCTTTTACCAGCTTGCCGTTCTCCCAATAAGTGAAAGAATTGTGCCACGGTGCCACGCTGTAAAGCACGATCTTATCCCCGATTCCAAGGGATTTGTTGAAGCTTACCCACTTATCAAAATCGGTATAATCATATGTAAAGCTATCTCCGTTCTTGATCCATTTGATCATAGATGGATAATGTACATCATTTGCACTGTATGTCTGTCCGTCCCAGGCATCTTCGATGATCGAAGCAGTGATCGCATGTCCGCCTGCTTTTTTATAGAGCTCCATGGAGGACTTCATGATCTCCAGATGCTCATCGGAAAACGGCTCTACGTTATAATATTCTGCACTCGTATACGGATACTGCCACAGTTCAATATCAAAGGTATCTCTGTAGTTGTCCGGAAGTTCTGCATTCTGCACACGCACTTCATACTCAAACACCAGCGGCTGATCGAGCTGATCTGCTGTTACGGTCAGCTGTGTTTTGTAAGTGCCGGATTTTGCTGTCTTTGGAATCGCAAACTCAACCCAGACTGGCTGGAGTGTATCTGCTTTTATGTCGATCGGCGCACTCTGCCAGAGAATATCCGATGCTTCCGTACGGTTCTCTTCTGTTGCCGCCGGAACATCATTTCCATATATATATCCATAAACATAAGCTTTTGTAGAACGAATAAACGTTGCCTTCACATTTTCGGCTGCGATCTTCTTTTTGCCGTCCGTCAGGTCAGATGCCTGAACTGTCACATTTGTGAAATCTCCACCGATCGCACTTAAGACCAGTTCACTGACTGCACGGTCATTCTTCCAGGCAGTCAGCGTCTCGCTGCGGTTTTTCTTTACCGAAACTTCCGCGAAACGTTTCTGCGTGTACTGCGTGTTATGATCGGTAACGGTGCCGCCAAGTACACTTCCCTGCTCTCGCACTTCCACTTCCATTGTTCTGGAAATCCCTGCCTTCTGGCTGGATGCCGTGATCACTGCCGTTCCGCTTTTTTTTGCAGTAACCGTTCCCTGTTCACTGACAGAAGCAATATTTTCATCAGAAGTTATATAGGACATATCGTTCAGTGTCGCATAAGACGGTGTATAGCTGTACGAGATTGCATAACTCTGTCCGACACTTAAGGAAATCCCCTGATCTTCCAGTTTAAAATCTTTTGCAATGTACGGACTGTGTGTGACCTGTACATAAGCCACCTGATTGACTACCGCACTGCCACTGCGTTCCTTCTGCGTAACTGCATAGAGCGTATGTTCACCTTCCGTAAGGTTTTCTGCTTTATATACAGACTGCGGCGTGGTACGGTTGCTCTCATAAAGATCCACCAGTGTCTCTGCTCCGTCATCCACACGGTATTTCACTTTTCCGTGGTTGTGACTCTTATTTGCAAAAACTTCGATGGCATTTCCCTTAAACGTTACCCTGTAAAAACATTCTTCTGCTTTTTCATTCGATGATCCGAGGTCTATATATGCCTCGTCATCATTGTACGTCCAGCTCTTTCCGCTGAATGATTCGTAGGAAAAACAGTTGATCTCTCCCGATGTCCGGCTCGGCAGAATCTTCGTTGTTTCCTGTGTCTGGCTTTTTGCATTTCCTGCTGCCATCAGTGATACCGGCAGACCGGTAAATGCCAGGATCACGGCAAGAAACAGCGAAAGCCATTTCTTTTTTTTCTTTTCCATTTTCTTCTCCTTCTCTTTCATCTGCCTCTTACCTCAGATGCTGTTTAACTCTGCAATCCGCCGGAAGCGGTATCCGATGGGAATGAAATCCCTGCTGATTGTCCGTACTTATTCCGGCTGTTTGAAAATAATATCGGCAAACTCTCCCCTGCTTGCCTTTTTCAGATCTTCCGGTTTCAGCTCAATCTGTACGCCGAGGCGGCCTCCGCTGACGATCATCTTCTCCAGTTTCTGTGCACTTTCATCAATTCTCGTCACATACTGCTTTTTCATGCCGATTGCCGTACAGCCTCCGCGGATATAACCGGTGACCTGATTGATATCTTTGACATGGATCATGGAAACGGATTTTTCGCCGACTGATTTGGCTGCCTTTTTCATATCCAGCTCCTCGGCGATCGGTATCACAAACACAAAATAATTTCTGCTGTTTCCAATCGTGACCAGTGTCTTATAAAGCAGCTCATATGGCTGTCCGAGTGTGTCTGCCACTTTCAGGGCATCCACAAATTCATCACACTCATACGTATACTCTTTATACGGAATCTTGTTCCTCTCAAGGATACGCATGGCATTTGTCTTTACTTCTTTTGATTTTCCCATCTTTTTTCAGAACAATCCTTTCACAAAATCTGCCACCGCTTTCAGATCCTGACGGTCCGGATGAAGAAGTGCCTCGTCAAAGTTGTGAAGCAGCATCTCCACCTGCTGTGTATTGGAAGTGTTCTGCATCGCCTCATAGCGTTTGCGAACCTGGATCGGCATCTTGCCCTGACATAAAAATCCGCCCAGATATTCACAATCCTCCGGGATAAATGCTGCAACTCCGTTTAAAATCCGGTCATAATATTCCGGCACATTCCCCATGCCGCAGGTTCCAAACAGTGCAACCTTTTTCCCGTGGAGGTTTCCAAGCAGATCCAAGATCTCCGAACTTGCTGTCCCGCGATCCGTCCAGAACCCAACCAGATACATCTCTCCGTCATCCCGTTCTGTTCTCTCCTCGATTCGTTTTACATTTTTTTCTTTTACCGGCACTGCCGCAAAAACTGCTTCTGCCAGTTTCTCCGTATTGCCGGTGCGGCTTGTATATACAATCTGTACGCCCATCCTGATTCCTCCTCTGGCATGATATTGATGTCAAAAGCCATTAACTTTGATACTCTGCGGATCATTCCATGCTCTGCACTCACATAATCCTGATATCTTTGCATTATCATAGCATACTTGACTGTACATAAAAATAGTTTAACTCTAAACAATTCTAAAGTTTTTATAACTCAGATTTCATATCTGCTTTCTCAGATTCCGGAATGAATGCATGTTTTCTGCACTTCTTCCAGCGATTTTCCTCAGTCTGCATTCTGGATCCTGACCACTTCCACACTTTCCTGATCGGAGTCCTCGCTTTGCAGTTCTCCGCGATAAGTGATCTTCACAGACATCCCTTTTGTAAGACCTTTTTCTAAATACAGCGGAACCTCTACAATCCGGAACTTCAGTTCCTTTCCATCAGAAGTTTTAATCGTCATGCCGGTCATGGAAATCTTTTCCAGTGTTCCTTTTACCGTCTGCTTCTTTGATGCATCCGCCTTCGTTTCTGCTGCCTTACTCTCGTCCGTTTTCGCTTCCGTCGCAGCCTCACTGCTTTTTTTATTTTTTCTTGTGGTCTGTTCCGTTGCCTTTTCCGTTGCTTTCTCAGTTGCTGCTTCCGTTTCTGTTTCTGCATCGCTCTTAAAAACATCAGCCGATCCCGCAATACGCACAGCAGTTGCCTTTTCGCTACCTTTCTGCGTGATCTTTCCGGTGTAATCTACAGAAACCAGATTGCCGATCCGGATACCGGACGGCAGATCGATTTTTACATCATCCGTGGAAAACGCAAGCTCATTTCCATTATCGGAAAGCAGCACTACCCGATCCATGCTCAGCTCTTCCAGCGTCCCGATCACGGTATGTACCTCCGAAGAGTTCACTGTTTCGCTGCTTCCGGTGCTCTGTTTTGTCTCTTTTTCCGATCCGGCACTCTCCTTGTCAGTCTGTGTTTCCCTGTTTTTCTCTGATGTACTTTCTTTCTCTTTTGCAGTCTCACTTTCTGCTTTCTTTTTGGCTGTTTCTTTTGTGCTGCCCTTCGCCTGTGTCTCTTTTGCCGTTTCAGAGGAACTTTCACTTTCCGTGCTGCTCTCTGTTACCGTTTGCGTCTCGGTCTGTTTTGCGGTATCGGTCTGCGTTTTTTTGCTGCATCCGGATAACAAAAGTGCGGTTGCAAGCATTGCGGCTACTCCTGCCGTCAGAAATCGTCTGTACATAAAATTTCCTCCATTCTTTTTACGATTGTTTTATCCCCTTAAGCTTTTGCGAAAAATGTCGTTTCACCATCCAAAAGATGATAAAACGACATTCTGGTTTTCTGTTTCTTTATGCGTTCGCTGCGATCACATCCTGCATATCATACAGTCCAGGCTCTCTGCCTGCCAGGAATTTGGCTGCCTGTACGGCACCTTTTCCGAAAACCGCCTTGGAATATGCAGTATGCTTAAACTCGATCACTTCGTCTGTTCCGGCAAAGATCACTTCATGCTCACCTACGATATTACCGCCGCGAACTGCGGAAATACCGATCTCTTTCGGATCACGCTCTTCTCTTCGGTCGCTTCTGTCGTAAGTATAATGATAGGCATTCCCCAGTGCCTCATTCATACTGTCTGCCAGTGCCAGAGCCGTGCCGCTCGGTGCATCCAGTTTGTGTTTGTGATGCTTTTCTACGATTTCCATATCAAATCCTGCTTCTGCCAGTACTTTTGCAGCACTCTTTAACAGGTTCAGCAGGGTGTTGATACCAAGTGACATATTTGCAGATTTCAGGACGGCAGTCTTTTTTGCTGTCTCTGCCACTTTCTGAAGCTGTTCTTCTGAAAGTCCTGTTGTGCAGACTACAACCGGAAGTTTGTGTGCTCCGCAGTAATCAAGCAGTGCGTCCTCTGCTTTTGCAGATGCGAAATCGATTACAACATCTGCTTCTTCTTTGCAGTCCTCCAGGCTTTTGTATACCGGGTATTCCATTTTTCCGTTATCAAACGGATCAATGCCTGCTACGATCTGTGCATCTGCATCCTCTTTTACGATCTGTGAGATCACCTGACCCATGTGTCCGCAGCAGCCATGCATAATGATTTTTACCATTGCTTTTTCCTCGCTTTACATTCATGTAAGAATAATGCCTACGAATCGCTCCGTTACATAGTAACTCTGGCATTATCCATTATTCTGCCAGTTTGATGCCGAACTTTTTCATCTCTTCTGCCAGTTTTGCTGCATGTTCCTCTTCCATCTCGGAGAGCGGTCCGCGAAGCGGTCCGACCTCTTCCCATCAGATTGAGAGCTTTTTGACCGGGATCGGATTTACTTCGCTGAACAGTGCATGGATCAAAGGCAGTGCCTTCAGCTTGCAGATCACAGCTTTCTTTACTTTTCCTTCATTATAAAGAGCAACAATGTCATGTGTTTCTTTTGTGCTACATTGGAAAGTACAGAGATCACACCTTTTGCTCCAAGGGACATCATCGGCACGATCTGGTCATCGTTTCCGGAATACAGATCAATGCATCCGTCTGCCATCTGCATCAGAGTTGCAACCTGTGAAATATCTCCGCTTGCTTCTTTGATCGCCACAATATTTTCTACATTTTTTGCAAGATATACGGCTGTCTGCGGCTGGATGTTGCAGCCGGTTCTGCTCGGTACGTTATAGAGAACAATCGGCAGTTTTACAGACTCTGCGATTGCTGTATAGTGTGCGATCAGTCCGTTCTGTGTTGCTTTATTATAATACGGTGTTACCAGAAGAAGGGCATCTGCTCCTGCCTTCTCTGCCTCCTGGGAAAGGTAGATGGCAGTTGCTGTACAATTAGAACCGGTTCCGGCGATAACCGGGATTCTCTTTGCCACTTTTTCAACGGTATAGCGGATCACATCCAGATGTTCCTCATGTGTCAGTGTGGATGATTCTCCGGTTGTTCCACAGATGATGATGGCATCTGTGCCGCCTGCGATCTGCTCTTCCAGAATCTCACTTAATTTTTCGTAGTTTACGTCTCCGTTTTCATGCATCGGTGTTACAATTGCCACACCTGCTCCTGTAAAAATAGCCATAGTTTTTCCTCCTAATCTGAACTGGCTGAAACGCTATAAAACTGATACTTGTACTGTAGAATGCACAGCGATCCTGTCGGGTAAATGTCAGTAAAGCCTGCCGGAACCATATGACAGATCCCAGGTGCATCTGACTTGAACAGAACAGCTTCTGTATCATAAAAAGGACAGACCCGAACGATCAGGTCTGTCCCAAAGAATAAACAAATGATAAAAACTGTATTCTTTCAGATAGCGCCCCATCGTCATTCGATGACAGTCATAGAGTTCTTAGCTCCATGCCCAAGCTGCAAGCTTCAGGTGCAATCCAGCTTTCGGCGTTTTCCCCTTTTGGCCACCTTCGCCTGTACCTGAATACATCGGATGACTTACTCTTGAAACACGCAACCTCTATCAAACTTATACATGATATCGGGGTCAACAGATATTTGCCCCCTTTGATACTCAAACCGGTACGCACGTACTTCTCCGTGCAGACACTGATTTGTTTATAATCTTATCATTGTCAAAATATATTGTCAACTGCCGGGTTGACTTTTTTATCTCAGCGTAGAAGATTCCACTACTGTCCGCTACTGTCCGCTTTATATGCTGTGACCATCTCCGTCACTTCGTCTGCATACTGCCAGATTTCTTTCGCCGGATAGATACCGGTCAGGATCAGACTGGTATATTCTCCCTTTGCCTCAAACAGGGCACGCAGTTCTTCTGCTTCGATCACCCCTGCTTCCACAAGTCCCAGAACTTCATCCAGAATCAGCACATCACACTCTTCCGTGACCAGTACTTTTCTTGCAAAATTGAGTGCATTTTTGAGATTTTTGATCTCTTCTGTTTTTTCGGCATCCGGAAGATCTTCAAATGCCTCTTCTGCCTTCTGAAAACGGAACAGTTTAATCTCCGGCTCCAGACGCTGCACAAAACCAATTGCTTCTGCATTTCTTTCCTTCATGAACTGTATAATGATAACGCTTCTCCCCTGACTTGCTTCCTGTATCCCCTGTCCGATCGCTGCGGTGGTTTTCCCCTTTCCCTCGCCACAGTAAATATGTATAGAACCTTTTATCCATTATGCACCTCGTTAAAAATTCAAGAATGTTTCTACATATCTTTGAACAGTTATACACCATTTTTTAAAAAGCAAGAATATCGATCTTTGCAAATCTCTGCTTCAGATATACTCTAATTTACTGACAGACACTTCATACGCCACTCTTTCTGTGCTTCCTCTCCTTCTAATTTTTTCACATATTCACGGCTCTGGATACGTCCCCAGATCTGTACATGGCCACCGACTTCAAATCCCGCCGCAAATCTGGCATTTCTGCCCCAGCAGATGCATGGGATATAGTCCGATTTTCCATACGGCCGGTTCACTGCGATCAGCATATCTGCAATCTCTCTTCCAAGAGGTGTTTTCCGGTAAACCGGTGCTTTGCATATATAGCCATCCAGAAAAATCTGATTTGTCTTTGCTTTATCGGTCTCTTCTTCCACAAAGCTGACTTCTCTTGCAAATACAGAAAGTACCAGACGGTTTCTCTTTTCTTCATGCCGGTTGTATGAACGGAACTGACCGTTGATCTGGACATATTCTCCTCGATAATCTTTGCTTACGTCAATCAGGCGTTCCGATATCATAACCGGAATGCAGTCGGAACAGTCGCTCAGTCTCTTGACCAGTATGTCAGCCATATAAAAACCTTCCCCGAATACTTCGTGACTGAATACAAATGGTGATGCAACCTCTCCTATGATCGTTACCTGATTGTTTTCAATAATCTTATCTGCCATAAATAACAGTTCTCCCTTCCCTATGAAGCTCTTTTTGTATTTTCCGGTGTCTTCATCTGCAACACCGCATAGTTTTATATATTCTGCGGATGGTTTCAATATGTCTGTTTTCCGATTTTTCTTCAAAATTTTTTTAAATCCCTTGTAATCTGGGAAAAATGTGATAAACTCTGTAGTGGTTTAGATGCGAAAAACGAAAAACAACATATACAAAAGGAAGAGTGTATTATTTATGATTAGAGAAGATGTACGCAACATTGCCATTATCGCACACGTTGACCACGGCAAGACTACATTAGTAGATGAGCTGCTCAAGCAGAGCGGTGTGTTCAGAGCAAATCAGGAAGTAGCCGAACGTGTTATGGACAGCAACGATATTGAACGTGAACGCGGTATCACCATTTTATCCAAAAATACCGCCGTATTTTACAAGGACACAAAAATCAATATCATTGATACTCCGGGACATGCAGACTTCGGCGGTGAGGTGGAACGTGTACTGAAAATGGTAAACGGCGTTATCCTCGTGGTAGATGCTTTCGAGGGTGCCATGCCTCAGACAAAATTCGTTCTGCGTAAGGCACTGGATCTGGATCTGCCTGTTATTGTCTGTATCAACAAAATCGACCGTCCGGAAGCAAGACCGGATGAAGTCATCGATGAGATCCTGGAACTTTTTATGGATCTGGATGCTTCCGACGAACAGCTTGACTGCCCGTTTGTTTATGCTTCTGCAAAAGGCGGTTATGCAACTTTAAGTCTGGATGACGAGCCAAAAGATATGGTTCCGCTGTTCGAGACGATCTTAAATTATATTCCTGCTCCGCAGGGTGATGAAACTGCCGGAACTCAGGTTCTGATCAGTACCATCGACTACAATGAATACGTTGGACGTATCGGTGTTGGTAAAGTAGATAACGGAACCATCCGTGTCAACCAGGACTGCGTTCTTGTCAACCATCACGATCCGGACAAACAGAAAAAAGTAAAGATCAGCAAACTGTATGAGTTTGACGGTCTGAATAAAGTAGAAGTAAACGAAGCAACGATCGGCTCCATCGTAGCGATCTCCGGTATCGCTGATCTGCACATCGGTGACACACTCTGCTCGCCGGATCATGTGGAAGCAATTCCGTTCCAGAAGATCTCCGAGCCGACGATTGCCATGCATTTCATCGTAAACGACAGTCCGCTCGCCGGAAGAGACGGTAAATTTATCACTTCCCGCCACCTGCGCGACCGTCTGTTCAAGGAATTGAACACAGACGTCAGCCTGCGTGTCGAGGAAACCGAGACAACCGAATCCTTCAAGGTTTCCGGCCGTGGTGAGCTTCATCTTTCCGTACTGATCGAGAACATGCGTCGTGAAGGTTATGAATTTGCCGTAAGCAAGGCAGAAGTTCTGTATAAAACAGATGAACGTGGCAAGAAATTAGAGCCAATGGAGCTGGTTTATGTGGATGTTCCGGAAGAATTCTCCGGTACCGTTATCCAGAAGCTGTCTCTGAGAAAGGGTGAACTGCAGGGCATGAGCGTTGCCAGCAGCGGTTACACAAGACTGGAGTTCTGTATTCCTTCCCGTGGGCTGATCGGTTACCGTGGCGAATTTATGACCGATACAAAGGGTAATGGTATCATGAATACCATGTTTGACGGTTATGCACCTTATAAAGGAGATATCCAGTACCGCAAGCAGGGTTCTCTGATCGCATTCGAGGATGGCGAGTCCGTAACTTACGGTCTGTTCAGTGCTCAAGAGCGTGGTACCCTGTTCATCGGACCTGGTGAAAAAGTTTACTCCGGTATGGTCATCGGACAGAACGGTAAGGCAGAGGACATCGAGCTGAATGTCTGCAAGAGCAAACATCTGACCAACACCCGTGCTTCCGGATCTGACGATGCTCTGAAACTGACACCGCCTAAGATCTTAAGCCTGGAAGAAGCCCTGGACTTCATCGATACCGATGAACTTCTGGAAGTAACACCGAACCATCTGCGTATCCGTAAGAAAATTCTGGATCCGAAGCTGAGAAAGAGAGCTTCCTTTAAAAAATAAAAAATTACCTTTGGTTTCCCGGCAGGTGTAAGGAATGGAAATGTCAGGTGTTTTTAAATACTGTTTACAAATGAACAGTATTGCATGTGCAAATGAACGAATTCCCCGAAGGGCACGTAAAAGTGCCTTCCCTGGAATTGTTCATTTTGCACATTGCTGTACGTTTTTGAACGGCCATAGTTTTTAAAAACACTTCATATCATATTTTACACGCTGGCAGGAAACAGCCTTTTGCCACGCTGGTGCACGCAGAAAGTTTTTAGAATCAAAACGTTCCGCATCAAGATAGTAAAAAAGCAGAGGCACAGTGATGGAAATTTACTACCGTTACAGTGTCTCTGTTTTTTCGTGTTCTGCCTTTTGGCCTGAAAGGACTGTTCCGCTTAAGCGACCCCCGGCAAGCCAGGAGCTTTTAGTAATGTGCAGACGAGGCGCATTGTAAAACATGGTGCGTAAAATAATACAGCCATGATGAATTCGAAAACAAATCGCTCTGACGGTAGCAAGGCTTCCGTCGTGATGGGTTGCTGATGCTGCAAAGGAGCCGCTGTCTGAGCCTCGAAGAGGCGAGTTTAGGCGAAGGGCGGCTAACCGGCGAGCGAACCGAACAGGAAACGCAGCGTGTCAGGATATTGTTTTCGAATCATCATGGCGTTATATATTTTATAAAATCATTTCTATGGCGTTCATTTGCACATTTACACAAACCTCCGCCACAACTTTTTATTGTTCTTTCTTTGGCATCTCTTTTTTATACTACTGAACCGAAGTTTCCACATCATTTATAACAAGCGTCCCCACCTGACTCCAGTCCACCATGCGGTTAAACACGATCTTGATGGTATCTCCGTTTTCCATTTCGCCGCAGACATAGTTTGTGTTGTCCACATTTTCATCCAGAACGGTGTATTCGCTTCCGTCTTTGTATTTCAGCACCAGTTTTTTCAGGTAATATGGATCTACAAAGGTCTGTCCGTCTTCTTTCTGGATCTCATCGTCCAGTCCAAATCCATTTGCCAGATTCAGGGAAAGTGAAATTGCTGAATAAGCAAACTGTTCTTTGTTGTTTTCTGGATTCACTGCACTGGTCAGCGGCATTTTTCCGATTCCAAGTGCAATGTCTTCTTTCTGCGTAGCCATATCATTATCTTTCAGTTCTGAAACTGGTTTTCCATACTGCTCCAGATGAAATTTCAGATCAGTATTCTTAGCAGAGCAGACATAGCTGGAATAAAGATAATAACAGGTGTCGCTGCTCTTTTTGCTGTCGATCGTCATTTTGTCTGCTACAAGGCTCTCATCTGCACCTTCCAGATAGAAATAGAAGTCACGATCCTGTGTAAAATAAGCACCTTTTGCCTCATTTGTTCCTTCATCTGCATGAATGGCTTTGATTCCGTTTGGATTTTCCAGTTTCAGAGACAGAACACCTGCATTTCCATCCGAAATATTATTGATGATCGTCAGGGTGTAATCTCCGATTTTTCTTGTGATATTTAAATCTTCTACGTAAGGCTCCACCAGTTTTTCTGCCTGTGCCTCATCGACTGCCACATATTCTCTTGACGGCATCGTCACAGTCGTGCCGCCTTTTCCATTATCTACGACCGTATCATAAGCTTCTTTTGTCGTACGGCTCTGCTGTCCGAACACATTGCCAAGCAGATCGGTATGTGCACTGATATACGCAGCTCCTGCGGTTGTGCCAGAGATCAGAATCACGGCAAGTGCCACAGCGGCTGCCATACTGGTATGCTTTCTGCCCCGCTTTTTTGATGTTTTTGTATCTCTTCTGATCTGTGCATAAGTTTCCTGCATCCGCTTTTCTGTTTCTTTTGATATCGTAACGTCTTTTTTTAATGTATCCTGTAATTCTTTTTCTGTATATAACATATACTCCCGGCCTCCTTATAAGTATTTTCAAAGTATTAACTGACTTTTCAGACTTTCCCTGCCCCTTCTAAGTCTGCTCTTCACCGTGTTCTCACTGAGATCCAGAATCTCTGCGATCTCTCTTGTTCGAAATCCCTGTCCATAATACAGAAGAAATATATGTTTATATTTCTCCGGCAGACAGGAAAGCATCTCATAAAATTCTGCATCGGTCTTTGTCTGCGGCTCTTCGCCCTGCATGGAAAAATCTTTCGTGGCAATGCAGCGTTTCCGTTCTCTTAACACATTGTTGCAGTTGTTGATCAGGATTCTGGTCAGCCACGTCTTAAAATAAGCTGCCTTTTTCAGAGCTCTCCTAAATGTTCCCACGCAGAGAAGTGTCGTCTCCTGCATCACATCTGCCACATCTTCTTCTGTTTTTCAGATAAGCTTTTGCGACTTTGTAGAGATCCATCTTGTATCATCAATCCAAAAATCGTCTGCTCGTTTCCCCTTTCTGTTTTGCATCTTTCACTTATTAGACGAGGCTATGTGCCATTTGGGTGCATATACAGAAAAATTTTTACTCGCTTACGATTTTATAGTATTCTCTGGCGGTGATCAGATACACGATCACATAAAATACGGCAAATGCCAGGAAGGTCAGTACCGCACAGATCACCAGCAGACCTACATCCTGAAGTCCGAAACCGCCAACCAGGATTTCTTTTACCAGATGGAAGGCAAAACAGCTATGGATGCCGGCTGCTGCAAGCGGCAGAAAGAATACCATCAGTACCTGGCTGCGGATGGATGCGTTGATCTCCCCTCGCTCCATACCGATCTTTTTGAGGATTGCAAAGCGTTCTTTGTCTTCATAGCCTTCGGATATCTGTTTGTAATAGATGATCAGGACAGTTGCCATGACAAAGAGCAGTCCCAGGAAGATTCCCAGGAAAAACAGTCCGCCGTACAGGCTGTAGAATTCGGCCCTGCCTTCCGTCCTGGTTTCGATTCCATAGAAAAAGGCGTGCGGTGCATTTTTCTGCTCTCCCAGATAAGCATTCAGACTTTTTCCAGTTTCTGGATTTTTCTTCCGAAAGATCCACGTCAAAGCTGTATTCGTATTTCACCTGAGATGCATGGTCTCCGTAAGCTTCTTTGTTGATCTTCCAGATTTCCTGTAACTGTGCGAAATCTTTTACTACGATACGGTATACCGGAGTTACATAAAATTTCAGTCCGCTATCTTCCATCGTGCTGTCAGCAGACAGCTGTCTCACTTTCCAGTGCATATCATTAATGGAAAATGTTTCCTGCTGTATCGGACTGTCCTCAAAAAATACCAGTGCTTCTCTATCTTCAAGTGTCTCGTCCTTTTTGCTTCCCGGTTATAATCTTCCAGTGTGATTGCCTCAGCACCATGCACAGATCACTGAAATCTTCGAACTTCCATTTCTGCTTGATGTGATCTGTACATTTCCATCTTTCTGCAGTGCTGCCGCCTCGATCACGGTCTGGCCTGCTGCATTTTGAGTGGCAATTTTGTTATCTTTCAGGTAGTCTTCTGCGTAAGTACCGATCTCTTTAACTCTTTCAAATGTTTTGCTGTCATCCGGCACTTCTCCCAGACTGAGAGAAAGTTTAAATTCTTCGGATAACGCAGATACAGAGAATGTTCCTGTCCCACATAAAGGCTGGTCGTAGAAGAGATCAGCAGCACTCCTGGTTGACATGATGCAGATCAGAGACAGGCTTGCTGCATCTCTGCTTCATGCGGTAGATCATTCCGGAAATTGGAAATAAAATGGTTTGTTTTATAATAGTAGCGTTTGTTTCTTTGCAGCATTTTCAGAAATGCAATGCTTCCTGCCGTAAACAGTGCAAAAGTTCCGATGATGACCAGAAGTACTGCCACAAAAGTATTCAACCCTGTCAGAACATTATCTGCCTTCAGTGCAAGGATATAGCCGCCTGCAAGCGTCACTACTCCAAGCAAAGCCAAAATCCATCTGGTTTCGGCATTTTTTCACCGATCTGACCGCCTTTTAATAATTCTGCCGGTCGTACCATGTAGATCAGGCGGACGCTGTTAAAGAAGATCAGAAGAAAGATCACGGCAAAAAGTCCGACGGTTTCTGCCAGCGTAAAAGCGGAGATTTCCACGCCGATCACAACGTTCATCTTCAGGATTTTCAGAAGTCCCAGAAAAACCAGCTTGGAAAACAGGATTCCGCATGCAATTCCAAGCAGCAGAGAGATCATTGCCGTATAAAGCGTCTCCCACAGCATCACACGGCTGATGTGGCGTTTCTCCATACCTAAAATATAATAAAGACCAAATTCTTTTTTCCTGCGTTTCACAAGGAAACTGTTTGTATAAAATAAAAACAGAACTGCAAAAATCCCGACTACCACCGTTCCGAACATCAGCACGATGCCCATCGTTGCCCCGCCTCGCATTTTATTCAGTACAGAATTTGTGGAAAGGCTGGACATGATATAAAACATCATGATCGTTGCAATGCAGGTCAGAAGATACGGAAAATAGGTCTGTCTGTTTTTTTTCAGATTTGTCAGTGCTATCTTCGCATAAAAGAATCGTTTCATGCCTCTTCCCTCCCTGCTGTGATCAGGGTCAGTGTATCTGAAATCTTCTGCAGCATTTCCCTCTGTCCGGACATTCCGCGGTAGATCTGATGATATACCTCGCCATCTTTGATAAACAAAACCCTGGATGCATGGCTTGCCGCCTGAATGCTGTGCGTTACCATCAAGATGGTCTGTCCTTCCCGGTTGATGGACTCAAACAAATCCATCACACCTGCCGCCGCTCTGGAATCCAGTGCCCCGGTCGGTTCGTCCGCCAGAATGATCTTCGGTTCTGTGATCAGTGCTCTTGCGATTGCTGCACGCTGTTTCTGACCGCCGGACACTTCATACGGATATTTCTCCAGAAGCTTTTCAATGGACAGTCTGCGTGAAAGTTCCATCATTTTCGGTGCCATTTCACTGTAAGTCTTTCCGGATAAGACCAGCGGAAGCATGATGTTGTCTTTCAGCGAAAACGTATCCAACAAGTTGAAATCCTGAAAAACAAATCCAAGATTGTTTCTGCGGTACATGGCAAGCTGCTTCTCCGGAATGCTGCCCATATCCACTCCGGAAAGCAGAACTTCTCCGGCTGTCGGTTTGTCGAGTGTTGCCAGAATGTTCAGAAGCGTCGTTTTTCCTGAGCCGCTCTCTCCCATGATTGCCACAAATTCTCCTTCTTCGACGGAAAAATTCACATCCGAAAGTGCCTGCACCTGCGTGCCGCCGAATCTTGTGGTATATATTTTTTTCAAGTGTGAAACATTTAATAATTCCATTTCCAGTCCTCCTGCCATTTTTTACTGTGTCTTATAATACCCTGCGGATCGCTTTGTATTTGATACTCCACCATCCACATGATCGTTTCAGGTTTTTGTTCCTGACATCCGTTATTGTATAAAAACAGGAACTGCAAATCCATCGAAATGGCTTACAATTCCTTTTTTAACCTTACATCTATGTAAGTTTTCAGTAATCCCGGACTGGATCGACTGCAAGATCCAGATAAATACATGTCCCTTTTCCCGGCTCGGATTTTGCCGAAATACGATGTCCCAGCATTTCCATGGTCTGTCTGCACAGGGCCAGTCCGATGCCGGTGGCACGGTTCTTGATCCTTCCGTTGTACCCGGTATATCCCCATTCAAAGATACGCGGCAGATCTTCCGGACGGATTCCCATGCCGGTATCTTCCACAACCAGCGTTTTTTCTTTTTCCGGATCCAGATAAATGGAAATTTTTCCTTTCCTGGTATATTTCACGGCATTGGTAAGTACCTGCTCCAGCACAAAGACCAGCCATTTTTCATCGGTCAGCACATCTGTCTGCAGATTGCCTAGCTCTAGGGCAAGCTTTGTCCGGCGAAAGAGAACGCCTGTTTTTTTCAGGGCTTTTTTGACAATAATTTCCAGGCTGTAATGGGCAAATACCAGATCTTTGTACCCGCCTTCCAAACGTTGATATTGGAGTGCAAATTCCACATACTGTTCGATCCGGTAGATTTCTCCTTCCATGGCAGCACGATCCGGCTCTTCTTCCTCCAGAAGCAGGCGGAGGGCAGCGATCGGCGTCTTGATCTGATGTGACCACCGTATGTAATAACGATTTGCTTCACTAATCTGACATCTTGCTTCCTGCCTGGCATTTTTCCACTGTCTTCCCAACATCTCTGCAAGATTCTGATATTCTTTTTCAACAGCGTTTTCCGGCTTTCCAAAATGTTCCGTTTCCAGATAAACTTCTGCTTCTTTTTGGATATTTTTCAGTTGTTTATATTTTTTTCTTTGCTGCACTCCATCCAGAATGATCCATCCGCCAAAAATCAGAAGAATAAACACACTGCTGTAAGCCCATGCCTCCAGCGACATTTCATAGAGATAAAACAAGAGCGTCTCCATCAGAAACAATATCAGGGCAGCCATAGCCTTTTTCATCTAACCTGCTCCTCCCTGATCTGATAGCCAATCCCTTTTCGCGTCTTAATAAATTCGCAAAGTCCGATTTCTTCCAGTTTTTTTCGAAGTCTTGTCACATTGACCGTCAGCGTATTGTCATCAATAAAATGTTCTGATTCCCACAGCGAACGCATCAGTTCTTCTCTGGAGACCGGTCTTTTCGGATTTTTCATCAATACCTTTAAAATTCCAAACTCATTGCCGGACAGTTTCAGTTCTCTGTCCTGATAATGCAGAACCGCTTCCGTCAGATCCAGTGTCACATTTCCGACACAGCAGAGTGCTTTTTCCGATACAAATGCATAAGAACGCCGAAGCACTGCCTGTATTTTGGCGACGACCACTTCCATACTGAACGGTTTTGCCAGAAAATCATCCGCTCCCATGTTGATCGCCATAACAAGATTCATATCATCCCCCGCCGATGAGATCACAATGATCGGAGCATCGCTTACTTTTCGTATCTCACTGCACCAGTAATAGCCATTGAAAAACGGAAGTGTCAGATCCATCAGCACCAGATCCGGTTTCCATTTTGCAAAGTTTTCCATCACACGGTCAAAATCCACCGTGTCAAACACTTCATATCCCCATCGCTCCAGCTGTCGTTTCAGAACACGTGTGATCGTTGTGTCATCCTCCACCAGCATGATCCGATAATGATTCTTTTTCTCATCTTCTTGAAAATCCTGCATATACTTTCTTTCCTCTCTTCGAAAAATGCCCATATATTGCTTTATTGCAGCACAATCCCCTCAATTCTCTCTGTTTGGTATTTGCATTTTTGTTGCAAAAGTCACTATTATTTTTTACCGATTGTGGTATACTAACCATGAAGATATCGAATTCTTCTTCGCATCTTCCGGCATTTCAAAGCCAGTATAACATGAATTACAGATCTGCAAAAGAAAGGAATGATTTTTTATGTTGATTTTTACAAGCGAAAACTTTGAAAAAGAAGTACTTCAATCAGATAAACCTGTTCTTGTTGATTTTTTTGCCACCTGGTGCGGCCCGTGCAAGGCTATGCATCCGGTTCTGGAAGAGCTTGACCTAGAAGAAGATTTTAAGGTCGGACAGGTCGATATTGATGAGTACCCGGAACTGGTAAGCAAATATCGTATCATGTCCGTCCCGTTCTTTATTGTATTTAAAAATGGAGAAGTTGCCGGAAAAACGATCGGAGTTCAGTCAAAAGAAGAGCTTCTGGCACTGATCCGCGGCTGATAAATATTACCTTGATTTTGAAAAAGAGGATACTTTTCCGGTATCCTCTTTTATGCAAAAAGTTTTCTCCACAATCTCAAAAATCCGGATCGGATCTGATAATCATCTTCCCGCCAGTCAAACAGACTTTCGTATTCTTCTTCGGTGAGGATGTTTTTCAGTTCCTGTTTTTTCTCATCCGGCACGATGACATTTACACTGTCAGCAAAGCAGAGACCGGGGTAGAGTACACACCACCAGTTTCTGCCTTTTGCTTTCCCGATGCAGACTCGCAGTGCCTCATAAGTTCCTGCCGGAAAGGTGCAGTCCCCATAGGTTTTCATCGGAAAATAGCACTTTTCCAGATTTACACTCACCGGATAAGTATAGCCCTGTTTCTGAATCTCCTGTTCTGCCACAAGACAGATCGTTTCCTGATTTTCTGTGATACGTTTTTTTGTTTCCTTAACATCTTCTGCTCCGTCCAGAATGTCTTTCATATAATCTACCAGCCGGTCTTTGACTTCCAGTTTCAGTTTCTGGTCTTCTTCGCTGTCGCTGTTTGCCAGCACATGAAAACGCAGGATTTCCTTTGCGATCCCCTGTTGGATCTGATCTGCTGTCTCTTTTGTTGTCTGTTTCTCTATTCCATGGATTGTTTTTGTTGTTTTTGTTTTCTTTGCCGTATTTTCGTTTTCTGTTTTCTTTAAAACATTGAGATAGTTTTGCGGCACAAGTTTGCCATCCTCTTCTTTGAGCTTTAAAATTTTATGTTCCCCGCTTCCGTTGTGCAGACGGTACAGAAGGCTTCCCAGTGTGGCAGCTTCTCTTTTATGGTCTGTGCTTTTCTGATAAAATCCGGTTAAATCCTGCGATTCTTCTTTCTGTTTCTCCTGCTGTTCCAGTGCTTTGCCATCTGCTGTGAAAAAATAGATATTTCTCGAAAAAGCCGGGCGTTTTTCCAGTGCCAGCAATACTTCTCCCAGTTTTTCATCATCCTCTGCCAGATCATCTTCCAGCAGGACACAGCGTACCTGTCCATAATCCAGGTATTTGCTGCTTTTATCCTGCTCTGTCTGCAAAGATTTTTCAAACGGGACCGCACTGTCCCGGATCACTAGTGTATCCGGAAATTCCCGCTCCTCCAGCTCTCTTCCGCAGCTGTTAAGACAAAGGAGCACTAAAACACTCAGAATACCCAGGATTGCTTTCCGGGTTCTGTTTCCGTACTTCCGGTCTGTTTTTTTGTCTTCTTTTTGTTTTATCCTCTTTTTCTTCATACTCTTTCCCTTCTTTCTTGCTCAAAACGCTATCTGCAACAAAGAGCAATGGTCCTAGATATTATTTTTTACTTTCTTTATTTGCAGTGTATTTTTCTTATAATTTTCAATAACGCCACCAGCATAGTGATCCCAAGAAATCCCAGGCTCACCAGCTCATACAGCTGTACACTTTTTTCATAAGACGGGCTTACGCACGCCGCCGCACTTGCTGCCGCTGCCATCAGCCACCACTTCCACTTCTTCTTTTTTCCGGGCAGGAGTCGTTCACTGCAAGTCCCAAGAACGGTGAATCCTGATACCAATGCCCCACAGACCATGCCAAGAAAGAACACTGCAAATAAAACATCCCACCGCTGCAAAAAAATCCCCTTAATTTTGGAATTGCTCATCGCAGTAATGACAGAAAATGGCAGGGCACGGATGCCGCCGGCTCCAAAAACAGCCTGTAAAAGAAACAAAAGCAACAGACTTCCGATCAGCATGCTACCTGTTGTTTTCTCGAAAACACTTCTGCTTTGCTGCTCTTTGGTTGCTCTTTGCAGAAATACATCAGACCCCAGACCTGCAAAAACAGACAGCATGGCGATACCTGCGATCCATATGCTACCCGGAGCAGATGGCCGCATCATTTCTCCAAGTGTCCCAAACTGTCCGCCTCGGATCGTAAGCACCGCCAGAACCAGAAGAAGCAGCATTACCGGAAAGGTCAGGATCGGACAGAGCACTTCCAGAAATTTTGCCCGGACTTCCAGTCTGTGATCTGCCGCAAAACTGCAGACGGCTGCCGCCGGCAAAATCAGCATCCATATTTTCTGTTCCGGCAGAAGGAAACACTGTGCCACTTCAGCAAACAGACAAAGTAAAAAAAATACATCTGCCAAACCGTAGATCCCATATACAACGGTCAGGATTGCGATTTCCGCCTGGCCTGTGCCATCCTTTCTGTTTTCTGCTGCTTTGTTCTCCATTCCTTTTTTTCTGTCTGTGGCAGGATACTCCGGCAGTTTTTTACTAAAATCCAGCATGATTTTCAGATAGAGAAAGGTCAGAGCCGCCGTCAGAATCCATGACCAGATGGAAAATCCGCCCTCCGGGATCTGTGCCGGCAAAGGTAGCAGTAAACCAATCTTTGCAGCCTGCTCCAGGATCAGGATTCTTCTGATCTGTCTTTTTGAAATTTTTCCATTTCTGCCAAACATAATCCCTTCCCCTTCTGACATTTTCTATATTTTGCATCCGGATATTTTACAGCCAAAATGCCAGTGACATTCTTGAATTTCTGTATTTCAGGATTTTCTGCGAAACCGGATGCGATTTCCCCATTTTGCAAAGATCGGTCTGCGTTTCCGTTTCCTCGCTGCTGCCAGAAACATGGAATCTTTTTCATCTGCCCTTTCATTGAGATTGCCGCCCACATAAGGATAAAGCCAGGGAATTCCGTAACTTTCCTGCTCTGCCATCAGCATCAGCAGAAGAAAACAGCCAAGCATCACGCCCAGAATCCCAAAGCAGCTTCCCAAAAGCAGGATTCCATATTTCCAGAGCCGGAATACTTCGGAGAGCTCTTCGTTTGGTATGGAAAAGGAGCCAAGAGCCGTCAGAGCTGCCACCGTCACCGTGATCGGACTGACCAGATTGGCACTGACCGCCGCCTGTCCGACGATCAGGCCGCCTACGATGCCGATCGTATTGCCCGCCGGTCCCGGCATGCGAAGCCCGGCTTCCCGCAGAAGTTCAAAGGACAGTTCCATCAGAAGGACTTCCGCTGCCGTCGGAAACGGCACGCCGCTTCTTGCCTCCGCCATGGAGCGAATCAAATTGCCCGGCAGAAGCTGCGGGTGAAACGTTGCCGCCGCCACATAAAGCCCCGGAAGAGCAAGTGCCAGAAAAGCCGCCACGTAACGGATCAGCCGCAGAAAAGTGACGATCCGTTCATTACGGTAGTAATCGTCCGCCGTCTGAAACAGGCTGTTTAACGTTGCCGGAAAGATCAGGGCTTCCGGCGAATTGTCCGTCAGCAGTACCACGCGTCCTTCCAGAATTGCCTGAGCTGCCCTGTCCGGGCGTTCCGTTGTCTGATAAACCGGAAATCGCCCTTCTTTCTTTTTCCTTGTCAGATATTCGATCATTCCGCCATCCTCGATGCCATCCACCTCAAATGCATCCAGCCGCTTTCTCATCTCTTCACAGATCGGCAAATAAACGACACCGTCCAGATACAAAAGTGCCGTTGTAGTGGCAGAATAACGCCCCACCTGTTTTTCTTCCGCTTTCATTTTTGCATTGCGTATTCGTTTTCTTATCAGCGCCGTATTCATCTTTACAGACTCAGAAAATGCTTCTTTGGAGCCTCGCAGACCTTTTTCTGAATCCGTTTTCTGGACACCGCTTCCCGGATAGCCTTTGCTTCCGATCTTGATCGCCCGGTCGTAACCATCCACAAACAGTACTGCATTCCCGGCAAACATGGCCGCCATCGCTTCTTCCATCGTAAAAAGCTCTTTTGTATCAGAAATCCCGAGGCTGTTGTTTTCCAGCGTGCCGTAGATTTCTTTTGTATCCATCGAAAGCAGTCGGTTTAAAAGTTTTCCGATGACCGAATCCTCCAGCATCAGATTGCTGACCGCCACCTCGATGTAAATCAGAAAGGCTTCTGTTTTCTCCTTTTCTCCAATCAGCAAAGGGCGGAAAAGGATGTCGGCACAGTTTTCAATCTGCTTTTGCACCTCATTTTGATTTTCCGAAAGATGTAGTGAAATTCGCATCCGCCTATCCTCCTGACTCATGTTTGACTTCTCTTTTTTCACACAAATTGATGCATATACTATTTTGATGTCCTACAGCAGGCAAGAATGACATTCTGACCTTTCAACCCTGGACATCATATTTGATACCTACGGATTGTTTCGTACTCCGTACTCTCACAATCCTTCCAAAAAAAATAGGAAAGAGTGTTTTCCTGTTCACTTTCCTATTATTTACCAGTTTTCTTTTTTTATACCTGTTCTGTGATTCTTCCCGCATCTCGAAGGCTGCTGATGATCGAACGTCTCTGGTTTTCGATATGAATACGGATCGCACTGCCCGCCTCTGCCTTGTCGTGCTTTTTAAGTGCACTGTAAATCGCCTCGTGCTCTTTTAAAAGCAATTTATGTGTGCCTGGCTCTTTGAGATATTCCATGCGGTAACGATACATCTGCTCCCTTAAATTATTCAGGATCTGCAAAAGACGTTTGTTGTTGGTCGCACTGTAAATGATCTCATGGAATGCCATATCGGTTTCCGCACATTTTACCAGGTCATCGGATTCCAGAGCTGCCTGAAAGTTATCTGCTGCTTCTTTTAATGCCAGTATCTGCTCTTCTGTGATATTCTCACAGGCATCGCAGACTGCCAGTTCTTCCAGTGCGGCACGCACTTCCAGTACATCTTCCAGATCTTTGATCGTGATCTCTGCAACTTCCGCACCTTTTCGCGGAATCATCAGCACCAGACCTTCCAGCTCCAGCTTGCGGATTGCCTCTCGCACCGGAGTGCGGCTCACGCCCAGTTTCTGTGCCAGCTGGATCTCCATCAGTCGCTCGCCCGGTTTTAGTTCTCCTTTTAAAATCGCCTGCCGCAAAGTCTGGAACACAACATCCCGAAGTGGAAGGTATTCATTCATCTCCAGTTGAAAATCACCTGTCATTTATTTTCCTCCGTATCTTTCTGATTTTTCCATATCTTTTATCTGGATACCCTGCGAATTGTTTCCTGTGCCCACAATCCAGCCATCTTTACATAGCTGTGGTTACGAACATCTGTCGGATCTTGTCTTCTTCACGCAGAAGTTCAGCCGCCTTTTCTGCCTGCTCACGCTCGTTAAAAATGCCGAATACTGTCGGACCGCTGCCGCTCATCATGGCGTTTACCGCACCGCACTGCATCATTTTATCTTTGATTGTCTGGATGATCGGATAAGCCGGTATGGTAACCGTTTCCAGCACATTTCCCATTTTTTTACAGACTGCTTCCAGGTCTCCATCCTGCAAAGCCAGGATCTGTCCGTCGATATCCGGATGACAGGTAAGCTCGTTGGCTCTCAGGTTGGTGTAAACAAACTTCGTGGACACGTTGATCGGCGGTTTTGCGATCAGAACAAAACATTTCGGCAGAGACGGAAGCGGGGTTAAAATCTCACCGATTCCTTCCGCAAGTGCCGTTCCACGCAGCACACAGAATGGTACATCCGCACCGATCGCCACAGAACGCTCCATCAGCTCCCGTTTGGTCAGCCCAAGCTGAAACATACGGTTCACACCGACCAGAACCGCTGCCGCATCCGAACTTCCGCCACCCATTCCGGCTGCAGTCGGAATGAATTTTCGAAGGTCGATCTCCACACCGGAAGTGACCTGAAATTCATCCATCAGAAGCTTCGCTGCTTTGTAAACCAGATTGTCTTCATTGACCGGCAGAAAACTGACATTGGTCTTCACACGAATCTGCGGTTCTTCCAAAGGACTGAGCCTGATCTGGTCATACATGTTAATGCTCTGCATGATCATGCGGACTTCATGGTAGCCATCTTCCCTTTTTCTTGTGACATCCAGTCCAAGATTGATTTTTGCCATTGCTTTCAGTTTGATTTCTTTCATTTGCACCTCTGTATCTCTCTGAATTACTTTTATTTTCATGATGCCAGATTCAAAGGAATGTTCTGTTTTTCCATAAAATGCGTATCTGAATTTGATTCTTAGCATCATTTTTTGCATTTTGTATACAATTTCCTCTATATTGTATCACTAAAAATACAAAATCGTCAATAGGATGTTTTGCTGTTCTTTTCTCAGGAGGCCGTATGAAGGACCGCTGATTTCACGATCAGCAGTTTCTGTCCTGCCCGGATTTCTTCTGTCAGATGGTTCATGTTTCTGATATGTTCGGATGTGGTGTAATACTTTTTCGCAATGTCCCACAGGGTATCCTCCGGCTGTACCACATAACAGACGATCCCCGGGCGTTCCTGCAGTTTTTTCAGATCCAGCTCTTTCTCTTCGATATCCAGAATACAGTTCTGGTGCATGATCCGAACAGCAAACAGATTCAGGCTCAGGGTTCCTTTGATCTCCACTTCTTCCCCTGACATGGATGCGGAAAGCTGCTCGATCTGCGGATGCAGATGGAAACGGCATTCACTGGTGATGCCTTCTGCTTCCATCAGATGTGAAAACGGGATCATACCGGTCACGAGTGCAAAGGGATGCTCGTCGTCCGCTGTGATATACAGAACGGAAATCTCGATGGCTCCCTCCATTTTGATGCCCTGTTCAGTCTTTGCGATTTCATCCACTTTGACCTCTCCGCGACAATGGCAGATCTGCAGCAGACGTGGACTGTTCTCTGAAATACGGATTCGATCTGAAATTCTGCTCTTTGCATAATTTCGGATCAGCAGGCTTTCATAAGATTCTTCCCCGAAGACCGGCGTCAGCTCTTTTGACGGTGCATAGACATCTTCTAAAATCTGCACGGTATCTTCTTCATAAATGCGGATGTCAAGCTCCAGAACGGCATCGAGCTGCAGGATTCTTTCCTCTCCATCGTAATCCGGCCGCACTTCCAGCGTCCGTTCTGCAAGCGTCACCTCGATATCCGGCACCATCTCCGGCCGACAGCCGGTACAATCAATCTGTCCCTGAAACGGAAGGGCGGATTCAATCCACTGTCTGCTTCCATTTTCATCATCCGCAGCATAAAGTACGAACACGAACAATTCTCCCCGGATATCCAGCACGCCGTCTCCCGGTCTTACATCCCACGACCGAAGCTGCACGCTGTCCCATAAAATCTCACCGATGTTCGGTTTGTTGGAAGATAAGCTGATCTCTTCTTTGATCCGGAAAATGTCTTTTTTCTGTACTGCCATGGAGAGCGGCTCAATCTTCTTTGTACGCACACTGACATCCGGCATCTCTTTCACTTCCACGGCCGCCTGCGTATCATAAAGCTCCTCAACGGATGCTTCAAACGTCACGAGTGCCTGGATACTGATCTTTCTGGAATTGATCAGACTGATCCGAATATCCTCGGTTTTCCATTTCAGACTGACATTATCTCCCGGCTTTGCCCCTTCCAGGTTCAGCTTTTCCGAAAACGGCAGTTTTGCCTGAAGACGGTAAACGGGATGCTGTTCTCCTTCCGCTAGGCAGAGCATCCACACTTCCAGATTTCCGCTTACCAGAATCTGATTTTCCATGATCTTGCTCTCTTCTACCCGGACTTTTGCACGGTGCTGGATGATTCCTGTGACATCTGCTTTACTGTCCGGAACATTCAGATCTTCTTCCAGCGTGATCTGATTCATTGCCTGACTTCTCTGACGGCTCATCCGAATTTTCTTTTTGACGATTTCCATAAAAAACTCCTCTCGCATCATCTCAAATCAATGTATGCGAAAGGAGTTCCCCTTATTACGCTTTATGGTTCAAACGTGACCTCCTGATCCATGTTCTCGATCAACAGGATGATGCATGGATACGATGCCTCTGCTGCCGCCTGCTCTTTCTGTGGCGGGATCAGTGTGGTCGTCACATGCAGCCCGTCGCCCATAAGCTCCACGGCATCGGCACGGATGCTGTATCCGCCGGTCGGCTGCTCGCCGTATCCCCGGATGATGTATCTGCCTTCATCGCCCTCCCAGGTCATTTTGATCTCTTCTTTTTTATGCTCTTCGATGATCTCCTGTAACTTCTGCGGTGCTTTGTCAAAAGCAACCACCTGAAATGCAACGGAAATCCGCTCTTCCTGTGCTCCACCCGAGAGGCATCCGCTCATCCCGGCAAAAAGAAGTATCCAGCATAACAATACGATGACCTTTTTTGCTGTTCTGATCATTTTTTGCCCTTTTCGCTTCCTTGGAACAGTATACGGTCTGTCTTTTTTATTTATGCCTGAACGAAATATTTCCGCTTTGATCTGCCCGGAATATTATTTGCATGCCTCAACTTCGATGGATTCACCGAAAATCTCGATCGCCTTTACCTGACTGATGTCGATCGGCACGCGAAAGTCAAAATCGAGTTCTCTGGAAACTTTCACAGCATCTGCTGCTTCGTCATCACCGGAAAGTTCACAGTCCGCAATCCCCATTTCATAGTATTCTTCGGATAACAGACTGCCGTTTTTCAGGCGGATATGGACGTTGTTAAAATACTTGCCGGAATCTTTCTGCGACTGCGGCAGTGTCATATAAATCGAACATCCCATCGGAGAGAGCACTATGCGATTAATCTTGACGTCATCTTCTCCATCAGAGACGGTCTGATCACAGACCTTCTTATAGGAAATATCCTTTGCCTGATCCATATCCACAGTAAACTTCCAGGTTCCGGAACAGATGGAAACCGGATTCTCCAATATCCCGGAATCTTCCAAAGCGGAATAAGCAGATACTTCATCATCGGTACTTTCTACCTCGTCTTCTGTCCCATCCTCCTGATAGTAACCGAAATCCTCGAAGGTAAATTCATACTGATCGCTGTCAAACCCGGCTTCTGCCGAATAATTCGTCACATAAACAAACTGGTTTGAGGCAAGACTCTTATCGTCCTCCTGATAATAATAAGCGCCACTTGCCATCAGATCCTGCTCTGCATTCACATCGGTATTCAGAAAGCCGTAAGCATGTTCCTCCTGCGGTCCGCCTGCTGTCACAATCTGATCCTGCTGCTTTAACGTCCCCTCCACGATCATGGAAAAACGGTTGCCGCTCTTGATCAGCCCTTTCAGATCCAGACGGATATTATCGTCCTCGTAGACTGTACCTGCGGTTGTCACAGCCATGTCTGTCAGCTGTTCCAGATCCATCACCGCACTGTCTGCGACATGGTATTCTTTTGCATGTTTTTTAAAGAATGCTTTGAAATTCTCCGCTCCCATAAGTGCATAAGCAGCCGCTCCGACCGTACCGAAGGTAAACAGCAGAAAGCTTGCCGCAACTGCCCCATAGCGTACAAAGCGATATTGCCACCGGCGTTTCTGTTTTTTAACCAGCCCGTCCATTTTCCGGTAAAAATCATCGGACAGCTGAATATCCTGTAACTCTTCTTCTGAAGGCAGAGCATCCATCTCCTCTTTATGGTAGCTGCAAACTGCTTCTTTTAATAATTTCTCAAATTTCCTGTCGCTCTCTTTCATATTGCAGCACCTCCTTCATTTTCTTTTTGGCACGATACAGGCGAATCTCCACGTTCTTTTTGCTGATATCCAGAATCTTTGCAATCTCGCCGTTGCTGTATTCATGAAAATAGCGAAGCTCCAGCACCAGACGAAGCTTCTCCGGCAGAATCTTCATTGCCTCTAAAAGCTCCTTTTCTCCCTCTTCCTGTATCACATTTTCCAGCGGCTGATCCTTCTCGCCATGGAGTGCATAATCCACTTTCTCCAAATCGGACTGGAGACCACTTTTGGATACACGCAGCATATCCAGACATTTGTTTTTTACAATGATCACACACAAGCTTGTCATCTCCTGCGATGTCAGATGCCGATAAGTGTCATATTTCTCTGCGAGTTTTACAAATGCACCGTGAACGGCATCCTCCGCTTCTTCTTTGTTTTTCAGAATTTTCAGAGCTACATAATACATGGTGCGGTAATTCTTCTCATAAATCTGCCCAAACTCCAGTTTTGTGTTTTCGTCACCAAGCCCGCTTATCAGTAGTAACATTTTTTCTCCCCTTGCAGCCACGCTGCTTCTTATTATTCAAGAGTGCCTCTGGCATTCTTACTGCGAGGTGCACGTCATGCATCGCATGAGATATTCTTCTGTGCACCTCTGCAATCCGCCGGAGGCTATATCAGATGGGAGATGGATTCCCGTTACTGATACAAGCTTGCTACCCGCCGCCGACAGAAACGGGAGTCATCTTTCATCTGATATAACGATCCCTGTTCTTATTTTGCTACAAAATTTGTTCTATAAAGTGTAAAACTTTCGCTGTGTCAAACTTTTGTTCTCCAAAACTTGCTGCCGGCATCATGCCAAGCAGTGAATTTGTCACAAAGCATCCGTTAAACTTACTGATATCCTCCGGATACAGTTCTTTTTCTTCCAGAAGTACTCCCCTTCTTCCGGCTTCTTTTATAACATATCTCCGCATCACTCCCGGCAGCATCCCGCTGCTGACGGGCGGTGTGACCAGTTTATCATCCTGAATAAAAGATGTTTGTCGTACAGCCCTCGCTGATCTGCCCTTTCTGATTGAGAAAATCTTTCATCCAGCCCGCTTTTTTTTGCATTTCGCTTTTCCATAATGTTGTCTGCAATCCCAAGCGTCTTATGGTATGTGAGCGGTGAAGTCTCATTTCGTCTGATTTCGGAAAATCCAAGCCGAAATCCTTTCTGATACTGTTCTTCTGAGTAAGTGTTTTTTCTCAGTCCAAACAACTTATTCTGTGCCGTCACTGTGATCTTGAGTGCTCCGTGCTGCTTTTCTTCCGACTGTGGACAGGCATTCAGATAAGCAAGCACTTCCTGCTCCTCTACGCTCTGGTCAATTCCGAAAAATGCAAGGCTGTCACGCAGCCGCTCCAGATGCCAGGCAAGCAGCTGCGGTATGCCTTCTTCCACAGCGATCGTCTCAAAGGCTCCGATGCCAAAGTAAAACCCGTCATCCGCCAGAACCGTTGATCCGCTGCTTTTCTTTTCTTCTGTTTTATTCTGCATTTCCTGCCCCTTTCAGATACGCTCCAGAAAAGCTTCGAGGTCTTCGACCGTATCCACGATCCATTTTGCACCGCACGTTTCCAGTTCTTCCCTGCTGCCGTATCCATAGAGTACACCGACACAGGAAATCCCGAATTTGCCGGAGCCGAGGACATCGTGTTTGCGATCCCCGATCATCAGCACTTCCTGCATATCCGTGATCTGATTGTCCGAAAGTGCCGACTGTATCACATCTTCTTTGTGGATTTTGCTTCCATCCATGGAGCTTCCCTGAATATCATCAAAATACTCTGCCAGTTCAAAATGCTTAAGTATCTGTTTTGCGTAAATCTGCGGCTTGGAGGTCGCCAGAATCACTTTTTTGCCCTGTTCTCTGCATTTTTTCAGCAAATGCGTGATTCCCGGATAAACTTTATTTTCGAAAATACCTTTCACGGCATAATATTCACGGTAAAGACGCACTCCTTCCTCTGCTTTTTTTTCATCAAACCCGTAAAATTCTTTAAAAGAATCTACAAGAGGAGGACCCACGAAACGGTAAAGATTGCTCTTTTCTTCGGAAATCCCCAGATTTCCAAGTGCATAGGAAACGGAATTCGTGATCCCGTCTGCGGAGTCCGTGATCGTTCCGTCCAGGTCAAACAACAGATATTTTATCACTTTCTTTTCTCCTTCCAACGCCTGCAGAACAGCTTTGCTTTCTGGAAGCGTCTCTTCGTATTCAAACTCTGTCTCCGATTCGCAGGTGATGCCGCCTCCGACTCCGAGATAGTACTTTCCGTTTTTATGTACTGCTGTGCGGATCACAATATTGAAATCGCAGTCACCGTCGAGCGTCAGATAACCGATCGAGCCGGTATAAAGATTGCGTCGGCTGTGCTCCAGTTCTTCAATGATCTCCATCGCACGCAGTTTCGGTGCCCCGGTGATGGATCCGCCCGGAAAGGCTGCTTCCAGAAGATCCACAACATTTTTATCTTCCGCAAGTCTTCCTTGAACTTCCGATACCAGATGAAAGACCGTCGCATACGTCTCGATGCTGTACATTTCCGTCACTTTGACGCTGCCCGGCATACAGACACGGTTCAGATCATTTCGCTCCAGATCAACGATCATAAGAAGTTCGCTCTTATCCTTATCGGACTCTTCCAGTTCTTTTCTCATCGCTGCATCTTCTTCTCTGGTGGCTCCGCGTTTTCTGGTACCTTTGATCGGTCTGGTCGCCACAACACCGTCACGCATCTGCAAGAAACGCTCCGGAGACGCACTGACGATCTGCAGATCCCCATAATTTAAATAGCCGCCAAACGGAGAAGGATTGTCTCTGCGAAGTGAGCAGAAAACATCGTAAGGTGTACGAGTACTTTCCACAGTAAGATGCTGCGTCATATTTGCAATATAGATATCACCCTCGACGATATAGTCGATCATATCCTGCACCGCCTGCTTATAGTCTTCTTTTGTGAAATTTGGCGTGACTCTGATCTTACTGTGATCATCCTTTGTTCCCGGAATCTGACCGTTTTTCCACAGAGTATACGTTTCTGCGACTGTGTTTTCCACATCGTCAAGCAGCGTATCCACCTCTTTGGTCTGACCGTTTGCCACAAGATAAAAACGTTTTTCCTGATGATCCTCAATGATAAAATTATCATAAAAACAGAGGATCAAATCCGGCATATCCACCTCTTTTGGATGTCTGGCCGCTACGTTTTCTTTCTCTCTTCCGTAATCATATGAAATATAGCCCATCGCACCGGAAACGATCGGCAGGTCACTCTCATTGCTGTCCGGATGTTCCTTCAAATAAGTGCGAAGATAATTCTCAAAAGTCATTTTCTGCTTTTCGTCATTCACACAAAAGCTATCTCCGTCCTGTACCAGCTTCTGATATGGCAGACGCCCGATGATGGAGTAGCGTCCCAGCCTATTTTCCAGAGAAGAATCAAAAAAAACGATGTCCTTTTCCTCTTTCCATCTGGAAAATAAAACATGGATCGGCGGATATTCTCTGATTTCCCTTATCTTATGCATAACACACCTCCGTCCTTTCCTGCTGCCACTGCTGACAGATGCAGTGGAAATTCTCCAGAAGTTCGTGACCGTACTGTGTCAGCACCGCCTCCGGATGAAACTGCACGCCGTAGATCGGATACGTGCGGTGAGAAATCGCCATCACAGCCTGATCTTCTGTCCTTGCATCCACCTGGTACTCCTGCGGCAGCGTCGCCTCATCGATCACCAGCGAATGATATCTTGTCACCAGGAAATCCTGCGGCAGTCCCCGAAAAAGCCCCTCCCCTGAGTGTGTCAGAAGGCTCAATTTGCCGTGCATCGGGCGTGTCCCCTTTTTCACAGTCGCACCTGCCACGTAGCCGATCGTCTGATGACCGAGACAGACGCCAAGGATCGGGATCTCACCTGCAAACTTTCGGATCACCTCTGCTGAAATGCCTGCATCTTTCGGTGTTTTCGGTCCCGGGGAGATGATGATCCCCTCCGGTTTCATCTGACGGATCTGACCAATCGTAATGCCGTCATTTTCCACAACAAGAATCTCATGTCCAGCCTCCTCAAAATAGGCTCTGAGATTGTACACAAAAGAATCATAATTATCAATCATTAAGTACATAGACCTTACCTGCTTTCCGCGCAGTCGTTATCCCCGCCGAAAAGGAGAGGTCCGTAACTCGCTGTTAATTTTTATTTTCTATATTTCTGATGTCCGTCCAGTATATCATATCTCCCCCTAAAAGAAAAGAATCCTTTGTGCATTTTCACAAATTCTACCTTGCACTTCTCTATACCATACGGTATACTGGATACATAGGTCTGAAAGCACAGACACTGTTCCTGCTTGCAGGATAAAGTGGCTGTATTGGCAGACCGTGAAAACATGAGGAAGTAACGATTTACGCAGTAAATCCGTGGATTCCGAATGTTTGCAGGATTGTGAAAGCTGCATGGCATCTTTTTATAAAAAACTATTATATCTTAAAGAGAGGGCATACCAATGAATACACTGCACACAAGACTTTCGGGTGTACTTGTTCACCCGACTTCCTCCCCTTCCCCATATGGTATCGGAGATCTCGGCCAGGGGGCTTATGACTTTATCGACTTTCTGAAAGCTTCTGGTCAGAGTTTATGGCAGGTTCTGCCGCTTGGACCGACCGGTTTCGGCGATTCTCCTTATCAGAGCTTTTCTGCCTTTGCCGGACAGTCTCTGCTGATCAGCCCGGATGACCTGGTTGATCTGGAACTGATCACAAAGGACGATCTCTATCCGATCCCGGAGTTTGATGCAGCGAAAGTCGATTACGGTGCTGTACTGAACTACAAGAACGGTCTGTTTAAAAAGGCTTTCCAGACCTTCCATCACACACCGAACAAATTCCTGCTGGAAGAGTTCGATGATTTCTGTCTGGAAAACAAAAAATGGCTGAGCGATTATGCCGTATTTATGGCATGTAAAGATGCTCATGAGGGAAAATCCTGGCAGGAATGGGATGACGAGATGACCACTCCGACCGCAAAGGTGCGTCTTGCTTTTGAGACAGAATACAAAGAACAGATCAAATACTATAAATTCATCCAGTTCCTGTTCTTCCGTGAATGGATGAAACTGAAAAAATATGCAAATGAAGCTGACATCGAGATCATCGGCGATATTCCGTTTTTCGTATCTTTCGACGAAGTGCCGATGTCTGGGCAAATAAAGAGCTCTATCAGCTCGATACGAAGGTCATCCGCTTCAGGTTGCCGGAGTTCCGCCAGACTATTTCAGTGCAACCGGACAGCTCTGGGGCAATCCGCTCTACGACTGGAAACACCATGAAGCTGACGGCTATTCCTGGTGGATCGACCGTATCAAAATGCAGATGAAGCTGACTGACTACCTGCGTATCGACCATTTCCGCGGCTTCGAAGCTTACTGGTCCGTACCGGCTGATGAAGAGACTGCTGTAAATGGTAAATGGAAAAAAGGCCCGGGCAAAAAACTGTTCGAGGCTATCCAGAAAGAGCTCGGCGAGGATCTTCCGATCTGGGCAGAAGATCTTGGTGTGATCACTCCGGAAGTGGAAGAACTGCGTGATGAGTTTGCTTTCCCTGGTATGAAGATCCTTCAGTTTGCTTTTGAGGGACTGGATGAGAGTGATTATCATCCGCACAATCTTACAACAACCAACTGCATCTGCTACACCGGAACACATGACAATGACACGACAACCGGCTGGTATCAGAATCTTCCAGAACCGCAGAAAGACAAAATCCGCCGCTACTGCAACTGCGACGGCGGCATCATCAGTCTGGATTTCATCCGGATGTGCATGGGCAGCATAGCAAAATATGCGATTTTCCCGATCCAGGATCTGTTTATGCAGGATTCTTCCTGCCGCATGAACACACCGGGTTCTGCTTTCGCAAACTGGGCTTATCGCTATGAAGCATCCGCTCTTACGCAGGATCGTGTGAACTGGCTGAAGAGTACTACTGAATTATTCGGTCGCGGAAGGAGCAAAAGTTTATGATCCGTTCTCTGCTCATTGTAATTCTGATCGTTGCCTTTCTGATCCTGTCCATCCCGATTCTGATCGTTGAGTGGGTCATCGGAAAGTTCAACCCTTACGCCCGTGATATTTCTTCACTGCGTATTGTTCAGTTTATGTTTAAACTGATCTTATTTGTTGCCGGTACGAAAGTAACTGTGATCGGCGAAGATCGTATTCCAAAAGATACACCTGTTCTGTACGTTGGCAACCACAGAAGCTATTTTGACGTGGTTCTGACTTACGCAAGATGCCCGGGACTGACCGGTTACGTTGCAAAAGACAGTATGAAAAAAATCCCGCTTCTTTCCAGCTGGATGAAACGGCTGCATTGTTTATTCCTGAACAGATCTGATATCAAAGAAGGGCTGAAGACGATCTTACAAGGAATCGATCAGATGAAAAATGGTGTTTCCATGTGTATCTTCCCGGAAGGCACACGCAACGAAGCATCGGATGATACACTGCTTCTTCCATTTAAAGAAGGAAGTCTGAAAATGGCAGAAAAGACCGGATATCCGATCATTCCAATGTCAATCAACAATACGAGAAATATTTTCGAAGCCCATAGACCGTTTATCCGTTCTGCACATGTGGTTCTGGAATACGGCGAGCCGATCTATCCGAAGGATCTGCCAAAGGAACAGAAAAAATTCCTCGGTGCCCACTGTCAGGAGATCATTCAGAATACCATATCCAAAAATCAGTCACTGGTATAAAAATATGATGAAAAAAGTTTCTCAGATTTCTTTTTACACCGGGAGCAGAGAAGAACTGCTCCCGGGATTTACTTCAAAATTCCCTTATATTTCTTCCTGTTCCGATATCACAAAACATCCGGGACACTTCTGCCCATGGCACTGGCATCCGGCCATGGAGCTTTTTTATCTTAAACAGGGATCTCTTGAATACAACACACCTGGCAGCAGAATCCTTTTGGCGGAGGGCTGTGGCGGTCTGATCAATTCCAATGTCCCGCACATGACAAGACCAGGTCCGGATTTTGCTTCCTCGACACAGTTGCTGCATCTTTTCGACCCTTCTTTTATTTCCGGCGTCCATGGCAGCCTGATCGATGAGAAATATGTCACACCGCTGACCACCGCATCCCAGATCGAGATCATCCCTCTTTATCCGGATCATCCGGAACATAAACAAGTGCTCTCTGCTATCCGCGATTCCTTTTTGATTTCAGAAAACACCCCTGGCTACGAACTAAAACTGCGTTCTGCCCTCTCAGATATCTGGTTTCAGATTTTTGAACTTGCACTGCCGCTGATGCAGACCAAAGACCGGTTTGACAAACGAAACAAACGCCTGAGACTGATGATGGTCTACATTCATGAACATTACGCCGAAAAGATTTCCGTAAAAGATATTGCCGGTACCGCTTTTGCCAGTGAACGCGAATGTTTCCGACTCTTTCACGACTGTCTGCATATGAGCCCTGCCGAATATATCAAAAACTACCGTCTTCAGGCAGCCTGCGATATGCTCGCAAATACAAGAGAACATATCACTTTTATCAGCCAGAGCTGCGGCTTTGGAAGCAGCAGTTATATGGGGAAAATTTTCCGTGAATCGATGGGATGTACACCGAACGAATACCGCACAAAGCTGCGTGGCTGATATAAAATGATAGTCAGGCGGATATTCGCAATCCGCTTTGCTATTTGGTTAAAATGCTGCATTTCATGCATCATCGGCAGCATATCTTCGATTCCGCACATAAGATTGGCAGTATTCTGCTATAAAAAGGCAGAAATAAGATATTTTTGCCTTTTATGCACTATAATCATAATCGAAATGAATCATATCCCTCAAAATCCTGGTCGCACACGATTGCTTACCACTTTGCAGAAGTGGCGGCCTTCTCCGACTGAATGATTCATTGCAGCTGGAAATGCCCACATACATTTACCTTGCTGTATTCATTTCATCACACTACTTTCGGATCAGGGCGTGATTCGGCCATCATGCCCGAGTTCCCTTTTCGTTTTTTCGATAAATTTGAGAGGAGATTCTATGAGTGCAATTAAAATTGTTTTTTTTGACATTGACGGAACTTTAATTGATATGAATAAGAAACGTATTTCTGAAAAAATGCTGGAGACACTCCGCAGGCTGAAAGAAAACGGCACGATTATTTGCATTGCGACCGGCAGAAGTCCGATAGCACTTCCGCATTTTGAAGGTGTTGAATTTGATGCTTTTCTGACTTTTAACGGTTCTTACTGTTTCACAGAAGATGCGGATATCTTTTCCAATCCAATCCCGACTGAAGATGTACATATGATCATCCAAAACGCCACGGCTCTTGGTCGTCCTCTGACGGTTGCCACAAAAAACAGACTGGCATCAAACGGCAAGGATGAGGATCTGATCGAATATTATTCTTTTGCCAAACAGGAGATTGATGTGGCTGATGATTTTGAGCAGGTTGCTAATGAAAAAGTCTATCAACTGATGGCCGGAAGCTCACTTGCAGAACATCCGGCACTGATGAAGGATGTTTCCCATGCACGTATCACCTTCTGGTGGAACCGTGCCGTTGACATTATCCCGACAGACGGCGGAAAAGGCCGCGGCATCGAAAAAATGTTAGAATATTATCACTTCGATAAATCGCAGGCAATGGCGTTCGGAGACGGAAACAATGACATCGAAATGTTGAAGAGTGTCGGCCACGGCGTTGCCATGGCAAATGCTTCTGATGAATTAAAAGCGATTGCCGACGATGTGTGCGGTGATGTGGCAGAGGATGGTATTTACTACTACTGTCTGGAACATGGTATGATCTGAACTCTGCACACCGCCTGCAAAGGTTGAAGTCCCTCACATCTGAAGTATAACAAAAAGCTCCGGCAGGAATACAGTTACATTCCGCCGGAGCCTTTTTGTACACCTCCAGAATCCGCCAGAGGTTGTTATATCCGAGACGAATCATCTTACAGCTGACATAATTTTTCCACTACTTTTTCAAAATGCATGAAATGCGATGCCTTTACCAGCACGGTATCCCCGCTCTGGATCAGAGACGGCAGACAGGTCAGCAGTGCCTCCATCGTCGGAACCTGCAGCACTTCGCCACAGCCGCCGTTTGCCATGGCTGCTTCTGCCATATGGCTGCTGATCTTTCCGGTGCAGATCAGAAGGTCGATCTTGTTCTTTGCCGCATGGTCTCCGACTTCTGCATGCATCTGTTCTTCGTTTTCTCCAAGTTCTCCCATGTCACCAAGGATCGCCACTTTACGGCCTTTTGCATCTCGCAGCACGTCCAGAGATGCTTTCATGGAAACCGGATTTGCATTGTAGCAGTCATCGATGATCTGGATATCTCCATGGTTAATGATATGGAATCTTCCGCCAACCGGCTCCAGTGCCTCGATGCCGGTCTTGATCTCTTCCATCGTAAGTCCAAGCTGTCTTCCAACAGCCGTCGCTGCCAGTGCATTGAGTACCATGTGCCATCCCGGGATCGGAACGGTAACTTGGATGCTCTCTCCGTCTGCATGGATCGTGCAGGCAATACCGGAAAGCCCCAGGCTCTCGATCTCATCGGCATAGACCGGCTTCTGTCCTTCCACACCGAAAAATATCGGTTTGATGCCTTTTACTTCCTCGATCGTATCCAGCTTGTCATCGTCCCCATTTAAAATGATGCAGCCGTCTTCTTTCAGGAAATCAAAGATTTCCGTCTTTGCTCTTAAAATACCGTCGCGGTCTTTTAAAAACTCCAGATGACACTGTCCGATATTGGTGATCACGCAGATATCCGGTCTGGCTACTTTGGCAAGACGATGCATCTCTCCAAAATGGCTGATGCCCATCTCAAGGACTGCGATCTGATGTTCATCTCGCAGACGGAAAACGGTAAGCGGCAGCCCCAGCTCATTATTGAAATTGCCAAGGGTCTTCAGCACATTGTATTTCTGAGCTAAAACCGATGCGATCACTTCTTTTGTGCTGGTCTTTCCGACACTTCCGGTGATACCGACTACTTTGATATCGAGCTGCTGCCGGTAGTACTCGGCGATCCCTTTGACTGCCTCCAGAGAAGATGCAACCTGAATGTACGGTCCTGCCGGGTTTTCCAGCTCTTTTTCACTTAAAACAGCCAGTGCACCTTTCTCAAAAACAGATGGGATAAAGTCGTGTCCGTCTACACGCTCTCCCGGAATTGCCACAAACAGGCAGCCCTTTGCTGCCTGCCTGCTGTCTGTGGTAATACTCTCTACAATACTCTGTTTCATCTCTTCGCTTCCGTGGTAAACACCTCCGCAAGCCTGAGCTATTTTTTCAAGGGACATATTTTTCATGTTAAAAATACCTCTCTGTTCTTTTATTTTGCTGATACAGCGATCAGTTTCTCGCAGAGGTCTGCAAAATCCATGCCAAGTGCCTGTGCTTCCTGCGGCAGAAGGCTGGTCGGTGTCATGCCGGAAGTGTATTGGCTTCCAGACAGTACATTTTGCCGTCCTTGGACATCATAAAGTCCAGTCTTCCGTAATTGTCAAGCTGCAGTGCCTTAAACCCTTTCACCGCATATGCCTGCATCTGCTCTGTCTGTTCTTTCGTCAAAACGGCCGGACAGGTCTCAACGGTGCTTCCTGGCTTTGTATTTGTTCGTGTAATCATAAAAGCCTTCAATCGGTGCGATCTCAATGATCGGATAAGCTATTCCGTCCACGACACCGACTGAAAATTCACGACCTTTGATATATTCTTCCACAACGATCACATCTTCATAAGAAAATGCATCTGCAACTGCTGCTTCGTATTCTTCCTGTGTTTTCGGAATCGTAACGCCGACGCTGGAACCTCCGCAACACGGTTTCACAACACACGGAAGTGTCATGCCATGTGCCTCAAGCGAAATATCCTCGCCTTTTTTCAGGATAAATCCTGCCGGTGTCGGAACTTCATTCTGCCAGAAAAGCTGTTTGGAAAGTCCCTTATCCATGGCAATCGCACTTCCCAGATAACCACTTCCCGTATAACGGATACCAAGCAGGTCAAAAGCTGCCTGTACTTTTCCGTTCTCACCGTTTTCGCCGTGCAGTGCCAGGAACACAACATCTGCTGCCTGACACAGTGCGATCACATTGGTGCCAAAGAATGCTTTTCCTTCCTGAATGCTCTTCTCTACCTGACCGTCAAAACTTCTCGCATAAGCGGCTGCGGCATCGACATCGTACTCATCGGTAAATGCCTGCATCGGATCTGCATCTTCTCTTCCGAAATAGACATCCACCAGGATAGCCTGATGACCTCTGCTTCGAAGTGCCTTGCATACCTGTGTACCGGATACGATCGATATCTCACGCTCGGTACTGATACCTCCTGCTAAAACAACAATTTTCATAATTTTCCTCCTCATGCCGCAGTTCTGCGGTCTTTTTCTTTCTATATAGCTCATCACTGCCCATCTATGGCTGTATACGACGTCGGATCACTCAGGGTATCGGTTGTGGTGCCTGTCGTTGTATCAGCCGCACTGCTCTCCGGGGTGACTTCTACTCCCTGCTCGTTGATCACACGGGTCTCAGCCGGCTGTGAGATTGCCACAGAGCCGGTGCCCTGATTGATCGAAGACTTATAAACAACGATCGGTGTTCCGATCTCGATATTGTCAAAAATAATACCTGCCTGATCCCACGGTGTATTGACACATCCATGCGAACCATTTCCCTGATAAAGCGTTCCGCCAAAGCTTGCACGCCATTTTGCATCGTGGATACCGACACCGCCGTTGAACGGCATCCAGTAATCAACCGGTGTATTGTAGCTCTTGCCGGTCAGGTTGTCGGCTCCCCGAAGGATCGCCTTTGCTTCCTTGTCAAACAGGCAATAAAGCCCTAGCGGAGTCTCGTAACCGTCTTTTGTCGCATCGCCGGTAACGACCGGAGTATCAACCAGACACTGTCCGTCTTTGTAGAACCACATACGCTGGTTGGTGATATCAATCTCCACATAGGTATCGCCGATATCGTTTTCTTCCCCTCTTGCCATGGCACTTTCCAGCCACTGTGGCTGTCTTGTCGCAGATTCGCCTGATTTAAGTGTCTCATCCAGCCATGCCGCCTCGGTCTCCTCATCCATCTTCCAGCCGTAATTCATGCTGGTTACGGTCACGGTCTCTCCAAGTGAGGTATGGAATGTCTCATCGGTACCGAATGTATCGTACTTGTCTGCCAGCTGTCCGATCCAATCTGCGATATGATTCCAGTCAAAAGAAACATTTCCGCTGGAATCTACTGTCATCCAGTCTTTGAATGTCTGGTAATCCAGCACATCGGAAGCATCTCCGATCTCATATGTAACCGTCATATCCCAGTATTTCTGCAAAGATGCCAGTTTCTTTTTCAGTTTTTTATTGTCACTGGTCTTCTTTGGTTTCAGATAGCAGTCGCTCTCTTCCAGATTTACTTCGGTCTTGCCGTCCGTCACTGCCTGACAGAGCAGCTCATAGACTTTATCTTCATCCAGCTGATTGCCTTCCACTTCCTCCACAATCTCAAATCCGGAAGACGTTTCATCAATATAGGCATCTTTCGGTTCGGTAACTTTATCGCTGTCAAAAGCATCCAGTTTTTCCATCGCTTCTTTGAGCTTTGCCTTATTGTAAACCGTCGGAGTCGTCATCGTATACTCCTGCGGATGGAAGTATGCATTGATCCATAAAAAAGAGTTCTGTGAATATTTCAGCTGCTGTGCCGCACCGTCTGATACATACTCAAACTGAATATCCGCACCGTCGATCTGTTCGGTCTTGTTGTCTTTTTCATGCACCCGCAGTACATAATCCTGCACCTGGTTTGCAACCAGATTTTCTACTTCTTTTACGGTCTTGCCGGACACATCAATGCCGTTTACCGTCGTCCCCGGAAAGAAACGGTCCATATAGTAAACGCCAAATCCCAGATAAACAGCAACCATGATCAGGACAACAATGCCGGCCACGATAAGAGGTGTTCTGGAATGTTTCTTTTTCGGCAGTTCCGGTTTTACCGGCTGCTGCTCATATCTTCCTGGTCTTCCCTGGCTTCCTTCTCTCCGGCTTCTTTCTGATCCCGGTGTTCTCTGCGGCTGTTCCAGTCCTTCGGCTCTTCTGTGCCGTTCTTCTCTTGAGCCTTCCCGTCTTGAACCTTCTGTTCTTGAACGGTCTCTTCTTCTTTTTCTTTTTGGTCCATCGTTTAATGTGATTTCCTTCATATACTTTTCCTTTGCCTCTTAAAAATACTGTTATCATCCCCGGTATTTTGCAGCAGAGCAGACATTTGCGTTCCGCTTTCAAAATACATTCCTATTTTAGCACGTATCCAAAAAAAGTAAACACCTACCTGTCAAGAAAAACAGACCGAAATTACAACATTTTAAATGCGATCAGTACAATCCCCAGAATCACAAGTACCACTCCGGTTGCACGATTTAACGTTTCCGGTTTTGCCCTGTTTGCAAAACGTGCCGCAATCCTTGCCCACAGGAACGTGAACAGCACGCACAGCACCAGACAGGTGATATCCGGCATGCCGCCCATCGCAAAATGAGAAACCGCACCGGTAAATGCCGTAAACGCCATGATAAACACGCTCGTTCCGACTGCGGTCTTCAATTCATAGCCAAGCACACTTGTCAGGATCAGAAGCATCATCAGTCCGCCGCCCGCTCCGACAAAGCCGCAGATAAATCCGATCAGCATGCCGCAGATCACAGACTGGATAAAACGCTTCTTTTTTGAGACTGCCTGCATGGCTTCTTTGGTCGTCATAACCGGTTTTACGATAAATTTGACACCAAGCAGCAGTGTCATGACCATCGAAAATCCGCCCATGGTCGTACTCGGGAGCAGACTTGCGATATAGCTGCCCACCAGCGTAAATAAAAGTACCGTGACCATCATCACGATTCCGTTTGCCACATCCAGGTTTTTGTTTTTGCCGTAAGTATAAGCTGAGACCGCACTGGCGAGCACATCGCTGGCAAGTGCGATACCGACTGCCTGATACGGATCCATGCCAAGAAAAGTGATCAGCATCGGACTGATCACAGCTGCCGCACTCATGCCGGCAAACCCGGTTCCGATGCCGGCTCCCATTCCGGCAAAGAAACAGACTAAAATCGTAAAAATCATATTTTGCCCTCTTTTCTTTTTTTGTGTTAAAGCCCATTATAAAACATCTTCTCCACAAAAATCAATACCGCAGGAAACGCTTCTTTCGCTTCCTGCGGTATTTTATCTTTTCTTTCAATATCTTTAACGGCAGTCCAGAAAAAAACAGATCAGACTGATCCGTTTTGCCGTGTCGTTACGGTAACTGTGCTGCCGGTCCATCTCCAGGCAAAACACATCCTCTTTTCCGACCAGGTATGCTTCCTCGCCGCACCGGATCTTTACTTCGCCTTCCAGCACAGAAATGTATGCTCTTGTCTTTTTCCCCTGACTGCTGCCGGTATATTCTGCCCCCGGTTCCATATCAATCCGGTAAATCTTTGCCACACAGTTATTTTCATAAGGAAAACAGTTCCATATTTTATATTCGCCCCTTACTTCCTTTGTCGGCTCCATTTCTTTTATATGCACCAGTCTGGACCCTGGAGACACATCCTCTATCAACTCCTGAAATTCAATGTGAAGTCCGCCGATAATCTTTCCGATCACACCAAGAGAAGGGTTTGCAATCCCTTTTTCGATCTGAGCCAGCATACTTTTGCTCACCCCGGTCTGTTCAGCCATTCCCTCAAGACTCATCCCTTTTTCCCTGCGGATCCGCTTTAAATTAACTGCAACGTTATAATTCAGATCGTCCATAACTGCTCCCTAGTCCTCCGATATACTGATCACACTCAGTTCTTTCCGGTACTTTTTTTTATGTTCTTTTTTCTGGAGGTACATTTCATGATCTGCCTGTTTTATAATATCCCTGACCTGCAGCTCCTCATTTCCACCCTCTACTTCTACGATACCGCAGCTGAAACTCTTCGGATATTCCTTTGTCTGCCCGGATGAAAATTCTTTCTGTATTTTCCTTATTTTCCGCTCTGCCATCTCGTAGGGACAGTTATACAGAATCACGCAGAACTCATCTCCTCCAATCCTTGCAAACACATCTTCTTTTCGGATGTGTTTTTGGATCGTCTCAACAAAAAACGTGATATACCAGTCCCCTTCTGTGTGTCCGTATTGATCATTGATATATTTCAGATGATCCAGATCGCAGTAACAGAAGGTCAGACTGCTCTCTTCTTTCAGCATATCCCCTGCCTTCTCCAGGAAATAGTGACGGTTTCCGATCTGTGTCAGCCCATCTCGGTTCGCTTCCATCCTCAGACGTTCTTCCCGCAGCTTCTCTTTCGTCACATCCCGGATAATATAAAGAAAGGCCTGTTCCCCCTGCCACTGCATATATCCGGTAATGATCCTATAAAAATGATGTCTTGAATCCTCTGCTTCCCATATCCATTCAAAAGAATCTCTGCTCTCTTCCGACCGGTGTTTTTGTGCGAACCGAATACACATCTGGTAAACTTCATTCCGGTCAATACTTCTGTCATTCCTCTTTTTACAGTACAGAATCCTCCTGCCGTCGGCACTGGTCACGAAAATCTCCTCTTCGCTGCGGTCGATCATCTCTACCAGAAGCTGATTGTAAGTTTCTACCATCCCGGCATGTATTTTTTCCCGCTCTGCTTCCTGTTTCAGTTTTAATTCCCGCTCCTTCAGCTGCTGCGTCATCGTATTGAATGCCTCTGAAAATTCCCCGAGATAAGATACTGTCTGAGAATAGTCACCCTTTGCCACCTGTTTTGCCTGCCAGGTCAGATGATTTAGATTTGCATGGATATTTTTTAAATTTTCGCACAAAAAATTCTCCCGCGGAGGCGGTTGCACCGACAGATTTCCTCTCGAAAGGGCTGCTGCGTACTGTTTTGTTTCTGTAAACGTCTTTGCAAAATACTGCAGTCCCCTGCCAAGCTTCCGAAAAGGTTCATCGAGTTGTTCCACATCAAGCGGCTGAATTTTTTTATCATACAGGATGCTTCTGAGGTATTCAAACAATAATTCGCTGTTTTTATCCTCCATGACTATGCTCCTATTTTTCGTCTTCTATATTTGCATGAAATCTGCACACGCGGTCACCGGTTGCCCAGCAGTCTACCTCTACTGCCGTATAGAACTTTCCGGAATACATGCTTAAAATACCGCCGATAAATCCTTCGTCGTAATTGCATACCGTCTCGCCCAGAACCGGAAGCCCGGAACAGTCCGCATCCTCTGACACATTGAGAATGATCTTTCCGCTCTCCTCATCTACCTTTTCGATACGCAGCACACCGATCTTTAATTCCTGCATTTTACTCTGAAGCTCACTTACAAACTGATCCAGCGGCTGATCCAAATTCAGCATTTTCTTTGCAAAATATTCTCCCGCCTTGCGTCCGGCATTGCGGAAAATCTCAATCTGCTTTTCCTTTCCAAACTGTCCGATCAGCTCCTCTTTCAGGGAATATTCCAGCATGCGGTATACCATAACCGGAAGCTCATCTCCCAGATTGTCTCTGCTGCCCGCATCATACTGCAGATAATCCTCCAGTGTAAGAGTTTTCCCTCCCGTCATAAAAACATTTTCTTCCATTGTATTCTCCTCTGCCCGTGTCCATTTATTCCTTGACTCATCATTCTATGTATTTCAGTATAACATCTCTTTTTTCTCAGTTCAACCAATTTTCCGATAAAAAGAGCCATAACCAACTTCATTTAAAGTCAGCCATGGCTCTGTTTTCTCAAATTTTTATTTATCTTCCAGAATCTTATCGATACTTACCAGTTTTACGCTCAGTACAAAGATTTCTGTTGCCGTTTTCAGCTCTTCCGGTGTCGGGTAAGACGGTGCAATACGAATATTGGAATCCTGCGGATCTTTTCCATACGGGAATGTTGCACCGGCATCGGTCATAACAACACCCGCTTCTTTTGCTTTGGCTACGATTGCTTTTGCACAGCCAGGCAGTGAATCAAAGGAAATGAAGTATCCTCCGCGCGGTTCAAGCCAGCTTCCGATCTCCAGTCCGCCCAGCTCATTTTTCAGTCCGCTCAATACAGTTTCAAATTTCGGACGCAGGATGTCTGCATGCTTTCTCATATGCAGCACCATGCCGTGGATATCTTTGAAGAATCTTACGTGACGCAGCTGGTTCAGCTTGTCATGACCGATGGTCTGGATGGTCATCTGCTTTTTAATATCTGCAATATTTGCTTTGGAAGTACCGATTGCAGCTACACCGGAACCCGGGAAGCTTACTTTGGATGTAGAGCAGAATTTGTAAACCATGTCCGGATTACCTTCTTTTTTACATTCCATCAGGATCTCAACCAGGTTGTCCTGTTTATCCTCATATAAATGATGGATACCATATGCATTGTCCCAGTAAATACGGAAGTCTTCTGCTGCCGGTTTCAGTCTTGCGAAACGACGTACTGTCTCATCAGAATAGGTGATACCCTGTGGGTTGGAATATTTCGGCACACACCAGATACCTTTGACTGCCGGATCGTTGTTGACATATTCTTCAACCATATCCATATCCGGTCCATCTTCATGCATCGGAATATTGATCATCTCAATACCGAAGTGCTCTGTAATCTTGAAGTGACGGTCATATCCAGGAACCGGGCAAAGGAATTTTACCTTATCCAATTTGCACCACGGAGTGCTTCCCATTACACCATGAGTCATGGAACGTGCCACCGTATCGTACATAACGTTCAGACTTGAGTTTCCATAAATAATAATATTGTCCGGAGATACCTCTGTCATATCAGCCAGAAGCTCTTTTGCTTCTTTAATACCATCAAGTACGCCATAGTTTCTGCAGTCAACGCCTTCTTCACATACCAGATCTGCATTGCTGTCCAGTACATCCATCATTCCCATTGACAGATTCAGCTGTGCGGTAGAAGGTTTTCCTCTGGACATATCCAGCTTCAATCCTTTGGCCTTTATCTCTGCGAACTGCTGTTCCAGGTTCTCTTTTTCCTTAAGCAGCTCTTCTCTGCTCAAATCCTTGTACGGTGTCATAGTAATCCTCCTCATCTTTCATGTCCATACGCAAAATACACTTGTTTGCCCTGCACGTATCCTGCTCTATCAGCTATTTTATTACGCACCTTGGGTTTCGTCAAGCTTTTTTCGATTTTAGTGATGGAACAGACGGATTCCTGTAAATGCCATTGCCATATTATATTTATCGCATGTCTCGATCACCAGGTCATCTCTTACGGATCCGCCCGGCTCTGCAATATATTTTACACCGCTCTTATGAGCACGCTCGATGTTGTCGCTGAACGGGAAGAATGCATCAGAACCAAGTGTTACGTCCTGCATCTGATCCAACCATGCACGTTTCTCTTCTTTTGTGAATACTTCCGGTTTTTCGGTAAATACTTTCTGCCATGCTCCGTCAGCCAGTACATCCATATATTCGTCTCCGATGTAAACGTCGATCGCATTGTCACGGTCTGCACGGCGGATGCCGTCTACGAACTGCAGATCCAGCACCTTCGGGCACTGACGCAGGAACCAGTTGTCAGCCTTCTGTCCGGCAAGGCGTGTGCAGTGTACACGGGACTGCTGTCCGGCACCGATACCGATCGCCTGTCCGTCTTTTACATAGCATACGGAGTTGGACTGTGTGTATTTCAGTGTGATCAGAGAAATCTTCAGGTCATTTAATGCATTCTGCGGAATGTCTTTGTTTTTTGTCACGATGTTGGAGAGCAGCTCATCGTCAATCTTCAGATCCTGACGTCCCTGCTCAAAGGTAACACCAAATACCTGTTTGTGCTCCAGTTTTGCCGGCACATAATTTTCGTCGATCTGGATCACGTTGTAATTTCCTTTTTTCTTCTGTGCCAGGATCTCCAGTGCTTCTTCGCTATAACCCGGAGCGATCACGCCGTCGGATACTTCACGTTTGATCAGCATGGCAGTGTCTTTGTCGCAGACATCGGACAGTGCAATAAAATCTCCGAAAGAAGACATACGATCTGCACCTCTTGCTCTTGCATAAGCACATGCCAGCGGTGAAAGATCACCCATGTCATCTACCCAGTAGATTTTTTTCAGGACATCAGACATCGGCAGACCGATTGCTGCACCTGCCGGTGAAACATGTTTAAAAGAAGTCGCTGCCGGCAGTCCGGTTGCCTCTTTTAATTCTCTTACCAGCTGCCAGCCGTTAAATGCATCCAGGAAATTGATGTATCCAGGTCTTCCCATCAGCACTTTGATCGGAAGGTCACTGCCGTCTGCCATGTAGATCTTAGATGGTTTCTGATTCGGGTTACAGCCATATTTCAGTTCTAATTCTTTCATTCTGATTTCCTCCTGACGTTTCATAATATACGTTAATTCATAAGAGTTAATTCATAAGATGCCATACGAATTGTTCCGTACTTCGTACTCTCACAATTCTTATCTGTTTTTATTTACGATCTTTGTCTCATATTTTCCGGTTGCGATGTCGATGTAACGCACAAACAGGGAGACTTTGTTATCCTCGTTCAGACTGTTCCACAGGGTTTCGGTAAATGCTTCCATATCATCCGGAATTGCGATCAGTTTCGGTTCTCCTTCGAAACTTGGCAGCGGATTGCCGTCGCACTTGTAGGTATGGATGAAATGTCCTTCGCCTGCCACACAGTTTTCATATGCAAACGTGTAGCGGTTGCAGGAATCCGGATTTCCGTTATTGCTCTTTAAAATCGACATTGCATAGCTGTATTTTCCGTTTTCGATGTGCATGATACCGGAGATACGCGGTGTATAGTTCGGTGCATCCGGCTCAAACTCACGGCTTCGAAGAGACTGTTCAAATGTAAGCTGACGATCCATGCCTTCGTAGATGGTATCGGTCTGATCTCCGTTTGTAACGATCGTCTTGTTTCCCAGCACACGTACCGGTGCGTAGATGATCAGGCTCGGGTCAACCAGCTTTGAAGGATCAAATGCCTGTGTTCGGATGCCTTCTCCATCCTCCACAAAGATACGGTTGCGGCTGTTCTCGCTTCTTCCCATGATAAAATAAGCGGTCACTGCCTTTGTACCATCCTTGGATCTTCCAATGATGATACCTCTTCCCGGATAAGAATTTTCCTGAAGTTCTTTTTCAATCGATAACATTTCCATGTTTGCATTCTCCTTTTCTTTTCACTCTCAACCTGCTTTGAAGCACTGTGCCAATCCACAGAACATTTCATTTTGCCAAAAATCCGAATTCAGACCAAGGCAAAAAAAATGTGCCGCACACTCCAAGCAAGATCTGCCCAGACGGTCGACACTTTTACCCTTATACTCCCTGTGGTCTATTCCACTTCCGTCAGTCGTATAATTATTTAAACCTTACCATTTCCCTGAAAAAAAGTCAACCTTGATTTTCGGTTTTCATCCTTTTTCCATCCAGCACTGCCTCGGTCAGCACATCGCCCCGGTATTTCAGTTTCAGAGAAAAAAACGGATGCTCTTCTTTTAAAAGTTTAAAAAAGATTTTATCGCCTTCCCAGAGGTTCAGCCTTTCAAGCTCACTTTTCTTTACCCACTCCAGCGTTCCTTCATCGCAGGTGATCATATCCCCTTCAAAGCCATCCGCCGTGTAAAGACACATATATTCCGTTTCCCATGCATCTGAAAGAAACGTGACCAGTCCCCGGAAACGCCAGGAAGTGAGCGTAAGCCCTGTCTCTTCCTTTACTTCACGGAGCAGACATTCTTCCGGCGTCTCGTCCTTTTCAAAATGCCCGCCGACCCCGATCCACTTGTCTTTATTGACATCCACCTCTTTTTTGATGCGGTGCAGCATCAGATAGCGGTCATCCTTTTCCAGATAACAAAGTGTTGTAAGTCCCATTTTCTGTCTTTTCCTCCCTTTCCCGGTGCATGACGTGCACCTCGCAGCAAGAATGCCAGAGGCATTCTTGAATTAAGTTTCATACCTGCATATTTCCCTACATCTGCCTGCGGACAACTGCATATTCATCATCCAGCCGATAATATGGGCAACAATAGTGGCTGTCCTCCATAAAACGCACCAGCTCATCCTCATCAAGATTCACTGTACAGATGGATTCTTCACAGTCCTCGTCATATACATAATTCACACAGGTTTCACAGTCATTACGCATCGCTTTCTCCCTTTCTCAATTTCCGTAAAACTGATACAGGCATCCCGTCTGATTTTTTTATACTTTCTGTTCTCGGTTCTGGAATTGCCTGCTCTGTGTTCATCTTATCTTTTTTTCTTTTTTCTGTCAATGCCAGGAATCCAGGGTATCATGTTTCTGCTTTTTGGCTCTTTTACGACATATTTTGTCCTGTAAAGGCACATGCTGTCCTTTAACGGGACAGCCCTTTTTCAATTTTCGTTTACCATGTGTTTGACCAAACAATTTCCGCATGAATTCAAGTCGAACGCACGTGAGACTTGGCACGCGATTCTGGTCAGCCTGGCTGACATTTGCCTGACAGAATCGCTGTGCAATAAAGGGTTCAAGGAGACCTTATGAATTGTTTTACCAAAAAAAGGAGGACTTATATGCCGCGAATTATAGAAGGAAAAGAAATGAACCTGATCGGCGACCGACTCCGGGTTCTGCGAAAAAAACATCACTTAAGCCAGCAACAGCTTTCCGAACGTCTGGAAACACAGGCTGTTTATATCTGCCGCGGTTCCATTTCAAGAATTGAGGACAAAAGTCGAACCGTCACTGACATTGAACTAATGGGACTTGCAAAAGTACTTGGCGTAAAAATTCAGGATCTGTTTGAATAGTGTTATTTTTTCACTGCAAAGCATTAACTTATTGACTTATTGTGCAGAAACTCTTACAATGGATAGATGAGCAGGATGCGAATTTTTCTTTACTCGAGAGCCATTCGCATACATCAAAACTACGATATATTCATTTATTCTTGAATCAGGAGGATTTTTATTATGCAGCAAGTATCTGTATTTGCAGAAAACCAAAGAGGTATGATGGAAAAGATCACAGGTGTTCTTCGCAGTGAAGATATCAATATCCTGGGATCGGTAACAAATGACAGTGCCGAATACGGTATCGTCCGCATGGTCGTATCCAATCCGTCAGCAGCCGTAGATGCTCTGACAAAAGCCGGTCTTCTGTGCCATCTTACGGAAGTAGTCGGCGTGGAACTGATGGATGAAGTCGGAATCTGAACCAGCTGCTCCAGGCACTTTCCGAGAGCAATATCAATGTAAATTACCTGTACCTTCCTTTAACCGCGAGACAGGCATGCCGATCATGGTATTCCATTCCGAGGATATTATGGAAGTGGAAAGCCTGTATCGAACGCAAAGGGTATATTAGTAAATGTGAAATGAACAATTCCCAAGAAGGCACTTTCTACCTTCGGGGAATTCGTTCATTTGCACATTTAAAAACTCGCCGTAAATTGATCCAGCACTTCTCTGGCTTCTTCCACCTTCTTTTCATCGGTTCTCCAGATTTCGAATTCACTCATCGACGGCAGTCCCATATTGATCCCTTCTTTTCGATAAACCATACGGCTGTCCAGTGTCATTTTCCCGGACATATGGAAGGTCGTGATCCCGGTCTTTGGTGCCAGATAGCGGATCGCATCTGCATCGATTCCGGCTCCTGCCATGATATCAACTTTTCCGTCTGCTTTCAGGGCAAGCTGTTTTAAGATTTCTACGCCTTCTTTTGCACTTTTTCTCTGACCGGATGTAAGAATGGTATTTACACCCAGTTCTTTTGCCGTCTCCAGAGCTTCAAACGGATCACGGCACACATCAAATGCACGATGCAGTGTGATGCTCATATCTCCTGCTGCATCGATCATGCGTTTCATCGCTTCGACATCCAGTGTTCCATCCGGCTTTAAAGCTCCGATCACGGCCGCATCTGCACCAAGCTTTCGGAAAGTACGGATATCTCCGCATAAAATATCAATTTCATGTCTGGTGTAACAGAAATCTCCAAAACGCGGACGCATCAGTGCATGGATGCGGATATCCATCTGATTTTTAATTTCCTGAAACAGTGCTGTCCCCGAAGTCACCCCGCCGATCACAAGTCCCTGACAGAGTTCCAGTCTGTCTGCTCCACCGTTTTTTGCTGCGATTGCAGATTCTACGCTGTCTACACAGCACTCTAAAATACCCTTCATGACGATGTCCTCTTTTCTTTCATATCTTTCTGTGATACCGGTTTACCATCTACCACGATCTTTGCATTCGGATAAATCTGCTCCATTCGTTTATCCGGGAAATGTTTGTCTAAAAATTTTTCCAGATCCGTACGGCTGTCCTCTGCCGCCGCTGTCATCTGCGGCGTTTTCTGAAGACTTCCCTGCTGTCTTTGATTGTAACGGTTTAGAGCCAACGTTGACATGCCGGCATTGAAGATCATAAACAGGATCAGTATCCAGGTCAGAATATTTCCTGTTTTTATCGGAATTTTTTCGATCAGATTTGAAAGTTTCGGATAGATGATCTTCAGCCAGACTACTGCGGCAATCCCCCAGAAAAAGCAGAACAGCAGATTGATCCTGCCGCCAAGATTAAAAGGCAGCTTACTGTAATCCCAGAAAACCGTCCCGAAAACCAGCTCGGTAAATATGCTGCAGGCATATTCATAAGCCCCGCCAAGCACCGTTCCAAGCATAAAAATATAACGGTCACTTTTCTCTTTATATTTATAAAGCAATGCCGTGAACATCGCACAGCCAAGTCCCCATACAATACTGAATGGACCATAGACCACGCTGCTTCTGCTCATCCATCGCCCCATGGAATAACGGCAGAAAAGCGTCTCCACAAGATCTCCGATAAAAGCCCCGATCAGAAACAGCCAGAAAATCTTGAAAAAGCAGCAGCCTTCCGCAAATACCGTCTTTTCTTTTTTTGTATTTTTCCTGACGGATTCTTTGATATTCTCTGTCTTAATATTCGGATATGCCCGCATCATACGCTTCTGTATCCGGACAGTTATGGCATTGCCAACGTTTTCCGATACTTTTTGCATATTTTCATTGAGCTGCATGATCCTTCGAAGTTTGATCTTCAGCTGTAAAATAGCGATCACAGAACCAAGGAAATCAATCCCCATCAAAATATACGCTATGATCAGGATAATCCTTCCAATAAAATGCGGGATCTGTTTTAAAATCTGCAGAATCAGAGGATTGGCAAATTTCATCATCACAACGATCGCCGCACCGAAGATCAGCAGATGCCAGATTCCAAAATATCCCTCGTACTGAAAACGATTCTTACTGTAATCCCACCATTTCCGATGAAAAATATG
>SCPN01000094.1_pt1 | contig 127846 bp, 94 predicted proteins | sample 6106831 | NCBI WGS metagenome assembly SCPN01 (sample SAMN10720447, study PRJNA508395) | human gut metagenome | isolation source: Participant 1, 0 month | reverse complement strand
GGTGACAGGGATGCTAATCCCAAAAGCCTCTCAGTTCACCGAAGTCTGCAACCCGACTTCGTGAAGCTGGATTCGCTAGTAATCGCCATGGCGCGGTGAATACGTTCTCGGCCTTGTACACACCGCCCGTCAAGCCATGAAAGCCGGGGGTACCTGAAGTACGTAACCGCAAGGAGCGTCCTAGGGTGAAACTGGTAATTGGGGTTGTCAATAAGGTAGCCGTACCGGAAGGTGCGGCTGGAACACCTCCTTCTGGAGCGATGTCGTTACAACGATTTCATTGGTTCTATTATTGTACTACTGGTACTTGTTTATTTATAACATATAGATCAACCATCTATAGAAGTATAGATAGAGATAAACAAGAGAAATAAAGAAAGAAGCCGAGTCTAACATCAGGTAGACAAGGTTGAACTAGTCCTATAGCTCAGTTGGTTAGAGCGCTACACTGATAATGTAGAGGTCGGCAGTTCAACTCTGCTGGGACTACCCGAACAAAAATTGTCGGCCAATACATTATTGCGATGTTCAATTACTCTTGGGGATTAGCTCAGCTTGCTAGAGCATCTGTCCTTGCACGCAGAGGGTCAACGGTTCGAATCCGTTATTCTCCACCATCTCTGAAAACAGAGAAACGATCTTTGACATGATGTACAAAAAGTAAAATTTAGTAAAGAGCTAAAAGTATATATCGAACCGTACGTTTTAAGTACCGCGATATTGAGTACCCGGGTTTAATACCTGATACTTGATACCTGATACTTAAAGGTAAGTTTGAAAGAAAGTAAGCAAGGGCGCATGGCGGATGCCTTGGCTCTCGGAGGCGATGAAGGACGTGATAAGCTGCGATAAGCTCTGGGTAGGTGCAAATAACCTTTGATCCAGAGATTTCCGAATGGGACAACCCGGCATTCTGAAGGAATGTCATCCATCTTTGATGGAAGCTAACGCAGGGAACTGAAACATCTTAGTACCTGTAGGAAAAGAAAATAATAATGATTCCCCTAGTAGTGGCGAGCGAACGGGGAATAGCCCAAACCACCCATGTTACGGCATGTGTGGGGTTGTAGGACCACGATGTCGCAAGACATTTGATGAGTAGAATCCTCTGGAAAGTGGAACCATAGACGGTGATAGTCCGGTATACGAAGTCAAATTAAGCGTAGTGGTATCCTGAGTAGCGCGGGACACGAGAAATCTTGCGTGAATCTGCCGGGACCATCCGGTAAGGCTAAATACCCTGAGAGACCGATAGCGAACCAGTACTGTGAAGGAAAGGTGAAAAGCACTTCGAATAGAAGAGTGAAATAGTCCCTGAAACCGTGCGCCTACAAGCGGTCGGAGCTGCGTAAGCAGTGACGGCGTGCCTTTTGCATAATGAACCTACGAGTTACTTTTTCCGGCAAGGTTAAGCATCTTGAGATGTGCAGCCGAAGCGAAAGCGAGTCTGAACAGGGCGTCGAGTCGGAAGGAGTAGACGCGAAACCAAGTGATCTACCCTTGGTCAGGTTGAAGGTTAGGTAACACTAACTGGAGGACCGAACCGATAAGCGTTGAAAAGCTTCCGGATGAACTGAGGGTGGGGGTGAAAGGCTAATCAAACTTGGAGATAGCTCGTACTCCCGAAATGCATTTAGGTGCAGCCTTGTGAGTTACTAATGTGAGGTAGAGCGACTGATAAGATGCGAGGGCTTCACCGCCTATCAAGTCTTGATAAACTCCGAATGCGCATTAGTTCTATCACAGGAGTGAGGGCATGGGTGCTAAGGTCCATGTCCTAAAGGAGAAGAATCCAGACCATCAGCTAAGGTCCCCAAATAAACACTAAGTTGAACTAACGAAGTCAGATTGCTAAGACAGCTAGGATGTTGGCTTGAAGCAGCCATTCATTTAAAGAGTGCGTAACAGCTCACTAGTCGAGGAGTTTGGCGTGGATAATAATCGGGCATTAAGTGTTTTACCGAAGCTATGGATCAGTAATGATCGGTAGGGGAGCATTCCACCTGCGTCGAAGGTGAAGCGAGCTTTGCTGGAGCGTGTGGAAAAGCAAATGTAGGTATAAGTAACGATAAAGGGGGTGAGAAACCCCCTCGCCGAAAGACTAAGGTTTCCTGATCAACGCTAATCGGATCAGGGTTAGTCGGGTCCTAAGGCTCAGCCGAACGGTGAGGCCGATGGCAGAACAGGTTAATATTCCTGTACTACCTTAAGGAGTGACGTGGAGACGGAGGCGTGACAGCGCCGCGGACTGACGGAATAGTCCGTTGAAGGGTGTAGATGTTGATTATCCCAGGCAAATCCGGGATAAGAGTCGAACCTGATAGTATGGAGCGTTCTTCGGAACAATCCAATAGTGCGTGTAATCATACTCCCAAGAAAATCCGCTAAACTTAATCCTTGAGGTACCCGTACCGCAAACGGACACACGTAGTCGGGTTGAATATACTAAGGCGCTTGAGTGATTCACGGTTAAGGAACTAGGCAAATTGACCCTGTAACTTGATAAAGGGTCCCAACGAGAGTTGGGCGCAGAGAATAGGTCCAGGCAACTGTTTAACAAAAACACAGGGCTGTGCCAAATTGAAAGATTACGTATACAGCCTGACACCTGCCCGGTGCTGGAAGGTTAAGAGGAGATGTCATCGCAAGAGAAGCATTGAATTGAAGCCCCAGTAAACGGCGGCCGTAACTATAACGGTCCTAAGGTAGCGAAATTCCTTGTCGGGTAAGTTCCGACCTGCACGAATGGTGTAATGATCTGGACACTGTCTCAACCGTGAGCTCAGTGAAATTGTAGTATCGGTGAAGATGCCGATTACCCGCGATGGGACGAAAAGACCCCGTGAACCTTTACTATAGCTTAACATTGAATTTGGGTAATTGATGTGTAGGATAGGCCGGAGACTTCGAAGCAGGTACGCCAGTATTTGTGGAGTCGCTGTTGAAATACGGCCCTTTGATTATTTGAGTTCTAACTCGTGGTACGAGGACACTGTTTGGTGGGTAGTTTGACTGGGGTGGTCGCCTCCAAAATAGTAACGGAGGCTTCTAAAGGTGCCCTCAGGACGATTGGTAACCGTCCGCAGAGTGTAATGGCATAAGGGCGCTTGACTGGGAGACTTACAAGTCGATCAGGTAGGAAACTAGAGCATAGTGATCCGGTGTTTCCGTATGGAAGGGACATCGCTCAAAGGATAAAAGGTACTCCGGGGATAACAGGCTGATCCCTCCCAAGAGCTCATATCGACGGAGGGGTTTGGCACCTCGATGTCGGCTCGTCACATCCTGGGGCTGGAGAAGGTCCCAAGGGTTGGGCTGTTCGCCCATTAAAGTGGCACGCGAGCTGGGTTCAGAACGTCGTGAGACAGTTCGGTCTCTATCTATCGTGGGCGTATGAAATTTGCGTGGCTCTGACACTAGTACGAGAGGACCGTGTTGGACTGACCGCTGGTTTACCAGTTGTGCCGCCAGGTGCATTGCTGGGTATCTAAGTCGGGATTGGATAAGTGCTGAAAGCATCTAAGTACGAAGCCAGCCACAAGATTAGATTTCTTAGGGTCGTTAAAGACGATGACGTTGATAGGATGCAGGTGTAAAGGTGGTAACATCAAAGCCGAGCATTACTAATTGCCCGTTCACTTTCTTTTGGACGGTGCGGATCGCGATATATACGTTTAGCTTTTTTAATTGACAATTGACAAATGACAATTGACAATTAGATTAACAGATACTTGAATTTTACTTTTTATCATGTCATAACTTATCATGACAGCTGCGATAATTGTCATTTGTCAATTGTCCATTGTCAATTGAAGAAATTCAGGTGGTTATAGCACGAGGGTTCCACCTCTTCCCATTCCGAACAGAGAAGTTAAGCCTCGTCACGCCGATGGTACTGCGTAACAGTGGGAGAGTAGGTAGCCGCCATTTTTAGAGAAGCCCTTCCGGTAGAAATACCAGAAGGGCTTTATTGTTTTGGATACTTTCGGAATTTAAGCACACATCATCCACAAGCTTCAAATCTCCTCTCCTGTTCTGCTAAAAAACAAACGAGACCGGACAATCTTTTAATAATACTATTTTTCAGTATCCTTTTCAGCCTCTTTTTCCTTCAATTTCATTCTTTTTCCTTCTGTTTTATTTAAAATCCCATATTTTGCCAAGACTAAATACCCTTTCAAAATTGAACTACTTTTTCAAAATGGAAAGGTCGGCTCTGTTATTATATATTTCCTTCTTCTTTATATGTGTCTGATAATCAATTTGTTGCTATTTCTTTTAGAGTTTTGGCACGCATTTGGCATAATACATTGCAAGTATTATAATAATAAATATTTAAAAGATTAAAGACATGGAGATAACACTATCATTTGTTTTTTGCCTCTTGAGCGGCTTTGCCTGCTTCTGGCTATTTTGGAAATGTGTAGACTGGTTTGAAAAGATCTAGAAGAGGAAAGGAGAATTAATTATGTACACAGCACTATTTGTATTAGGTATTGCAATCTTCGGTTATTTGATGTATGTACTCATCAGACCCGAAAAGTTTTAAAGTTATACAGTTTAAGGTAAAAGTATGAATACAGAAATTTTAGGTGTGGTCGCACAAGTTGCCTTGATGGTGATTTTGGCTTATCCACTAGGAAGATACATTGCCAAGGTTTATAAAGGAGAGAAAACCTGGTCGGATTTCATGGCTCCTATTGAAAGGGTCATTTATAAAGTATGCGGAATTGACCCTAAAGAAGAAATGAACTGGAAACAGTTTCTGAAAGCATTATTGATATTGAATGCTTTTTGGTTCGTATGGGGAATGGTATTGCTGGTTTCGCAAGGATGGTTACCTTTAAATCCAGATGGCAACGGACCCCAAACGCCGGATCAGGCTTTTAATACCTGTATCAGTTTTATGGTCAACTGTAACTTGCAGCACTATAGTGGCGAAAGCGGATTGACTTACTTCACCGCTGCAACCGGTATGGCTGCTATGGCTGGTATAATGAAGAGTATGGCTGCCAAGACAACAAAAACAATCGGTAACTTCTGGCATTTTCTGGTGTTGAGTTGTACCCGTATCCTGTTACCGCTTTCTTTGATTGTAGGTTTTATCCTGATTCTTCAGGGAACCCCGATGGGATTCGACGGAAAAATGAAGGTAACTACCCTCGAAGGACAGGAACAGATGGTTTCGCAAGGACCTGCGGCTGCCATTGTGCCCATTAAACAATTAGGAACGAATGGAGGTGGTTACTTTGGTGTGAACTCTTCTCATCCGTTGGAAAATCCGACTTATCTTACCAATATGGTGGAGTGCTGGTCTATCTTGATTATTCCGATGGCAATGGTACTTGCATTAGGGTTTTATACTCGTAGAAAGAAACTGGCTTATAGTATTTTCGGAGTGATGCTCTTTGCTTTCCTGGTAGGCGTCTGTATCAATGTCAGTCAGGAAATGGGTGGAAATCCCCGTATCGATGAACTGGGAATTGCGCAGGATAACGGTGCGATGGAAGGTAAGGAAGTTCGTTTGGGTGCCGGAGCTACAGCACTTTGGAGCATTGTGACTACTGTTACTTCCAATGGTTCGGTGAATGGTATGCATGATTCTACTATGCCGTTGTCAGGTATGATGGAGATGCTGAATATGCAGATTAATACTTGGTTCGGCGGTGTAGGCGTAGGTTGGATGAATTATTATACGTTCATTATTATCGCGGTATTTATCAGCGGTTTGATGGTCGGTCGTACCCCGGAATTTCTCGGAAAGAAAGTAGAAGCCCGTGAAATGAAAATAGCTACGATAGTAGCACTGCTTCATCCATTTGTCATATTAGTGTTCACAGCAATCTCAAGTTATATATATGTACATCATCCTGACTTTGTGGAAAGCGAGGGCGGTTGGCTGAACAATCTTGGATTCCACGGCTTGAGTGAGCAGCTTTATGAGTATACATCTTGTGCCGCTAACAATGGTTCCGGCTTTGAAGGACTGGGAGATAATACTTATTTCTGGAACTGGACCTGTGGTATTGTACTTATTCTTAGCCGATTCCTGCCTATTATCGGACAAGTTGCCATTGCCGGCCTGCTGGCTCAGAAGAAGTTCATTCCCGAGAGTGCCGGAACACTGAAGACTGATACGCTGACTTTCGGAATAATGACGTTTGTCGTTATCTTCATTGTGGCTGCTCTGTCCTTCTTCCCGGTACACGCTTTGAGTACAATTGCCGAACATTTAAGTTTGTAATTCTGAATTAGAGAAGATATGAAAAATATGAAATCAGCTTCTTTGTTTCAAAAGGAGCAAGTTATAGAAAGCCTGAAACAATCATTCGTGAAGCTAAACCCGCGACTGATGATAAAGAACCCGATCATGTATACGGTAGAGGTGGCTACAGTGGTCATGTTGTTTGTGACACTTTACTCCATCATCAATCCCTCTCAGGGTTCGTTTGCCTACAACATAGCTGTGTTTATCATTCTGTTTATTACACTGCTGTTTGCCAATTTTGCCGAAGCGATTGCCGAAGCACGGGGAAAAGCGCAAGCCGACAGCCTGCGTAAAACACGGGAAGAGACACCTGCCAAAAAGGTGGAAGGTAATCAAATAGTGACTGTAAGTTCTTCACAGCTAAAGAAAGGAGATGTGTTTGTCTGTGAAGCCGGAGACGTGATTCCGTCCGATGGGGAAATAATCGAAGGATTGGCCTCTATCGATGAAAGTGCGATTACAGGTGAGTCTGCTCCGGTGATCCGGGAGGCGGGCGGCGATAAAAGCTCAGTGACGGGAGGTACGAAAGTATTGTCCGATCATATAAAAGTAATGGTGACCACCCAACCGGGAGAAAGTTTTCTGGATAAAATGATTGCACTGGTGGAAGGTGCGTCTCGTCAGAAAACTCCGAATGAGATAGCACTGACTATTCTGCTGGCTGGTTTTACACTTGTCTTTGTCATTGTGTGTGTGACGTTAAAACCGTTTGCCGATTACAGCAATACTGTCATTACCATTGCTTCACTTATTTCTTTGTTTGTGTGTCTGATTCCGACAACAATCGGAGGACTTCTTTCCGCTATCGGTATTGCCGGTATGGACCGTGCACTACGTGCGAATGTGATAACAAAATCGGGTAAGGCAGTGGAAACTGCCGGCGATATTGATACCTTGTTGCTGGATAAGACCGGAACTATCACCATCGGTAATCGTAAAGCTACCCATTTTCACACTGCGCCGGGCATTGATCTGCACGCTTTTGTAGAAAACTGTCTGCTTTCTTCTCTGTCCGATGAAACTCCGGAAGGCAAATCAATCGTAGAACTGGGACGTGAATCAGGTATCCGTATGCGCAGCTTGAATACGACAGGCGCGCGAATGATTAAGTTTACAGCCGAAACCAAATGCTCGGGTGTCGATTTGCCGGACGGAACTCAGATTCGTAAAGGGGCTTTTGATGCTATCCGTAAGATTGTGGAAACTGCCGGAAATAAATTCCCCGAAGAAGTGGAAAAGGTGATCGCTGCTATTTCAAGCAATGGTGGTACGCCGTTGGTGGTATGTGTTAATCGGAAAGTGACGGGTGTTATCGAATTGCAGGATATCATCAAGCCGGGTATTCAGGAACGTTTCGAACGCTTACGCAAAATGGGAGTGAAGACAGTGATGGTGACCGGTGATAACCCGCTGACTGCCAAATATATTGCAGAAAAGGCAGGTGTCGATGATTTTATTGCCGAAGCGAAGCCGGAAGATAAAATGGAATATATCAAGAAGGAACAACAGTCCGGCAAACTGGTGGCAATGATGGGGGACGGTACGAATGATGCTCCCGCTTTGGCTCAGGCGAATGTCGGAGTGGCAATGAACAGTGGTACGCAGGCTGCAAAGGAAGCCGGCAATATGGTAGATCTGGATAATGATCCTACCAAACTGATCGAGATTGTGGAGATCGGTAAGCAGTTGCTGATGACCCGTGGAACACTGACTACTTTCTCTATCGCCAACGATGTGGCTAAATATTTTGCCATTGTCCCCGCCTTGTTTATGGTGGCTATCCCCGAACTGGCGGCGTTGAATATCATGCAGTTGCATAGTCCTGAGAGTGCGATCCTTTCGGCAGTCATCTTCAATGCGATTATTATTCCGATCTTGATTCCGTTGGCTTTGCGTGGCGTTCAGTACAAGCCGATAGGTGCAAGTGCTTTGCTTCGCCGGAATCTGCTGATTTACGGTGTAGGTGGTGTGATTGCTCCGTTTATCGGAATTAAACTGATTGATTTATTAGTAGGTTTATTCTTTTAATTAAAAAACAATAGCGATGAAAACTTTATTTAAATCACTAAAGATAACTCTTGTTTTCTGTGTCTTTTTCTCCGTATTCTATATTCTTATTTTGTGGTTGTTTGCACAAGTGGCAGGACCTAATAAGGGAAATGCTGAAGTTGCCACACTGGATGGAAAAGTGGTGGGTGCGGCCAATGTCGGTCAGATGTTTACAAAAGATATTTATTTCTGGGGACGTCCTTCGTGTGCCGGAGACGGTTATGATGCTTCTAGTTCGTCCGGTAGCAACAAAGGACCCACGAATCCCGAATATCTGGCTGAAGTGGAAGCGCGTATCGATACGTTCCTTGTACATCATCCTTATCTGAGCCGTAAAGATGTTCCGGCGGAGATGGTAACGGCGAGTGCCTCCGGCCTCGACCCCAATATTACTCCGCAATGTGCATACGTGCAGATAAAGAGAGTGGCACAGGCACGTGGCCTGACTGAAAACCAAGTGAAAGAAATCGTTGATCAAAGTGTGGAGAAGCCTTTACTCGGAATTTTCGGAACGGAGAAAATAAATGTGCTGAAGCTGAATATAGCACTTGAAGAGAATAAATAACCAAACACTGGGCGGCGTGCCTGTCCGAATCGTTTTAGTTATTTATTGCGGTTCAAATAAACAGGGCTGGACAGGGCGCTGCTCTTTTTTAGAAACATAAAATAAAAAGATAAATATGAAGAGTTTTTTTAGTAAGAAGATTGTTGTAGGAGCATTGGTTGCGGCAACTGTATGCGTATCGGGTATAACGGATGCAAAAGCACAGGAATTTGCTGTGCAGGGAGATATTGTCAGTTCCTATGTCTGGCGGGGAATGTACCAGGGTGGAGGTGCGGCTTTTCAACCCACGCTGGGGTTTGGGTTCGATAATTTTTCTGTTACCGCATGGGGATCTACTAATTTCAGTGGGGGGAATAAAGAACTGGATCTGACTCTTGCCTATAAGTTTGGTAAGGCGGGACCTACGCTGACGGTTGCCGATTTGTGGTGGGAAGGTGAAGGGGCATATAAATATTTTAATTTTAAGAGCCACGAGACGGGACATCATTTTGAGGCGGGATTGGCTTATACGTTGCCCGTAGAGAAGTTTCCCCTGTCCGTAGCGTGGTATACGATGTTTGCCGGAAAAGACAAGAAGCTGAATGATAGCGGAGAACTGAAGCAGAATTATTCCTCCTATCTGGAACTGAACTATCCTTTCAGTGTGAAAAATGTCGATTTAAATGTAACTTGCGGCGCAGTGCCGTATAAGGCGGAGGGTATCTACACGAATAGTGGCTTCGCCGTGACTAATGTAGCTTTAAAAGGAATGACAGAGATAAAAATTAATGATAAGTTTTCATTGCCGATATTTGCACAGGCTATATGGAATCCATGTGTTGAAGATGCTTTTTTGGTTTTTGGCGTAACTTTAAGACCATAGATATAAACTCATGAATTTTTATTATGCAGAAACCCGTGGTGATCGTGATGATTACTACGGGTTGAAATAGTTTATAAACAGCAATTAATGAAATGGATATGGATAGAGAACAGAGTGTACAACATTTTTTGGATCTGATCAAGAAGTCTCATCGAGGCAAGTTTAAAATCTATATCGGCATGATAGCCGGTGTAGGGAAGTCTTACCGTATGCTTCAGGAGGCTCATGAACTACTGGAGAATGGGGTGGATGTACAAGTCGGCTATATTGAAACTCACGGGCGTGCCGGAACGGAGGCTCTGATGCAGGGGCTGCCTGTGATCCCCCGACGTAAAATTTTCTATAAAGGAAAAGAGTTGGAGGAAATGGATGTGGACGCCATTATCCGCCTTCATCCCGAAATTGTGATAGTGGATGAACTAGCACACACCAATGTGGAAGGGAGTTTGAACGAGAAACGTTGGCAGGATGTGATGACTCTGTTGGATGAGGGGATTAATGTGATTTCCGCAATCAATATCCAGCATATCGAGAGTGTGAATGAAGAAGTGCAGGAGATTACAGGGATCGAGGTGAAAGAACGGGTGCCGGACAGTGTGCTTCAGGAAGCGGATGAAGTGGTGAATATCGACTTGACAGCGGAAGAACTGATCTCGCGTCTGAAAGCAGGAAAGATATACCGTCCGGAAAAGATTCAGACAGCGCTGGATAATTTCTTCCGGACCGAGAATATCCTTCAACTGCGGGAACTGGCTCTGAAGGAAGTGGCGCTCCGGGTGGAGAAGAAGGTGGAGAATGAGGTTGTGATGGGTGTCTCGGTCGGAATCAGGCATGAGAAGTTCATGGCTTGTATCAGTAGTCATGAGAAGAACTCCCAGAAGGATTATCCGGAAGGCGGCACGTCTGGCAACACGATATAATACAACTTTTGTTGCTCTCTATGTGCAGACTCCGAGGGAGAGTATGGACCGGATTGATCTGGCCAGTCAGCGTTATCTGCTGAATCATTTTAAACTGGTGGCAGAACTGGGCGGAGAGGTCGTTCAGGTGCAGTCGAAGGATATTCTGGGGAGTATTGTCAAAGTTTGTCGGGACAAGCAAATATCTTCTGTTTGCATGGGAACTCCTAATCTGAGATTTCCTCATGCCATCTGTTCCATACTCGGATATCGAAAGTTTTTGAATAATTTGTCACAAGCTAATGTAGATTTGATTATACTTGCATAATATTAACCGTATGAACGATATGAATATTAAAACAAAACTGATTCTCGGCATCGGGATGCTGGCGGGAATGATTATTTTGCTGGTAACACTTTCTGTTGTGAACCTTCAGCTGCTGACTGCCACAGAACCTGACAGCCCTGCCGCTATGCCGGCATTGGAACGTGCTCTGTTGTGGATTTCCGTTACCGGCGGTATTTGTATACTGACCGGATTGACATTGCTATATTGGTTGCCCCGAACAATCAGCAAACCCATCAAGGAACTGAAACAGGGGATTCTTGAAATAGCCAATCATAATTATGAAGAACGGTTGGATATGAGAAATAATCAGGAGTTTCGGGAAGTTGCCGAAAGTTTCAACCGTATGGCGGAACGTCTGACTGAGTATCGGGCAAGTACGTTAGCGGATATTCTTTCTGCCAAGAAATTTATTGAGGCCATCGTGAACAGTATCGACGATCCGATAATCGGTCTGAATATGGATCGTGAGATTTTGTTTATTAATGAGGAAGCACTGAATGTACTGAATCTGAAAAGAGGCAACGTCATACGTAAATCTGCGGAAGAATTGTCTTTGAAGAATGATCTGCTCCGCCGGCTGATTCGTGAACTGGTGACGCCGGGAGATCAGAAAGAACCGTTAAAGATATATGCCGATGATAAAGAGAGTTATTTCAAGGCTTCCTACATTCCTATCATAAATACGGATGCGGGAAAGGATGAACCCAGCAAATTAGGGGATGTCATTCTGCTGAAGAATATAACGGAGTTCAAGGAATTGGATTATGCCAAGACTACATTTATCTCTACCATTTCGCACGAATTGAAAACTCCGATTGCCGCTATCATGATGAGTCTGCAGCTATTGGAAGATAAACGTGTCGGTGCACTGAATGATGAGCAGGAACAATTGTCCAAAAGTATTAAGGAGAGTAGCGAACGTCTGTTGAGCATTACGGGGGAACTGCTGAATATGACTCAGGTAGAGGCAGGCAAGCTGCAATTAATGCCAAAGATAACGAAGCCCATCGAGCTGATAGAATATGCGATCAAAGCTAATCAGGTACAGGCAGATAAGTTCAATATCCAGATAGAAGTGGAGTATCCGGAAGAGAAAATCGGCAAGCTCTTTGTCGATAGTGAAAAGATAGCTTGGGTATTGACTAATTTGCTCAGCAATGCGATTCGTTATTCTAAAGAAAACGGGCGTGTCGTGATTGGTGCCAGGCAGGAAGGAGATATGATCGACCTGTACGTTCAGGATTTCGGTAAAGGCATCGATCCCCGTTACCACAAGAGTATTTTCGACCGTTACTTCCGTGTTCCCGGAACAAAAGTTCAGGGCAGCGGACTTGGTTTATCTATTTCGAGGGACTTTGTGGAAGCGCATGGCGGTACGCTGACAGTAGAAAGTGAACTGGGGAAAGGAAGCCGGTTTGTGATGCGACTGAAAGCATAAAAGAGAATGTTCGGAAAGTGTCCGGAGGCGGTTGCTGTGATAAATAAATGTGGTAGCTGATTTAATTTGAAATGAAACTTTGGGAATCAAGACATTGCAGCGTCTTTTAAAATCTTTATATTTGCAGACTAATTGAAGTTAAAGTCAAATTTATACAATATAATAACTTAAAAGAACCAGAATCAGATGAAACAGGACATGATTGTTATCCTTGACTTGGGTAGTCACGAGAATACGGTATTGGCGCGCGCCATCCGTGCATTAGGAGTTTATAGTGAGATTTATCCTCACGACATCACAGTAGAAGAACTGAAAGCATTGCCCAACGTAAAGGGTATTATTATCAATGGTGGACTGAACAACGTGATCGACGGTGTTGCTATTGACGTGAATCCGTCTATTTATACGATGGGGATTCCTGTTATGGCTGCCGGTCACGATAAAGCGACTTGCGCAGTGAAGCTTCCGGCATTTACAGATGATATCGAGGCTATTAAGGCTGCTATAAAGTCTTTCGTATTTGATACTTGTCAGGCTGAAGCTAACTGGAATATGGCGAACTTTGTCAATGACCAGATCGAGCTGATCAGACGTCAGGTGGGTGATAAGAAAGTATTGCTGGCATTGTCGGGTGGTGTTGACAGCTCAGTGGTAGCTGCTTTACTTTTGAAGGCAATCGGTGAAAATTTGGTATGCGTGCACGTAAATCACGGCTTGATGCGTAAAGGTGAGTCTGAAGATGTTGTTGAAGTATTCAGCAACCAATTGAAAGCAAATCTGGTTTATGTAGATGTAACAGACCGCTTCCTGGATAAATTGGCAGGTGTGGAAGATCCCGAACAGAAACGTAAGATTATCGGTGGTGAGTTTATCCGTGTGTTCGAAGAAGAAGCACGTAAACTGGATGGTATCGATTTCTTAGGTCAGGGTACTATTTATCCGGATATTGTAGAGAGCGGAACGAAGACTGCCAAGATGGTGAAATCTCATCATAATGTAGGCGGTCTGCCTGAAGATCTTAAGTTCCAGCTTGTAGAGCCCTTGCGCCAGTTGTTCAAGGATGAAGTGCGTGCTTGTGGTCTGGAGTTGGGGTTGCCTTATGAGATGGTTTACCGTCAGCCGTTCCCCGGTCCTGGTTTAGGTGTACGTTGTCTGGGTGCTATCACACGCGATCGTCTGGAAGCAGTACGTGAGTCTGACGCCATTTGCGTGAAGAATTCCAGATTGCCGGCCTGGATAAAAGGTATGGCAATACTTTACCGTAGTGCCTGACTTTAAATCTGTTGGTGTACGCGATAATGCCCGTTCTTTCGATTGGCCGGTGATTATCCGCGCTGTCAATACGGTAGATGCTATGACAGCTACTATTGAACCGGTAGACTGGCCTATCCTGATGAAAATCACAGACCGTATTCTGAAAGAAGTGAAGAATGTGAATCGTGTTTGCTATGATATGTCGCCGAAACCTAATGCGACTATTGAATGGGAATAAGAGTATAGAGCATTAAATAGAATAGCCCCGGAAGCTGAATATAAACTTTCGGGGCTAATTTTTCATTTAGCGTCACCTATGGCGTCACCTGCCACCAATTGATGTATAAAAAAAAGGCACAAGGTGGAAGCCTCTCAAATGCCTTATTCTTATCAAGTAGCGGGACCCGGATTGAACCGGGGACCTCATGATTATGAATCATGCGCTCTAACCAGCTGAGCTATCCCGCCATCATTTCTCGATTGCGGGTGCAAAGATAGATGTTTTCTGTAATCTCAAAACAATTCATAACTTTTTTGTTTTCTTTAGAACGAGGTTCTCTTTTCCTATAAATAGGGAGTTTGGGGCCTTGAAAGAAATAAGTTTTAAATAAAGTGTCTGATTTATGCCACAATTAGAAAAAGTATTTATCTTGGCACACGTAAAACAATTCGAAATTGCTATGAAAAAAAAAATTCATTTGGATATTTGTTGAACGCAACATCTAAAATATTCTTTGGAGCTATCATTAGCACCGACCGGGCTGGAGGACTGGTTTGCTGATAAAGTAGTATCTGATGATAAAATCGTAGAATTCCATTGGGGAAGACTGAACAAAGAAATGCCGAAATTATTGCGATCCGTTCTTTCTCTTTATTCGCTTTCGTTGGCAGGATGACGAAAATGACGCGATTACTTGAAATCAAAATGACTTATAATGAGCTGACAAGTGACTATGTATTAGAAATTACAGACTTCGCAGAGGCGGACGAAGTTGCTGACATGAAAGAATTGTGGGAGTCGCAAGTGGCGAAATTGAGAAGAACGTGTGGTTTTAGTTAACTTTCAACTAAAATTTTCTATGCTACTTTTTGCTAATGCGTCTTTAATTGCACGAACCTATTAAGATGCTACGCATAAAGAAATTAGATATATTTATCGTAAAGAGCTTCTGATGCTCTTTATGGTACATTCTTCATCTGTCTCTTCATCTTCATGATGCAGTTTTTGTGGAGATATGTAGACGAATTAGTCGGAAAGGGCTGGATATGAGGTGATAGCTCAGTTCTTCTTTTATTCCGCATTGACACTGGTGCCAATATCGTTGCCGTTGGCAATATTGCTGGCTTCTTTAATAACCTTCGGCAACTTTGGCGAACGTTACGAGTTGCTCGCAATGAAAGCTGCGGGTATATCCTTGCTTAAAATTATGCGCCCGCTGGCTTTCTTTGTCTGTGGTTTGGTTGCTGTCTCTTTTTATTTCCAGAATGTCGTGGGGCCTATTGCTCAGACGAAACTATACACACTGATTATTTCGATGAAACAAAAGTCTCCGGAATTGGATATCCCGGAGGGGGTGTTTTATTCGGAAATACCGGATTATAACCTGAAGATAGCCAAGAAGAACCGGAAGACAGGTATGATGTATGATGTGTTGATTTATAATCTGAAAGATGGATTTGAGAACGCACATATTATTTATGCAGATTCCGGACGGATGGAAATGACTGCAGACAAGCAGCATCTCTGGCTGCATTTGTACAGTGGTGATTTATTTGAAAACCTGAGATCACAGAGTATGAAATCTCAGAATGTACCGTATCGTCGGGAAGAATTCCGGGAAAAACATACGATTATTGAGTTTGACTCAGACTTTAATATGGCGGATGCCAGTATTATGAGCAATACATCTGCTGCCAAAGATATGTCGATGCTGCAAGCCTCCATCGACTCAATGAAAATGGTGGGCGATAGTATCGGAAGACAATATTACCGGGAAGTTTCTGAAGGGAATTTCCGTACACATATGGATTGACAAAGGAGGATACGGTTAAGATTATGGAGGCGAATATTACTGAATATAATATCGACAGTCTCTTATGAGGTAGCTCCTTTGATGCAGAAGCAGAAGGTGATTTCATCCGCTGCAAGTCGTGCGGAAAACCTGAGCAGTGATATAAACTTCAAGAGTTACACGATGGGTAGCCATGATTATAGTATGCGGAAGCATGAGATAGAGTGGCATAAAAGATCACTATTTCACTTTCCTGCCTGCTGTTCTTCTTCATTGCCCCATTGGGCGGAATTATCCGTAAAGGAGGACTCGGTATGCCGGTCATCGTTTCGGTGATGGTATTCATCATTTATTATATCATAGATAATACAGGCTATAAGATGGCACGTGACGGCAGATGGGTCGTATGGATGGGAGTGTGGACCAGTAGTGCCGTGCTTGCCCCGTTAGGTGCTTTCCTGACTTACAAATCAAATAAAGACTCTGTAGTGCTCAATGCCGATGCGTATATCAATTGGTTTAAGAAGATTGTCGGTATCCGTAACATACGCCATTTATTCAAGAAAGAGGTGGTGATTCACGATCCGGATTATACTCGCATACCGGGATTTGCAGGTGCTTACTGACGAGTGCAAAGAGTATATAGCTAAAATCGCCTGATGAAAGCCCGAATTATTTTAAGCTGTGGATGTCGGGCGAGAAGGATGAAGAGATGATATCTATCAATGAAAAGTTAGAGACACTCATAGAGGAGATGTCCAATACGAAGTCTGTGACTTTGCTGAACACATTAAACAATTATCCGATTATTTCCGTTTCTGCTCATATACGCCCGTTCCACACCTATTGGCTGAATCTGGCTGCCGGGTTATTTTCCCTATAGGATTATTCTTTTATTTCCGTATCTGGGCATTCCGTGTCCGGTTGGCGAAAGATATGGAACGGATAATAAAAACAATGAACAAATTCAATTCATCATACAGAATATTAATAAATAAGTGTTATGGAAGAGATTAAAATGGATAGAATAGAAGATGCGATTGCCGATTTCAAAGAAGGCAAGTTTGTCATTGTAGTGGATGATGAAGATCGTGAAAACGAAGGTGATTTAATCATAGCTGCCGAAAAGATAACTCCTGAGAAAGTTAACTTTATGTTGAAACATGCGCGTGGTGTGCTCTGTGCACCTATCACGGTGTCGCGTTGTAAAGAACTGGATTTGCCGCATCAGGTCAGTGATAATACTTCTGTATTGGGCACTCCTTTACAGTGACAATTGACAAACTGGAAGGTTGTAGTACCGGAGTTTCTGCTTCCGACCGTGCTGCTACTATTCAGGCGTTGGCCGATCCTGCTTCTACACCGGCTACTTTCGGACGTCCCGGACATATTAATCCGCTGTATGCACAGGAAAAGGAGTACTTCGTCGTGCCGGACATACAGAAGCTACCATCGATATGGCACGCCTTGCCGGACTTTACCCTGCAGGTGCTCTGATGGAAATAATGAGCGATGACGGTACGATGGCACGTCTGCCGGAACTTCGTGCAATGGCCGATGAACATGGACTGAAACTGATTTCCATTCATGACTTGATTGCTTATCGTCTGAAACAGGAGTCAATCGTAGAAAAAGGCGTTGAGGTAAATATGCCGACCGAACATGGTATGTTCCGTCTGATTCCTTTCCGTCAGAAATCGAATGGACTGGAGCATATGGCTATATTTAAAGGTACATGGAATGAAGACGAACCTATCTTGGTGCGTGTCCATTCATCTTGCGCTACTGGTGATATTCTTGGCTCACACCGTTGTGACTGTGGCGAGCAGTTGCATAAAGCGATGGAAATGATTGAAAAAGAAGGAAAAGGTGTGGTGGTTTATCTGAATCAGGAAGGCCGTGGTATCGGTTTGATGGAAAAGATGAAAGCATATAAACTTCAGGAAGACGGTATGGATACCGTTGACGCAAACCTTTGCTTAGGACACCTGGCAGATGAACGCGACTATGGAGTAGGAGCCCAGATTCTGCGTGAACTGGGAGTGCACAAAATGAAACTTCTGACAAATAATCCCGTGAAACGTGTAGGGCTGGAAGCCTATGGGCTAGAAATTGTAGAAAATGTACCTGTTGAAACAGTTCCTAATCCATATAATGAGCGATATCTGAGAACAAAGAAAGAAAGAATGGGACATACATTACATTTTAATAAGTAAAATGCCATTTTGTTTTCATATATCGAATATTATCGCTTATTTTGCAACGAATTTCACTCAACAACAATAAAATAGATACAAAATGAATCAATTATCAGATCGTTTGAACAGCTTGTCGCCGTCGGCGACGCTTGCCATGTCGCAAAAGAGCAACGAACTCAAAGCGCAGGGTATTGATGTTATTAACTTAAGTGTAGGAGAACCGGATTTCAATACTCCTGACCACATCAAAGAAGCTGCGAAGAAAGCCATTGATGATAACTTTTCTCGCTACTCTCCGGTACCGGGTTATCCGGCTTTACGCAATGCGATTGTTGAGAAGCTGAAAAAAGAGAACGGTCTTGAATATACTGCTGCTCAGATTTCTTGTGCCAATGGTGCAAAGCAATCTGTATGTAATGCGATCCTGGTATTGGTAAATCCGGGTGATGAAGTAATTGTACCGGCTCCTTACTGGGTGAGCTATCCGGAAATGGTGAAGATGGCAGAAGGTACTCCTGTCATTGTTTCTGCCGGCATCGAACAAGATTTCAAAATTACTCCGGAACAACTGGAAGCAGCTATTACTCCGAAAACAAAAGCATTGATTCTTTGTTCTCCGTCCAACCCCACAGGTTCTGTTTACAGCAAAGAAGAACTGGCTGGACTGGCAGCCGTGCTGGCTAAGTATCCGCAAGTAGTGGTAATTGCTGACGAGATTTACGAACATATCAATTATATCGGTGCACATCAGAGCATTGCTCAGTTCCCGGAAATGAAAGAACGTACAGTGATCGTGAACGGTGTATCCAAAGCCTATGCAATGACCGGGTGGAGAATCGGTTTCATTGCTGGTCCGGAATGGATTGTGAAAGCTTGTAACAAGCTTCAGGGACAATACACTTCGGGTCCTTGCTCGGTATCTCAGAAAGCTGCCGAGGCTGCTTACGTAGGTACACAAGAACCGGTGAAAGAAATGCAGAAGGCATTTGAACGTCGTCGTGACCTGATCGTGAAGTTGGCTAAAGAAGTGCCGGGTTTCGAAGTAAACGTACCGCAAGGTGCTTTCTATCTGTTCCCGAAATGTAGCTACTTCTTCGGCAAGAGCAACGGCGAACGTAAAATTGAAAACTCGGACGACTTGGCAATGTATCTGCTCGAAGATGCTCATGTAGCTTGTGTAGGCGGTACTTCTTTTGGTGCTCCTGAATGTATTCGTATGAGCTACGCTACAAGTGATGAAAACATTGTAGAAGCTATCCGTCGAATCAAGGAAGCATTGGCTAAATTGAAATAAGCAACCTTAGAGAATATAGAACGGTAGGCTATCTCCTGAAAAAGAAAGTCTACCGTTTTTTTATGCAATTTCCTTTTGTCCGTAGCGATAAAATAAAAAAGGCTGCCTTCCGTAGAAAGCAGCCTATACTTTTTTGTAGATTGTATTATTCAGCCGGGTGAATAGCTTCAGACGGGCAAACGTCTGCGCAAGTTCCACAGTCAGTACATACATCTGGGTTGATAGAATAGATATCACCTTCAGAGATAGCTTCTACCGGACACTCGTCGATACAAGTTCCGCAAGCAATACAATCGTCACTAATTACGTAAGCCATTTTTTTAAGATTTAAATTATTAGTACTAATTCGTTCGGCAAAAATAAAGCTTTTATTCATTACTTGGTATGCTTCTTTGATTAAATTGACTTAATTTGTACGTCTTCTAAATAAGCAACCTCCCTATTATGTGCTATATTTTTCGTATTTTTGCAGCCAAATTACTAATATATAGCGATTATGCCTTTAAATTTACCCGATAAGCTTCCTGCAATAGAATTATTGAAGGAAGAGAATATTTTCGTAATTGATACTTCGCGTGCTACGCAACAGGATATTCGTCCGTTGCGGATTGTGATTCTGAACCTGATGCCGTTGAAGATTACAACGGAAACAGACTTGGTGCGGCTGCTCTCGAATACGCCTCTCCAGGTAGAAATCTCGTTTATGAAGATCAAGAGTCATACATCCAAGAATACGCCGATAGAACATATGCAAACGTTCTATACCGACTTCGAGCAAATGCGTAACGAGAAATACGACGGCATGATCATCACCGGTGCTCCGGTGGAACAGATGGACTTCGAGGAAGTGACTTATTGGGAGGAAATTACCGAAATATTTGATTGGGCACGTACGCACGTGACGTCTACCTTATATATATGCTGGGCTGCGCAAGCAGGACTGTATCATCACTACGGAGTTCCCAAGTATCCACTGGACCAGAAAATGTTCGGAATCTTCGAACATCGGGTACTGGAACCTTTCCATTCTATTTTCCGCGGCTTTGACGATTGCTTCTATGTGCCGCATAGCCGCCATACGGAAGTACGCAGGGAAGATATCCTCAAAGTGCCGGAACTGACATTGCTTTCCGAATCGAAAGATGCGGGCGTTTATATGGCTATGGCACGTGGCGGACGTGAGTTCTTCGTGACCGGACACTCGGAATACTCTCCCTATACCTTGGATACGGAATATCGTCGTGATCTGGGTAAAGGACTGCCGATCGAAATTCCCCGTAACTATTACGTAGATGATGATCCGGACAAAGGTCCGTTGGTCCGTTGGCGCGCTCATGCCAACCTTTTGTTCTCCAACTGGCTGAACTACTTTGTTTATCAGGAAACGCCTTACAACATTAATGATATTGAATGATCAAGCAGCGTAAAATAGAACTTCTCGCTCCGGCGAAAAACCTGGAATGTGGTATCGAAGCTATCAACCATGGAGCAGATGCCGTATATATCGGTGCACCTAAATTTGGCGCCCGTGCAGCGGCTGTGAATTCTCTGGAAGATATCGAAGCGTTGGTAAAACATGCTCACTTGTATAATGCCCGTATCTATGTCACAGTCAATACGATTCTGAAAGAAGAAGAGTTGAAAGAGACGGAGGAGATGATCCATGCCCTGTATCGGGTTGGCGTGGATGCACTGATTGTACAGGATATGGGAATCACGAAACTGAATCTTCCTCTGATACCACTTCATGCCAGTACGCAGATGGATAATCGGACACCGGAAAAAGTGAAGTTCCTTTGGGAAGCGGGTTTCCGTCAGGTTGTTCTGGCACGGGAACTGTCGATTCGTGAAATAAGGAAGATACACGAAATTTGTCCCGAAGTTCCGCTGGAAGTATTTGTACACGGGGCGCTTTGCGTAAGCTATAGCGGTCAGTGCTACGTTAGTCAGGCTTGTTTCGGGCGCAGTGCGAATCGGGGAGAGTGTGCGCAGTTTTGCCGCTTGCCTTTCAGTCTTGTCGATTCGGAAGGAAAAGTGATTGTGAAAGACAAGCACTTGCTCTCTTTGAAAGATATGAATCAGAGTGACGAACTGGAACGGTTGCTGGATGCCGGAGTTTCCTCATTCAAAATAGAAGGACGTCTGAAAGATGTGTCTTATGTGAAGAATGTAACGGCTGCCTATCGTCAGAAACTAGATGCTATCTTTGCCCGCCGACCGGAATATGTGCGCGCTTCTTCCGGCACTTGCCGTTTCGATTTTAAACCGCAGCTGGACAAGAGTTTCAGTCGTGGATTTACTCATTACTTCCTGCATGGACGCAGTGAGGATATTTTTTCTTTTGATACTCCGAAATCATTGGGAGAGGAGATGGGTACAATGAAAGAAGCCCGTGGCAACTTTCTGACCGTTGCCGGACTGAAATCATTTAATAACGGAGACGGTGTCTGCTATATTGATGAACAGGGACGTTTGCAGGGATTCCGGATTAATCGGGTGGATGGAAACAAACTTTATCCTCAGGAAATGCCCCGCATCAAGCCCCGTACCAAGCTCTATCGCAACTTCGATCAGGAGTTTGAACGCATACTTTCCCGCAAGTCGGCCGAACGGAAGATTGCCGTTAACATACTGCTTGCAGACAACAACTTCGGTTTCTCTCTGACACTGACGGATGAGGACGATAACAGCGTTACGCTCACTCTGCCTCGTGAGAAAGAGCCGGCTCGGACTCCACAGGCTGATAACTTGAAGACGCAGCTTGCTAAATTGGGAAACACGCCTTTCGAAGCGGAAAAGATCGAAATCTCCTTCTCGGAGAATTGGTTCTTACCGGTTTCTGTTTTGGCGGATTTCCGTCGTCAGGCGATAGAAAAGCTGATTGCTGCCCGACGTATCAATTATCGTCAGGAACTGGCTGTCTGGAAGCCGACTTCACATGATTATCCGCAGGCTGCACTTACTTATTTGGGAAACGTAATGAACACCCGTGCAGCTTCTTTTTATCGGGAACATGGAGTGCAGCAAGTGGCTGAGGCTTATGAAAGGAACGGGTGGAAGATGCCGTGCTGATGTTCTGCAAACACTGTCTGCGTTATAGCATGGGCTGGTGCCCTATCCATCAGCGAGTGCGCTCGCCTTATAAAGAGCCCTATTATCTGGTATCGAATGACGGAAAACGTTTCCGCCTTGAATTCGATTGCAAAACTGTCAAATGAAAGTAAAAGCGGCACAATGAAACGATTCCCCGGCAGAGATATGCGGAGTTTAACGGAGCTTGTTCTCGGCAGAGATAAGTTTCGTACAGCTTTGTGCTGTTCTGTCGTGGGATGTTGCTGACTCTGCTGTTCCTTTCATCCTGTCACTATACGCGTCCCGATCTTACTTCCGAGGAACTGTCGGAGAAGACAAGAGATTCTCTGAACTATCTTTATGACCGGCATTATACCTGGAATACGAATCTGGAAGTAACCACCGACTCGGTAACAATGGAGTGCCTGCCCATCAAGGACACCTACATTGCATTGTATAAAGGAGATCGGGTGGTTGTTGCCGAGTTTGCCATTCACCCTGCCGATAGTGTGGACAGTGTCTGGGTAAAGCTGGCGCATACACAAGAGGAGCAGGGTGGATACGTGAAACAGAATTGAAAGAATCGTTTGTGCCGACGGACAGTATTTCGCAGGCTATCCATTTTTCAGTGATACGCATGCTTCTTATTTCATGATTATCTTCGCGTTGTTTGTTGGAGTCTATCTGTTTCGCGCTTTCCGCCGGAAGCAGTTGCAGCTGGTCTATTTTAATGATATTGACAGTGTCTATCCGTTGTTTCTTTGCCTGTTGATGGCTTTCAGTGCGACGGTTTACGAATCAATGCAGGTCTTTGTGCCGGATACGTGGGAACATTTCTATTTCAATCCCACCTTATCGCCTTTTAAAGTGCCTTTTATTCTTTCAGTCTTTTGTTGAGCATCTGGTTGTTTCTGATTGTCGCTTTGGCGGTGCTTGATGACCTGTTCCGGCAGTTGACTCCCGCCGCTGCGGTCTTTATCTGCTGGGACTGATGTCCAGTTGTATTTTCTGCTATTTCTTCTTTATCCTGATGACACATATTTATATCGGTTATTTGTTCCTTGCATTCTTTATCTGGGTTTTGCGAAGAAGGTGCATCGGAATATCAGCTATAAGTATCGTTGCGGACATTGTGGGAGAAGTTGAAGGAGAAAGGTATTTGCCCCATTGCGGAGCGATTAATGAATAATCTTTTATATCTTGTTTTATATTCAAATCATACTTCTGAATGATGGAAATCAGACTTACCGAATTGAAAGATCTCCCTTTGGTGATGGAGATTTATGATTATGCCCGTGCTTTTATGCGTGCCAATGGGAATGCAACCCAATGGATTGACGGCTATCCGTCCGAATCATTTATCCGTCAGGAGATAGAAGACGGTCATAGTTTTGTCTGTACGGACGAACAAGGGGAAATATTGGGAACTTTCTGCTTTATATTAGGCGAAGATCCTACTTATCTGAATATTTATGAAGGTGCATGGCTTAATGACGAACCTTACGGTGTCATCCACCGGATGGCTGCCAGCGGTAAAAGGAAAGGCGTATCGGAAGCCTGTCTGAACTGGTGCTTTGAACATTTTGAGAATATCCGTGTGGATACACATCGGGATAACAAAGTTATGCAGCATATTCTGGCGAAATACGGCTTTCAGCGCTGTGGCATCATCTATGCCAAGAACGGGACAGAGCGCATTGCTTATCAAAGAATACTTTAATTGTGCGCTACCTTTCTCATGCAGTCTGTTCATAGATAAGTTGTTAGTCCATATAGATCAAGCATCAGTATTATATGGAGCAAGCGTTGGTTTCCTCGGAGGAAACGCCAGTTCCCTTTAAAAGGAACGGTCGTTTCCATTAAAAGGAACGGCCGTTCCCTCACCGGGAAACGACAGTTTCCATTGCAGGAAATGATAGGAAACTATAAGTTGTTGAGATCTAGCTATATAGAGTTCTGTTGGCAATGTTATAGAGCTCATGTTCATGCCCGTACGGTTTTGAGCTAAATGATAGTCAGCTGACCATTCAGCAGATCAGCGAACAGCTGAACTTCTCGAATCAATCATTCTTCGGGAAGTTCTTTAAGCGCTGTGCTGGTATGTCTCCAAAGGACTATATGAACAGTTGATCTGTTATTTCTTAGAATCGGCAGCGGAGGTCTATTCCGAATTGTACGGGACGTCCTTTCTGCATAAATCCTTTGTTCATTGTTTCAAAGTAGAAGGCTGCATAGTCTTTGTCCAGGAAGTTACGTGCCCAGAAGCTGATCATTGCATTCCCTTTTTCAAGATTTGCACGCCAGTTCAGTGTGCCGTAAAAAGATTGGCTAACATCATTCAGTTCCGTCCAGTAGATGCGTCCGGCAGCATTGTAGTTTGCTTGGAATACAACACGGTCGAAGATGGAACGGGAGCTACAGGTGATGGCATATTCTCCTCCGATATTAAGCGTATGCTTGGGGACGAAGGGAACATATTTGCCGTTGTAGTCAGCTTTTACTGTTAGGTTGCCATCTTTGTCTGCTTCATTTATAATATAGTCGGTAAAGGTGGCGTACGTATATCCGTAACTTGCGTTCAGACTTAGTTCGTTGGTCAGGCTGGCGCGGAGGGATGCTTCTGCACCGTAGCTGTTGCTTTTGCCTGCATTGATTGTGGTACGTCCAAGACCGCTGCCGATAAATTGAGAGAGTTGCTGGTCACGGGTATCCATATAGAAAGCTGCAAGGTCGGCCCAGAGTTTTCCTTCCCACAAAGTGAGATGAGTACCCACCTCATAATTCCATGAATATTCCGGTTTATAGGTGGTTGCATCTTTTACTTCGGGTATAGCAGGCATTTTGTCTCCTATCATTCCTTCAATCAATGTGCTGTATTTTTCGAACTCCGCGCTTTTTAATGGCTTCTACCATCGAGTGCGCCTGTTGGTGATTATATCAGAAAACATTTGGACGTTATAGCCTCCCGAACGGTAACCCTTGGATACTGTAGCGTAAACGTTATTGCCTTTTTCCATTCGTATTGTAAGGCAAACTTGGGTAATAATTGGACATAATCTTCAGATAGTTTACCATTGTAGGCAGCATCTGCTATCAGGTCTTTGGCGGTAATAACCATAGGGCCCATGGCAAAGTTGAAGTCGAAGTTGAGTGGGTCGCTTGCCGAATTGTACTTCATACTCATCTTTCGTAGTCCAGACGAAGACCTACAGTGAAGGATAGTCCTTTGGTAAAAGGTTATTGAAGGTTGATTGATGAAAATGGCTCCGTTCCATATTGGAGTATCAAAGTTGCCACTGACTCTTAACGTAGGGTTAAGAACACTCATGCTCATCTTAGGTGCTTTATTCCCTAAATTTTCAAAGATGCTGTTGGTATTTCCTTCAATAGTTTCTTTTACCCCGTCTTCTTTGAAGGTAACCGGACCGTCTGTATTCAATGTCTGATAGAATCCAAAGATACCTGTTGTCCATTCCACTTACGGTTGGGCTTCGATTTAAGCACAATTTCTTCTGAAATAGTATTTAGTTTCTGCTTCTGGGTAAGATTGAATATGTTCTTTTCAGTAAAGTCCTGGTCGAGAAACATTCGGTCTTTCAGATGCTGATAACCGGTAACAGCGCTTAGGATGAAATTCTTGGCTTGATATTCGACATTAAATCCTGCATTCAGCAGGTTACGGTAGTAGTTGCTTCTATCATTATATGCAATCTTTCCGATCATTTCTTCCCGTTCTTCAGTCTTTCCCTTGTTGACGCCTTCCTGGGTGATGCCTGTGTAAAAGTAAGGATATCCTCCTTGGTCACTATATTCGTAGCTGACATTCAAGTCTAGTTTAAGGTTATCTTTCGGCAGATAAATACCTCTGAACCGTCCACCTCCTGCATTGCCTTTGTCTACCCGTTCATTATTGCGTGCAGAGTTTTGATAGAATCCTCCGGTATGTTCGTAGAATCCTCCGGTAGAAAAGGCGAATTGGTCGGATATACGGTGGTAATGTGTTAACGATACATTGTAGTCATTATAAGTTGCTGCTCCCATACGGATATCTGTACCTTGATATGTGAAAGGTGACTTGGTGTGTACCTTGATCAGCCCGCCCATTGTATTACGTCCATACAAAGTTCCTTGCGGACCGCGGAGTACATCAATACGTTCTATGTCGGAGTAGTTGAAATCGAAAGCTGATTTATCAATATAGGGATGTTGTCTACATAGAGTCCGATAGCCGGTGTGTTGATACGTGAACCAATTCCCCGAATATAGATAGAAGTAGTCAGCTTTGATCCATACTCCGGAATGAAAATATTCGGAATGAGTCCGGATAATCTTTCACGGAGTTCACTTGGTTAGCCTGCATGTCTTTCTGTGACAATACAGTTGTAGCTGCCGGCAGCTCACGTAGTTTCCGTTTTCTTTCGAGTGGCGATCACTACCACTTCTTCGATGTCTACTACTTTAAGAGAATCTTTAGGAAATCTTCAGCCCATGTTGTTCCTGTCGTTAGGGTGTAGGGCAATCATAATATTCTTTGTTTTCATTCGCAGTTAATTTGTCTGGTGCAAAGTAACGGCAAATATATAAAGTAGGCAATCCTCATTTATTAGGATTATGCCTCATATTTTAAGAAATCAGATTCGGTCCGCCTCTATGTATCCGTTCATTACTGCATAGATGGTTAATCCTGATACAGACTTGATTCCAAGTTTTTCCGTGATATTTTTCCTGTGGGTGATGACGGTGGTCAGACTGATATTCAGTTTGTCGGCAATTTCTTTGTTGATTAATCCTTTGGTAATCAGAACCAGTACTTCTATCTCACGGGCAGATAAGATTTCCTGATGTACCTCCGGCATGGCAATCGGGGGCATATCTTTTACAGGATAGCCGTTGTGGTGTGCATGTTGATGAAGCTTCAAAAGACTTTTCACCAGTTTCTCTTCGGGTTCGTAGATATTGAGTACAGGCACACCCGACAGTTGGAATTGCGGGCTGTCACTGGCCAGCACAATTGTTTTCCGCTTTCGGGGGAGGAAGAAGGCATTGTGTTCAACATAGATTTGCGCCGAGATGAAGTAATGGGCATACATGTCCGGGGTATCATCCATTAGTTCACTGAAACTATGGAAAGTACGGATAGTTGCCATTGGAATAATTTCTTCCAATATACTTTTCAGTCCGAGACAAGTGAGGGTATTGGACTCGATAATGGCTATTTCAGGTTTGTAGTTCATTTGACCGTAGAATATTTATTAATGATTGATATAATTAGCTACCGCTTCCGCACACCGTTCTCCATCGACTCCTGCCGAAACAATTCCACCTGCATACCCTGCACCTTCTCCGCAGGGAAACAGTCCGCGAACAGTGACGTGCTGTAACGTCTCCTTATCCCGTACGATGCGGACTGGCGAAGAAGTGCGGGTTTCCACACCAATCATCACCGCTTCATTCGTAAGGAAACCGTGACTGGTACGCCCAAACTGCTGAAAACCGAGAGATAACCTTTTGCTGATAAAGTCCGGCATCCAGAAATGAAGCGGGGAAGAAATCAGCCCCGGACTATATGAAGACTCCGGTAAATCATAGCTTAACTTCTTGCGGGTAAAGTCCAGCATACGTTGTGCCGGAGCAGTCTGTCGTCTGCCTCCCTGCAACCAGCATTGACGTTCCAATTCCTCTTGAAAGTGAAGGGGAGTAAGTTGAGTATTGAGAGTCGAGAGCTGAGAATTGCTCAGCAATGGGTTAATGGCTAATAACTGCTCATTTTGTTGCGCAGCCCATTCTCCATTCTCCATTTTCCATTCTCCATTAATTAAATCTTCCGGTTGAATCTCTACCACCATTCCCGAGTTACTCCAACGCGATCCGCGGTTAGAAGGAGACATTCCGTTTACTACAACTTGTTCCGGGCCGCTGGCGGCAGGAACAATGAAACCGCCGGGACACATACAGAAGCTATAGACTCCTCTGCCTTCAGCTTGTGTCACGAAGCTGTATTCGGCAGCAGGAAGGTATTTCCCTCGCCCGTTCTTATTGTGGTATTGTATCTGGTCGATCAGCATAGCCGGATGTTCCAGCCGGACACCGACAGCGATTCCTTTGGCTTCTATCGTAACACCGTTTGCAGCCAGCCAGCGATATACATCCCTTGCGGAATGTCCGGTTGCCAGTATCACAGGACCGAGAAAAGTCTTTCCTGTGTTGGTTTCAATACCTTTGATTTCGTTGTTCTCAATAATCAGTGCATCCATTCTGGTCTGAAAATGCACCTCTCCACCACACTCGATAATCGTATTCCGCATATTCTCAATGACACGCGGGAGTTTGTCTGTCCCAATGTGAGGATGGGCATCGGCCAGTATAGCCGCAGAAGCTCCGTGCTGACAGAATACATTCAGTATCTTGTCTATATTTCCTCTTTTCTTGCTACGGGTGTAAAGTTTTCCATCCGAATAGGCTCCTGCGCCTCCTTCGCCAAAACTATAGTTCGATTCCGGATCTACGGTATGTTCTCTGCTGATTTGTGCCAGATCTTTTTTCCGTTCGCGCACATCTTTTCCCCGTTCTACGATAACCGGACGTAGTCCGAGTTCGATGAGGCGTAAGGCGGCAAACAGTCCGCCGGGACCGGCACCTACTACGATAACCTGTGGCTTGCCTTCCACATTATTATATATAGTGCGTTCGTATTCATCCTCCTTGGGCATCTCATTAATGTATGCCCGTACCTTCAGGTTGACAAAGATAGTCCGTTGACGTGCATCGATGCTCCGTTTCAGTATTCGGGTAGCAGTGATATTACGCAGGTTAATGCCTTTTTCTTTAGATATATATTCTTTCAGTCGCTGTTCGTTTGCTGCGATTTCGGGAAGGATGCGGAGTTGGTATTCTTGTGTCATGGATTTATTTTAATTTAAACTTATCCGAAGAGTGCTCTGAATGCCTCTTCCACCTTTCTTACAGGTACTAATTCTATTTTTAGTTTTTGGGTATCAATCCCTTGCAGATTATATTTAGGAAGCAGGAACCGTTTGAATCCTAACTTTTCCGCTTCTCCGATTCGCTGCTCTATTCGATTTACGGGGCGTATCTCTCCCGACAGACCGATTTCTCCTGCCATACAGACTTCCGGTTCGACAGCCGCATCCATATTGGAAGAAAGGATGGCACTGATCACTGCCAGGTCAATAGCCGGATCATTCACCTTCAATCCTCCGGCAATATTCAGAAACACATCTTTCTGCGCAAGCTTGAAGCCTACGCGCTTTTCGAGGACAGCCAGAAGCATATTCATTCTCCTTATATCGAAGCCGGTTGCCGACCGTTGAGGATTTCCATAGACAGCAGAACTTACCAAAGCCTGTGTCTCAATCAGGAACGGGCGTACTCCCTCGATAGCAGAAGCAATCGCTACTCCGCTCATCCCTTCATGATCCTGACTTAACAGCAACTCCGAAGGATTGCTGACCTGACGTAATCCGTCCTGACGCATTTCGTAAATACCTAGTTCGGCAGTGCTTCCGAATCGGTTCTTGATGCTTCGCAGAATACGGTACATATAATGCTGGTCTCCTTCAAACTGGAGAACTGTATCTACAATATGCTCCAGTACCTTTGGGCCTGCAATACTGCCTTCTTTATTTATATGTCCGATCAGCAGGACGGGTGTATGCGTTTCTTTGGCAAAACGGAGAATCGATGCCGAACATTCCCTTACCTGGGCAATGCTTCCGGGAGATGATTCAATATTTTCCGTGGAAATAGTCTGTATGGAGTCGATAATGACCAGGTCGGGACTGGTGTTCTTGATATGCACGTAAATCTGTTCAAGTGAAGTTTCACAAACGATCAGACAGTCGCTGGAGACTTCCGAAAGGCGGTCGGCGCGTAGTTTCAGCTGTCGTGCGCTTTCTTCACCGGATACATAGAGAATCTTCTTGTCCGGCATACGCAAGACAGTCTGCATGACGAGTGTCGATTTTCCGATTCCTGGTTCGCCGCCGATCAAAACCAGAGAGCCGGGCACAAGTCCTCCGCCCAATACACGATTCAGTTCGTCGTCGTGCATATTGATGCGCGGCTCATCATCGGCTTCTATTTCGCTGAGGATAACAGGTTTCGCTTTCTGCGTCTCGATGCCCGATACCGGACGGCGGTTGGTCGTTTCTTTCCGTACGATTTCTTCTACATACGTATTCCATTCTCCGCACGACGGACACTTACCCACCCATTTGGGTGATTCCTGTCCGCAGTTACTGCATACATATACGGTTTTTTCTTTTGCCATTTTCTTTTTCCTTTAATATAAGAACCCGAATGCCCATAACGGAATTTTGTTTCCTGCTGAATATTCTATATCATCTGCGGCTATAAATGCCTTTTTGCTGCCAGCTATCTGTTTTCCGTCCTTACTTTTTCCGCCAACTTCTATTGTGTATTTGCTGTCTATCGTGTAGTCTGCACTACGTGTACAGTATTCTACTCTATGCAGATAAGAAAGTTGGTTCACCATAAATACTTCTCTCAATGTGCCTTTGTTCACATCCTTGAAAGTCAGCGCATAAAGTAAATTGGTATTTTCCATGTATATCTTATCCGGTTTTTGTAGCTTTTTGATAGAGTCATTGTCCGAATAAAGAAGATGAATTAACTTGGCTCTGTCCAAATATTGCAGATAGGCCAGAATGGTGGTACGCGAGAGTTCTGCCAGGGCAGAGAGCTTGGTGATATCCACCATAAACGGAACTTCGGAAGAAAGGATACCTAACAGGCTTTTCAATTTCCGTACATTACTGATATCTACTCCGCATTGTTGGGGAAGTTCAATCTCAAGTATCAAATTCGTTATATTCTCGATTCGTGTATAATACTCTGCATTTCCTTCCAGATAAAAAGGATAATACCCATGTTTCAGATAATCCTCAAAATGAGCCAGTGGTCTGCACTGAGAGTTGACCTCATTGCAAATTCCGTCACTGCTCTCCAAGATCTCTTCCAATGTATAGGGGCGGATATGAATCTGATGAAATAGCTTTAGATATTCACGGTAAGAGAGTCCTTGCATATTGTATGATATGCATCGGCGTGACAAATCTGCTTCTGCATTCAGAAGTTGAAGTAAGGAGGAGCCTGTGAATACTATTTTCAGTTCGGGAAACTCGTCATATATATTTTTAATCTCCTTGCTCCAGGATGGATATTTATGTACTTCATCCAGAAAGAGACATTTTCCTCCTTTCAGATAAAACTGTTCAGCCAATTCACTAAGTGTATGTTGAGTGAAATACAGACTATCCAGGCTTGTGTATAAGGCGCTCTGACTATCATTAGCATAATGAAGTTTCAGGTATTGAAGCATTAAAGTCGTTTTTCCGACTCCACGTGCTCCGCGGATGGCAATCAGTCGGTTATCCCAATTGATTGTATCCATTAAGCTCCTGATATAAGTAGTGGAAGTGGCTGTTAGTAACCTTTTATATCTTCTGATTAGTGTATCCATATCCTTATTTGTTTTCTATGGAATACAAAAATAGGCATAATTTGTTCAACGCGCAAAACAAATTCGGATAAAATCTGTTCAACGCATTAAACAAAAGGTTCTTATAGAGTGATCTCACCAGCTATCGACCGATTCATACGATCACGAACCTCATCCGGAGTATATCCGTGTCCCAATAAGAACATCAATTTAGTCACGGCCGACTCTGTCGTACTGTCATATCCGGAGACCACTCCTGCCTGTAGCAGCTGGTACCCCGTTTCGTAACGTTCCATCTCCACCATTCCGGCATTGCACTGGGTTACATTGACAATGACAATTCCCTGCGCACTGGCCTGACAAAGCCTGCGGATAAACCATTCCTTTCGGGGAGCATTGCCGGAACCATACGTTTCGAGTACGACCGCCTTTAATCCTTTGGTCCCTAACATCGTAGCTACTACATTCTCCTGAATGCCGGGGAATAACTTGAGAACCACGATGTTCGTATCCAATAAATAATGTGGCACTAACTCCTGCTTGCTTTTGTTGACATGAATCTGTGTCTGATTATATTTAATGTGAATACCCGCTTCCGCCAATACCGGATAATTGAATGAGCGGAATGCGTTGAAGTTTTCCGCGTTCATCTTTGTCGTACGGTTTCCCCTCATCAGATGATTCTCAAAGAAGATGCAGACTTCCGGAACGAGTGCTTTCCCCTCCTTATCCTGTGCGGCGGCAATTTCGATACTTGTCATCAGGTTTTCCTTTCCGTCCGTGCGGAGCACCCCTATCGGGAGTTGGGAGCCCGTAAGGATCACAGGTTTGTCCAGTCCTTCCAGCATAAAACTCAGGGCGGAGGCTGTATAAGCCATCGTATCCGTTCCGTGCAAAATGACGAAGCCATGATAGAGATCATAGTTCTCATGAATAATGTGTACCAGCTTTCTCCACATATCGGGTTCCATGTCCGAAGAGTCCATCGGAGGGTCAAACTGATAAGTATCAATCGGGAAGTTGAATTTTTGCAATTCGGGGATATGCTTTTGGTTGCTCGAAGTTGAAGTTCTCCAATGCGCCTGTTGCGGTGTTTTCAATCATTCCAATTGTCCCACCGGTGTATATTAACAATACGGAAGTATTTAACGGGTCATACGCTGGTTTTATGCTGTTGTTTTTGCAAATATAATAATATAAACGATATATAAATAGCAAAATGTCATAAAAGTGCAGGGCTTTTGTGGGAGGGAAAAGAGACGGGATGTTCTTTTTATCAGAAAAAAACCGAAAAAAGTGATAGATTGAACGTTTTTATTATTACTTTTGCGACACTTATCAAAAACAATGGTAGAAACAGAGACTATGATGAAGTACTATCCACATACAGTCACATCCATGTGTACCATGACCCTTTGGGGTTAATGGATAGTATTTGTGTATCTACGTGATTCACGCCTGTGTAAGTAGGCAAAACTCAATTTTAATTTTTTCGTAAACAACCAATCACCCTGTAATAACTATACTCGAGGGGATTGTATTTAAATATGTATCTTCATGAAAGTAATGAAATTCGGCGGAACGTCCGTAGGTTCCGTGAACAGCATTTTAAGTGTAAAGAGAATTGTAGAGTCGGCCGGCGAGCCGGTAATTGTAGTTGTTTCCGCGTTAGGGGGCATCACTGACAAATTGATTAATACATCGAAGATGGCGGCAGCCGGAGATTCGGCCTACGAAGGAGAGTTCCGCGAAATCGTCTATCGTCATGTGGAGATGATTAAAGAAGTGATTCCTGCCGGAGCAGGGCAAGTGGCATTGCAACGTCAGATTGGCGAATTGCTGAATGAGTTGAAAGACATTTTCCAGGGTATCTATCTGATCAGAGACCTTTCCCCGAAAACATCGGATACCATTGTCAGCTATGGCGAACGTCTTTCGTCCATCATCGTTGCCGAACTGATCGATGAGGCAAAATGGTTTGATTCACGTACTTTTATCAAGACTGAAAAGAAGCATAATAAACATACGATTGATGCCGATCTGACTAATCAGTTAGTAAAAGAGGCTTTCCATTCCATTCCGAAAGTATCGTTGGTTCCCGGATTTATTTCTTCGGATAAGGTGTCGGGAGACGTGACGAATCTCGGTCGTGGTGGTTCGGATTATACGGCTGCCATTATTGCCGCAGCGCTCGATGCCAGCAGTCTGGAGATATGGACCGATGTGGATGGCTTTATGACAGCCGACCCGCGTGTGATCTCAACTGCCTATACTATTTCCGAATTGAGCTATGTAGAAGCAACCGAACTTTGTAACTTCGGTGCGAAAGTTGTTTATCCGCCGACGATCTATCCGGTATGTCATAAGAATATTCCTATTATAATAAAGAATACGTTCAATCCTGACGGAGTGGGAACAGTTATCAAGCAAGAGACTTCCAATCCGCAGAGTAAGGCCATTAAAGGTATTTCCTCTATCAATGATACGAGTCTGATCACTGTTCAGGGGCTGGGTATGGTTGGTGTGATCGGTGTAAACTACCGCATCTTCAAGGCTTTGGCAAAGAATGGAATCAGTGTATTCCTTGTTTCGCAGGCTTCATCAGAGAACAGTACCTCTATCGGTGTTCGGAACACTGATGCCGATCTGGCTTGTGAAGTGCTGAATGAAGAATTTGCGAAAGAGATCGAGATGGGAGAGATTTCTCCGATCCTTGCAGAGAGAAATCTGGCTACGGTGGCAATCGTTGGCGAGAATATGAAGCATACACCGGGTATAGCAGGGAAGCTCTTCGGTACACTGGGACGTAATGGTATCAATGTAATCGCTTGTGCGCAGGGAGCTTCGGAAACCAACATTTCTTTTGTTGTCGATTCCAAGTCATTGCGTAAATCTCTGAACGTTATCCATGACTCCTTCTTCCTGTCCGAATATCAGGTCTTGAATCTCTTTATCTGCGGTATCGGTACGGTTGGCGGTAGTCTGGTAGAACAGATTCGTTGCCAGCAACAGAAGCTGATGATGGAGAACGGATTGAAGTTGCACGTCGTAGGTATTATCGATGCTGCGAAAGCCATGTTCAGTCGTGAGGGATTTGACCTTGCCAATTTCCGTGAGGAGTTGCAGAAGAAAGGCAAGGATAGTAACTTGCAGACGATCCGTGACGAAATAGTCGGAATGAATATCTTCAACTCCGTATTCGTGGATTGTACGGCAAGCCCCGACATTGCATCACTTTACAAAGACCTTTTGCAGCACAACGTTTCCGTAGTGGCAGCCAATAAGATCGCTGCATCTTCGGCTTACGAGAACTATCGCGAACTGAAAACGATTGCCCGTCAACGGGGTGTGAAGTACTTGTTTGAAACAAACGTAGGTGCGGGACTGCCGATTATCAATACCATTAACGACCTGATTCACAGTGGTGATAAGATACTGAAGATTGAAGCCGTACTTTCGGGTACATTGAACTATATCTTTAATAAGATCAGCGCTGACATTCCTTTCAGCCGCACGATCAAGATGGCACAGGAAGAACGCTATTCCGAACCGGACCCGCGTATCGACCTGAGCGGAAAAGACGTGATCCGCAAACTGGTGATTCTGGCACGTGAAGCCGGATACCGCATCGAGCAGGAAGATGTAGAAAAGAATCTCTTTGTCCCGAACGACTTCTTCGAAGGTTCGCTGGACGACTTCTGGAAACGAGTGCCGAGCCTCGACGTAGATTTCGAAGCCCGTCGTCAGGTATTGGAGAAAGAACATAAACATTGGCGCTTTGTAGCCAAACTGGAAGACGGAAAAGCCTCTGTCGGCTTGCAGGAAGTGGGCGCCAATCATCCGTTCTACGGACTGGAAGGCAGCAACAACATCATCTTGCTGACTACGGAACGCTATAAAGAATATCCGATGATGATTCAAGGATACGGTGCCGGTGCCGGGTAACGGCTGCGGGAGTATTCGCTGATATCATGAGTATCGCAAACGTTTAAATAAGGGTTATTAAAATGAAGCATATTATCATACTGGGAGATGGAATGGCCGACTGGCCAGTGAAGTCATTGGGGGACAAGACGCTCCTGCAATATGCGAAGACGCCTTATATGGATAAGTTAGCCCGCATGGGACGCAATGGACGTTTGATAACTGTTGCCGAAGGTTTCCATCCGGGTAGTGAGGTTGCCAACATGTCCGTGTTGGGATATAATCTTCCGAAAGTGTACGAAGGACGCGGGCCGCTCGAAGCAGCCAGTATCGGTGTGGACCTGAAACCGGGAGAAATGGCGATGCGTTGTAATCTGATTTGTGTGGAAGGAGAGATTCTGAAGAATCACTCTTCCGGACATATATCTACGGAAGAAGCGGATGTACTGATCCAGTATCTGCAAGAGAAGCTGGGGAATGACCGCGTACGTTTCCATACAGGAGTTCAGTATCGTCATCTGCTTGTTATCAAGGGGGGGAATAAAGAACTGGATTGCACCCCTCCGCACGATGTCCCGTTGAAACCTTTCCGCCCGTTAATGGTGAAACCCTTAGTGCCGGAAGCGCAGGAAACGGCGGACCTTATCAATGATCTTATTCTTAAATCACAGGAACTGCTGAAGAACCATCCGTTGAATCTGAAACGGATGTCGGAAGGCAAGGACCCTGCAAACAGCATCTGGCCCTGGAGTCCCGGCTATCGTCCGCAGATGCCTGCTTTCTCCGAAAATTTTCCGCAAGTAAAGAAAGGAGCAGTTATTTCGGCTGTCGACTTGATTAACGGAATCGGATATTATGCCGGCTTACGCCGCATTGCAGTAGAGGGAGCTACCGGATTGTATAATACAAATTATGAGAATAAAGTAGCTGCTGCTCTGGAAGCACTGAAGACGGACGATTTCGTTTATCTTCATATCGAGGCCAGTGATGAGGCGGGACACGAAGGGAATATCGACCTGAAGCTCCTGACGATAGAGAACCTCGACAAACGTGCTGTAGGCCCTATCTACGAAGCAGTGAAGGACTGGGACGAGCCTGTGGCGATTGCTGTATTGCCCGACCATCCTACTCCCTGCGAACTTCGCACCCATACCTCCGATCCTATACCGTTCCTTATCTGGTATCCGGGCATCGAACCGGATGAAGTGCAGACGTATGACGAGATATCGGCATGCGACGGCAGTTACGGTGTGCTGAAAGAAGATGAGTTTATAAAAGAATTTATGAATCAAAAGAATATCCAATGAAATACTATAGTACAAATAAACAAGCGCCGATGGCTTCTTTGCAGGAAGCTGTAGTAAAAGGGCTTGCCGCCGACAGAGGACTTTTCATGCCAATGACTATCAAGCCTCTTCCCCAAGAATTTTACGATACGATAGATACTTTGTCTTTTCAGGAGATTGCTTATCGTGTAGCCGATGCTTTCTTTGGCGAAGACATCCCTGCCGATACCCTGAAACAAATAGTGTATGACACATTGAGCTTTGATGTACCGTTGGTGAAAGTGACGGACAACATCTATTCTCTGGAACTTTTCCACGGACCGACTCTGGCTTTCAAAGATGTAGGCGGCCGTTTTATGGCACGTTTGCTGGGCTACTTTATCAAGAAAGAAGGCCAGAAGGATGTGAATGTATTGGTAGCGACTTCCGGTGATACGGGAAGTGCCGTTGCCAACGGTTTTCTGGGTGTGGAAGGTATTCATGTATATGTACTTTACCCGAAAGGAAAAGTCAGCGAAATACAGGAAAAACAGTTCACTACTTTGGGACAGAATATCACCGCTCTCGAAGTGGACGGGACGTTTGATGATTGCCAGGCACTGGTAAAAGCTGCTTTCATGGATAAGGAACTGAACGAACATCTGTCACTGACTTCTGCCAATTCTATCAATGTAGCCCGCTTCCTGCCGCAAGCATTCTATTATTTCTATGCTTATGCACAATTGAAACGTGCCGGAAAAGCCGACAATGCCGTGATTTGTGTTCCTAGCGGAAACTTCGGAAACATCACAGCCGGATTGTTCGGCAAAAAGATGGGCTTGCCTGTCAAACGTTTTATTGCTGCCAACAATCGCAACGATATATTCTATCAATACCTGCAAACAGGTAAATATAATCCCCGCCCATCCGTTGCAACCATTGCCAACGCTATGGACGTGGGTGATCCGAGCAACTTTGCCCGTGTGCTTGACTTGTATGGCGGTTCTCATGCTGACATTTCCGCTGAGATTTCGGGAACTACATATACCGACGAGCAGATTCGCGAAACAGTGAAAGAAACCTGGAAGGAACATCATTACCTGCTCGATCCTCATGGAGCTTGCGGTTATCGCGCTTTGCAAGAAGGACTGAAACAAGGCGAAACGGGAGTCTTCCTTGAAACTGCTCATCCTGCTAAATTCCTGGAAACTGTAGAAAGTATCATTGGCGAAGCGGTAGAAATACCTGCCAAGTTGCAGGAATTTATGAAAGGGGAGAAAAAGAGCTTGCAAATGACGAAAGAATTTGCAGACTTCAAGAAGTATTTGCTTTCTGTTTGATTGGGTTTTAAAGCAAGGTATAAAAGAAATAATTATGCAAGATATAGTAAACGGACGCTGTGGTTGGTGTGGAACCGACGAACTGTATGTGAAATATCATGATCAGGAGTGGGGAAATTTGGTGACTGACGACAAGACGCTGTTTGAGTTTCTTGTGCTGGAAAGTGCCCAGGCGGGGCTGAGCTGGATAACCATCCTCAGAAAACGGGAGGGTTATCGCAAAGCCTTTTGCGATTTTGATGTCGAACGGGTGGCACAGATGACTGATGAAGATGTAGAACGGTTAATGCACTTTGAAGGCATTGTGAAAAACCGTCTGAAAATCAAATCGACCATTACCAACGCCAGACAATTCCTTGCTATACAAAAGGAGTTCGGTAGTTTTTACGACTACACTCTCTCATTCTTTCCCGACAGAAAGCCTATTGTCAATACCTTTTGTTCATTGAGCGAGATTCCGGCATCTTCTCCCGAATCCGATGCAATGAGTAAGGACATGAAAAAGCGCGGATTCAAATTCTTTGGAACAACGATTTGTTATGCTCACTTACAGGCTTCGGGATTTATCAACGATCACTTGAAGGATTGTATTTGCCGGAAAAAATAAATGACGTGCGGAAATAATTCAAATCTGTTTAGGAATGAACTAAACAGTAGTACACAATAGTAACTCCATTCTCCTCCTTCCCGAAGGAGGAGAATGGAAGATAGAACCGACTATCATTTAGCTCATAACAATACGAAAAGGAATAAATTGCTTTGAGCCGCTCTACTAGAGAATTAAAATATCCAAAATTGCTGTCATCTGTCACCAAATGATAGATAACGCACTGATTATAAACTAATAAAGAGGTGACAGCACAGCGTGACGGCATTGTGACAGCATATTTTGCTATCACAATGTCGTCACGCTGTGTTATTATATCCTGCTACAATAATATACTGACCTCTTGGAATGATAAGTCAGGAATACCTTAGCTTAGTTAGTTTCCATGCAATGAAACTATAGTTCCAAAGCCTTGAAACCAATAGTTTCAAGCTGAAGAAACTTTAGTTCCAAACTGCAGAAACTAAAGTTTCAAGCGCTGGAAACTCTAGTTCCAAGGCCGTGAAACTAAAGTTTCATTAGGCAAAAAAATAATAGTTCCACAGTAGGAAACTATCAGTAGTAAGGCAGATGAAAGAATATTTTTCCGGAACAGGGATTTAATAAGCAAGGAATACTAAATATTCTCCTGTACAATGAATGGTAAACTCATCTGCTGTTGCTTCATTAAGTGTTCCCTGCCACCAGTTGCTGAAGTCGCTTAGCGGATAAAACAATCCTTCTCCTTTTAATCCTTCAGCTCCAAAATTGATGATAGAGACCTGCTGACCGGGATGTGAGGCAAAACTTTGCGTATCACTCACAGGAATAAATGTCCCGTAATCAGTGACTGTCCGTACTTCCATACCACTTCTCATATACTCCACGAGCAGGCTGATGTTTCCTAATGTATGATCTTCCCGTTTGCCGGTAGCACCTACGATGGCGATTTTCCGTATCCCTTTACTTTGCAGATAATGGACAGCTTTGGTCTGATCATTCGTCTCCTGATCCGAAATTTGAAGGATAATAGAGGAAAAACGCTTTTTATATTCCGGCAGGAGCGAGTCTCCATCGCCTATAATCACGTCGGGAGTATGTCCGCGGGAAATATATTCATTGGCGGCCCCGTCGCAACAAACGACGAATTGGGCTTCTGCCAAAAGACGCAGGGGAAGTTCGTGCGCAGGATATTCACCGTTGGCAAGTATGACGGCTTGGGGTATATAGTGTTCGTTTATCATTGCATGTTCATTATTTTTTTCCATTTGAAGTAGCCAAAGATAGCTATAATGGAGTAAAGTCCGTACAATGCGGAGGTGAAATAGAGATCTTTATAGATATAAAGTCCGCAGCAGACGATGTCGACAAGAATCCAGGCAAACCATTGCTCGATGTATTTGCGTGCCAGCATCCACATTCCGACAATGCTCAACGCCGTTGTGAAACTGTCCAGCCACGGAACGTTACTGTCTGTGTATTCGATAAGTATCCGGGCGATGCCGACGAAAGACACGATAAACACAAGGAATAGTGGCAGATAGCATTTCCACGGGGTATGTATAATGGGGAGACTTTTCTTTTCCCCGTGTCCCCACATCCAGAAGAACCATCCGTAGATGGCAGCTATCAGATAGTAGATGTTGATGCCGAAGTCGGCATACAACCCCGCGTCGTAATAAACAAAGATATAAATGGCCGGCATGATGATGCCCGCCAGCCACAGATAGATACTGGCGCGATACTCCAGCCATAGGTAGATAATACCGATAAACGTACCGAATATCTCCAGATAATTCATTTCCATATTTGCTTATTTATTCGTTCTCTACGCCGGCATTACCCGGATCAGATTCTATGGGTATGTTCTCAGCCTGTCATGTTAGGGCACCCCTATTGCGTGAATCGGCGGTAAAATTACGAATTTAGCAGAAGGAAAACAAGGAATCATGTAAAAACAAGTCCTCCGTTGAAAAAACGAAGAGGAGATTTCAGCGGCATTTTTGCAATGCCGTGAAATCTCCTCTTCTCCTCATTTGTCGTGTATTATAAAACTTCTTTTTCTTTGGTCAGTTGCTCTTCATATAGCGTGTTACCGATCGTATATTTGAGGCTGAACTTTTTGGCGGTTGTGTTGTAGGTACTTTCTCCTGAGTCGATAATTACCGGTCCGTTTTCAGCATCCCATGCTTTGATCAAAACTTTCTTTACATCATTAGTGCCTTCCACTATCTGATCCGTGATGGTCAGTTCTATTGTACCCGTTTGGATATCAGCTTTCTCGTCGCTCTCGTTGTTCATGGCATAGAATAGTCTGACAGTGTTGACTCCGGTAGGCTTAATCGTTTTAGGCTTCTGAATCGTCTTCGGAGTTTCTCCTTCTAAGGTGGTATGCCCACTCATCTGGTAACTGCCCGAATAGTCATTCTTTAATTTTAATAGAATCAACATTTTATATCCGGATTCACTTATCGGATATCCTGTTGTACTTTCTATTTCGACGGGGATGACGTATGACTGGTCAATCTTCAGACTTGCTGTCTTTATCAACACAGGAACTTCGGCGGAAATACCTTCAGCGTGCTTGATTACCGTATTCTCCAAAGAAGGAATGGAATATAAATCAGTATCCAGTGATTTATAATATTTGTCCTCATTCAGAACGGTCCAGTATTTTTTATTGTAAATATCTACCAACTCTTCGTTGATCTTCATTTTTACGTTCACATCTCGGTCTAATGCTAATGTACCGGAACTGCTGACCGTGAAATAAGTTTTCACTTCTTCGTTACTGTAGCTTACTTCTGTGGTCCATACTCGGTTGTAAGCACCGATCAGGTAGATTTCTTTCTGATATTGTTCTTTTTCAAGCAGGTCTTTTCAAGAAGTGATGGAGAGCGTTAACAAAGAACAGACCACTATTTTGTATATTGATCTCATTATATGTTCAATTTTATATGATTAATAATCAGTTATATGATAGAAAGGGGAAAGTTACCAATCTCCGAATCCGTCCCATCCTGGATTTTGTTTCAGTTTGGCATTTTTATCCAATACGGCTCTCGGAATAGGATAGAAGTACATCTTCCTGTCAAAGCTGCGTAATGCATACTTATGAACTACATTGACAACAGTATAGAATTGGTCTCTTTCGGTTGTCTTCTTGGTAACGTCCATACCTTGTACCGGTTTGTTTTCTTCTGTTTCTGCTAGTCCCCAACGACGCAGGTCATGATATCTTCTTCCTTCGCACGCAAATTCGATCATGCGTTCGCGGATGATTAACTGACGCATCTTCACTTGATCGCTGGCATCGGCAAGGGTGATGCCCGGCAATCCGGCACGGTAACGAATCATGTTGAAGTAGTACATGATTTCCTCCGGATTATACAAAACATGATAAGTGGTGTTATCTGCCGCTTCCGTATATTCCGGTTCTCCTTTCAGTTCATTCAATGCTTCTACATAGTTCAACAGTATTTCCGCATATCTGAATACAGGGAATGTTTTCGGTTTTATTTTAGCACCTGTATGACTGGTACAGTTATCCTCCGGATGGATATATTTCTTTAGAGTATATCCCGTTAAGTTATAGTCTTCTGGATTGGCAGCCTGTTTTGCACAGTTGCCATTCACGTAATATCCTGCTGTAAAGTTAGTCACGTTGGGAGCTTCGGTTCCTGTTACCGAAGTTGCGGGCCAGAAACATTCACAGAATCCGATAGATGCGTAGAAACGCGGTTCGCGGTCCAGATACATTTTGGCAACGGTTGGTCTCAGCTCATATCCTGTGGCGATGGTAGGTACAGTACCCGCTTCTTCATAATAATCAGGTTGTTGCACATAATCTTCTCCATCTTTCATGTATGGTAGGCATCTATGAGTTTCTGAGTGATTCCTAAGCCGTTCCATCCTCCTAGTTTCAACGGGAAGGCGATTGAAATGATGTTGTTGTTCAAGGGAGTAGCATAAATAAGTTCAGGGTTTTCACAGCCAGTGCTTCTCCATTGAACATGTCTATATACGAATGGTAAGGATCGATTCCTCCTACTCCTAACGGAAATTCCGCTTGTGACGCCTGAGAGGATGCATACGTGTTTTCATCGCTGGGTACAGTGTATAATGAGTAAATACCGCTATCGATAATTCTCTTGGAGGCAGCAGCTGATTTCGCCCATTTCACCGGGTCATATTGCTGGGCTATCATGTTTCGTCCGTCGGAAGTGGTCCAGTCGGCATAATATTGATTGCCGTTGTACCACTTGGAAGCTTGGTAAAGCCGGACACGTGACATGAGGCGGCTGCCGCATATTGGTAGGACGTTCGAACTGAGTGCTCGGGCGCGTCGGGTCCAGTAGACTGTAAGCTTCTTCGAGGTCTTTGCAGATATATTCCACACATTCATCGTACGTGTTACGTTCGAATGACAAGTTTTCAATGTTTTCATCTACCGACAGCGGTTCTTCGGGAAGGATGACTGCCGGTCCGTAAAGTTCCAACAGATAGAAATAGAAGGAAGCTCTCATGAAATGAGTCAAACCCATAATTTCACGTCTGTCCAATCCTTTCAGGTCTTTGCATTCATCGATGCGGGTGAAGATAGTGTTACACTTACGGATACCTTTGTAGTATTGTCCCCACATGTTGTAGTAAGAATCGTTTTGCGTAATTTTGTCTGCGTACAAGTAGGTACCGGCGTACTCAGCTTTCTGCCATGACAGAAGAACTTCATCTACCGCAGTCTCGTAAGGACCGTAGGAACCGGAAAACAAGTTGCCTTGAGCGGGCATTAATGCCGCAGTTCCCCACACATAACGCTCCAGATAATCTTGTCTGGCAAAGATGGAGTCGAGTGGAGTCAGGTCGTTAAAGTATTCATCAACTGCCAGATAGTTGCATGAAGTCAGCATGAACGGGATGATCCCCAGTGTCGTGCATAGAATATGAAGGCTTTTCTTTAATATCTTTTTCATAATAGTTTTCAATTAGAACGTAGCTGTTAACTGTAAAGAGAAAGTACGCTGTAGCGGATATACGGCGCCGTTTTTAGATGCCTGTCCCGGATCCCATAGTTTCACTGAATCCCATACTGCCAGATTCTGTCCGACAAATTGCAGATTCATATCACTGATGCCCACTGTCCTTAGTACTTTATTCGTTCCGATACGATAGGAAATATCCAATGATTTCCAACGCAGGTAAGAACCATCTGCCAGCCAGAAAGTAGAAGCACGGTTATTGTTCTTATTCTCTCCGTAAGTCAGGCGCGGGAAACGTGCATTCGGGTTTTCTGTAGAAGGATCCCCTGAATACCATGCCGGTGTCCAACGATTCTTCGGGTCGTTTACGATGGATAGAATGTTGCCGACTTCTCCGCCTGAGAAGGGATAGAATCCGGAACCGCCGTATAAGAAGTTAACTTTGGCTGCTCCAGTGAATAAAGCACTGATAGTCCATCTTTTATATCTGTACTCCAGTGCAAAACCGTATTGAATTTGCGGTACATTGGAGTGTGCAATAGGAACAATATCGTCATCGTCAATTTTTCCGTCAGCGTTCACGTCTTTATAGCGGATATCTCCGGGGCGTACTTCGCCGTATGTCTGTTTCGGGCTTCGGTTGATTTCATCCTGATTTTGAAATAAGCCTAATGCAACCAAACCGCGCATAACACCATAATTTACATCGCTATACGATTGGTAAGGGTAGCGCACCGCATCTTGGTCCCAATGTACAACTTTGCTGACAGCATATGTCATGTTGGCACGCACCGTGAAAGAGTTGTCTTCGTTTATTTTCTGGTTCAGGTAAATGTTACCATCTATACCGCTACTGCGCATACGTCCTACGTTGGTATATGGGTTGGTCACGACGCCTACTTCCGAAGGCATCATTTTTCTTTCCTGAAAGATATTATCACGAGTGTCTCTGAAGATATCTACCGTTCCACCTATTTTATCATTGAGAAATTGGAAGTCGATACCCAGGTTATATTTCTTGGCTACCTCCCAATGTAAGTTATTGGCTCCGATTTGTTTTTCTGTCAATCCATTGGAACCCCAACGACTACCACCTCCAAAGTTAATCAACGTCAGATATGGGAACCGACGTCCACCACCGATCTGATCGTTACCAACTTCACCATAAGAAGCTCTGATCTTCAAAAAGTTGAGCCATCCTGCATGATTCTGCATAAATTCGTATTGGGTCGGGATCCATCCTAAGGCTATTGCAGGGAACAAACCGAATTGTTTGCCCGGTTCAAAGTTTTCGGAACCGGTGTATCCTACGTTTCCTTCTATCAGATAAGCATCTTTATAAGAGTAAGTGGCTCTGGCAGACAACGCTTGATAACGTTTGGGAATAGATGAAATTTCATCATTTGCTTCGGTGGTTTCGGTGCTTTGCATATAGTAATGTATCAAACCGGTTACACGATGTTCCTGATTGAAAAGTCTTTCATAGGCAAGTTGCGATTCGAAGTAATATCTCCGGTCACTGGCAGCACTCTTGGCGAATTGAATATTACTGGCTGATACCGTACGTTGTGTCATTAATGAACCGTCATTGTAACGGCCAAAGGCCTTGTATAGGTCCGGCATTTTGGAGCGGACTACGTTGTGTATATTGTTATTGTTATACGAGAACATTCCTCTGGCAGTCAAACCCTTGATCCATTTTCCGAAGTCTTGACGTAAGGTGAAATTGATGTTCATAGTGGTCCGGTTTCCCTTTTTAAATCCGGTATGGTTCAACAAGATATATGGTGAGATTTGTTCTCCGTTTTTCCCATAAGCAGGAAGCATTCCATTGGAATAACGTAAAGGCACCGTCAGGGGAGTCAGATAGGCTTGTGCGGCCCAGAGTGCGTCATTGTTAGTTCCGAATCCCGGTGCTCTGTCTTCTACAATAGCTCCGTCCATAGCCAATCCCATGATCGTCGATGAAGTTAGGTTCATGTCTACCTTTGCGCGGAAATTATATTTAGCCCATTTGACATTCGTGTTGTATTTGTTAACTTTGTCTTGCTTGAAGATAGCATCTTTGAATGTACCTCCTACACTGACAAAATATCTGGCAACTTTTCCACCACCGGATACATTTAAATAGTGCTGATGATTGATAGTTACATCTTTCAGTATCTCTTTTTGCCAGTTAACGTTTGGATATAAGTCATTATCCAGTCCTGCTTTAATAATCTCCAGTTCTGTCGGGCTATAAAGAGGGTCCATATTGCTTACCACTCGGGCTTCGTTTGCCAAGCTGGCATAATCGTATGCTTCCAGATATTCGGGCATACGGGGGGAATAAGAGAGAGTCATACTGCTTTTCCAGGTTACCTTGGTTCGACCTTCCTGACCGGAACGGGTCGTTACCAAAACAACGCCATTTGCACCACGTACACCATAAACGGCTGTTGCCGAAGCATCTTTCAAGATAGAGAAGCTCTCAATATCCGACGGGTCGAGGTCGTTGAGGTTTCCTTCAATACCGTCAATCAAAACCAGCGCAGACTGGTTGGCACCAAATGTGCTGATACCGCGAATCCAGAACTCAGAAACATCCTGCCCCGGTTCGCCGCTTCGGTCAACGGCTATAATACCGGGAACCACACCTCCCAGCATATTGGCTACGGAAGTTGACGGAGCACTGATGGCAGCCGGATTGACACTGGTGACAGCACCTACCACGCTGACTTTACGTTGTGTTCCCATACCTACAACAACTACTTCGTCCAATGATTCTGAGTCGGGCTCTAGAGATATACGCATCTTCTTATCGGTTTGAGCAACCACTATTTCTTTGCTCTTATATCCCATAAATGAAACAATCAGCGTTGTTTTTGGAGCTAATGATTTCATACTGAAGTTACCATCCATATCTGTTATAGTTCCGGTTTTTTCTTTCCCTTTAACAGATATGTTTGCACCCGGGAGCGGATCACCATGTTCATCTAACACGATTCCGGCAATTTGAATTGGTTCTTGTTGGGCCCATATCCCTTGTGTTGCATTTCCTGCCAATAGCAGAAAGAAACACAGGGCTAATTTAAAATATAGTGTTTTCATTTCTATTCCTTATTAATTATTCAATAGCAAGTTTTCTGATGCAGTGGTTGTTTTGATCTGCAATGTAAAGAAATTCATTTTTGTCCAAATAGACACCCCAAGGCTGATTGAATTGGGCTTCCAAAGGATCCCCGTCTTTGTATCCTTTCCCGCTACCTGCTATCGTGGTCACGATATTTAACTTGGTGTCAACTTTACGAATCCGATGGTTATTAACATCCGCTATATATAAATTGCCTTCTTTATCAATAGCAATTCCACGCGGCTCATTGAATTGTGCTTCTTGTACATCTCCGTCCCGGAAGCCTGCGCCTGCACCGGGAATATATTCTTCAATGTCTCCGTCTAGAGCTGGCCAACCGTCCGTATCGCGTGTGAGCTTAAAGCGATAAACTGCACTTTTACTATGCAACACACAATAAACATACTTATCAACCGGATTGTAAGCACATAAACCATTGGAGCCTACATTATAGAGTGTACCGATTCGTTTTGCTTTGTTGGGATTTAAGGTTCTTTTATTCTTATCAAAAGGTTGTGTCCACAATTGTCCTGTGTTTTGGCGGTATATCACAAAAGTAGAATCTACAGGGTCGAGAACAACACTATGCATCCATCCTCCGTTGGCTAAAAGCTGTCCCATTTTATCAGCCACCCAGCTCACATTAGCATCGAATAAGAAACAACCGAAGTTGGCATTATCGCATGGACCAAATAGTTGTTTCTTTTCTTTATCGATAAATAAAGGTTGGTCGATTACCATGCCATCCAGTAAAGTGATCGTTTTATTTTGTTCGATGGATGATAAACGCGTTCTTCCATCAGAGTCGAATATGAATACATTGTCATCATTGTCTACAGCTACATACCTTGGAGTATTGAATGTGGTCTCACCGAGAGTTCCGTCTTTATTGCCACCTTCTTTGGCTTTTCCTACTACTGTAGATACGGAAGAAGTTACAATATATTTGAATGTTTTTTCAGCATTGCTGAGTTCAGCTTCTTTTCCGGCAATCTCCACCCGTACATGGCTTTCCCCTCCGGCTTGCTTGGGCACTTGGGCATAAATAACATCAGGCTTGACACCTAAAACCAATGCCTCCCGTTCATTACCTACTTCATCCTTGAAGTAAACTTTCACTTGGCTTTTGTCTTCTCCGAAATTGGAACCTTTAACAATGAATTTGGTTCGTATGCCACCGGAATCGGGCATAAACTCTGTAAACTTGACTGGTTGATTAGGATCGAAAGCTGTGCTTTTCTTGTCTTCATTACAACCTACTATTAGTAGCAGGAAGCCGAAAACCATCCAGATTAGATTAAATGATTTACGCATGTTTTTCTATAAGATTTTATTAGTTTGAAAAAAGGTCTTTTTAGGCTTTCTATTTAAATAAGGTTTAATAGATTCTAATTGATTTCAATTTGACTTAAGGGCTTTTGGCTTTTTCTCTCATGTGATTAATTGTTTTAAATATTACAGATTCAAAGGTGTAAATGGCTATATATAATTGTGAAGCACACTTTCCGTTCGGTTTTCAGGATACAAACTTAGGGGATTTCAAGGAATCAGGAGCATATGCTTTTATTCATCCATGTATATCTTTTCATTCAAAATTGCTTTTTTTATCATTTGCTTCGCCTTTCTGTTATAATATTGATTATTTTTGTGACACTTAAACTAATATGAATATATAATGAAGCGAACCGTTCGATATACCGTCCTTGTTTTGATTGCTATTATAAATTCTTTAGTTATTACTACTTCTCTCTATGCTGTTCTGCCTTATAATGAACTTCATCAGTTGAATATGAGTAATGGCTTGGTAGATAACATCATTACTTGTATCTATCAGGATCAAGATCGTTTTATGTGGTTTGGATCCAGTAATGGGCTGAGTCGATATGACGGGAAGCAGATTCGCAATTTTAGTGTAGACAATGCGAGGATGTATGTTTCCGATATAAAAGAGACTTCTGATGATAAATTGTGGGTAATAGCTAATGAGTATTTATATTGTTTTGATCGACGGAAAGAGAAATTTGTTCTTCCGTCTTTTCAGGATGGAAAAAAGGCCATTTCTGTAAGTGCTATGGAAATAACGGGGGATTCACTTTTTTGGATAGTAAAAGGCGGACAATTGCAATGCTTGAAACGACATTATAAATTAGTGAAAGGTGACTTACAAATAGAGATGACCGTCGAAGCAGGCTATCCGTTTTTTTTAGATGAGGGGGAATCTTTTTCGAATTTATGTGCTTCACAAGACGGGCATTTCTTGTATTTGGTTACCGATAAGGGAAATTTGTTGTTCTTTGATAAGATTGCAGGTAAAGTGGTCCGGAAGTTCAAATACTCTATTAATCCTAGTGCTAATGCTACTACTATCATGAGTGAAGGGGAATATATTTGGGTTTCTTCTATAGTGGGTGGAGTAACTCGTCTGCATATTCCCACGGGAAGATCTGATTATTATCAGTATAATGAGGATGCTAGGTTGTCTTCTTTATCACATTCAGATGCGTATGGGGTGGTTGCGTTGGATAATGATTCTTACATTGCAGTAACCTGGAATGGATATACTCTGTTAACTCCTGAAGAAAATGATCCTTCTAAGTTGTCGGCAACGCCTTATACGAATACCTCATTTTTGCAGTACCGGAATGTAGAGACAAGAATGATTTCTGTTTATTATGATAAAGAGGGAATACTATGGATTGGAACTAGAGGAGGAGGGATTGTCTATTTTGATTTTAGACAGCATTCTTATATGCAATATCACAGCAAAAAACATAATGAAATAATTGCTCAGGTAGCTGACAAAGATGGTCGAATTTGGTTGGGTACTTACCATGAAGGAATTATGCGTAGTGACCAGCCTTATGCTAAATCGCGACCGCTGAACTTTTCTCCTGTGGGCAATCAAAAGGAAATCCCGGTGTTTTGTGCAATCAAAGATTCATGTTCTAATTTATGGTTTGGAAATGCTTCCGGAAACTTGATTTGTTATGACTGGAGTTCCGATTCTTTCCATATATATCCGCTCAATCAGTTAGGGAAAAAGGTAAACTCCTATATAGTGGGCTTAATGATTGACACCCGTTATCGGTTTTGGGTATGCACTTCTGCCGGATTGTACTTATTTGATCGGCAGACAGGTAATTTTGAATTATTCTCTTTGCGTGAAGCCTTGAAAGAAGAAACAGAGCCATGGGTCACTGCTATTTGTGAAGATAAACAGCGGAATATCTGGATAGGGACAGCAAAAGGTATTGTACGATTATCACAGGTAAATGCTCGTCCATTAAAGATGGTTCATGGATATGAAGAAAAAGAAAATATAGGGGCTCGTGCAGTTAGTGCTTTACTGACTGGTACTGACGGAACTGTATATGTGGGTTATAAAAATGGATTTGGAATCATTCCTGTGGGCGAAGATAGGATAGCGTCTTTTTATACAGTAAAAGATGGACTTTGCAATGATTGTATAGATTGTATAGTGGAAGATGAGAAGAAACGTATTTGGTTGGGGAGTATATCCGGTATCTCAAGATATAGCCGACAGCAACATGTCTTTTACAACTATTATATTTCTAGTAGCAATAAATCTGTGATGTTGTTTAAGAATACTTTATTTTGGGGAAATAACAAGAGTTTAACTTATTTTGAACCGGAGATACTAACATCTGCCACCATTACCAGCAAAACTCTTTTAACCGGTTGGAAGTAGATAATAAGCAAATCAATATAGGTGAGAAGATAAAAGGGCAGGTTGTTTTGAATTCTAATATTGCATCAGTTGACCATTTGGAACTGATCAATGCGAATCGGGATTTTTCTCTTCTTTTTAATAATCTGGCTTTTTCGAAGGATTTACAAAAATATAGTTATCGGTTATATCCATATCAGAAAGATTGGATTGTTTCTGAAACGGGGAAGGTCTCGTTTACCAATTTGTCTGCCGGATATTATATTTTTGAAGTCAAAACATTATTCCCTAATAATACGGAAGGAGACGTTACTGCATTGCCGATAACGATCCTTCCACATTGGAGTCAGACTGTCTGGTTTCGTTTGCTTTTGATTTTCTCGGTTTTATTTTTGGTTGGTTATATTTTCTATAGTTTGTTGCGGCGGCAGCGTCGTTTCAAAAAAATGATTCAATTGAAACATGAACTGACGATTGCAAATTTGGAGAGAAACGCAGAACGGCATATACGGGAAGAACGTGAGAACTTTTTTATGAATGCTGCTCATGAGTTAAGAACTCCTCTTACTTTGATACTTGCTCCTATACATGATATAATGAAGTCCATTACCCCATCGGATAATTGGTTTGATTCATTTAGCAGATTGCACAAGAATTGTCTTTCTCTACAGACACTGGTTGATCGTCTGCTATATGTGCAGAAGATAGAGGGCGGTATGATAAAACTTCATCTGTCAGAATCGAATATAAAGGAGATTGTTAGCCGGGTGGCTAATCCTTTTCTGCAAATGGCTATGGTCAAGAAGCGGGAATTTTTGGTTCGGGTAGATACAGTGCCTTTATATTTATGGGTGGATGTGGCGAAAATAGAATCAGCTGTTCAGAATTTGCTATCGAATGCCTTTAAATATACTTCTCAGAATGGACGTATTGAACTGGCAGTGTCAGAGGCGGAAATTGACGGAAGACCTTATTGCCTTGTTACAGTGTCTGATAATGGGGTTGGGATACCTGATGATTTGCAACAGCATATATTTGATTCGTTTGTAACAGGAAAACGTATCCCGCAATATTCCACGTCAATTGGTCTTGGGTTACATATTGTAAAGCATACGATGGGGTTGCATCATGGATTTGTTACGTTGACCAGTCGTGTTGGAGAAGGCAGCCGATTCGTTTTGCACATTCCGGTGGGGCTTTCTCATTTTGCGCCGGGGAATATGAAATGGTACCTGATCCGGTGAAGGGGGATTTGCTGGAAGAGTGTCCGGCAGAAGAACGTCCGATGGAAGAAGTAGTAGAAGAAAAGAATGAGACTATGGAAGAGGCCGTTAACAGAGTGAAAAATAATAAGGAATATTTGTTGATCATAGAGGATCACGATGAGATGAGAGAATATTTATGCGGTCTGTTTAAAGAAGATTATAATGTTATTGAGGCTGGAAATGGAGAAGAAGGGGTGATTATGGCTGATAAATATATACCTAAATTAATCATATCTGATATAATGATGCCCATTAAGGATGGGTTTGAATGTAGTCAGGAGATTCGTGAAAATAAGCGGACTTTTCATATACCGGTTATCTTTTTAACTGCTAAAGCAGAGGATGCTGACCGGTTGAAAAGTTTACAAATAGGGGTAGATGACTATATAATGAAACCTTTTAATCCGGAGTTATTGAAAGAGAAGGTAAAAGCGTTGATAGAGCAACGTGATCTGCTAAGAAAACTTTATGCGAAAACTCTTATGCTGGATGAAGAGGTACTGGAATCTTCAGAAGATGTTCAGGATGTTTTTATGCCTAAAATGCTTCAGATTATAGAAGAAAATTTATCAAACCGGAATTTTACAATAAAAGTGCTGACGGACAAATTGAATATGAGCCAGCCGACCCTTTATCGCAAAGTTAAGCAGAAAACAGGTTTGTCGATTATAGAGGTGATTCATGGAGTACGGATGAGTAAAGCTGCCTCTATTATCATGAGCGGGCGATATAGCAGTCTGACAGAAGTGGCGGAAATGGTAGGGTATGATTCGATGATTTCCTTCCGTAAGCAGTTCGTTGCACAGTTTGGGGTGCTTCCTTCCAAATATATGGAAGAGAAAATGAGGAAATAAGAAGCCGCGTTCCATGTTGGCAGCTTCTGTCTTGTCTGTTTGAATGATTATTGTTAAAAGCGGAAAGAGACATGGGCCATAACGTTTGTACCGCTTGCGCAGCGTATCCGGCAGAGTCTATTCTGTGATTCACATCCTTGTCGTAAGAACTGGATGCCCAACCGTTGTTCTCGTATTCTTCGTTGAAGAGGTTGTAGACGGTCACACCCATAGTTACTTCTTTCACCACTTTTCGGGGTTTGAATGTATAGGCCAGATTTAGGTTGCTCACGAAATACTTATCCAGAGTCAATGCTTCCACTTCCGCATTTGTCATATATTGCTTGCCGACAAACTGGGATTGAAGGGCTGCTTCGAATCCTTGATAGGTAAAAGCAAAACGGTTGTTCAGCAGGAAATCCGGTGAAAAAGCGATGCGGGTACTCTTATGAGAAACGCTTACGACGTCCAGTAAGTTCCAGCCATCGTAAATGGGAATGTTTTCTATGAAATTCTTGATACGGTTTTTGCTCCATGTCGCATTGATATCCCATTGGAACCATTTACAGGGCTTGATACCTAGCATCAGTTCGATTCCCATCCGGTAACTGTCCGGAACGTTTTCTGTCAGGGCTTCACCGATATCGTTCAAAGCTCCGGTGAGGACAAGCTGGTCGGTATAATCCATGTAGTAGAAGTTGGCGCCTGCTGTCAGCCAATGATTGGCGAATGTGTATCCGGCTTCGTAGTCGAGCAGCTTTTCAGCTTTCGGATAACTGTCGGGATCGCCATCCGTATAATTATTTCTTGTCGGTTCTTTTTGAGCTACGGAGAAAGAAGCGTAGACACGGTGGTTGGAGTTGATATTCCAGTTCAGTCCGACTTTCGGGTTGAAGAAGTCGAATTTCTTGTCTACGGTCAGCGGACGCAACGCACTTTTATTCCAGTCGTATTTGTCATTTGCTCCGTCAATGGTGTAGTCGATGTGCCGGTATTGCAGGTCGGCATAGGCACTTAATCCTCCGGTAAGGTCGTAGCTTGCTTTCAGATAGATGTTACCGTCGGTTTTCTTCGATTGGTTGCGGTAGTATTCATGGTCGGGAGATAGTGCGCCGATGTAGTTCTTTACCCAGGTCACTTTCCCGAAGTTATTACCCCGGTATTGGTTGATGCCTCCGCCCAAAGATGCCGTTAGTCGGTGGTTGGTATAATTGAGGGAGAAAACACCCCCGCCAAACTTATTATCCATTTTCTTCTGGCGGACCAGATCGCTTTCCGAAATTTCTTTTCCGTCCGTTGTAAAAGGTTTCAGACCGTATTCTACGAAAGATCTGTCTTCTTTATATTCCTCATAGTAGCCGTCACCTTTGGTGTAGTGCAGGGCTACGTTCAGATTCCACGCAGTGGAGAAGGTGTGGTTGAAAAGGAGTTGATAATTCTTTTGCAGATAGTTATCCGTCTGGTCGGCATAATAATGTTTTTCATTATCGTCTCCGGTATATTCGCCGCAAGGGTTATACCGTCTTCCATGTTCTTCCATTTCTGCTTTAGTAGCATATCCCCAGGCATGATACGTCTTTTCTTTTCCTGCGAATGCGATCAGTTTGACAGACGTATTTTCGGCGAAATATCCTCCTTGCAGATAGTAAGAGTTGAGATTGACGGAGGCACGGTCGATGTATCCGTCCGTACCGATGTTGGAAAGTCGGGCATCGAATGTCCAGTGATTGTTCAGTAGTCCGGTTCCCACTTTTACAGTTTCCTTGTGGGTGTTGAAAGAACCATAGGAACCGTTGAACTCGGCATACGGTTTCATGGATGCACCTTCGGTCTGCATATTGACACTGGCTCCGAAGGCACCGGCGCCGTTGGTCGATGTTCCTGCGCCACGTTGCACTTGCATATCCTTTACGGAAGAAGAGAAGTCGGGCATATTTACCCAGAACAGGTTGTGGCTTTCGGCATCGTTCATCGGGATGCCGTTTACAGTGATATTGATACGCGTGCCGTCAGTGCCTCGTACACGAAGAGTCGTATAGCCGATGCCCGATCCCGCATCCGATGTGGTCAGCGTGGAAGGAGTCATGCTCAGCAGGTAGGGAATATCCTGCCCGAAGTTCACTTTTTTAAGTTCGGCTTTGCCTATATTGGTAAATGCTACGGGAGTTTTTGCTGTAGCACGTGTGGATACTACCTGCACTTCTTGCAGGTTGATTACTTTCAGACTATCCTTTGCACTCGTTTGTGCATGGACAGGGAAGCCTGCGCCCAATAAGGCGACGGCCATCATCATCATTTTTTTCATCTTGCTTATTAATTAGTTCTCTACGCCGGCATTACCCGGTTCAGATTCTATGGGTATGTTCTCAGCCCGTCATGTTAAGGCACCCCTACTTAGTGAATCGTTGGCAAAATTACTGCTTTTGCGGGAGGAAAGCAAAAAAAACTTTTAGATTTGCTAAAAACAATATAACTTTGTAGTTTGTTGAAATATGACAAGTCAGCTATTTATTCATTTTAATATAATTATCAAATTATGCTACTATTATTTCAAGCGACAGCAACACAGCTTGCGGATTCTACACAAATCGCCGCAGATAAATTAATGGAAGAAGCGATAGCCAATGCGGACGGATTGGATAAGCTTTCTCTGATCACCCAGCAATTGGTAGATTTCGGTATCCGTGCCGGAGAACGCATTCTGATTGCAACCCTTGTCTTCATTGTCGGACGCTTCCTCATCTCGATGCTCAACCGATTTGTCGGACGTCTGATGGACAGGAGAAAAGTGGATATAAGCATCAAGACTTTTGTGAAGAGTCTGGTAAATATTCTGCTGACCATTCTGTTGATTATCTCCGTAGTCGGTGCTCTGGGAGTCGAAACAACTTCTTTTGCAGCCCTGTTGGCTTCTGCCGGTGTGGCTGTCGGTATGGCGTTGTCCGGTAACTTGCAGAACTTTGCCGGCGGACTGATCGTATTGCTTTTCAAGCCTTATAAGGTAGGAGATTGGATTGAAAGTCAGGGAGTTTCCGGAACGGTCAAGGAAATACAGATATTTCACACCATTCTGACTACCGGAGATAATAAAGTGATTTATATACCGAACGGTGCAATGAGCAGCGGAGTGGTGACAAACTATAATACACAGACAACGCGCCGTGTAGAATGGATTGTTGGCGTGGATTATGGAGAAGATTATAATAAGGTACAGCAGATTGTCCGTGATATACTGACGGCCGATAAGCGTATTCTGACTGATCCCGCCCCGTTTATTGCCCTTCATGCGCTGGATGCCAGCAGTGTGAATGTGGTAGCCCGTGTGTGGGTGAATACGGCAGATTACTGGGGAGTTTATTTTGATATAAACAAGACTATTTATGAAACCTTTAATGAAAAAGGCATCAACTTCCCGTTCCCGCAACTTACCGTGCATCAGGGAAACTGATCACTATAAGATATATACTAAAACGAGAGAGTTTCACTTCGGTGAGACTCTCTCGTTTTATATGAACAAATTGTCTGGTGTGATTGGAAAATTTCTTTTTTATTTGATGCCGAAGTCTTCTGCAAATTCATATCGGTCTTCTTTGATCCCCAGTACATGGTTGATTTTCCTTCTTTTTTCAAGGTCCTTAAAGTAGCTTTCTACGACCTGATAGAGATCAAAATTACTGGTTGATCCTGCGGCAAGATCGAGTGACTCCACCATTTTCTCTACTGCCTGGTGGATTTTCCCTGCGTCTATCAGATGCAGTTCGTTGCTGTGTATTAAATATTTCTCCATAACTGCAATGTTTTAATGTTATATTGTTATAACGTATCATAGTGATGGAAAGTTCAATCCCCGAATCTTCATTGCGTCTTGTTATCAATCACATTTTAACAGACATATAGGTTAGAATCTAATGTCAGATTTTGGCGAGTGCCTGTTCCAGATCGGCTATCAGGTCATTGATATGTTCCGTTCCGATGGATAGACGTACAGTGCCCGGATAAATCTCCTGTTCTGCAAGCTCCTGCGCATTAAGTTGCGAGTGTGTGGTACTTGCCGGATGGATGACCAGTGATTTCACGTCAGCTACATTGGCCAGCAACGAGAAAATCTCCAGACTGTCGATGAAGCGGTGTGCTTCTTCCTGTCCTCCTTTTACTTCAAACGTAAAGATGGAGCCTGCACCATTCGGGAAATAGCGTTGATAGAGTGCATGATCCGGATGATCGGAGAGTGACGGATGATTGACTTTCTTCACCTTCGGATGATTATTCAGGAAGTTCACCACTTTTAGCGCGTTTTCTACATGACGTTCTACACGCAAAGAAAGCGTTTCCAGCCCTTGCAGCAGGATGAAGGCATTGAACGGACTGATCGTTGCTCCCGTATCCCGTAGCAAAGTGGCACGAATGCGGGTGACGTAAGCAGCCGGACCGGCAGCGTCTACAAAGCGTACTCCGTGGTAACTCGGATCGGGCTCTGTCAACTGTGGGAATTTACCCGAAGCTACCCAGTCGAATTTACCGGAGTCAACGATTACTCCTCCCAAGGAACTGCCATGACCACCAATGAATTTGGTTGCGGAGTGCACTACAATGTCTGCTCCGTGTTCGATGGGGCGGATTAAGTAGGGAGTGCCGAATGTATTGTCTATAATTAATGGAATTTTGTGACGGTGAGCAATTTCGGATACCGCTTCTATGTCTATAATATTGGAATTCGGGTTTCCGAGTGTTTCGATAAATACGGCTTTGGTGTTCTCCTGAATCGCTTTCTCAAAGTTGGAAAGGTCGCTCGGATCAACGAAAGTGGTGGTAACGCCATAATTGGGCAAAGTATGTGCCAGTAAGTTATAGCTTCCTCCGTAAATTGTTTTAGCAGCTACGATGTGGTCGCCTGCACGAGTAATGTTTTCGAAAGCATAAGTAATAGCCGCGGCACCGGAGGCAACTGCCAGACCTGCTACGCCTCCTTCGAGGACGGCTACACGTTCTTCAAAAACTCCTTGGGTGGAGTTGGTCAGGCGGCCGTAGATATTGCCCGGATCTTGCAAGCCGAAACGTGCGGCTGCATGAGCGGAATTGTGGAATACATAAGAAGTGGTCTGATAAATAGGTACTGCGCGTGCGTCTGTTGCCGGATCTGCTTGTTCCTGTCCTACATGAACCTGTAATGTCTCAAAGTGTAAATTCTTTCTTTCCATAATCGTATGCTTTTTAAGTTTAATATTCTCTCTTTATTTTCTTGCAAAGTTATGGGATGCAGATATATCGAACAATATATAGTAGAAATATAGAAAATAATGCTATTTTTGTATCGTTATACAGAATAAAGCAACTGCTTTATTCTTAAAAATCACCCGTTAGAAGAATATTTTTCTTATGGATACTTTTGAGAAATTGGATAAAGTGGATTTGCAGATACTCCGTACTTTGCAAGAGAATGCGCGGTTGACGACCAAAGAGTTGGCTGCGCGGGTCAGTCTTTCATCGACTCCTGTTTTCGAGCGCCTTAAACGTTTGGAGAGTGGGGGATATATAAAGAAGTATATCGCTGTGCTGGATGCCGAAAAGCTGAATCAGGGTTTTGTGGTCTTTTGCAGTGTCAAGCTAAGGCGGCTGAACAGGGACATTGCGGCTGAGTTTACCCGAATCATACAGGATATTCCCGAAGTGACCGAATGTTATAATATATCGGGCAGTTACGATTACTTGCTGAAGATCCATGCTCCTAATATGAAATATTATCAGGAGTTCATTCTGAATGTGTTGGGAACCATCGATAGCCTGGGTTCGCTGGAAAGTACGTTTGTGATGGCGGAAGTGAAGCACCGATATGGAATACATATTTAGTGGGAAGATTGATGTATTTCCTATTTTTGCGACTCTTTGTTTTCGGCTCAGGTTTCCGGTGGATTGCCGATAATGTCTCTGTATAAGCTGCCGTCATGGTCCTTGTATTTTGCGTATTGGTAGAGGCGGACCAGTATATCACTGTAATCAAGAATGGCTGTATTTGATTTCTGTGATAAATTGGTGCCCAAGATACCACTGCCTATGATACCGGGATTGTATAATACGGTGTCTTGTCTGATAGAGTTCATTATCAGTTCTGCACAAATATAGTCTTTAATCCTTGCCTCTTCTAGTCGGGTCGTGATGTATGAGTTCAGATGGCTTTTGTCATGTTGAGTCATAAAGCCGTACCATAATAAACACTTCATTCCTAAATGGGTAGCTTCTATTAATATATCCAGATAGGTTAGTCCCGATGTTCCTTTCTTATCTATCTCATAAGGATCGATATGAATGAAAGAATCTTTGGGGAGTGATGGCAGTAACTTCATGACTCCTTCGAGAGAATCGGTATTATATAGGTGGACGGATGTCTGTAGTTCCGCTTGCTTCGCATAGCGTTCCACATTATCCAAAGCACTCTTTTCTATATCGAAGAATAGAAATCTTTGTGCCTGTCTTCCTAGTACCTCCATTGCTAAAGCCGGAGAACCTAAATAGTATCCTTTCTGCATTTCTGCACTTTCTATCTTATAGTAAATGGAGTCCTTTAGAACTTGATTGTCTTCCTCTACCGTTTTTTCTAAGAAATAGTAAATGCCATATTGCTGTTCCGAAGTCTGCTGCATCGGGTAGATGGCACAGGCAGAATTTGTTTCTACATAGACTTGTGGATGCTCGTTCCGAAGAACTTCGCAAAGTATCAGATGTTTCAGTACATCCGGTTGTTTGCCGAAATGAGTATAAGTTGCCATGATGCTAAAGGTTTATAGTGACGATATAAATGGTATACAGCAAATATACGGGATAATTTTTAGATCCTTGCATCTGATTTTCAAAATTATCCTGTACATTTGTTATGTGATATGAACCTTATTTTTTTAACGCAATGAAATGGCAACGTTGTAAATAGCTTCGCTCTATATGGATGATGGACAATGGTGAAATCTGTTGTTCGAGTCTTATGTGGCTAAACAGGTCACCCGATATTTTATTATTTTATTTCAGAAACCTTATAAAGAAGCAATTACAATGAATACAAATATTTATCCGCGTACCAATGACCTTCAGACTGTCTATCTGAATGCTGTTATCAATAATCCTCATATAAAGGTTGGTGACTACACCATATACAATGACTTTGTAAATGATCCTGTTCTTTTTGAGAAGAACAATGTTTTATATCATTATCCTGTCAATGGAGACCGGCTGATCATAGGGAAATTCTGTTCGATAGCCTGTGGAGCTAAGTTTCTTTTCAACAGCGCGAATCATACGTTGAATTCTTTGTCGAATTATCCGTTTCCTATATTTTTTGAGGAGTGGCAGTTGGATAAGGGAAATATCACTTCGGCATGGGATAATAAAGGGGATATAGTGATTGGAAACGATGTATGGATTGGTTATGAGGCTGTTGTCATGGCGGGAGTACATATCGGAGATGGAGCGGTTATTGCGTCGCGGGCAGTGGTTACTAAAGATGTTCCTCCTTATACGATAGTAGGCGGGACGCCGGCCCAAGAAATACGAAAGCGTTTTGACGAAAGTACAATTGCACAATTGCAGGAATTGCAGTGGTGGGACTGGCCTGTTGAGAAGATATCCAAAGTTTTGCCATCTATCATGCATGGAAGACTCGATATTCTAATGAAATTTTAATCCACTATTACTGTGAGTTGCATGACACCCGGGTGTTGGTATGTCTGACACCCGGGTCTCATACATGCTGACACCCGGGTCTCAGATTACTCTCTGTCGCATTCGAAAAAAAAATTAGCGAAAGTCTTTCAACTCTTCCTGCAATTTTTTGCGGATGAAGAAGATACGGCTCTTTACAGTACCTAGTGGCAAGTGTAGCTTATCTGCAATTTCACGGTACTTGAATCCTGCAAGGTGCATAGCGAACGGAATTTTGTATTCTTTGGCAAGAGCATTGACTACACGGTGCATTTCTTTGAGGTCATAGGCATTTTCTGTACTTTCAAAACCTGCATCTTGTGGTAAATTCAGATGGTAGAGGTTATCGGTGTGATCGACAAAAGTCTGATTGCGAATCACTTTGCGGTAGTTGTTGATAAAAACATTGCGCATAATGGTGTACATCCATCCTCTAAAATTCGTATCAGATATATACTTGTCTTCATTGTCCAATGCTTTTAAAGACGTTTCCTGCAATAAGTCGTTAGCTTCATCAATATCCATTGTAAGTTTGTAAGCGAAACGGAGTAACTCATCCTGTGCTTCTACTAATTCTTTTCTAAAGGTGAAATTCTTCATGTTGATTGTTTTTTAAGTTTGATAAATTTGTTTGTTTTGACAGTGCAAGTATATGTGATTTCTATGAGCCCGATAGTGGGAAATTGACATAAAACCACCGCTAAATTGTTAGATAGGAGGCTTCTGACAATTTAACGGTGGTTTTGATAGTTTTGGGTGGTGCTCAGACAGCTAATATACCGGAGAAAACAACGGAAACACGCTTCGCGAAATTTAACCGAACGGTTGCGTTGGAGCCAGTCGCATAGATTTAGTTCTTTACTATTATTCATATCGGTGTGATAAATGTCTCTGACGGTCTGAGCAACTTTCTTGTCGTAAATGAACAGATTGGTCTCGAAAGAAGTTCAAGGCTTCTTATATCCATATTGGCTGAACCGACTACCACCAGTTCATCATCGACAATCATCAACTTTGAATGTGTAAATCCATTGACATATTGATAGACTCTGACTTTATTTCTTAATAGTTTCTCCACATATGAGTTAGAGGCATATTGCACAAAATCATTGTCTGATCTTTTAGGCATGACAAGGCGAACGTCTATTCCGCTCATTGATGCGGTCTGTATTGCCTGAAGCAGACATTCCGTCGGTATAAAGTAGGGAGTCTCGATATATACATTCTTTTTCGCCCGCGTTATAGCTGTAAACATGGCTTCCATTACATTGGAATGCATTCCCAACGGTTCCGCGTTGACTACTTGAATTGGTACTTCTCCGAAGACTTCGACATTGGGATAATACTCCGGTGAAGACAGATATTGTCCGGAAGCATAATACCAGTCTGCCAGAAACACAGATTGCAGCCCCGACGCTCCGGAACCTTCAACCTTGAAGTGTATGTCATTCCATTTTCCCCACGGAAGTCCGTCTATGTATACGTCTTTTACATTGATGCCGCCGATATAGGCGATTCTGCCGTCGATGATGACTATCTTTTTATGATTGCGGTAATTGACACTTCGCAGGAAGCGGGGAAAACTAAGCGGGAGGAACGTTTTCACTTCCACGCCTGCTTCTATCATTTGCTTGAAATATTTTCTGTTCGTTTTATTGCATCCCAGTCCGTCGTAAAGCAGTCGTACTTTGATGCCTTGTTTTACCTTATTGATAATCTTCTCTTTTAATTCGTTGCCGATATGGTCGTCGCCAATAGCATAATAGAAGATATGAATATGCGATTCGGCACAGTCGATATCTTCGAAAAGACTGTAAAACTTACTTTTACCACCCGGATAGACAGTTACTTTGTTACCTCCGAATACTGGTGATTGTTCCAGATTCAATATGAGTGATTTTAGTTCTTTATAATGATCGGGATGTATTGGCTCTGTTTCCACGTTGGTAGAAACGGATTGTTGGTGCCTGTTGAATTCTTCTCTCCAAAACTGAAATTTTGAACGCTTTTTGCTTACATTACGTCCTACAATATAATAGGCAGATATACCCAGTAATGGTAAGAATATAACAACTAGAATCCAGCAGATCGTCTTCACAGGATTTTTGTCGTCGTAATCAATTATAATAGTGTAAATCAGCCCTAATAGGAATGCAATATACGCTAACAATGTACAATACCATATCCACCTCATAGCAACTTTGTTTTTTTGTTTTGATGTATGCTTTACTTATGAATAAAACAATGTGTTAGTATCTGTTGTTTGTTGGCGATTGAAAAAAAGTAAAACATCCCCTTGATATTTATTAGAATAGAAGTTATATCTTTGTCCTCAAACAATATATGTATGAATTTTATAATTGAACCCGGTTCTTTGGCTGATATAGATGAATTAGAGAGGCTGTATGATGAATTGAACGATCACTTGTCAGCTACAATCAATTATCCGGGATGGATAAAGGGGATTTATCCGGTTCGTGAGAATGCGGCTGCCGGTGTGGATGATAATAGTCTGTTTGTTGCCCGATGTGACGGGAGGATTGCGGGTTCTGTCATTTTAGATCATCAGCCGGAAAAGGCTTATGAGAATATAGTATGGAAAATAGATGCGGATTATAGTTATATTTTTGTGGTACGCACTTTTGTTGTACATCCATCTTTTTTGCAAATGGGAGTTGGACATGCATTGATGGATTTTTCACTGGAGTTGGCTTTAAAATCAGAAATGAAATCTATCCGGCTCGATGTATATGAGAAGAATCTTCCGGCTATTTCGTTGTACGAGAAATGTGGGTTTGAGTATATTGACACTGTGGACTTAGGACTGGGACATTATGGGCTGGATTGGTTCAAGTTGTACGAGAAGGTTATTTGAACCGTAATAATAATATAAAGTGGAGGAAGCCCTGACTAAATTCATAGTTCATCAATCATGTTGGAGCTTCCTTCTTATTATAAAAGTAGTTCAAGCATTTATTTATTTCCGAAGATTTAAATAATGCTCTTTTTCATTTCAAAAACAATATCCTTGATACATACATTTTCTGATAGATTCAGTAAACATCGGATTGTATTTAATAAATCATCAGGTTGTATCATTTCTTCATCTTTAAAAGGTGTTCCTGCTTTTTTCACCATATCAGTATTCACCCAGCCAGGGCAAAGAGTAGTGACACGTATAATCCGTTGCTAAGCAGCAATTCTTCCGCACTTTCTTCAGTGTCGAAATACATTGAGATACGATTGTTGTTTCCTGTGATTGTGATGTTGGCCTGATTAATAATCTTATTGAATTTGTCATTTTGAGAAGAAGTGCAATCAATTCTGTTATGTGGGAATATTAATGTAAATTCGTTGTTCTGTCCGGTAATATTTTCCATTTCATTCTAAGTTTTATAGTTTATATTCGTACCTTTTTGATACGACTTTCCACAAAGATACGAAAAGGAATAGTCAAAGATTCATTAGATGGTTCTTTTTCTTTGTTTGTATTCTTATGGAGATTTCCATATCTTTTCTGTGCTGCTTTGATTTACTCCGTTGCCCGATATTCGTTCGTTCCTGCACCGTTATGAACTAGTTCCGAGTTTACGTAGATTTACTTTTTATGTTTAATGGATGTAAGATTAATGCTGCAATGTTTTATTCGTCTGACAGTTGTTTCTTTTTCGTCTGACAGTTGTTAGACGAAAGAATAACAGTTGTCAGACGAAAGTTCAACAGTTGTCAGACGAATAAGGTTATATAAACCGAGCATTAGATGATTGCATACAGCAAATTAATTTTAAGAGAGACTGGGATTAGTTCGTTACGATGCGTTTCAGTGAGTTGTTATTTACCGTTTGAAATATTTATTTCTCTCTGTGATTACATATTTCCGCTTTATTTCTCTTTTATTATATGTAATTTTGTAACTCTAAATTAAGAATACTCTATATGAAATTAAAAGTTTTGACAACAAATCATTGTGTATACAAAATAAATATCCGGTGAATCACTATGTGCAGAATAATCATCTTATTAATTTCATTGATACTATCAGTGCAATGTTTTTCACAAACGGAGTTTACTACTTGTCTGTTTGACATATCCAGAAACAGAGTGATACCGATAGCGGTTTATCAGCCACAGAAAGTAAATTCAAAAACGAAAGTTATCATATTCAGCCACGGCTATGATGGGAATAAAAACAGTAAGTCGAACCAAACCTATTCCTACCTGACACGTTTTCTTTCACAAAAAGGTTTTTATGTAATTAGTATACAACATGAATTGTCCGATGATCCTCTTTTAGCGATGGAAGGCGATTTCATGCAGACCCGTATGCCGAATTGGGAACGAGGAACCGGCAATATACTTTTTACCATTCAGGAATTTAAAAACTTGAAACCACAATTGAATTGGAGCGAACTCATCTTGATAGGGCATTCTAATGGAGGTGATATGACAATGCTGTTTGCCACTAAATACCCGCAGCTGATCAGTAAGGCTGTATCTATGGACCATCGTAGAATGATCATGCCTAGAACTTTGAAGCCACGTTTGTATACGTTGAGAGGATGTGACTATGAGGCAGATGCGGGAGTGCTACCTACCGTACAGGAGCAGGAGCACTTCAGAATGAAAGTAGTAAAACTGGATGGAGTTACACATAGCAATATGGGTGAGAATGGAACGGCAGAACAGCATGACCTCATCAATCAATATATCTATAAATTTCTGACAGAAAGCTAACTGAAGTATCATTTCTATTTTATCCGGTGGTTTTAAACCGGAAGCCTGTTTTTCTTGTATGCTTGCTTTGTCATTATAAATAATAATGTAATTCAAAAAGCAAGTTTTAGCCAAACGAGGACAACCAACTGATAATGTGCGAGTAAAGTCCTTGATTTGGCTTTCTTTTTAGACGGTAAAAGCCGACCATAGACAAAGGTAAGACAAAGTTCAGTTACTTTTCCATTACCTGCGATAAAACTGCAAGCTGGTTATAAGTCGCTATTTGTCTGCATCTTGCGTTATAGCGTATAACCTCTTGTAACTCAAAGTAAACTAATTTTGTAACGTTTAAAACTTTGAGCAATAAGAAGTACATTTAAAATTCTATTCTATCTCAAGAGGAATAACCCTAAACCGGACGGAACAGGAAGAATCACTATTGACAAAACTATCAGCCAATTCAGTTGTAAAATGACTGTACCGCCCAATCTATGGGATACCAAAGCAGGAAGACTGACGCAAGCCGATGGCTTTACCACAGCAGATAAAGTAAAAAATGTCTATCTGGGTTTAGGTGTAAAGCAAAAAACGTTCTTAACTCTGTTTGCAAAACATAATCAGGAGTTTTCCCGGAAAGAAGGATACAACAGGTCGGAAGGCACTTATTCCAAATACTGTACGGTTTATAAGCATATGGAAAACTATATCCGACAGGAATACAAACGGGATGATATTTTTCTGAAAGAGTTGAACCTTGCTTTTGTTAATGGCTTTGAACACTATCTGCGTACAGAGCGGAACTGTTCCACTAATTCAATATAGATGTATATGATAGGAGTAAAACACATTGTTACCATTGCCCGTAATTCAGGACAATTAGCTATCAACCCTTTTGCAGGCTACCTGATAAGCCCTGAACAGAAAGACAGGGGATTCCTAAGTAAAGAAGAACTCAACTTACTTGTAAATGCCAAGATGAAAAATGCCCAATATGAATTAGTACGGGATTTATTTGTATTTTCCTGCTTCTGCGGACTTAGCTATTCGGATGTAAAGAATCTGACGAAAGACAATCTACAAACCTCATTTGATGGTCATTTATGGATAATTACCCGTAGGCAAAAAACAAATACAGATTCAAGTGTCCGGCTGTTGGAAGTTCCCAAACGAATAATTGAGAAATACAAAGGCTATACAAGAGATAACAGAATATTTCCTGTTCCGAGCAATACTTCCTGTAATAGTATACTAAAAAAGATAGCCAAGCAATGCGGAATCAAAGCCCGTTTAACATATCATGTAGCCCGTCATACTTTCGGAACTTTATTAACTATCTCACAAGGAGTTCCGATTGAAACAGTCAGTCGAATGATGGGGCATACCAATATCAAAACCACCCAGATTTACGCCAAGATAACAAAAGAGAAAATCAGTCAAGATATGGAAATCCTATCCCATAAATTAGAATCTTTGAAAGCATAATGGAAAAATAAGGCAAGCTTAACAGCTTGCCTTTATTCTACAAATGTTTCAAATAATAAAGGATTGATGGCAATACTATCATTATTTTTTTCTAAATTTGTGGCGTTAAAAAAGTAAGTATAAAAATGTATCAACGTTTTTCCTCAAATACACCTCCCCCGGTAGCCTAAAAGGCTGAATAACCGGATTCAATTAGATTTCGTTCCTGCATTTCTGTAGGGACTATTTTCATATACTTATATTAGTATTCAAGGTTGTTTAGCCTCTAATCAGGTATTCATTTATTAATAAATTAAACAATCTTGAAATGAAGAATATTAAATATATTCTCATGGTTCTTCTTGGAGGAGCCATGTACGGTACGATGTCATCATTTGTTAAACTATCGTACTCATGGGGGTATAATGCCGCTGAAATCTCTTTTGCACAAGCTGCATTGGCAGCAATCTTTCTTGGAACTTATACTTTAGTTACAGGAAAAAGTATTCAAGGGAAAATTACCCGAAAAGATTTATTACCGTTGATATTGACCGGAAGTGCTATCGGAGTGACTAATTATCTTTATTATCAGTCTGTAAGTTATATTTCCGCCTCACTGGCTATAGTAATTCTTATGCAGTTTACATGGTTTAGCCTGTTTTTGGAATGGATTATATTCGCTAAAAAACCGTCCAGAATCGAACTCCTGACAGTTTTCTTTATTCTTATTGGTACAGTTATGGCAGGGAATCTTTTTGATTCAAAAGCATGGTCATTTTCATTAAAGGGAATCTTATTGGCGTTATTCGCTTCCCTGACCTATGCTATTTATATCGTAGCAAATGGGAGGTTTGGGAAATGTGTCCGATGGCAATCAAAAAGTACGTTTATAATGATTGGTTCTGCTCTCACAATTTTTATAGTGAATAGCCAAACAATTATTACAGATAATCATTTCGGTGGAAGCTTTATGCTTTGGGCGTTATTCCTTGCCATAATCGGAACAACTATTCCCACTGCATTGTTTGCTGCCGGTATTCCAAAAATAGGAGTTGGAATAAGTTCTATTCTGATGACGATAGAATTGCCAGTAGCTGTTATTTGTGCAGTTGTAGTTCTGAACGAACATATCAGCCCGGTACAGATAGCTGGCATAGTTGTAATGCTTACAGCAATCTCGATAATGAATTATTACAAATCATTAAAAAACAAAAGTAATTAACCATGTTTTACATAAGTGAAATACAATATACTGCTCCGGCAGAATATAAAACAGAATTGCAAGAAGTGATTTATACAACTTTACAAAAACTCAGAATATGCTTTGAACGCGTTGATACTGATGAGGTTATTTCAATAGAAGACTGTATCCCTATCAATAGAAAACTTGACATGAAAATGGTCAAAACCCTCTTTCTTTGTAATCGACAAAAAACTGATTTTTATCTTTTTATTACTACTGCTGATAAGCTTTTCAGGGCAAAAGAATTAAGTGCTGTAATAAATATACCGCATTTATCATTTGCCCCAGTGGATTTATTTGAAAAGATGCTCGGAACAAAAGTCGGAGCAGCGACTATTTTTAGTGTGATTCTGGATAAAAATAATCATGTACAGGTATTACTTGATAAAGATGTTGTGTCAGAAGAATACTATGGTTGTAGTGACGGGACAACAAGAGGGTACATGAAAATTAAGACAGCAAGTATCGTCAATTATTTTTTGGATTTTGCGAAACACAAACCAACCATAATTGCCATATGATTGCATCTATTCTAAAAAGTATGAGATTGTTCGTTCTATTGAATGAACCCTCACAGGAAATATCTGTAAATGAAATGGAAAACGCTTATTTTGATTTTGTGGAACAAATAAAACTAATTAATGCTTTCAAAGACTATTCATATGCTTTTAGGACATTGAATTTTGTTCGTATTGAGTTATCGAATACGAATCGGGGAAAAAAATGTACTTGAACAGATGTATTTTCAGAAATCATTATCATTTATCAAATCCGAGTTAGAGTTGTTAGAAAAACAAATGATGTATCCTAAATTTTTCATTCAAAAAAAACAGCCGAATGATACTTAGTGGAGATCTAATATATTTTCTTATTTAAACTTATTGACCGGACAGACGAATATCTTGGTTGGATGCGAATAGTGATTGTTATATCTTTATAACGTACTAATTCTTCTTACAAAATAAATTCCATTCTCTATTTTATAAAAGTAAAAATATTCATTCTTCTGTTGGGCGCTTTTTATAGTCAAAACGTATTCAAATTAGAGTGTTTAATAAATTTCAATATCAAATTTAAAATCAAAGAATATGAATTATCCAAAAGCGATACTTCTTTCATTGGCGTTATTGGCTATGCATTCGCTTAACGCAGAGGTAGTCACATACCCTGCTGGGGTCGGGGTGAAAACCTTAAACGATTTTTCTGTGGAAGTGCGTCAGGGTGGCGGACCGTGGTTGCCTGTTGACGTTTATCCTGTTAAAGTTGATAGGGTTGATGAAAAAGGTCATAACGTAGAGGTTGCCTCCATTGCTTATTTCGATTTTGACGGAATGGTAGATGTGCGAGTAATCAGCAACAAAGAGAGAGTCAATAGTGCGAGAGTACGTCCTTTAAGCTATAAGATAACACCGGATTGTGTTGGAGACACAGTGACATTCTCACTTTCGCGTCCTCGCAATCTCTCAGTAGAGGTCAATGGAGATATTTTTCACAATCTTCATCTTTTTGCGAATCCGATTGATAAATTTCGTCCTTCCGATAAAGAAATCCAAAGGGCTCTCAAGAAAAAAAAAGGGTCCAATCTGATTTATTTTGGTCCCGGTGTGCATAATCTTCCTAATGATACTCTATTTGTCCCTTCAGGAACTACTGTTTATATCGACGGGGGAGCCCGTGTTTATGGCAATATATTCACGGAAGGAGCACATGATGTGAATATTTTCGGTAGAGGCGAGGTACACCCTGATGGCAGGGGAGCCGGTGTTTGGGTCAGACGTTCTAAAAATGTCAGGATAGACGGAATTGTGGTTTCGCAACTCCCCATAGGACAATGCGATTCGGTAGAGTTGACGAATGTGAAATCAATCAGCTATTATGGTTGGGGCGACGGAATGGATGTTTTCTCAAGCAGTAACGTGATATTAGATGGGGTTTTCTGTCGTAATAGTGATGACTGTGCCGCAGTTTATGCTTCTACGCAAGGATTTAAAGGGGGAAGCAATAATGTATTGGTGAAAAATGCGACACTTTGGGCTGACGTGGCTCATCCAATCAATATCGGAGGACATGGAGATCCGAACGGCATGGATACAGTGCAGAACGTCACTTTTAGGAATATCGACATTCTTGATCAGGCAGAAAAACAGATTGATTATCAGGGATGTCTGGCTATAAATCCAGGCGACAATACATTGGTGCGTAATATTACGTTCGAGAATATTCGGATTGAAGATTTTCGTAACGGACAGCTTGTGAATTTCAGAATCAGTTTCAATCCGAAGTATTGTGTCTCTACCGGCAGAGGTATTCAGAATGTGCTTGTTAAGGATGTTACTTACAATGGATCGGGTGAAAACTTGTCGATCATTGCAGGGTATGATGAGAATCACAAGATATCTGGTATCAGGTTTGTGAATCTTGTGGTCAATGGGCGAAAGATTACAGACGACATGCCTGGGAAGCCGAAATGGTATAAAACCGGAGATATGGCCGGTATCTTTGTTGGAGAACATGTAGAAAATATATCTTTTGAATAGAAACGAAGCAGGCAGAATGTTAGAAATGACGCCACATGCCAAAAACTGTCATGCGGTCAGAAGGAAAGATTATACTTCAATTTTTATCACAATATAGATAAAAATTGAAGTTTTTTATCTATGTTGCAGCCGATTTTAGAAAAAGAAGTTTGGAATGAACAATAAATACGAAGAACGGCTGGGAACAGAACGTATGTTACCGCTTGTTTTCAAGATGGCACTCCCGGCAGTGGCTGCACAATTTGTCAATCTGCTTTATAGCATTGTGGACCGTATATACATCGGGCATATTCCGGGAATTGGCACCGATGCGCTGGCGGGTGTAGGGGTGACTACCTCTCTCATTATACTGATTTCTTCTTTTTCGGCAATTGTCGGCGGCGGTGGTGCTCCGCTGGCTGCCATTGCACTCGGACAGGGCGACCGTGTACGAGCCGGAAAGATATTGGGAAACGGGTTTGTTCTGCTGATATTGTTTACTTTGCTGACTTCTGTCATCGCATATACTTTTATGGAACCTATTCTCCTCTTTACAGGAGCTTCGGAAAACACCTTGGAATATGCGGTTGACTATCTTTCCATTTATCTCTTGGGAACGATATTTGTCGAAATATCCACAGGGTTGAATAGCTTTATCAATGCCCAGGGACGTCCTGCCATTGCCATGTTTTCAGTTCTGATCGGAGCCTTATTGAACATCATTCTTGATCCTATTTTTATTTTCTGGTTTGACATGGGCGTGAAAGGTGCTGCTTTGGCTACGGTACTTTCCCAAGTATGCAGTGCGGTGTGGGTGGTAAGTTTCCTCTTTTCCCGACGTGCCTCTCTGCCTTTGGAGAAACGATATATGGGACTGGACCGGAAGATTATCCTTTCCATATTAGCTTTAGGAGTATCCCCCTTCATTATGGCAAGTACGGAAAGTCTGGTTGGGTTTGTCCTCAATAGCAGTCTGAAGGAATTTGGAGATATCTACATCAGCGCATTGACGATTCTGCAAAGTTCGATGCAGTTTGCCAGTGTACCGCTGACCGGATTTGCGCAAGGATTCGTTCCGATCATAAGTTATAACTTCGGGCATGGTGACAAGCAGCGTGTGAAAGATTGCTTCCGTATTGTACTGGTAACCATGTTTTCCTTCAACTTGATATTGATGCTTTTCATGATTCTTTTCCCTTCGACGGTTGCCTCTGCTTTCACCAGTGATGCAAGACTGATAGAAACCGTACGTTGGACAATGCCCGTTTTCTTGGGTGGCATGACCATCTTCGGCTTGCAACGTGCCTGTCAGAATATGTTCGTTGCATTGGGGCAGGCCCGAATCTCTATCTTCATTGCTCTGTTGCGTAAAGCTATCCTGTTGATTCCGCTGGCGTTAATTTTGCCGAACTTTATGGGAGTAACCGGAGTGTATGCAGCTGAGGCTATATCTGATGCGACTGCGGCCATCTGTTGCACGTTATTGTTCTTTTGGCAGTTCCCTAAAATTCTGGGAAGGATTAAAGGGAATACTTTGCGTGTGGAGTAATCGTTTCTTTGTAATTTATTTTTTTACTTCACAGATATGCATGGCATTACGGTTGTATTCTGACTGTTATCTCTCTCTTTATCTCATTTCCTGTGCGTAAATGTTGATTTATCCGGATATCTGTACCTGTTAATATATAGAAAAGTGTGTCTGTTTGCCAGGCGATGGTACCGGCTATCCTCTGATATAGGATTTCTCTTTTCATTCTTATTCTGTATCCGGCAAAGATACAAAAAGGATGTTTGTATCCTGGCAGGAGGTAAAAGGTGAATCTAAACCGGATATTTTTCAATTGTGTGAGTAACTGTGGCAGTCGGGCTTTTGGGAAGAAGCAGTTGTAGCCTGCGAATGGGCGTATCGTTCTCGTAGAAATTAATGAGATATTCGATTTTGTTACGAAGCATCGTTCTGCAAAGCCTCGTACAGCTTACCGGTATGCACTGGAGAGAATGCCTAAAGATATGAGAGCGGAAGCTATGAAAAAATAGCTTCCTTTTCCTTCCTTTACTCTGCTTTTCTGTTTGGTTTCGCTTAATAAGCAGAAGCCGTTCCATATCATTGAATAGTTTTGTGTCTCTTTAATTCAAACATGATCCATTTGCCGTCGTGGAAAGTGGTAGCTGCATCATAGATCATCTGTACCTCGTTTGAAAACTGTCCCCGCTGAATTTCAAATTTGGCACGTTCATCTTTTCCTAAGATAACCATAAATCCCAGAGTCTTTTCCTTCGCATATAAAGCACAGAGGGTTTTACCGCCTTTGCGGTATTTGTATTCATACGTCCACGCTTTGCCGCCACGGTTCCAAAGTAGCTCCATTTCGTAGCTCTTCTCGATGCGCTGGCAGAGTGAGTTCCATACATCATAAAGGTCTGTTCCTATCAGATTCTCTATATCTTTGGAAGTCGGTATTTGAAAAGGTTCTTTCATGGTATTTGCTGTTTTATCATATATGCCGCAAAGATAGGATGATCTTTTAGTAAATCGTTGTCCAATATAGGCATCCTGGGTTATAATTATTAGAAGAAGTTCCATTTTCATCTACATTTCAGTCTTTTTTTTAATTTTTATTGCACTTTTTCAAATATAGCAATGAGATTCTAGAACTAAGATGTAAAGACATATTCCATACTTCACCTCAATTATAATTTTAAAATTCAATCTATTTGTTGAGAAAAATAAAATATGCTGAAGAACGTTATTGTGCGTTTTGTAAAAGGCAGTATATCAAACAGTTATAATTTTCTATTTTTGGTTTAAAACCAACGGGTCGTTCCTTTAAAACCAACGCCCCATTTCTTTAAAACCAAGAGGGCATTTCTCGGTGAGAAACGGAGGATTGGTTAGAAACTAGATATAAATTCAGGATAAATATTTAAATATTTCAAATAGGTCATTTGTTTTTGTAAGTAAGGTGATGTAGTAATTTGTTGTATTGAGGCAGGAAAAATGATAATTGCTTTAGCACAAAATAAATAGATTCCAAAGATTTTACTTACATTTGTTTCTATAAATAAAATGTAAGTGAAAAACATGAGAAAACAACTATTAGTATCACTCCTTTGCTGCCTTCTTGTTTCGGCTGCGTCATTGGCTCAAAGCTGGAAACCTTATGAACAGGCTGCGAAGGGGAAGACTTACGAAGCATCCGATTGTGTGACACTGTTGGATAGTACATCGGTATCTGTCCAGCCTACAGGACAAGGGTCGTTTGCTGTATGCAAAGTGATAAAGGTACAGACTCCGAGGGGAGCAGGGGATAATCGGGTGATTAAATACGATTATGACCCTTTGACTGCTTATGCCGAATTTAAACGTGTAACCATCCATCGTGCCAATGGAAAAGTAGATGAACTTGATGTCAGGAAAACCTGTGATTATGCTGCTCCTGCGCGTGCTATTTATTGGGGCGCAAGACAAATCATGATTGAAGTGGGCGCCTTGCAGCCGGGTGATATTGTGGATTACGAAATAGCCAAGAAAGGCTTTACCTATGCGTTGCTTGCAGCCGGTAATGAAGATGAATCACGCTTTATTCCGCCTATGCGCGGACAGTTTTATGATATTGTTCCTTTTTGGAGCAGTACTCCTACTGTACGTAAAGTTTATGTAGTAAGCATTCCGATGGAGAAGGAACTTCAGTTTCAGTGCTATCAGGGTGAGTGCGCATCATCCATGCGTTATGAAGACGGTCGCAAGAAATATAGCTTTGCGATGGATGATATGATGCCTTTCGCTAAAGAGCCAAACATGGTAGACCTTTTCGATGCAGCTCCCAAACTGATGATGTCTTCCACTCCCCAGTGGAAAGACAAGTCGTTGTGGTTCAATAAAGTGAATGAAGATTATGGTAGTTTTGATCCATTGCCCGAAGCGCAGAAAAAAGTGGATGAACTGATAAAAGGCAAGAAGACCGAAATGGAAAAAATAGCTGTGTTGACTCATTGGGTGGCAGATAACATCCGCTATTCCGGCATCTCGATGGGAAAAGGAGAAGGATTTACACTTCATAATACTAAAATGAATTATACTGATCGTTGCGGAGTCTGCAAAGATATAGCAGGTACACTGATTTCGTTCTTGCGCATGGCTGGTTTCGAAGCCTATCCTGCCATGACGATGGCAGGCAGTCGGGTAGAAAGTATTCCTGCCGACCATTTTAATCATTGTGTGGCAGTGGTGAAACTGAGCAATGGAACATATATGCCTCTTGATCCGACATGGGTTCCTTTCTGCCGCGAGTTATGGAGCAGTGCCGAACAGCAGCAGAACTATCTGCCGGGTGTACCCGAAGGTTCTGATTTGTGTATCACTCCGGTTTCGGCTCCCGAAAACCATTATGTACGTATCAAAGCCGACAACCGCTTGGAAGCAGATGGTACACTACGCGGTACTTTTACCCTTACAGCCGAAGGACAGAGTGACAGCAATATCCGTCGCATCTTTACCACCGGCTTTCAGAGCGAATGGAAAAGCACGATGGAACGTCAGCTGTTGGCCATCTCTCCCAAAGCCAGATTGTTGAGCGTAGACTATGGAAAAAATCCCAAAGACTATCAGGCTGCACCTATTAAAATCACTTTTCGTTATGAAATACCCGATTATGCCTTGAAAGGAGAGGGCGAGATGTTTTTCCGTCCGATGGTGATGAATAACCTTTATAATCAGGTACGATCTTATATGTGGATCGATACTTCGGTAGAAAACCGCAAGTATGGTTTCAAAGATGGTTGTTCTCGTTTGGTCGAACTGGATGAAACGATTCAGCTTCCGGCAGGATACAAGCTAGTGAGTGCTGCCAAGGATGAAACCATGCAGGGAGTGGGAGCCGATTTTGAAGGTTCGTTGGTGCAGAAAGGAAATAAAGTGTTGCTCCACAATAGACTGGCTTTGAAGAAGCGTGTCTATGAGGCTTCCGATTGGGAAAGTTTCCGCAATGCTGTGAATGCCCACAAGGCGTATGGTGAATATCTGGTGATTAAAAAGTAGAGCAGAATGAAAAATACATATTATTATATAGTTACGCTGGCGATGCTGATTCTGGCATTTCCGGTGAAAGCGGCATCCGAAGCTGAATTTGGGAAGTTGACCAAGGCTTATACGTTACACGCTGACGGTAGTCAGGAAATGCGTGTGCAAAAAGAGCTGACTTTGTTTACTCATGCAGCGATGAACCGTGTGTATGGAGAGAGTTTTATCATTTACAATCCGGAGTTTCAGACACTGAAGATACACGATTCTTATACTCGTCAGAAAGACGGTACTATTGTGAAGACTCCCGAAAATGCGCTCCTTGAGGTGCTTCCTTCCGCAGCGGCAGATGCTCTGGCTTATAATGGTCTGAAAGAGATGGTAGTCGTTCATACGGGACTGGAATTGGGAGCTACCATTTATCTGGACTACTCCGTCGTTACCCGTCCGGGATATCTGCCCGAACTGGATGTGTGCGAGCAGGTGGAAGAGCTTTCCCCAATCAGGGAATATGTGTTTTCGCTGTCAGTGCCCGAAAGCAAACCTCTGCATTATGAATGGTTGAATGGAAAAGCTGCTCCGGTGGTGAAAACTGCGGATGGCATGAAAACAGTGACCTGGACACTGAAAAATGTGCAACCGCGTCCTTATTCACTTGAAGTTTCTTTGCCGGCAGGTAATGTACAGGCTGTTGTGGCGTCCACTTATGCTTCAAAGGCTGATGCACTGAAAGTGATAAAACAACAACTGGAAAGTAATGAAAAGGATGTTTCCGAATTAGCACAGAAGCTGACTGCCAGTGCACAAACCACAGAACAAAAGAAGGAGTTACTTACTGCTTATGTAGAAGGATTAGGAAATTGCCGTCTGACCTTGTCGCAAACCGGATACCGTTTGCGTCCGGTCTCCGAAGTGATCCGTTCGGCATACGGAACTGAAGCGGAGAAGGCTGCTTTGCTGGTTGCCTTGCAACAGGCGGTAGGCATCCGTGCGGAGATAAAAGCGGCTTTTCCTAAAACAGAAGATAAAGATGCGGCCGGACTTGCCGCTGTCAGCGGATTGTTTGTGACCAATAAGGGGATTGCTGATATACAGAATTTTGTTTCTGTAGTTGATCTGAATGCTCAGCCGATAATTTTAGAGCAGGTTTCTCATGTTGTTTCACGAACTGATACCTTGCGGGTGAGCAATAAAACCGGAAAGGCATTGGCTGATGGTTATCGGAAATTCGACTTACCGCAGGCTCGTGGTGGATGGGCAAGTTATGATGGACGTGTGACGGCTCTGAATACAACTCGTCCTGTTAACCTGCTTTTGCGGTATTTGCCTGATGAGGCTTATACCTATATCATAAAGATTGATGAAGGAATGAAGCCAGTGGTTGTGCCGACTAACAAAAAGATTGAAAATGCTGTCGGCATCATGGAAGTTACAGTGAAAAAGGCGGAGGATGAAATAGAGATAATCCGTACCTTGAAACTGAAAAAACAATTGATAACTCCGGATGAATATCCGGCATATTATCGCTTGATGGCGGAATGGATGGATACCAATGGCAATAGCCTGTTGTTTCAGACTGCGAAGTAAATCTGACAAGCATATTGTTCATTTTGAAATAGTGGTAACATACAATATGTTGACTTTTATGGCTAATTATGTCGGAAAGGCCGGAGATTTAAGATACAATGATCCAATCTGCTGAAAGGACAGAGATAAGAAAATATAAATCTTCTTATCTCTGTCCTTTACTATATCATATAGCAAACAGGCTGCTAAATCAGTTCGTGAATTTCTTGAATATGGAGATTCAGATGATCTAAATATCCTTCTATCATTTCTTTTAAAGTGATTTTTGTCCCTTCGAAGTCACACCAGTAACTATCAAGCTTTGTTTGATCTACCGACTTTATTACCTGAATGATATGTAGATTAAAGAATTTCCATAACTGAATCAGATTATTCCAGTCCGTATGCTGATAATCCTGCAAGGCTATCCACAGATCATTATCCTGCCGATAATCAGGAAAGAAAAGCAGGTCCTTACTGTATTGCAACCTGATCATCCGTTGATGATTGTTTGAGGCGGAATCAATCAAATGGCCGAGAATTTGTTTGATAGTACGATTCTGCCTGTTACGTTTTTGTGTGATTGTCTCTTCCGGCAGGCTGGTTAATACTTTTTCTTCTGTCTCTATAACATTATAAATCCCTTCTGTTATTGGGGAAAAATCAAACTCTGGCATAATTCCTCTCTTTCTGTTTTAAAGTTTCTTTTGCACAACTGAGCAATAATGCAAATATAGACAAATGAATGAAATATATGTGGAATTACATTTTATAAAAGCAAACTTGTTTGTTATTCTGATTGTTAGGAGAACATCTTTTCCATATAACCTTTATATTTGCATGATATTAGAACCAACAATTATATAAAAAAGATATGAGAACAGTATTGGCAGCATTAGGAGTTTTGTGTTTCATGGGAAGTTGCTCGTCAGGTATGACAAGTTCAAAAGGCATTGTTTGTGATGCGACCATGAATACAGTGGCGATTGTTACAGACAAGAATGATACTCTTTCATTCAGTACGATGAACGCGAATAAAGAAGAAGTCGATGGCTTGCTTCTGAATGATACTCTGAAGTATTCTATACCGGTAAATATACACCGGGGATGCAGGCCTCAAAATTAGTCCAGTATCCGCAATCTCCCAAACTTGGAGGCGATCGGGATGAACACGGTTGTATCGGCTCTGCCGGGATATGTATGGTGTGAAGTGCAGCAAGACTGCATCCGGTTGTTTGAAAAGGTATTCGGACGGAAGCTGTTGATGGAAGCACTGCTTCTGCTTTCATTGTGTTCAGCCCCGATTCCACGACTGGAACTTTTCTTCTCTGATGATCAACCGAATGAGATTTGAGAGACGTGGCTTACCTTCAGGAGGCTATGCATGGAATGTGGAAGATGATGATACGAAAATGTACGTTTGTAGATGGTGTATGGACAATCAGCCAGAGAAATAAGCTGATTTATAGCCAGAAAGCCGGAAACTGACCGCAAACGACCGATTGCCCGGCAGGTGGTTTATGTTGTAATACTTCTGGTAGTCAATTTGGAATAGACATTTTCAGCGTACTGTCTGCCTATGGGAATCGTTGCAGAACATCCTTTCAATGTTATTTCCCGTTTCGAGAATCGTTCTATTTTATTGATAGATACAATGTAAGAGCGATGTGTACGCAAAAAACGATCTTTAGGAAGCATTTTCTGTATAGCTTTCAAACTGGTACGGGATAGTATATAGTTACCGCTTGTACGGAATATTTTTGTATAATTCTCCATCGCTTCGATATAAAGGATATCGGATGTGGTAACGGATATGTTATTGTATTCTTGCTTTATAATGATATTTTCCGGTACTTTGTTGCGCTTCGCTTCTATAAAGCGAAGTGCTTTTTCTACTGCTTTCTCAAATCGTTCATAGGCAAAAGGTTTATGCAGAAAATCTACTGCATCAAGTTCAAAACCATTCAGAGCATATTGTGCATGAGCTGTTGTGAAAATCAAGCAACTTTCGGGAGGCAGCGCATGAGCGATGTCCAGCCCGCTGGTGCTATTCATTTCAATATCCAGAAAAACCAGATCCGGTTTGCACCGGCCAATCTCTTGCAGTCCGATAAGCGGTTCGCTGAAAGCTGTCAGTTCCAGTCCGCCTTTTCGTTCGCAGAACTGTCTGATAATGAGCAATGCGATGGGTTCGTCGTCAATAGCGATACAACTAATCTTTTTCATCATAACTGAATACTGAGCCGGATTTTAAACTGGCGGTTTTCTTCTTTCATAATCAGGGTAAAACGGTTGGGATAGAGTAATTCCAAGCGTTTGCGACAGTTTTCTATGCCGATGGCATGAGGGTTAGCATGATTTTCTTTCATAACCGTATTTTCGGTTTCAAAGAGAAGTTCTCCCTTTTTCACTGTGATACGGATAAGAATCAGGCAGTCTACATCCGATGAAACCCCGTATTTGAAAGTATTCTCAACGAAAGTAATGAGAATCATCGGAGGAATCTTCGCGTGTTCGTCATCTATTTGGGTTTCAAATACCACTTGTGTATGCTTGTTTAATCGCAGTGACTGCAAATCGACGTATTGACGGATATATTCTACTTCATTATTTATGGAAATTGTTTCCATAGTGGTCTGAGCATACATATATTTCAGAATATTGGAAAACTTGATGAAAGCCGATTCCGTTTTATCTGATTTGGTTAGTACCAGCCCGTAAAGAGCATTCAGTGTGTTAAAGAGAAAATGCGGGTTGATCTGTGCCTTGTAGAGTGCAAGTTCTGCCCTGTTTTTCTCCGCTTCAATTTCCTGTTTGGACAGTATCTGACGGAAAAGTTCGAAAATCAGTTCGATAGAAAGGCTGAAGCCTGTAACTACAAGAAAGAAAAACCATACGGTTTGCGACCGCAGGTGTTGCCGGGCTTTATGGATTAAAGGGTCTAGCTTATTTGGTTCCGGTGGGTAAGGGAATTGGGTAAGTAGCAGGGTGATAATGACAAGTATTCCCATTAGTAGAAGGATATGTCCGAATTTCCGTTGCATGAAGAGCCTTGGCAGTCTGGCTTTGCGGTAAACGAAGTATAGGCCGTAAAGATAGACAATGAGTGTCAGCATAAAAACAGTGTGATGTACAATCCATCTGTCCACCGGTACCAGCATGATGATAGGCGGCATTATGACCAGGCAGAACAGCAGGTCAATATAAATAGGGATATTGGTTCGTTTCATATTCTCCTTACTATGGATTTAACTCCCGGAAGTATATTTTGTCACTTCTTTGCAAAGATAGAAGATTGTTTTGAAAACCCAATCATTCTTCTTTTGTCGTTCGTCATCACATTTTTGCTGTTCGTCACTACATCTTTATTTTATTGTTTGATAATTCCTAGATTTGGTCAATCGCGTTGATTACTGAATGAACTGCTTATGAATCATTAACAATCATTTTAAATAAAGTCACAATGAAACAACTAATCATTTTTGTCGTGCTTTGCTTGCCGCTGCTATACTCCTGCGGAGTTCCGCAACAGCAGGAAACAGACACTGCGTACAAGACGCTTACCATCAAATCCGGCGATCAGATCCTGAAAACCGGTTATACAGCTACTCTTCGAGGACGGCAGAATGTTGAAATCCGTCCGCAGGTAAGTGGAATTATCACCGAAATATGTATTAATGAAGGTGATGCTGTCCATAAGGGACAGACACTTTTCATTATTGACCAGATCCCCTATAAAGCTGCATTACAAACTGCGATTGCCAATGTTAAGAGTGCAGAGGCTAAACTTGCTACGGCTAAGTTGACCGCAGATAGTAAAGCCGAACTTTACAAAGAACAGGTAGTATCTGAGTTTGACCTGCAAACAGCCCGGAACGAACAGATTGCCGCTGAAGCTGCATTGGCACAGGCGAAAGCACAGGAGGTCAATGCACGCAATGATCTCTCTTATACTGAAGTGAAAAGTCCGGTGGACGGGGTAGCCAGTATGATTCCTTATCGTGTAGGGGCGTTGGTGAACAGTAGTATCACCGAACCGTTGGTTACTGTTTCGGATGACAGCGAGGTATATGCTTATTTTTCGATGACAGAAAACCAGATTCTTGATTTTGTACAGCAGTATGGTTCACTGAAAAAGGCGATGGAACATCTGGATAAGGTAGAATTGACAATGAGTAACGGAAAGACTTATTCCTCTTTAGGAAAAGTGGATGCTATCAGTGGTACGATAGATGAGGGGACAGGAGCGATCAGCCTGCGTGCCGTTTTCTCCAATCCTGATCAGTTTTTGCGTAATGGTGGAAGTGGTACGGTAGTTGTCCCGACGGTAAAGAAGCAGTGCATCATCATTCCCCAGGCAGCTACTTATGAATTACAGAATCGTATATTTGTTTACAAGGTGGTCGACAGTAAAGCACAGTCTGCTCCTGTAGAGGTCTTCCGGTTGAATAACGGCACGGAGTATGTTGTTGAGGACGGACTTGCACCAGGCGACGTAATCATAGCCGAGGGTGCCGGACTAGTACGTGAGGGAACAATAATCAAGAGTGGGTCGACTAAAGAATAACATGACGATATGAAAATCAGAACATTTATAGACCGACCTATTCTGGCAGGAGTTATTTCGGTTGTTTTCTTAATTATCGGATTGATAGGACTTTCACAGTTACCTGTTGAGCAATTCCCGGAAATCGCGCCTCCTACCGTCAGTGTTTCGGCCAACTATACTGGGGCCAATGCGGAGACAGTGCAGAAAAGTGTAGTCGTACCGTTGGAGGAAGCACTCAATGGAGTGGAGAATATGATGTACATGACTTCCACAGCTTCCAATACAGGGGCGGCAAAAATTACAGTTTATTTCCGGCAAGGAACCGACCCCGATATGGCAACAGTCAATGTGCAGAACCGTATTGCTACAGCCCAGGGCTTATTGCCGGCCGAAGTGACCCGAAGCGGTATCACTGTCCGCAAACGTCAGACGAGTAACATTAAGGCATTGGCACTATATAGTCCCGACAGTTCTTTTGACGAAAGTTTTCTGAATAATTACCTGAAGATTAACATAGAGCCCCGTCTTTCACGTATTGCCGGTGTGGGTGAAGTGAATGTGATGGGGGCTGACTACTCGCTGCGTATCTGGCTCGATCCCGGAAAAATGGCCAAATATGGTTTGGTGCCATCTGATGTGACTAAGATTTTGGATGAACAGAATCTGGAAGCTCCTACAGGGACACTCGGAGCAGAGTCAAAGAATACTTTTCAGTATGTACTGAAATATCGTGGTCGTTATGAAGAAGAGAAAGATTATGGGAATCTGGTCATCCGTTCTTTGGGAGGAGGAGAAGTACTCCGTCTGAAAGATGTGGCCCGTATTGAATTGGGTTCCAGTTCTTATACATATATCGGAGAAGTGAACGGGCATCCCGGTTCCAACTGTATGATTGCACAGACTTCCGGCTCGAATGCCAACGAGATCATTGAAGAAATAGACAAGGTAACGGCAGATATATCAAAGAGCTTGCCTGAAGGAATGGAACTGGTGGATCTGATGAGTTCGAAAGAATTCCTGGATGCATCTATTAAGAATGTTGTCAAAACATTGATTGAAGCTATATTGCTGGTAGTACTTGTGGTATATGTATTTTTGCAGAGTCTGCGGTCTACCTTTATCCCGGCTATTTCTATTATTATTTCTCTGGTCGGAACATTTGCTTTTCTTTATGTCGCGGGTTTCAGTCTCAATATGCTGACTCTGTTTGCATTGGTACTGGTCATCGGGACAGTGGTAGATGATGCCATAGTCGTGGTCGAGGCGGTGCAGGCCAAGTTTGATGAAGGATACAAATCGGCTTATCAGGCAACTATTGATGCAATGGGTGGCATTACTTCGGCACTGGTTACAACTACCTTTGTTTTTATGGCAGTATTTATTCCTGTATGCTTTATGGGAGGAACTACCGGAACTTTCTATACTCAGTTCGGATTGACCATGGCAGTTGCCGTTGCAATTTCGCTGGTCAATGCCCTGACCCTGAGCCCTGCTCTCTGCGCATTGATTATGACTCCCCATATGGAGGCTGTTAAAGGAGAAAAACTCAGTTTTTCTTCCCGCTTCCACATGGCGTTTGATAGTGCGTTCCATCGACTGGTACTGAAATATAAGAGTGGTGTGTTTTTTATGTTGAAACGTAAATGGCTGGCTGGCGCATTATTATTGGTGGCCTGTGCCGGACTATTCATTCTTATGAAAACCACAAAGACCGGACTTGTACCTCAGGAGGATATGGGGACTATCTTTATAGATGTGCGGACATCACCCGGAAATAGTCTGGAAGAAACCAGAATCGTCATGGACGACATAGATAAGCGGATCAATGATATCCCGCAAATCAGAATGTTTTCGAAAGTGACGGGCAATGGTATGATTAGTGGCCAGGGGGCTTCTAACGGTATGTTTATTATCCGATTGAAACCGTGGGATGAACGCAAGGAAAGAGAAGATGGGATCAATGCGGTTATTAATGAGATATACCGTCGTACAGACGATATTTCTTCTGCGCAAGTGATGGCTTTTGCATCACCGATGATCCCCGGATATGGTGTGAGCAGTGGTTTCGAAATTTATGTGCAGGACCAGAAAGGCGGTTCGGTGGAAGATTTGCTGAAATATACCCGTCAGATGATTGAGGCGCTGAATGCGCGACCGGAAATCGGACGTGCTTCCACTTCGTTTGACACTAAATACCCGCAATATCTGGTGGAAGTGGATGCGGCTCTTTGTAAACGGAATGGGGTGTCTCCCTCGGATGTGTTGAGCACCTTGTCGGGTTATATCGGTGGTAATTATGCATCGAATATGAATCGTTTCTCCAAACTTTATCGTGTGATGGTGCAGGCTTCGCCGGAATTTCGTCTGGATACGGAAGCGCTGAATAATATGTTTGTCCGCAACTCCGACGGAAAAATGTCACCTGTCAGCCAGTATCTGACACTGACACGGGTATATGGCGCCGAATCATTGACACGTTTCAATCTTTTCTCCGCTATATCCGTCAATGGTGCTCCGGCAGAAGGTTATAGTTCAGGACAGGCTATTGAGGTGGTACGCGAAGTGGCAGAACAGACATTGCCTGCAGGTTATGGTTTTGAATTCGGAGGTATGTCGCGCGAAGAATCTTCTACGGGAAATACCACTACGCTGGTTTTTATTATCTGCGTAGTGTTTATCTACCTCATTCTGTGTGCACTTTATGAAAGTCTGTTTATCCCGATTGCGGTGATTCTTTCCGTACCATTCGGTCTGGCAGGTAGTTTCCTTTTTGCTAAGATGTTCGGTCTGGAGAACAATATTTATTTGCAGACAGGTCTGATCATGTTGATTGGTCTGTTATCGAAGACAGCTATCTTGCTCACGGAATACGCTTCCGAACGCCGACGACAGGGAATGAGCATAATGCAGGCTGCTATATCGGCTGCACAGGTTCGCCTGCGTCCTATCCTGATGACATCGCTTACGATGATATTCGGTATGCTACCGATGATGTTCGCATCGGGGGTAGGAGCTAACGGAAATATATCTATCGGAGTAGGAACTGTGGGTGGAATGCTGATTGGTACGGTCGCCCTGTTATTTATTGTACCTGTGCTGTTTATTGTTTTCCAGTACTTGCAGGAAAAGCTGATGCCGGCACGTAAGCTGCCAAAACTGGAAGAGGAAAATCTTTAATTAATGAAACGTATGAAAAAGATAATAATATGTTTATTCCTGTCCGTTGGATTGAGTGGATGTCATATATACCGGGCTTATGAACGTCCGGATGAAGTGGTTGCCGATAGTCTTTATCGTCAGTCTGTTGCTGCCGAGGACACCGTTTCGCTTGCTTCCCTTTCATGGAAGGAGTTGTTTACCGACCCGCAGTTGCAGCAGCTTATTGACATTGGTATCCGGAATAATACCGACTTGAATATCGCCCGCTTGAGAGTGGAAGAAGCAGAAGCATTACTACTTTCTTCTAAGTTGGCTTATCTGCCCTCTGTCTCCCTTACTCCACAAGGGACAATGAGCAGTGCGGGTGGTACAAAAACTTCCAAAACCTATAATTTGGCAGCTTCGGCTGACTGGGAACTGGATATTTTTGGAAAACTGACCAATGCAAAACGGGGTGCTAAAGCTGTTCTTGAACAGAGTGAAGCCTATCGGCAGGCTGTACAGACACAGTTGGTAGCTACTATTGCCAATAGTTACTATACATTACTGATGCTCGATAAACAGTTGGATATTACCCATCGCACTGCCGAAACATGGGACGAAAACTTGCGAGCAATGAAGGCCTTGAAAAAAGCCGGACAAACGACTGAGATGGCTGTCGCCCAAACGGAAGCAACCAAACTCTCGACAGATGCTTCCGTACTTTCTATTGAACAGCAGATCAGTGAGCTGGAAAACTCTCTTTCCGCATTGCTCGGTATGACATCACAAGCAGTCAAACGTTCCACTCTCGATAGCCAGGAGTTTCCCGAATCTCTTTCAACCGGAGTACCGTTGCAGTTGCTGCAACGCCGTCCTGATATTCGTCAGAAGGAAGCAGAACTGGCTGCCGCGTTTTATGCAACCAATCAGGCGCGTTCCGCTTTCTATCCATCCATTACGTTGAGTGGCTCTGCAGGATGGACGAACTCTGCAGGTGGTGTTATTGTTAATCCCGGTCAGTGGTTGCTTTCAGCTGTAGGTTCGCTGGTTCAACCGCTTTTCAATCGTGGACAGAATATCGCTAATTTGAAAATAACGAAAGCCCGACAGGAAGAAGCTCTGCTTACCTTCCGCCAGAGTCTGCTTGATGCCGGAGCGGAGGTGAATGATGCTTTGGTGCAGTGGCAGACGGCGCGGGGGCGTCTTAGACTTTCCAAGCAACAAGTTGCCTCCCTTCAGTCTGCTGTCCGTAGTTCCGAACTGTTGATGCGGCATAGCTCGCAAAACTATCTCGAAGTGCTTACTGCGCGGCAGACTCTTTTGCAGGCAGAATTGTCTGTTGCTTCCAATCGTTTTGACGAGATACAAGGAGTCATTAACCTTTACCATGCATTGGGAGGAGGTGCTTCTTTATAGGTCTAATGCTAAAAAATGTGATAATTTAGTAGACGTGGAGCAAAAAAAGAGGAAGAATGTAATTTTTAATACCCAAAAATACTATATTTGTATAGCCGTTGAAAGGTGCGTTCATTGAGACTAAATATCGAAAAGCGTTCAGCTTTTTTACGTAGTAACGAAACTACCAATTTCTTTTACCCTTTGGGTGAATATTACAACACGTAAAAATGACTGAACGCCTACGCTTGTTATACATATACTTTGCGTGGGCGTTCTTCTCATTTGTGTTGTAGGGATTGGTAGTTCCTGTTGCTACATTTGGGAAGAAAAGGCTCACGTTTTTTTATATCTATTCTTGACATAACATTCAAAACATATGAAAAGATCTTCATTTTGGGTTTTATCGTAAAAGTGCGTTGCTTTTTTAACGAGTTAGTTTTCCTTTATTAATTAAAAAAAAGACTACTATGGATAAGAAAATCGTAGGTGCCAACGCAGGCAAAGTATGGCACGCCCTTAATGAGGCTGATGGAATTTCGATTCCCGAACTTGCCCGGAAAGTAAACCTGAGTGTGGAAAGTACGGCTCTGGCAGTCGGTTGGCTGGCTCGTGAAAATAAGGTAGTGATTGAACGAAAGAATGGATTAATTGAAATTTATAATGAAGGTCATTTTGACTTTTCTTTCGGATAAGTATAATGAATATAATGCTGGTTAGGTTATATAATGAAAGAAGCTCTCGATAAAAAACTGAATTCAGTGATATTGAAAGCTTCTTTTTATTATATACCTTGTGTAAAAATGTCTTGTTGAAGAGTAACTGTAATGGAGTGTTCACCCTTCCCTGTTATGATAATTACCTTATTTCTTTGTCAGAAACTTCTTGCTCAACCACTTTCTTACAGGCTCGTCATACAGTTTCAGGCAAAGGTAAGCCAACACAATGCTTCCGAAGAAGACACATAAGGCTACCGGCCATGACTGGGAGAAAGTGATATGTGGCTCTTTGCTCCATAGCCAGGCATAGAACAGATACATGAAAGGATAATGTATGATATATACCGGATAAGATATATCTCCCAGGAATTTACAGATCTTGGCTGTACCTTTGTCCGTCGTTTTTCCCGAAGCACCCAGATAGACAAGTAGCGGGAAAATAAGAATGGTGCATATAGCATCGTAAATACCGTTCATCCACTGCGAAGTATGACCGCCAACGTACGGCATGGAAAGTAAAACGAGAGTTGCTACGCTGCATATCCAGAAAGCACCTTTGATATGGACAGGCTTAAAGATGCGTGACATCAATAATCCGATAGAGAATGCGAACAGCATACGTAGAAAACCTCCGATCAGGTTATAGTCGATCATCGACCAGCCTACTCCTAAATGATAGTTGCCGGAAAGATTGAATATCGAGAAGGAAGCCAATCCGATTCCTGCTATCACAACGAGTATCGTAAGTGCTTTGGTAGACAGTCGGCGAATAAATAGGGCATACAAAATATTACCGATATACTCGAAGAACAAAGACCAGCTGGGACCATTCAAAGGGTACATCTCGCCGTTTCCACGGACCTCGGGACCCGTGCCCGGAACAGCCGGAATCAGGAAAAGATTGAGAAGCATAGCCACCATTACCATTGATATGGAAACACGGGTACCGTCCCATTGCTCGCAGCCTTGTATGCAAAATGTGATAGCCCCCAAAACGGCTCCCATAACAACCATCGGATGCAGACGGATTAACCTGCGTTTGAAAAACTCTTTTTGGGTCATCGTTGTTTTCCAGCGGTCATCATAAGCATAGCCGATAACGAATCCCGACAGAATAAAGAAGAAATCGACAGCCAGATACCCATGATTGAATTTTTGGTCTATGGGACTTGTAGCAAAACCTTCGAATACATGATACCATATCACTAAAAGAGCCGCAACCCCTCGCAGTCCGTCAAGGAGTACGTAATGGGGTTTAGAGTCTGCAAATGCAGAGGAAGAGATTTTTTGCATGTTTTAAGTTATTGTTCAAATTAGTATTAGTCATTGAAGAAGCCGCAAAAATACGGAATTTATAAGTTTAAAAATTTGTCCTGCATCAAAATCTTGCCGTGTATGGGAATTATTTGTATGCTCTGAGGCGGCTGAGTGTTGATAGTGTGATGCCCAGATAAGAGGCGATATATCCCAATTGTATCCGCTGGCACATTTGAGGAAACTGAAGTTTGAATGCTTCATATCTTTCTTTTGCAGACAGGGTGAGGCGGTCTTTGTGCGAACGGTGCAGGCGTCTGTATTCGTTTTGATGAATCACTCTTCCCCAGTTTGCCAGTTCGATATTGGTCTGAAACAGCCGGAGCAGATCGGTTAGTGATATTCTGTATGCGACGACGTCCTCAAGCGTTTCCACAAACTCTTCACTCATCTTATTATAATACAATTCATCCATGCTGAAGACAATCGCTCCTTCGCACGCAAAGGAAGTCGTTATTTCCTCTCCGTTTACCAGCCAGAAAGAGCGGGTCATTCCTTCTTCAATAAAATAAGCCGATTTGCAAAATTTGTCAGCCTCTATCAGTTGATGTCTCTTTGGAAAATGACATAATACTGTATTTTCTTTTAGTATTTGTATCGTTTCATCCGAAATGGGATACAAAGAGTTCATCTTATCTATAATGTTTCTCATAAAGTAGCCTTAATAATTTTCTGTCAAGTGCAAAAATAGGAAAAACAATTCTGCCTACAATAGATGCCGGTGAAAAAGGGGGTGTTTTATCGGTTCGCTCACTAAGGAGGAGAGAAACCGGAGAGTGGGAACTGCTGCTGAAAGACAAAGAAGGTACATTTCATTCTTTGGTGAAATGTACCTTCTTTGATATCGGGAAGAGGCTAAACACATGAGTATAGCCAGCTTATTCCGGAAACGGTATACATCAATTGACGTTGCTTACCTTGGATTCTGCTGTATATTCGGATTGGCATCTATCTCGCTTTGTGGAATAGGCAGAGCTATTCTCAGGTCGGTAGCTTCTATCTTTTGTGCGTTAGACGCTTTCAAAGTCTCAAGATGCCAGCTGCCCTTGCGTTCAATAGCCAGACCATTGCGTAAGTAGTCGTAGAAGACTTCCCCTTCTCCAACCAGTTCCTTGCGGCGCTCTTTAAGAATCCTGTCCAGAGTAAAAGTCTCCGTTGATACTTGCTGACTGGTATCCGTGGTACGGCGGCTGATGATGTCATTCAGATAACCTTGTGCTTCTTCAAGATCCGTTCCTTTTTTCAGTCCCGCTTCAGCCGCGTTCAGATAGACTTCAGAAAGGCGGATGATGCAAATGTTATTAGTTTTGGGATCATCTCCGGTCTTGCCGGGGAACTTGGCAAGATAGACTTTCTCGTGCATGGCGGCAGCCGGAAGTCCGGTGTTGTTTTCGATGACAGATTCCTTTGTCAGGCAGTGGCGTACATCCTTGGGGTCTTCATTCAGCAGGTTCAGGAAATCTTCCGACAAGATCAGATTATTCCAGTCGACCGTTGCTTCGTTGGCATAAACCATCGGAGCGCCCTCACCGCCCGTACCTCCTGAAGGTTCGGATAAAGTGATGTAAAGTTCGAATAATGATTCGGACTGGAAATCCTGTCCCCATACATTGGGATATTCCTCATAGCTGTAAAGCTGATAACGTCCGCCGTTGTTTTTGATGACGTCCGTAGCGGCATCATAAGCCTTCTGATATTCACCCATATTCAGATAGACTCTTGACAGTAATGCCTGAGCTGCCCAGTAGTTTATATAGCCATTGGATGTCTCTTGTCTCAATCCGGACAGTGCATTGCTCATGTCGCTGACTACCTGTTCGTAGCATTGTGCTACAGTGCTGCGTGACGGTTTATGTGTGGGATCGGAAGGGAGGTCTCGATGGGTACTCCCAATGAAGCCCCTTGTCATTCGTATAAGGCATTCCGAACAACCGGGTCAGGTTGAAGAGGGAAAGTCCCCGCATCACCAGTGCTTCGGACTTGATGCGGTTCAATTCTTTAGTATCACTGCTTTGAATACTGCCCGACTCTATTTTCTGTATCAGATTATTTGTCTGTCGTATTACTTTATAAACAGTATTCCACGGCAGTACAATATTCAGATTATCGGAAGCGAGCACATTGTATTCGTAGTAGGGAGATACACGTTTTCCGTCTCCTTTGGTGATACGTGCCTGTACATCGGTGGCACGGCAATCGCCGTAATACCAATAGTTGTCTCCGTAGTAGCTATGGCCGGATGCCAGACGATAAATTCCGTTCAGAGCGATCTGGGCATCGTCCAGTGTTACGATGGCCTGTCCGGTTTCTACCGAGCTGGTGGTGTTAAGGTCTAGCCAGTCTGCCGAGCAGGAGCTGTTCAGTAGAGCCATTGCTGTAAGTATGTATATATAAATTCGTTTCATTATGTTGTTTATTTAGTTAGAATGATAGGGATGTTAGAATGATAATTGAGCTCCGAAACTGAAAGTACGCATGGCGGGAGCCTCACAAAAGACTTCACCGTTAACGGGTGTTTCGGGGTCATACTGTTTCCATTTGGCCCAGGTCAGCAGATTATTTCCCGAGAAATATACCCGTACTTTGTCAATCATCAGCTTTTGAGTCCACTGGTTGGGCAGTGTGAAGCCGAGGGTAAAGTTTTTCAGGCGTAAATGATCGGTACTGTGGATATAGCGGGACGAGTTGGTGGAAGTAGCCGGTTCACCATATACGAAACGTGGGGTATCCGTCTGATCTCCGGGCTTTTGCCAACGGTTCATCATGTATGCGGGCAAGTTGTATCGTGAACTGTAGATGGAACTGCTGCCGTTTTCAATATAAGTTCCCAGTTTGTCGAACGAGTAACCGCCCAGTGAATAAGTTAGTGTAAAGGTCAGGTCTATCCATTTGTAATTCAGAATATTGGTGAATCCTCCCGATACTTTGGGAGTAGCGGTCTTGTACGGAATAGATTCTGCTTTGGCAGCGTCGGTGGTGAGTTCCCGATTGTAGCTTCCGTCTTCATTTTTTGTATTCAGATAATATTGGGCAGAACCGGTCAGCGGGTCTACTCCGGCAAACTCTTTTACATAAAACGTATGATAGGGGAGTCCCACTTTATGGATGAACCATGTTCCCTCAATCGTCTGGTCTAATAGTCCGTTGAGTGAAACGATCTTATTCCGGTTATGGCTCAGGTTGAAAACACTGGTCCAGTTAAAGTCGTTGGAAACAACATTCAGCGTACGCAATTCAAACTCTACTCCCTTGTTGTTCAGGCGTCCGATGTTGCTTAAATAACTGGTAAATCCGGTAGTGGCGCTGATGGGGAGACTGTAAAGCAAGTCTTTGGTATCCCGGTTGTAATATTCCAGACTCGCAAAAATACGATTGATAAATGAAAGATCGATGCCCAGATTCAGGCTGTAATTCTTTTCCCATGTCAACAGATCATTGGGTTGTGCCGATTCATACGATCCGGCTGCCTCCATGTAGTTTTCTCCATAACTGTACAATCCTTTGTAGCCGTAGTATGAACCGGGCTGATTTCCGTTTACACCATACGAGGCACGTATTTTGACATCACTCAGAACCGGCTTTACGGCTTTCATGAAATTCTCGTTGCCTAAATGCCACATACCTGACACAGACCAGAAATCTCCCCAGCGGTTGTTGGGTGAAAGGCGTGAACTTCCGTCGCGACGGTAACTTCCGGCGATGTAGTAACGGTCGTCATAGTCATAATTCAGTCGTGATAGATAAGAAATCATCCGATAGGCTTGGGTGGCAGACTTAAAACTGTTCAATACGGCGGCATTATCCGGTTCTGTCAGTTTATCACTGGGGAGTTTGGACTTTTCACCCGAAGCGTGGTCTGTCTGGTAGCTTTCTATTTCATAAGCCGCCAATACATCGAGATGATGTTTGCGGGCGAAAGTACGCACATAGTTCAGTGAGGTCGATGAGATCAGTTTGCCGTATTCAATGAAGCCTTTGGCTGTCTGGGCGTCGCTTCCGCTTTTAGGACCTGCCGAGCTCAGAGGGTTATAGTAGCGTGAATCCTTCTGGATAGTATAATCATAGCTTAATGTCTCTTTTAGTTTGAGACCTTTGATCGGCTCTATCGCTGCGTAACCGGTTGAAAACATACGTGTCATGCGCACACGGTTGTAATCGGTGAGTATGTCGCGCAACGGATTCAGGCTGGTGCCGTCATAAGCTCCTACGTAGTTTCCTTCTTCATCACGCACCACCATGGAAGGTGTCATGGTCATGGCCACGCACAGGAAAGGGTTGATAGATGATCCGCGTTCCTCATTCATTTCCTGATTCATTTGCGAGAACATCATATTTGCTCCTACTTCCCCGTATTTGCCGACTTTCTGCGTAACGTTCAAGCGTGCTGAGTAACGGTCCAGACTGGAGTTTTTGGCCAATCCTTCCTGATTGTTGTAGCCGAGCGAGGCATAGAATGTAGAACGGTCGTTACCGCCGGAGACGGAAGCTTCATAACTCTGATGCATAGCGGTGCGAAGCAGCTCTTTTCGCCAGTCCGTGTATCCCATGGCCGGCTTATACGCATATGTGCCGATATTGGAACTGGCATATTCAGTCGGAGACTCCATACCATTGTCTGTTGCGTAGTTCAGTAATCCTTCATAGAGCAGTTCTTCCCGTTGGTCACCGTTGAGGGTAGGGCGGAAGTCGACGGCCGCATGAGAGAAGCCGCCTGATACGTTTAAGTCCACGCGTACCTTTCCGGTATTTCCTTTTTTAGTCGTAATCAATATGACGCCATTGGCGGCGCGGGAACCATACAGGGAAGCCGCTGCCGCATCTTTGATTACAGTTACGTTTTCAATATCCGACGGATTCAGCGTACTCATTATATTGGTCTTGGAGTTGTTCATATATGCTGCATCAGGACCACCGGAACTCATACTCCCGGAAGTAACCGGTACTCCATCTATGACAAACAAAGGTTCCTGTGAAGCGTTGAACGATCCCATTCCTCTGATACGAATACTTTGGTTGGCACCCGGTTGACCGGAACTGCTGGTTATTTGTACACCGGTAGTCATACCTTGCAACTTTTGCTCAACGCTCATCACAGGCACTTCTTTCAGCATATCTGTACGCAGCGTATTGGCCGATCCTGTGAACGAGGATTTGGAGAAATTACCATACCCTGTTACTACTACCTCGTCAATATCCATCGTTTCGGGGATCAGTACTATTTTGAGTTCTTTCTCTTTGCGGGGGATGCGTATTTCCTGTGTCTTCATTCCCACATAGGATACGACCAGCATCTTGGTTCCGGTTTCCACGGACAATTGAAACTGACCGTTGATATCGGTAATCACTCCTTTGGTGGGATTCCCCTTTACACTGACGGTGGCACCGATAAGTGGTTCATTATCCTCTGATGATATAACAACACCGGATATGTTCAGTTGCTGAGCGGATGCATACGAAATACTCAACAAACAAAACAGTAAGCTAAAACATAATGTTAACCTTTGATTAATCTTCATACTTTTATATTTAAAAATACATTTGCTATAAAGTCGATACAAAGGATATACCAATAGGATATAAAGAAATGCTGAAAAGATAAGATACAGATTAACAGCGGGGTTGAAAAAAATGATATTATTGGGGAGGTGTGGAAAAATGTGGAAAGGTGTGGAAAATATCCCCAATCATTGGTACGATAAATAGCATGGCTATATGGATTATCGTACCGATAATGATTGGGGATATAGATATTCACTGTGTAGGCAGCATTCGCTCCTATGTTCAGATAAACGTCAGTTTCTGCGGTAATTCAGATAAACTTCTGCTATAGGCATGATAAACGTAGTGTTCAAACAAGTTAATCTAATCGGCAGATGGATTTACAGAATTACTTAAAGTTCACACTTTGGCATCCGCTGCCCTCCGATGTAAAGTCCCTTCACTTTTAGGTTCATGATTCCTGAAAATGTTGAAGATGGATGTGCTATCGGTTTTACAAAATAGATGTTTTTCATCACAAAATTTTGTATCATCTGGTTGTTGTCTACCATAGTTTGGATAAGAGCCCATTTATTTCCCGGTTTCCAGAACGAACAATTTTTAATTTCGATCTTTTCATATAAAGGCCAAGAAGTGGAACTATTGTAGTTCACGAATCGGATGTCTCCACTACCATTTCTGCCGACTATTGCATGATAATTATCAAAATAGAAGCCTTTTAGTAGTCTGCCGCACGTGTCGGTTTCAGGATTGTTGCTCTTGGTATTGATTCCTGCGCGTATACAGTGGGCTAAGCGTGTCCATCCGATGGCATTGCTAATACGGATGTTCTCGGTATCGGAGTTGCTCCAGTTGAGGCGATCTTTGTTGTAGACACCTGCAGCCGCGAAAGTATTTCGTATTTCTGCCGGATTTGCGTCCGTATTGGTTAAATTGATGGATTTGTTTTCAGTGTAGGTGCGTCTCGGAAATTCATTCGAGGGATTATAATGACCAGTTGCAAACGCATCGTCATTTCCTAAAGTAATGGAGCCATTGACTGTGATGTTCTTGCCACTTGAAAGATTGAGTCCGTCAATCCATCCATGATTGTAGGGAGAAAGGCCTTTTATGTTGTTCAGATTAATGTCCACGACATCATGTGTTTCCCAATTCCATTGCTGAGAATCTCGCATATATGTATCATTAAATGTGATGTTGTTTGATTTCTTTATCACTACACCACCTTGATGTGGGGTGTTTTTTGCGTCTTTTCTGTCGGTTGAGAAAGAGAGGCAGCCTTGCCCATCATGTATGCCACGACCGGAAATTGTTATATAGCTGGAGTAGGCAATGTATATTGCAGGCTCGATAGCCTCTCTACATTCTTTCTGACGGTTTATCATGAGTGCATTTTCGTCGGTATAAACGAAAAGAGGTTTTCCACCATTGTTGGCGTCTCCGTTCCAGTTGTGTATTTTAAGTCCCGACCAGAGATAGACACCGGCGGGGATGTATAGTGTATTGAGTTCGGGTGTATTTTTGATTTTTTCCAAAGCCGCTTGTAGTGCATCAGAGAGGTCGTTGCTGTCTCTTGCTCTTAAGTTGGGGAAGGCTACTCTTTTGCTTGTATATGAGACGAACCGACCTGCTTCGTGATTCCAGGTGAATAATCTTCCATCATTAAGACTAGCGTCTGTAACGCTCCCCGCAGGGCGGCAGATCTGTCCGACTGAGTCCGTAATTGGATTTTTCGCAGATAGTTTTCAGAAAACGTCTTGAAATTAAGTACATTGGGGGCAGAAAGCGAGGGTTGCTTTGCTGGTTCCTCCAGAGGGTCGTTTATAAGCGTAAGTTGCGGGTTAGTTGTGGAGGCATCTTGCGGATCATCCCCGTTGATAATCACTATGGCATATGGCAAGTCTTTCACCATTTCGAATGTGAGTGTTTTTCTGTCAGCACTGATCGCAAGCGCCTTTTGTGGATAAAAGCGCACTGGGTGGATAGTAACACTGTTGATCTCGGTCCCTCCTATGATATTGATCTCAATTTTAGGTGTCAAGCTGTTTGAGGCAAAGCGGGCAACATCCATATTATGCCCTTGATTTCCGTTAACAGTATTGTCGTAACGGATGGCAGGTACACTAACATTTGCGACTTTCACACCAAATCGTGCGGATATAACGTCATTTCTTACATGTGAAGGGTAGGCTACTCCGCTCGGTCCTGTGGCTGGGATGGTAAATGGTGTGTATGCATGTACGATATTGTTTTGTGCATACAAAGGTACTTCTGTCAATAAGAATAACATTACTGTCAGAATGTTGCAAAATAAAAAATTTCTATTCATAAAATTATTTATATAATAACTATTATTTATTTCAATTTATAGGTTTACAAAGAACGGAATTTTTTTTGAGAGTAATTAGGCTGAAAAGACACAGGGGGTATCCTTTTACGTTGCATTGCTTAAAAAAAAGAATTATGATTCAAATTAACCTATAAAATGCAATAAATAATCCCGGAGGAGTGAGTTTTATTCAACCTTGCATTATAAAATTGAAAAATAGAAGGGCAAAGAATCTGTAAGAGCGGTTTCACTGAACGATACAAAACATGTATTTGTCGGATGAACTTTATTTTTATCATAAACATATTAGCATTTGTTTTTAAAACATCTTATACAGTAAGGAGTTATCTCTCTATCTTTGTTTGCCTGCCGATATGAAAATCAATTACTGAAGATTTCTCACAAAACCGAACTGTTTGGGTTATTGACAGAGAATTCAGGAGAATTTTTTATATGGTGGAGTGATAATCTTGAAATGGAATATTTGCAGGCATCCAAATATACCATACCTTCTGCTGATCGAAGTTGGGACGGTTGGAGCAATCTTATGGGGTATATGCAACTATACATAATATTAATCTTTAAAAGAGTCTGGTATCAATGAAGTTTGCTGAATATTGACCTTTGTGTTGGCACGGATGGTGTTTATTGTTTAAAGCCGACTATGATAATCATAATATAAAGAGATATAGTATGAGATAAAAAAACATTTTATGGTATAATTTGAATAATATAACACCATGATAGGAAATATACTACTTTTTGCTTCAATATGAATGAAGGAGCTACATCTAAATTAGTCATTTTTGCTCCCATAAATTCCTAATAAAGAAGTTAAATGAGAAGAATAATTTGCTTACAGTTATTGATATGGTTGGGCTTTTTTTCACTGGTAGCTCAAACATTGAATATTTATCCTATTCCCAAAGAGTTGATCTATAGCAAGCATAATGATGACTTTACAGTTTCAGTACGTTTACCCGGAAAAGAGTGGCAGGATCTATATGAGTATCGTGTTTTGGTAGATATGGATAACCCACAACCGGCCTCGATGGTGCAATTTGACTTCTCCGGCAGGGTGGAACTTCGCATAAGACCTAATAATCAAATGATTCATAAAGTAAAGATACGCCCCTTGTCAAAAGGAATTGAGTATACAGTACGTGAAAATATGATTTATTTCTCTTTGGATAAACCCGGAAAGTTCTCGATAGAGATTAATGAAAATAGAGTAAACAACCTGCATGTATTCGCTAACGAACCAGAGACAGAAGTGCCCAATCCAGATGATCCTGGAGTGGTCTATTTTGCTCCCGGATTTCACCGTCCAAAAGATTTGCCGGGAAATGCATTTACTATATCTTCCAATACTACTGTTTATCTAGCTCCCGGGGCAGTTGTGAATGGAAAGTTTATCTGTAATAATGTTGAAAATGTAAGATTTATAGGCCGGGGATATATTGATAATCCGGTACGTGGATTTGAGTTTACGCATAGTAAGAATATAGAGATAAATGGTATTACAGTTATCAATCCTGATCATTATACCGTATTGGGAGGAGAAGTAGACGGATTGAAGATTAATAACCTGAAAGCGTTCAGTTGCAAGGGGTGGAGCGATGGCATTGACCTTATGAGCTGCAAAAATGTAGAGATTAAAGATATATTTATGCGAAACTCTGATGATTGCATAGCTCTTTATGCACATCGCTGGACATATTATGGGAATGTAAAAAATATAAAGGTATCTGACGCTATTTTATGGGCCGATGTGGCACATCCGATAAATATCGGAGGGCATGGTAAGGGAAACATTCTAGAGGATATTACTTTCTCAAATATAAATATACTACAGCATGATGAAGATGACAGGTTATATCAAGGCTGTCTTTCTATTAATGTGGCTGATGATAATGTTGTTCAGAATGTAAACTTTGAAAATATTTGGATTGATAATATTGAAGAAGGTCAGCTTTTTAATTTTAGGGTATTATATAATCCAAAGTATAGCGTATCACCCGGAGGTGGTATTCAAAATATTAAAGTCAAAAATATATATTATACTGGATATGGGGAAAATCCGTCAATAATTGAAGGGTATAGTAAGGAGCGTTTAATAAACAACATTACTTTTGAGAATATAATAATTAATGGAAAACAAGCCGGTATACTAGAAGATGCCAATATAAAAGTTGGAAAGTATGTTGAAAACCTAACGTTTCGGTAAGTCAATTTTCATGAATAAAAAATCAGTTATATATAATGAGAACAATTTATTTATTTTTTAGCTTCTTCATACTATCTATATTTTCTGTTTTTGGATCTATAGTAGATGTAGAGAAAACGCATATAAGAATAACCTCCCCTGATAGTTTGATACATTTTCATTTTTATCAGCGGATGGATTCTGACGAACAATATCATCTTTATTATTCCATATCGTACAAAGATAAAGTGATCATAAAAGAATCCCGAATGGGATTAGAACTTGATAATAAGGTCTGGGAAATGGCACTCGCAGAAGATATTCAACGAAAAGACAGATGGTATTACGATTTGATTTTTCGTACCGTCGAATATAAGAATTGTAGGAATAATTGGAAACCTCTTTATGGTGAACGTGGCTTGATTACAGATAATTGGAATGGTGCTCTTCTTAAATTTGAAAAGAGTAATAATTCGGGTTATTCCATGGATATTGAAATTCGAGTCTATAATGAAGGAGTTGCTTTCCGTTATCTTTTTCCTGAACATCCGAATGCTATTTACCATAAAGTCATAGCTGATGATACGGAATATACCTTCGAAAAGGGGGCACAGACTTGGTGTGCTTCGTGGGCACAGGGAATTTATAAGCAATTAAGCATACCCGAATGGAAAGGAATTTATGAACGTCCTATGACGATAGGGTTACCCAATGGATTATGGGTTTCTATAGCGGATGCTGATGTAGCTGATTGGTGTTTAAGCCGCTTTAAAAAAAATATTCAGAAACAAAATACAATATCAACGGATATGTATGATGTGGTTGATGTTGTGACTCCTGGAAAGACACCATGGAAAGCTATCTTGATAGCGGAAACACCAGGTAAGTTGCTTGATAATAATGATATGATCCTGAATCTGAATCAAGATTGCACACTTGATTTTAGTTGGGTGAAACCCGGCAAGATTCTGCGGGAAATAACGTTAACTACTGAAAATGCCATTGAGTGTATTGATTTCTGTGTGGAACACAATCTCCAATATATTTTATTTGATGGAGGCTGGTATGGTCATGCTACTACATTTCGGGCGGATGCGAGCTATGTGTCTGTACCAATTGATCTAGCAAAAGTGATTGCATATGGTAAGGAAAGAGGAATAGGTGTCTGGTTATATGTTAACCAACACGCTTTACAAAAACATGCAAAGACACTATTTCCTCTCTATAGGGAGTGGGGTATAGTAGGTTTAAAGTTCGGATTTGTACAATATGCAACCCACCGATGGTCAGTCTGGATGCATGATTTAGTTAAATTGGCCGCTGAAAATCAGCTTATGGTAAATATACACGATGAATATCGTCCCTCAGGTTTTAGCAGAACTTATCCTAACTTGTTGACCCAGGAAGGGATTCGGGGAAATGAAGAGTTTCCGGATGCAACTCATAATACCATACTACCATTTACCCGTTTGATTTCCGGTGCTGCGGACTATACTATTTGTTACTATGATAAACGGCTGAAAACAACACACGCTCATCAATTAGCAGCGTCAGTAATTTTTTATAGTCCGTTGCAAACATTATTTTGGTATGATAAGCCTTCTTTTTATAATAATGAGCCTGAAATTACTTTTTTTGAAAATTTGCCAACAGTATTCGATGATTCAACTGTGCTTTTGGGAGAACCGGGTAAACAAGTTTTTATGGCACGCCGGAAAAAAGATGATTGGTTTGTTGGCGGTATTACCAATAATAACGGTTCTAACGAGATAATTACATTAAACTTCTTAGAGCCGGATAAAACTTATTTGGCAATTGTGTACACCGATGATGAGAATGAGAGGACCTCAACTCATGTTAAATGTTCCAGTTTTCTAACGGATTCGTCACAACAAATGAAATTTAAATTAAAACCTAGTGGTGGAGTGGCTATTCATTTTGTTCCGGTGATGAGAGGTGAACGGATTAAATATAAGAAATATAAGGGGCAATGGTTGTGATATATAGTACGATTTTGCTCATGAATAGGAATATCCCATTTTTTGTGCTAAAATGTCCTTGTGTTTTTTTATCAGATGACTCATATTTGCAGTGACTAATTAAAGTGATGTTATGAAAAGCATGGAAACGAAAGCATATTCGATAATTGAAGAAGCGTATAAAGAATATTATCCGGTTATATACCGATATGTTAGATGCCGTATAAAATGTAAATATGAAGTTGAAGATCTAGTGCAAGACGTTTTTATGCGTTTGTTGGATTATGACAATATGCTTCAAAAATCTACCATTCAGTCTTTTCTTTTCACTATCGCACGTAATCTTGTGACAGACTATTTGCGCTGTTATTATAGAAAACAGGAAATGATATCATGCGCCTATGAAAATGCTATTGAATTTACTTGTGGACCTGAAGAAGAAATCATTGTTAAAGATTTACTTTTCATGGAAAAAATGAGGTTAAGTGTATTTCCGCAACAACGTCAAAGGGTTTATTCCATGAGCCGATTTGAGGAAAAAACACTAAGTGAAATTTCAAAAGAACTTCAATTGAGCATGAGTACAGTAGAAAATCATCTGTTTATAGGCAGAAAAATTATGCGTAATTATATTCGAATGTGCATTTAAGTGAATATATAATGCATCAATATGATTGGTGCGATAGTAATTTATTGCATCGTGTATAGTAATTGTTTAAATGTTGGACTGACAAAATCATTTATACAGGGAACGTGGAGGTATTCTTGCATATATGATTTAGTATATTTTAATTTTATACAGTCAATTTAAAATTAGTGTTAATTAATATTTTGTTAAACATCAATCTTGTACAATGAAGAAAAAGATTTTAAAATGCTGTATGGTAAGTGCCCTGCTTCTTACTTCTACTGTGTATGCACAGCAGATTCAGAATATACGGGGTATGGTTGCCGATACTGATGGAAAGCCCTTATCAGGGGTGGTAGTCCAAGTGCCGGGGACGAAAAAGCAAGCATTAACGGACGTGGACGGCTATTTTGATTTACCGATTACAGAGGGAACGAAACTTAGTTTCTCTCATCCTGATTTTTACTCTCAGGAGACATGTTACAAGAAAAAAGGACGTTTCATTGTCCAGATGGCTTCACGTGCGATGCCCGGTCCGGAAGATAAAGAGATAGTGGTCGACCGTTTACGGGGGACTTCTAAGAAAGGAGAATTGACAGAAACAATTGGTTTTATAAATGGGACGTCAGTTACATCCACTCCTACTTATAATTTTTTAGGGGCTATACAAGGAAGGATGCCGGGGCTGAATATTTATCGTCAAGGTGGTGATATGCCAGCTGCTTATGGATGGAAAGTACGTAATTCACGTACGAATTTATTTTTAGTGGATGGAATTGAACGTGACTTTTACACTATGGACCCAGATCAAATCGAAAGCGTACAGGTGTTGAAAGATGGACTTTCTACCGTGATGCTGGGACAACGTTCTGCTGCAGGTGTCATTAATGTGATAACAAAGAAAGGTAACGTAGGTCGTCCTAGGTTTTCATTTACTGCCGAAACAGGTTTTGAAAAAGCGTTAAAGCTGCCGGATTTGCTTGGAGCCGTAGATTATATAACATTAGTGAACGAGGCCTATGCTAACGATCTCCGTGAACCGGGAGCTTATATTGAGGCCTATAATCCGGCAATTATAGAGAAATACCGGAATAAGGAGAATCCTTACCTTTATCCTGATGTGGACTGGTATGATGAGTTGTTAAATAATACAGCTCCTGTTCATCGCTACAACTTTAATGTATCTGGAGCTACGAATAGCTTTAATTACTTTGTAGATCTTGACTGGTATCGTGAGAATGGTTTTTTTAAAACAAATGATGCGAATAGTTACAATACCAATGCACAGACTAACCGATTTTCTGTACGCTCTAATTTAGGCGTCAAAGTAACTTCAACAACTTTTATGCAGATTAATCTGGCTGGACGCCAAGAACGTTATAATCAACCTGCTGCAGGCACCCGGTCATTTTATAGTAATATACTTACTACACGTCCTAATCGTTATCCTGTTTATAATCCGGATGGATCTTATGGTTCGTATAAGGATTCGAAGGCAAATCAGAATTTGAAAGGTCTGTTATATGACAATGGTCATCAGTTTAAAGACAGCCGTCATATGTCTTTTGATTTGACGATCAAGCAAAATATGGATTTTTTGCTTGATGGTCTTTATTTGGAAGCTACTGGTTCTTATTATTCTGCGACTTCATATCTTACTACTCGTAGTAAAGAGTTTGCAGCTTATTTATATAAAGAAGATGGTTCTTATCAGCAGGTAGGTGAAGATAAGGACCAAGGTAACTCTGGAAATAAAGACCAGCGTTATCGTATTACTTTCTTGAAGGGAGCGGTTGGCTATGATCATTCATTCGGTAAACATAGAGTGGCTGCTTTGTTTGTAGCCGATCTGAATCAAATCCAAGATCAAAATGTACAGAAGGGATATTTGAGAAATTATACAAATTATTCCGGTCGAATGAATTACAACTATGATGATCGCTATTTGGCTGAGGCTGTATATACTCGCGGTGGATATAACTGGTTGGCTCCGGGCAACCGTTGGGCCGATTACTGGGGTATGGGAGCTGCATGGAACGGACATAATGAATCATTTGTGAAAGAATTGAATATCTTTAGTACACTGAAGCCACGTATTTCTTATGCAGTAACAGGGCAGGCTATATGTGATTATGCTGAATATAAACAGTCCTATAGCACCTCTAAGGTTCATGTGTATGGTGGTCCTTTTGATAATAAATGGACAGAGGAGAACAAAACTGCTTCGCGGCTTAATCCGGAAATAGCTAAGAAATTAAATGTAGGTATTGATTTGGGATTTCTCAATGATCGCCTAGCCTTTACATTTGATTATTATCAGAATAAGTTTTCTGACGTGGTGGCTACTTCTGAAATCAAGACGGCGATTCTTGGCAATGTTTACCCACGTTCTAATTGTGAAAAATATTCTTATACAGGTACGGAAATGGTACTTACTTGGCAAGATCGTATAAGAAATTTCAATTACTTCATTAATGGTAATTTAAGTTTTGAACAATCTAAATTCGAATATTCTCCGCAACTACCGAAGGCTTATCCGTGGATGAGTCGATTAGGAGATCCGGTAGGAATGACCTATGGATATGTGGCTGATGGAATTTTCCAAAGTCAGGAAGAAATCGATGCTTATGATGCTTTCTTGCCATCTGCTGTGAAGAGTACGATTATGCCGGGGGATATTCGTTATAAGGATTTGAATGGTGACCATATTATTGATATTCACGACCAGACCAATTTAGGTTCAAAGAAGGCTAAGGGATATTATGGTATTTCTGCTGGATTTAATTATAGAGGATTTGATTTTTCTGTATTTGCGCAGGGAACTCTCAATCGCCAAGTGTATTTGAACGGTGACTTTATGGACGGTTCAGGAAAAAGCGGCGAGGGTGCTATTACTTCTTATGTTTTAGGACGTTGGACTCCCGACAATCATACTAACACTCATACTCGCGTATGGTATGGTAGTAATAATAACAACAGGCAGACTTCCTCATTTTGGATATATGACGCAGATTATTTTCGCTTGAAAAACGTAGAAATTGGTTATACGTTGCCTACATTGTTGACACGCAAATTAGGTATTCCTTCCGTACGCATCTATGCGCAAGGCATGAATCTGCTGACGGCTTCTGAGATTTTTGATGTACGCAAAGATATTGATCCTGAAATATGGGGCGGCAGTTTCCCTATGACACGTACTATTAACTTTGGTATAAGCATAAAACTATAAAAGATGAAACGATATATACATATTTTAATTGGTGTATTGACTGTGTTCGGTGTCTTTTTTACCTCATGTGAGGATATGGAAAACGAACCGCTTGAAATTCAGTCGGATATTTATGTGTGGGACGAGGATGATTATACGGGTGAAAACGCAAAACAATGGTTAAACTTTATTTACTCGTTTATACCTGCAGGTATGGACCGTTTTAATGGACAACCTATGGAGGTATTGACTGATGATGCAATTCCAACCGACAGGGCCAATGCTAACTGGTCGGTAATAAATTCTGGATATTCAACTACTAATATGTTTCCTTTAGAGCATAGAAAAGCGGATACATATGGTGAAAGTTGGACATTGCTTTACAAGGCAATTCGTTATTGTAATATATTTTTGCAGAATTATGAGAAAGTGCCTTGGTCGGATTGGGAAGAGGCATCTTATCACGCCAATGAGGCTCGTGCTTTGAGGGCATATTTTTATTGGCTCTTGGTACGTACTTACGGAGGAGTCCCTTTGATTTATGACAAAGTGTTTACGATGGATAGCCCTGAACTACGTACATTACAAAGAAATAGCTTTGCAGAATGTGTCCAATACATTAAGGATGAAATAGATGCGGTGAAAGATAACTTACGTCTCTATTCAGATATTGGTGAGCGTAAATCACCTGATGAAAAAAAGAATAGCTTTGCCGAGGGAATAGACAGCAATTGGAAACATGTACGTAAGTGGGGCTTGTTGGGACTTGAAGCCCGTATGTTGCTATATGCTGCAAGTCCATTGGTTAATGGTACGGGTAATGCGGCAGAACCTTGGCTGGGTTATCCCGAAAATGATCCTAACAGATGGAAAGAAGCAGCGGATATTTGCCGCACAATCATTAATACGAATCAGTTTATACTTGAAAAGGATCGTACACGATTGAGTCGTACAACAATCAATGGGGAAGTATTGTGGATGAAAAAAGGGCAGGATGGTAACGCTCTCTATGCTGATAATTGGGGATATAAAAATTCACCTATGAGTTTTAAAGATATGGGAACTTGGGCGGGTAATGGTCGTCCTTGTCGTGGTCAAACTAGCCCTACACAAGAATTGGTAGATGCATTTCCAATGAAGAATGGAAAATCTATTGATGAAGCAAAAGAGAGTGGCGAGTATAATCCGCAAGATCCTTATAAAAATCGTGATCCACGTCTTACGCAAACTGTGTTTTATCACAATAGTCGTTGGTTGAGAGCAAATGTAGATGTTTCGGAAGGTGGGAAAGATAATAATTCCATAGAGCCGACGCAGGAAGCGACTCGGACGAAGACCGGTTATTACCTGAAGAGACATTTAGCCGAAAATGAAGAAGACACCCAATTTGGTAAAACTAATTTCCACTCTTCGATAGTTTCTTCTTGGCCGGTGGTACGTTATGCTGATATTTTATTGATGTATGCAGAGGCACAAACCGAATATTTGAATAAAGCGCAAGGAGCAAGTATTATCAATGATGAATTAGTGTATAAGTCGATTGAAATGGTACGTCAGCGCGCAGGACTTAATCCTTATACTTTGAAAAGAGGAATGAGTTATGATCAACTCATTAAATTGATACGTAATGAACGCCGTTGTGAGTTTGCTTTTGAGGAAAGCCGTTTTTGGGATATTCGTCGGTGGAAAATTGCTAACGACGTTTACTCCAAACCATTGCATGGCGTGAAGATAACTAAAAAAGAAGATGGAACTTTTCATTATGATTATAATATGGAGGTAGCAAAACCTTACTGGGACGATCGTATGTATCGTCTTCCGATAGATCATAATGAAGTTTTATTTAATCCGAATATAGTACAAAACCCGGGTTACTAATTTGTAAACAGAATATTTATGAAAGTTAAGAATATCATACTATTCTTGTTGTTCCTCTTCCTGGGAGCAACAATCTACGCCCAAAATACGGTAGTTAGGGGTAAGGTTCTGGACGAGAATGGCGAGCCGCTAGTAGGTGCTACCGTGCAGGAAACAGGAAATAAAGCAAATGGCACTATTGTAGATGTAAATGGTGATTTTGTTCTGAAAGTGAAGAGTTTGAATGGGAAACTTACCGTTTCTTATGTAGGTTATCACACTTTGGAGGAATCCATGGGTAATCGATCTTTTATAAAGTTGGTTTTGGCACCGGACTCAAAGGGGTTGGATGAAGTTGTGATTTTGGGTTACGGCCAGCAAAAACGTATTACTATGACTGGTGCTGCAAGCAGTATTAAAGCAGAGGAGATTAAACGTGTACCTGTGGGTAGTATAAACAATGTGTTGGCTGGGCGCTTGCCGGGTTTTTTCTCCGTGCAACGTAGTGGTCAACCGGGAGCCGATGCTGCAGACTTTTTTATTCGTGGAAGTAATTCATTGAATGGCGACAGAAAGCCTTTGATAATTGTAGATGATATAGAATATTCGTACGAGCAATTGGCACAAATCAGTGCTAATGAAATTGAGAGCATTACGATTCTAAAAGATGCTTCTACTACTGCTGTTTATGGATTGAAAGGTGCCAATGGTGTATTGGTTATAAAGACTACTCGCGGACAGGAAGGCAAACCTACCATTAACTTTACAGCTGAAGGTGGTATTAATAGGGCCATTAAAATGCCTACAATTCTTGACGCTTATACAACGGCATCTCTTTATAATGAAGCGCAGTTAAATGATGCATATGGGCTGAGTGAGCAACCGGTTCTTCAGTTTTCTCCCAGCGATTTGGAGTTTTATCGCAATGGTCTCGATCCTTATGGTCATCCTAATGTAGACTGGGTAAATACGGTGCTTGCCAAACAATCTTCTTCCGCACGTTTTTCCGTAGATATACGTGGTGGTAACAAGTTTGTGAAATATTTCACATCTTTGGCATATTATACTCAAGGCGGTATGATGAAACATTATGCTCCTATTCAGCCTGGTGAAGATGTTGATAACAACTATTATTACCGGCGCTATAATTTCCGTTCTAATTTGGATTTTACACCGACTAAGACTACAAGTATTCGCTTGGACTTGAACGGGCGTTTTGAGACACAGAACACTCCTGCCGGTTCAGTGAAAGGTTCGCTTTTTGATGAGATTAAGAATTACAGCATATTGACTCCCTATGCAATGCCATTGACTCTGCCTAATGGTAAGCCTTCGTATGCCACTCATCCTGGTGTGGATACTTCAAATCCGGTAAATCCAATTGCCCGTTATGCCAATTGTGGTTACAAGCGTTATTATAAGAATAATTTTAATGTATTGTTGAGTGCCGAACAAAAACTTGATTTCATTACCGAAGGATTATCGGCAATGGCTACGGTTTCATATGCCGGTAACTTTAATGAAAGACGTGAATTGACACGTAGTGTAGATCTTCCCGCTTATTTGTATGATCCGGACAATAATTCTTATATTGCCCGCGGAGGAGGTTCTAAAAAATTTCCGACTTATTCACTAGGTGGAAATGATGATACCTTTAACTATAAGGTTACTTATCAGGGTAGATTGAATTATGATCACACTTTCAATGCGACACACCATCTTTACATGTTGTATCTTATCAGTCGCCAGTCATACATAAATCAAAAGAATTTATCGGACAATGACCAAAGTATGACATGGCGTTTGGGATATGATTTTAAACATCGCTATATGGTGGAATTCAATGTAGCTTATAATGGTAATGACCGTTTTGTCGGAAAGAAAAAGTTTGGCTGGTTCCCGGCTGTTTCGGTAGGTTGGAACCTGTCGGAAGAGACGTTTTTCAAGAGTGCTTTCCCGTTCTTCGACTTGTTCAAGTTGCGTGCCTCTTACGGTCTGGTCGGTAGCGATAATTCTTTTGGAAAAGATAAAAATACAACGGATGTCATTTGGAAAGGGGGAGGTAATCCCTGGGGAAATACGACAACTGAGGGAGAACTGGTGTATGTCGATGCCACCTGGGAGAAAGAACGTAAGCTTGATGTTGGTTTGGATATGAATATGATTGATGGACGCTTGCGCTTTACGATAGATTACTTTCGTAACCAGCGTTATGATCAGCTGATTGCAAGTGGTGACATACCTGCTATTATCGGACAAACACTACCCAAACGCAATATCGGTAAATCCGAGAATTCAGGTTTTGACGGTGAATTGAATTATCGTGGTTCTATAGGTGATTTTAGTTACAATGTGGGTACTACTTTTTCTTATGCTAAAAATAAGGTGGTATATGTTAGTGAAGCACCGGCTTACCCTTATCAGGCACAAACCGGACATCGTATAGGCACGAAGTTGGGATTGAAGTGCGTTGGCTTTTATCAACAAGAGGATTTTGATGAAAATGGTAAGTTGAAAGAAGGTATTCCGGCTCCAGCTTGGGCAAGCAATTTGCAACCCGGTGATTTACGCTATGCTGATTTGAATGGTGATAATTTTATCACTGATGCTGATAAAACATATATATCTAAGCCCGATACGCCTACTTGTACCTATGGTATTACTCTTGGAGGTAGCTGGAAAGGATTATCGTTTAATATGTTGTGGCAAGGAGCATTCGATTATGCTATTCCTAATATGGGAGGTAATCTTATACCTTTTGTCAACAATATGCAAGAATTGATGCTTGAACGCTGGACTCCGCAAAATACGAATGCTCGTTTTCCACGTTTGGGAATTACTACTTGGGAAAATAATAATTATAATACCCATCTTTCTGATTTCTGGTATTTGGATGCTTCGTATATTCGTCTGAGAAGTGCGGAAATTGCCTATCAGTTGCCACAGGACTGGCTGCGAAAAACTACAAAAGATATAGTGAAAGCAGTGCGCTTGTATGTTACCGGTTACAATCTGCTCAACTTTTCTAATCTGACGAAGCTGAGTATGGACCCTGAAAATACGAGCAGTTCGGTTTATCCTACACAGGCAAGTTATATGTTTGGAGTTCAATGTGCATTTTAAGAAATAATAATATGAGACTGAAATATATCACAAAGTTTTTTTTAGTTGCTGCTTGCGGACTTGTCACTTTTGCAGCATGCAGTGATGAGTATCTTGATAAGAAAGTAGACGTTTCTGAAACGCAAGAGAAGGTCTATTCGGACAGTGCGAAAGTTGCAGGTGTTGTCAATGGCTTTTACGGTCAAATCGGCTATTCCCATAGTTATAAACGGTTCGGGCAGTGTGGTCTTGATTTTCCTGCCAAAGAACTGGAGGCAAGAGGGGCGGAACTAAGCATGGGTATGTACTTAGCTCAAGGAACGGTCAATGTTAATAATGCGGGAAACGATGCGTGGAACAATACGTATAATAAATGGCGCGCTATCAACATTTTCATGAACAATTACAATGAGGGGAAGGTAGCGGCTATTCTGAGTTCAGACCCGAATAAACCGGGTGAGACCCTTACTAAGGGCACCATTGAATATTGGAAAGGACAGGCTTTCTTTCTTCGTGCATGGTTTATAGCCACGATGATAAAACATTATGGTGGAATTCCTTTGATTGAAGACCGGGTGTATACTGAAAATGATAAGATCGATGTGCCTCGATCTACATATGGAGAAAGTGTTAAGTATGCAGTAGACCAGTGTGACAGTGCTTTCTATTATTTGGAGCGTTCGGGACATATTTACAGTCAGGGGACTGTTAATCCTGTAGGAAGCATTCATGGGAAAAGCGAAGGGCGTGCATGCGGTATGGCGGCTCTGGCTTTGAAGGCGCGTATTCTTCTGTATGCGGCAAGTCCGTTAGTGAATTGTAAACGTGAAGATGATCCGAACTTGCTGGTTTCTTATGGAGATTACGATGCAGCTCGTTGGAAGACTGCTTATGATGCAGTTAAAAGATTTATAGACCTTAATAATGCTAATTCATGGTATGAGCTACGTCCCGGTCAAAAAGACAACACTACAGCGGCCAAAAGCTGGTGGCCTCGGTTCTATTATGCGTTTATGCATGATGCTGTTACGAATAAAGAACCTATATTTTGCGATTTTCTTTCGAATGAACAAGGTGACAGCCAGAATCGTGTAGCATTGGATGCTTATTATTCTCCTAATTCACGTATATCACGATTTGCTAATTTGAATAAGCTTACAGGCTTTCCTACACAGGAACTAGTAGATGCTTTCCCTATGGCTGATGGTTTTCCGATTCGTGATAGCCGGAGTAAGTATACATACGAGGATGGTGATGATATGTATCTGAATCGTGATCCGCGTTTGAAGGCAACAGTATCTTATAATGGTGCTTATCGTATGATGAATGCTTATAAGGATGCGTTAATGAGGACATATACTGGTGACATGGTGACAACCGGGAATCCTGATGAGACAAGTGCTATAAAAGATGGTATTTATCAGCCAAATGCGACAACTACAGGATACTATCGCATGAAATTTATTTTGGATAATGGTGGCTTGGAAACCTACGACTATCGCCCGACTATCCTGATGCGTTATGCGGAGATTTTATTGATTGCTGCAGAAACTGCTAATGAATTGGTTGCAGACGGAGCATTGGCTCCGGAAGAATCAAAGGAGTATATTCGTATGATTCGCCAGCGTGCTGAGATAGAAGAAGGAGAATCTAATAAATACGGTGTTATGGATGACATCAAAAAAGAAGATATGCGCAAGCTGATTCAGACAGAGCGTCAGATAGAACTGGCGTTTGAAGAACATCGCTATTGGGATGTACGCCGTTGGAAGATTGCAAAAGAAGTGTTGGGCGGTCCTAGTCATGGAATGGAGATTACACGCAGGGTACTTGATGATGGAGGCGAAAGCTTTAGTTATCGTCGTATAGAGGTGCTGAACCATGTATGGGATGATCGGCTGTATTGGTGGCCCGTTCCACAAAGTGAAATGTCAAAGTCTGGCGCATTGATTCAGAATCCCGGGTATTAATGTTAATAAATAAAAAATAAAGAAACATGAAATCTATAAACTATATATTGATAGTTGCCTTGATGTTACTGTTTCACGGTTGCGTGCAAGGCGAAGGCATGGTTTCCGGGGAAGGGGAAACGTATAAGATAAAGGCTGACCTTCAAACAAAAGGGGAGGTAGAAGGCTTTTATGACAAAGGAACAGGAACATTGACGTTGCTTGTGTCGTGGACCGATCTGTTTGTAAAAGGAGAAGATGAGATAGTCGGTGTTAAGATTTACAAGGGAGCACAACACAATGGAGCGATTCGTTTTCTAAAATATTTGAATAATAATCCCACTAATGAAGCTGGCATAAGTTTTGTTATTTCTTCTTATCAGGGGCTATCAGCTGCTGAAGAACAAGCTTTGTTGGCAGGCGAACTTTATTTGGCTATTTCTACGGAAAAGCATCCTGATGGCATTGTTTCCGGACAGATTACAACTTCTGTTTATGAACAGTTGAATTCACATAAGATAAAGAAAATCAAACTACAGGATGATGCTACGGAATTTCGGGTGAAGATGGGTACTACAGCTAAATTGCCGCTTTTAGTTATACCTTATTATGCTGCGAATCCGGCGGTGAAGTATGAATCATTGAATACAGATGTGTTTACAGTAGACAGTGAAGGTATGATTAGTGGCTTGAAACCGGGAGTTGGAAAAGTAAAAGTAACTTCTACGGACGGGACAAATATTGTAGCCACTTTTGATATTAAGATAACTAGTCCGGAAACGGTTAGTGATATAATCTTTGCCGACTCGGATAATTTGTTTATTATTAAGGGTGAGGAACCACTGCAACTGGTATGGTCGGTATTACCTGAAACAGCAGTAAATAAATCTGTTAAATTCATTTCGTCTGATGAATCCATAGCTACGGTTGATGCGGAAGGACGTGTTACGGCACTTTCGTCAGGTACGGTAACTATCACGGCAATGGCGGCTGATGGTGCTGGAACTTCGTCTACCTGTGTGGTGAAAGTTTATGGCACTTTCCGAATGCTTGATCGTGCAAAATGGACGGCAACAGCTACTTCCTGGCAAGTGAACAATGAGCCTTGGAAGGCTATTGACGGAGATGGTACCTCTTCTTCCTTGTGGCACAACATATGGAACAATGGTACAGGAAATGGTAATTTACCGCAGGCGTTGGTGATTGATATGGGTGATGAGGAACGAGTTTCACAATTAGAATTGGATAGGCGGAATGACAACAATACAGCGGACGTTCACACGGTGGAAATATACGTTGGCATGGATGCCGACACAGCTCCATTGGTCGGAACGATCGTTTTTGGTGATTCAAGCAACAAAGAGATTACAGGACGTGTATCTTTTGAACCTATGCAAGCTCGTTATTTGAAACTGGTGTTTACTAAGAGTAATCGAGGAAAATCTGTCAGTGCGGCTGAGGTCAGAGCTTATTTGCTGGAATAAAAGGAATTGTTTTTCAGGATGTAGAGAGGAGTGTCATCATTCAACATTAGGGTTTGAACTTGTAATTTGAAACTTGACTATCCTTTTTGACAAGACAAGAGCCATATCGCAACTTAAATAGAGTTCGGTATGGCTCTTTAATGTTATTTATCGTGTCACAGTCCGGGATATTTTCCGTTTTAAAGAAATAATACGCCCATCCTCAGAAACTCCTTGCACGAGAATTGTATAGGGTGTATCGCTATCTGAGGTATAAAAATCAAAAGAAGCTTCTCCATTATCAGTTATAGGTACACAGGGATTCCAATAGAGAGTCGACCGGTTATCTTCCGATACAGAACTTTGCTTCTCTTCGGTATCATAACAGACCGGATAAAAACGTTTTAACCGCTGATACCCCAAAGGGGATACACGTACTACGTTCCTTACAAGTTCGGGGCGTGTTATTTCTCCCCGTTTTGTCATGATCAGAATGGCCCCGTTTGCTCCTTTCATTCCAAAAACTGCTGCTGACGCATCTTTTATGACTTCTATTTCATCTATTTCATCAATGTTTATATTCCTCACATCTTCAAATGTAGTAGGGATGTCATCCAGGAAAAACAGTTCATTTTTAATCCCACTCAGCATTACACTATCCCCGCTTATATATACTCCGGGAAATCTTTCCAACATGTCCGTCAACGATCTCGGATGGGGAGTCATTAATTCTTCCGCTGTTTTTACCCTTCCCATAAAAGAATGATATACTGATTTACCTATCTTCTTTACTGAATCTGCTTTTACAATGACTTCGTCCAACTGATAACTGTTCATTGCCTGGGCCAAGGAATCAAACCGTTCCTGGTTTTCATTCCGATAAGCATAAGATTTAGCTGAGTTAGCGTTATGGTTGACAACAGAATGTTTGAATGGATAGAATACTTCCGGTTCCACTATCGGCTGGATTGATTTATTACCTCTCTTGCCTGTTGCTCTTATGAGAAAAGTAGAGCCTTCGGGAAAATCAAACCCGGTAAAACAGAATCTACCCAAAGAGTCTGTATGTTGTTTGGCGCTAAAAAGAGATTCTATGCCAAAAATCGAAACTTCAGCATCTGTTTTTGCTTTGCGGCTATAAAAATCATAAGCGATTCCTTTTATTTCAGGAGATACATCAAAACGACCGCCCGGATGTTGATAATTACCGTTTAATAAATTCTTGAGATTGTAGCGTGGCCACTGCTGCCGGTCAGCAGACAAATCGGATTCCCATAGTAAATATGGAGCGATCATGCAGAGACTATTCAAACATACACTGGCATCATCCGTCACCGATACGGAAAAATTCCCTTTCAAAGGTTTTCCTGTCTCATCAAGCAGCTTCATGACAACGTTAACCTGTTCTCTGCGATTATAAGTTGGTTTATCTGTCGTAAACTTTATATCCGGACCTTTTCTTTCATTCGTACACAATAAATGTTGATCTAGAAGATGTAGCCGGTCATCCAGTAATAATGTCTGGACTACACCTACCGGAAAGGTACTGATATCAAATAAATAGCGTTCACGTTCTTTTTCGAGGGCTTCAGCATAAAATACGATTCCACGGCAATGCATGGTCAAATATAACTTTTCTCCTCGTGATAATTTAGCTAAAACAGCCGGAGATAAAGCTACTGACAGAATATCATTTTGGTGATTTAAGTCGAACAATGATGCTGTAGCATCCTGCTGTTCATCTTTTATCTTCAATGTTTCATATATATTTCCTGTAATGACCGGATTTATCACTGGCAATTCGACATCAAACAGGCAATCCTGATTCAGATTCTCCATAAAACGAGTATAAGCACATAAATGGTAGCTACTCTGCGGGACAGATATAGGAATTGGCATATAGCCGCAATAAATAGAGTCACTCAAACAAACTCTAACCCGATGAATAACCGAATCCGACTGATTGATAAGTTCTACATAGACACATCGACTCACAGTTGCAGGAATGTGTGTAGCTGCATCGACCACATGCGCACGAAACCAAATTGTATCTCCTGCAATATAAGCAGATTTATCTGTATGGAGATAAAGTTTCTCTTGCGGAAATAACATCAATTGATCTTTAAAGCGATCTTGAATGGAATCAACCAGTGAGGATTGTGCCATACAGGGCAGCAACATTCCGGCATATAGAATGGTAGGAACGATTATTTTTATTGTTTTCATATTATTCTAGCAAACGGAAAATCTCTCACGACACCATTACAGATACAGACCAGCTAATAAATATAGAAAAATAGCAGTACAGGAAATTACCCTTTATTCTTTTCCCTGTATTGGCTGGGTGTCATTTGGAATTCCTCTTTAAAGTGTGAATTAAAATATTTTAAGGTGTTGAAACCTACCATGTAAGAGATTTCATTTATGTTATATTGACTGTTGGTTAGTAATTGCGCCGCCCTTTTTAAACGGATGGACCGGATAAATTGGAGTGGCGTTAAATCGACAATAGATTGCAACTTCCGGTTCAAATGAGTCTTACTCAGTCCCAGGTCCTTACTTAAATCTTCAATCGAATATTCCGGATTGTCGATGTTCTCTTCTACGAAGTGTAGAGCTTTTCTTACCAATTCCTCATCAAGAGATGTGGTAGTTATGCTGCTAGGAGTTATTTCGATAGTTTTATGGAATAACATTTTCCTGTTTTCCTGTTGTTCAATTAGTTTTTTTATTCGTATACACAATAGCTCGAAACTGAATGGCTTGGAAATATAAGAATCAGCACCGGCCTCATAACCTTCCATTTTTGATTCGTCCGAAGTACGGGCCGTTAGTAGGATGAAAGGAGTGTGAGAAGTTTGTATATTGGATTTAACGCGTTGACACAATTCGATCCCGTCCATTTTGGGCATCATCAAATCGGAGATGATTAAATCCGGATATTCCGATAGTATCAATTTTTCAGCTTCTTCTCCATTCGAAGCATCAATGACACGATAGCATTCACTAAGTTGCTCGGTTAAGTAATTGCGGAACTCGTCGTTGTCTTCAACAACAAGGAGTTTTTTTCTATCGTCTTTTTCTTTTGTGTCGGGTATGATGTCGTTTATTTCATTCTTTTCTTCTTTTTCTTCCTGATGATTTTTATCATTGCTTTTAGGCAAATCAACCGGTATATACACTGTAAAAGTACTGCCGATGTTAATTTGGCTGCTCACTGTTATATCTCCGTTATGTAATCTGGCGTATTCTTTAACCAGATGCAGGCCAATACCGCTTCCAGCTGGTGCATTATCGTCTTTTATCTGGTAGAAGCGTTCAAATATATGAGGCAAGTCTTTTTCGTCGATGCCACATCCGGTATCGCTTACTTCTATCATGATGTATTCTTTATCGTTTCTGTCTGCTTTATTCACAGTAAGTTGTATATGCCCATTTTGTGGAGTGAATTTAAAGGCGTTAGACAACAAGTTATTAATGATTTTATACATCATATCATGATCGTAATTGATCAGGAGATAATCAACCGATGTTTCTAGGGTGAAATCGATATTTTTAGTAGTGGATAACTCTTTGAATTGTAGATATATATCTTTTATGAATTGTATTATGTTTCCTGTCTTGAATAAAACTTTCTCCCCTTTTATTTCCAGTTTTCTGAAGTCCAGAAGCTGATTAACCAGACTAAGCAGCAGGTGTGCATTTTGATAGATGGAATCCAGCTTCTTCTTCAATACCATATCGCTCTGCTGTTTTATTAACGTTTCGAGAGGAGTTAATATTAATGTTAAAGGAGTGCGGAATTCATGACTGATATTGGTGAAGAATTGAAATTTCATTAGGTCCAGTTTTATTTTCTGTTCCTGTTCATATATCTCTTTTTCCTTGAGTATTTTTTTCTGCGTCCGTCTTTGATATCGTTTTAAAATGTAAATAAAGATAGCTATGCTCAATATGATATAAATGATTATAGCATAAGAAGTAGCCCAAAACGGAGGAGTAATTATAATGGTTAATTCGTAGGTATTTCTCCCCATACTTTATCATTATTGGCTGTATATACAATAAAATTATATTTTCCCGGCGGAGGCCGGTGTAAGTAGCCTTGCCCAGTTCATTGCCTGAAATTTCATTCCAATCTTCATCAAAATTCTTGAGCATGTATTTATAGTATGTCTGTGATGGATTAACATAATTCATACCTGCGAACTCAAATGTAATGAAATTCTGATTGTATTTAAGGGTTATTTGCTTGGTTTTATTTATGGGTTCTTTTAATATGATTTTTCCATTATACTTTTCTTCTTCTTTTATGAGGGAATTGAAGATTCTGAATGCTGTTAATACAGGTTTGTTTTTACTATTATTGTAGATGATTTTGTTGGGATCAAAATAATTAAATCCATGTGCTCCTCCAAAATATAATGTGCCGTCTTTGGTTTTAAGAGCTGAATGATCATAGAATTTTCCCCATTGTAATCCATCTGAAATTCCGAAATTTACTATCGAAAAGTTATAAGTATCATTAGATTGAATGGGGGCGATTTTGCAAATGCCGTTCAGTGTTGAAGCCCATATTACTCCATTGTCGTCTTCAAGCAGGGAGGATATTTCATTATTAGGTAGTCCTTCAGTGACGGTGAGCTTATATAATTTGGTTTTGTCCCAAACTCTGATGCCATCTTCGGTAGCAAACCATTCAAGTCCCCTGGTGTCTTTTAATATCCCGAAATATTTAATGTTCTGTTCAAAATCGGGATTGTCAGTTCCGGGAATATACAAGCTGTCTTGTTTGGTATTGTAATAGTAGATACCTTTATCTCCTAGTGCAGCGAATGTTTCATCGTTAATTGGATAGAGGTGATAGATTAGGGTATAGTCTTTTATTTCCGGATATTTATCGGCTAACATATATAGCATTTTTCCACTAACCGGATCGATTTGTCCTACACCGCCTGTCACACTGGCCCAGAATCGGCCGTCTGTATCTTCATAGATGCATCTTGAAATATTTTGGTTCGGATCTTTCTCCAGATTGATTGATGACCTGAGATATTGTCTTATTTGTTTTCCTTCTATACAAAAGAAGCCACAGATAAGTTCCTACCCATATTCTGCCGCTATGGTCTTTCCTGATAGAGAGACACAGGTCGTTGATTTGTTCTTTAAACAATCGTTCCACTTTCTTTGATTCCGGGTAGAAACGATATAAACCGTCTCCAGAGCCAATTAAGACAGTACCGTCTTCTTCTTCCAGGAAACAGCGTATGGTTTCGTTAGTAATTTGTGTTCCGGTATTAATGGTCTGAATTAGCTGAAACTTTGCATGCTGGGGTGATAGTAACATAATCCCTGAAAAGTGTACCTATCCATATGCCATTATTAGGATCTATAAAGAGTGTGTAGATGTCATTGTCCTGTATTCCCCCGTTTATGAGACGCATGCCTGGCAGGTGAGTAGCTTCGAATGTTTTGCCGTCAATATATCTTAATCCGGATTTGGAAGTTCCTACCCATACATTTCCGTCGTTATCCATGTCCATGCAGGTGAAAAAATTGGATATGCCTTTAATCGTGGCAACTTCTTTCCAGTCTCTGTTTATCCTGTGGTGAAAGTAAACAGCATTGTTATACATCAGCCAGATATTCCCCACAGAGTCAGGATGAATATATATTCTATCGGTAAAGTCGCCTATGATATTCAAAAAACGGGTTTCCTGAAAAATAAATTCGTGAGAGGTATAGTCCCAACAGCGTATTAATCCGCTGCTATATACAATCCAACAGAGATTTTTGTACTGGGTCAGTTCCATCGGGATTCCGTATAGCTTGGTGAAATCACTCTGACCGTCTTCTATCGTAATAAGTTTGCTTTGGGTTGTATCGTAAAAGGTAAATGTATTATCTTCTGTCAGAAACCAGTAGTTCTTGGAATCGTCAATAAAGAGATTCTTCAGATGTTTGGTAATACCAATGTGGCTAATTCTTCCGATATATTGTAGTTGAATTTGTTGGTATTCAGGTCAAAAGCAACAGATATCCGAGTTCTTTCATCCATATTCTCCCTTGATTGTCATAATATTCTTTGGTGGGGCGATTATAATTCCATACGTATTTCTGCTTTTTATCATAATGGAAGTATTCAAAGGTCGTTCCATTATAGATGTTCATTATGGAAGCGGTTCTGACAGCAATACGTCCGTCGGGGGTGATGCTCAATCCACGTATCTGATTATCGGACAGGCCATCAACGATATCAATTAGACGGAATTTATATTGATTGATAGCAAAACTGCTTATGCTTAAAAGCAATACTAGGATGGATGACAGATATCTCATTATTAATAGGAATTGGTTTTTCTACTACAAAGAAAACAAAAAAAACGGTATATTCATAGTACTCATTGCCTCATGAGGTAGTACAATTTGAACCATTTCCTTAGCCGGGAACATTACTGTTTATCGAATCGATCAGTTTATGATTCTATATGACATAGGGTTAATTTTATTTATCCGTATCTTTGTAAGTGCTAAAATGCTGTAATCGTTGCTTTAATCATTAAACTCAGGGATGTATTTATGACATTAAAAACAAGAATTTATTTATTATGCTCTTTTCTTTTGGTCGGCTGTAATCAGCCCAAAGAGAAAGTTGAGACTCAAATGACGGAAATTAACAACCCTATCCTTCCGGGATATTTTGCAGATCCTTCGCTGGTGCAGTATGAAGGTAAGTTTTATCTCTATGCGACGGTCGATCCGTGGGGAGCGGATTTTCTGCCGTGCTGGGTTTCCGAGGATTTCCGGAACTGGACGTTTCATCGGTTGAACTGGCCTACGAAAGCGGCTTGTACATCTGCTCTCTCCCATAAAAACATGGTATGGGCGCCTTCTGTTATTCAAAAAGGAGATATGTTTTATATTGTATCTGTGGGGTCAGAGGTCTGGTGTGGTAAAGCTGCCCATCCGCTTGGTCCATGGGAAAACGTGTTGGGAGATAAACCCATGATATCGTTTGATACCACTCGCTATTATCATGTAATAGATGCTGAAGCCTTTATTGATGATGATGGAAAAGCCTATCTTTATTGGGGATCCGGTTGGGGATGGACTAACGGTCATTGTTTCGGAGCCCGGCTGAATGACGATATGGCTTCTTTTGCGACAGAACCGGTGGAAGTAACGCCTGCGCACTATTTTGAAGCTCCGTATATGCTGAAACATAACGGTAAATACTATCTGACTTATTCGGAGGGAAAAACAATTGATGATACTTACAAGGTATGTTATGCTGTAGGCGATCATCCACTTGGTGCGTTTGAAGAAGCTGGGAATAGTCCAATCCTGACTACAAATAAAGAATTGAAAGTTTATGGTCCTGGTCACCACACCCTGTTTACTTACGATAACAAAACCTATATGTTGTACCATCGGCATCGTTGGCCGTTTTTAAATGATGGGTCGGCCTTCCGTCAGACTTGTTTGAGTGAACTCACTTTCAATGATCCGGAAAATGAAATTAATAATATTGTGCCGCATCATACCCAGTTATTCCCCGATCTAAACAAGGATGACAGGCAATTCATAAAAGTGGATGAAATCTTATCAAGTTCGGAGCAGAATAAAGACTTTATGACGAAAAATGTATTGGATGGCAGCTATGCTACACGTTGGGAAGCAACAGATGGCGAAGAAGATTCCTATTTATCAGCCATTTTTGAGGATAGTGCATATATTGATACCATGGAGATTCGTTTTGAATATCCTTGGAAGAGGTATTTCATAAAGGTTGAAACTGCTGATGATAAAAACAACTGGGTGGCAGTTGCAGATCATACGGCCGAGGGGATTGAGGGATCACCCGTTCATATTCCGATTTCCAAGGTATGCAAATCGGTAAAAATTTCCTTTTTAAATAAACCCGGAGCGGCAAAACCCTCAGTGTGGGAGTTGCTCTTTTACTAAACTTTTCATTGCTATGAGATTAAGAAAAATATGGTTACTTTGTAATTTGGTATGCATTATTCCCAGTGCTTTCGCCCAACAGTTTATTCATCCTGGAGTACTCCACTCCGAAAAATCATTGGAGCGGATAAAGCGTTTAGTTGATCAGAAAGCCCAACCGGCTTATGGTTCGTATGAAATTCTCGCAAAGCTACCGGAAGCCAGGGCCGACTATCAGATGAAAGGACCTTTCGAAATAATAAGCCGGGATGGAAAGTATGGATACACCAAAGGACCTAGTGAACGTGATTTTAATTCCGCCTATTACAATGCCCTTCTTTGGAAGATAACCGGAAAGAAAGCCCATGCGGACAAATCCATGGAAATTATCAGAGCTTATGCTCGTACCGTTCGGCAGATACCGCCTACTAATGATGCTCCGCTTTGTGCGGGATTGCAGGGATTTATACTGGTTAATGCGGCTGAGATTATGCGCTACACTTATATGGAGACTCATTATCCGAATGGTTGGAGTGAGCAGGATACAGAGTGTGTAGAGGCTATGTTCCGAAAGGTGTTTCAGCCGGTTTTAAGCAAATTCTTTCAAACGGCCCCCTATACTAATGGTAATTGGGGAATTGCGGTAGCTAAAGCGCAGCTTTCTTTCGGGGTATTTTTGAATGACCGTAAGCTCTATGATGATGCAATTGACTTCTTTTATCATGGAAAAGATAACGGAAGTCTGCCTAATTATATTGCCGAAAGCGGGCAATCGCAGGAAGCCGGTCGGGACCAACAGCATGTAATGCTTGGTGTCAGTTGCTTTGCTGATATGGCGGAAGTGGCCTGGACACAAGGTGATGATTTGTATGGTGCTTTGGATAACCGCATTATGAAAGGATATGAATACATTGCCAAATCAAATCTGGGGTACGATGTTCCCTTTGTTAAATGGAAAGATATAACCGGAAAATATTCACATCTTTCTACTTTTGGAAAAGAGGGCATGGGGCGTTTCCGTTCGGTTTTTGAGATAGCCTATAATCATTATGTGCTGCGAAAAGGGCTGGAAATGCCCTATACGAAAATCGTTTTAGGTCTTGTACGTCCAGAGGGACCGGGTTTTACTTGCGACAATACCGGTTTTGGCAGTCTGCTTTATTATTTGGGTGATGATTTGAATACCGGAAAAGACAGAGGAAGGATAGAAGAAGATCTTACCCAGTTGAAAGCATGGAACTTCTCTACAGCTTCATATCGGGCAGTCAACGGAGTGATGTCATTGGTCTCTTCGGGGGTTAAACTACAGAAACGTGTTCAGTACGATTCTTCTGCCTATCCCAATATAGTGGTAAAAGCTCCTGGTATTCCGGCATCGGCAAATAAGAAATGGTTAACTTTATCTTATAGTATAAGTGCGGCGCCGGAGTCTTGGGAATTTGATTCGGACAAAGCAATGAAAGTGGGTGAGGATATATATGTATTTAAAATAACAGATGTCCGGTCAAAAAATGGATACTCATTCTCTAAGGCTTTAACGAATGCAACCATGACTCTGGATTTTGGCGATACTTGTGGTGAACCTGTGGTAATTGAATGGGTACGTTCACTTACCAATGCGGAGTTGCAGTCTGTTCAGTAAAACAATCACAAAATATATATATATGAAAAGTCGGTTTAGAATAAGAAAATTCACTTTAGCACGGTTAATACTCCTTTCGCTAGGTTTAATGAATACATTTGCCGCTTTTTCAAAAAGTAAGGATGTTACTTTTTTAGTGAATGGTGTGTCTTGTCAATTGGAGCAAGGTGTTTTGAAGGTTGAATTTGTCACTTCGGATATTGTGAGAGTACAATATACGGGGGAAAATGTATTTAAGGGGAATAGCACAGGTATTTGTATGCCTCATGTTACCCGATCTGTCCGTTTTACCTCTGGTAAGGAGATTGATAGTTGTGTCTTAAAATCGGACAGCCTGATTGTTAAGATTGATTTAAATACTGGTTTTATCTCTTATTTAAATACGGATGGTTCCTTATTGCTTAGGGAAGACGGCAAGCTGCCGAGAGTTGGAGAAAAGAAGGTGATGGAGCATGTCGTATACGACGAACAATCCAAACGTATTGAGAAGACAGCGGATGGAGATAAGGAAGTGAAAAATATTCTTCGTCGTGATACCATAGGTTATACTTGGAAGTACAGGATAAATTTCGACTGGCAGCCTTTAGAGGCTTTATATGGATTTGGCTCACATATGGAGGATTATATGAACCTTCGGGGAAAGGAACTCTATTTGTGCCAGCATAATCTGAAGGCAATGGTTCCGGTGCTGGTATCGACCAACGGGTACGGTTTGTTGTTCGATGCGGGTTGCGGGATGGTATTCAAAGACAATTCGGAAGGCAGTTATGTGGAACTGGAAGCAGCCAAGGAGATTGACTATTACTTTATGAAAGGCCGGACGTTGGATGGGGTAGTGGCTAATTACCGTTTGCTGACAGGTGCATCACCCATGATGCCTCTTCATCTTTTCGGATATATTCAGTCGAAAGAACGGTACGTCAGTTCCGATGATCTGATCAATACTTTAAAAGAATATCGCCAAAGGCAGATTCCTATTGATATGATTGTGCAGGACTGGAACTACTGGCCCAGAGGTCAATGGGGACGAATGAGTATGGACCCGAAACATTATCCTGATAAAAAGAAACTGGCAGATGAAATTCATTCTTTGCACGCCAGATTAATGGTTTCAATATGGCCTAATGCCATGAATTGTCCTCAGCACGCTGATTTTAAACAGAAGAATCTACTTCTGCATTCTTCGGCTATTTACGATGCTTTTAATCCGTTGGCAAGGAAGTTGTATTGGAGCTATGCGAAGAATGAGTTTTTTGATAATGGTTTCGATGCTTGGTGGTGTGATGCTTCTGAACCATTGGATGCTGACTGGACTCATATGGGTGATCATTATGGAGATGATAGTCACAAGCGTCGCTGGGAGTTAAATACCAAACTACTGAGCGATGTATTGGGAGCGGAACGAAGTCAGCTGTATTCTTTATATCATGCAATGGGGATTTATGAGAATCAGCGTGCTACAAGTTCAGACAAGCGTGTGGTTAATTTGACTCGCTCCAGTTATGCCGGGCAGCAGCGTTACTCTACTATTACATGGAATGGCGATACCTATGCTTCCTGGAACTCTTTTGCCCGGATGATTCCGGCGGGACTGAACTTTATGGCTACGGGATGTCCTTATTGGACAGTCGATATTGGTGCTTTCTTTACTAAAAAAGGTGGTCAATGGTTCAGGAAGGGGGATTATAATAAAGGAGTGGCTGATATGGGATATCGTGAGTTGTATACCCGTATGTTTCAATATGGCGCATTCTTGCCTGTATTTCGTAGCCATGGTACCGATACTCCCCGTGAGGTGTGGCGTTTTGGCAAACCCGGTGAGCCCTTTTACGACAGTTTGATTCAAATGATTCATTTGCGGTATCGCTTATTACCTTATATTTATTCTTTGGCGGGAAAAGTTCATACCGATAATTATACGATAACCAGAGCGCTTGCTTTTGATTTTGCTTCGGACACGCAGATTGCTGATTTGAAGGATGAATTTATGTTTGGTCCTGCTTTCCTGGTTGCTCCTGTCACAACTCCGATGTATTATTCGGTTGACTCCCAGCCATTGGAGAATGTAGCCAAAACACGCCAAGTATATTTGCCCGATGGTGCGAACTGGATTGATTTTTGGACAGGCAAGAAATATAAAGGCGGACAAAGGGTTACTATGGAAGCGACAATCGACCGTATTCCTTTGCTGGTTCGTCAGGGGGCCATCGTTCCAATGGGGCCGGTTGTGCAATATACATCGGAAAAGAAAGATGCAGCTTGGGAAATACGGATTTATCCGGGAGCGGATTCTTCGTTTACGGTGTATGAAGATGAAGGCGATAATTATAATTATGAGAAGGGAGCTTGTTCGAATTTTGAAATAAAATGGGATGACAAAAAGAAATTGTTGACCATTTCCGACCGTAAAGGTAATTATCCGGGAATGACCCAATGCCGGAATTTGAGATTGGTGAAGGTTGACAAGAATGCCGGAATAGGAGTGGAGGAAAGTACTGGCGGAAAGATTGTTAAATATGAAGGTAAACAGTTGAAAATAAGAATGAAATAGTAATTGAGAAGCATAAATAACTAAGTTGCTAAGAAGGGGACACTTCAATTTGTGTGTGAAGTGTACCCTTCATGCATATTAACCAAGATGTTTTCCGATCATTTTTTAATATCCCGGATTTTGATACTCGCTGCCGTTGATAATGGTAGCGGTAAAGGTCGTAGAAATGGGACGTAAAGCATAATTCCCTATATCTCTATAAGAGTATTACGCAAAATCCGTTTGGTGGGTCATTCCTGACATCCAAATGGATTTTTTTATTTATGGTTTCTGTATATAAGAGTCTATAAAGGCAATTGGGGTAACTGTCGGAATTTGACATAAGGATTCTTTAGAATTCCCTCTCCAATGATTTGATAGTGGTTTTGCTCTCATGCTCCAACAATTCGTCTGTATCCCTTTATTCATCGAAGTTTCAGCGATTAGAGATCCGATGATAGCAGTGTGAGAGCAAGTGTTTGCTCTCACACTGCTTGTCTAAGTCACAAGCAAACTCCTACTTTTTCACAAGCAACTTTTACCTCGTCGTTTCCTCTATTGGAATGCGCGTTTCCTGCCTTGGAACTGTCGTTCCCTTATAAGGAAACGACAGTTCCCCAAGCAGGAAACTGGTACTTAACTTATATGATTTGATGTGTACTGGTTTTAGTTGACAACTTCGTTTGTTATAACTGAATTAGTTTACTCAATATACTTTAATATCTAAATAGGTTTACTTTTGTTATTCTTATTCCTATGTTAGTTGTCTTTTGTTGGTGCTTGCAAATTTATGCATCTTCCTTTATTTACGCAAGCCTTCTTCAGGAAAATGTAATGTTGCCAACAACCAAAAACTCTTCGGTCGGGGATCGCCCTAGCGGCAAGGGGCGGGACCACCCGTCCCGACGAGCGGGTATTATGCTGTTAATCCTCCCGTTTCGCTGACCACTTCCATAGGTGTCCTCATGTTTATCCCTTGATGAGGCCGCATGATTATATACATATACAGCATCTTCAATGCGCTTGCTTACTTGCTCGAAGCTCTCATCATCACAGTCGAATAGCCAACCGTTTTTAATGGTGTTGTTCATTCTTTCAGCCAATGCATTATGTAAAGGATCACCACACTGCGTCATACTGATGTTGATTTGATGCTCTTTAAGCCTCTCTACATATTTATTTGAGCAATATTGGACACCCCGGTCGGAATGATGAATAAGAGTGCTCATGTCTATGTGATACTTCTCATAGAATGATATTGCCATCTCAAAGCTTTCAAGGGCCCTCCGTCTCAAGAGTTTTGTAAAGCGCATATCCCACGATGGCACGACTTGACGCATCGGTAAGCAACGAGGTAAGCCCAGCCCTGACCGGTGTTTACGTAGGTTATATCCGCCACTACCATAGCGCCCAATCTCGTAGCGACAAATTTGGGTGCAACATTCAACAGATCGGGGTAGATATAGTAATTATGGTTCGAATTCGTTGTTCTAGGACGCTTGCGACTTGTACGTTGACACAAACCATTGGAGCGAAAAATGTCATAACAACGATCACGACCGATAACCATCTTTGGTCCAAACTTACTCACGCAGCAGGCGTATAACTCGCGCATACCAGCTTTGGGCATGAGTTCCAACAGTTCTTTGCAGTACAACACGATGCTTGTGGTAAGGATATCAACCTCCAAATGTCGGTTCACATGCTTGTAATAACCTTGTCGGGTTATGCCGAAGTAATCACAGAGGAACTTTATACAACCACGTTTGCGTCGGGGTGAGTGCCTCTGTGACAAGGTGTCGATTACTTGGCATCGGAGTTTTTTCGTACCTTGATATGATACGTGGATTCAGCAAGATTGATGAGTTCTTCGCACGCCTCGTGACGTAAACTCTCATCAGCAAGAGCCCGATGAAGTTTACGGTTCTCAGCACGCAATAGCGATAGTTCTTTCTGGAGCTCAGAAATACTAGAATCAATAGCATCGCTATTTACTGGTTTAGAGGATCTACCCATATCTTTGTCTTCTATTTGATACTTGTTAAGCCAATAAGTAAGAAGCTTGGCACAAAAGCCGTTACGCTTACAAAACTCAGATTTGCTCTCGGGACTTGATAAATACTCACGAATATAAGACATTCGTTCATCATCACTGTAATAGTTGTACTGCTTTCTTTTTCGAATATTTCATCTTTATTTTCGATTTTTGAAGTGTCAACTTATTCAGTACACTACAATTGGAGTGACTTGACCACAGCAAATGTTTCAATTAACCTGTTCTTTCAGGAAGCAATAAATCATTTATAGGTCAATAAAAGCTGAGTTATCAACTATTAAGACCTGAGTTGTTAGCTATTAACACCTGATTTATCAATTATTAATGACTGATATATCAATTATTAATAGTTGATATGTTTGATATAATATGTTGTAAATCAAAGTGTTATATCAAGGGGGGATGCGTAATGCACTGATACGGGTGAGCGGGGTTGCTCTCACCTACCCTACTACCACCCGGAAACATCGATGAATAAAGGGATGCAAGTTGAATTGTTAGAGCATGAAGTAAAACTGCTATCAATTTACTGTGAGGGGGTGCTGCCTAGGTGTCATATAGATAAATATAAGAATTCTATATGTTTGGTGATATGTGACTAGTTTTTCAAATTCAAAGGATATTACAACCTTATTTTTTATTTGGATAAATAATAATAATTGCCTGTGGCAGGAAGAGCCAGAAACCGGAGACTGGTTCAATAATGCAACCGATTACAGTAAGTAGTAAAATAGAGTAACCTAAAAATACGGGTGCCGGTTTTTGTTCTTTTTTGATATAATATTGGAGTGTTTGCCCCAAAAGGATAAGTATTACTCCACAAATCAAGAACCAAAAGGCGAATCCTTGACTATAATTCTCTCCAATAGAATTTACCAATCCATTTCTGAGCATTTCCGAAAAAGCATCTTTTCCGATAAATAGTGCATAAATCGTATGAATGATTCCTGTCGCTGTTAAAAATGTCCCACTATATTTCCAAAGTTTCATGTTTTTATTATTTATACTTGGTTAGTAAAAACTGCAAAAATATAGAGGATGGTAAGACCGTAGGCGTGGATGAATTCGACTTTTTTATTTTGTATAAATGATAGTAGTCATTATCAATTGTAATGATAAAAGAAATTTGGAGTACTACCGGATAACTTTTTCATTTCTCTTGATAAATGAGAGGCATCATAATATCCGGCTTTTACTGCTACTGATAAAAGGTTGTCGAATGATTCGTTCCTCAATATTTTAATCGCATTCTTGAATTTTACTATACTATTATATTTTTGAGGAGTGAAACCTGTATGTAACTTGAATTTTCGTTCAAAATGTCGCTGGCAAAGATTAACTTCGTTCATTAAATGGCTTATGGATATCTTGCCTTCATGCGCATTAATTTGATTC
>SCPN01000745.1_pt1 | contig 128290 bp, 110 predicted proteins | sample 6106831 | NCBI WGS metagenome assembly SCPN01 (sample SAMN10720447, study PRJNA508395) | human gut metagenome | isolation source: Participant 1, 0 month | reverse complement strand
GACCAGCCTTATCAACTTCGGTGCACTAAACCATCTTGGGCCTTCGGAGTTCCCAAGCTGCACAATCGCATTCGTACTAGCAGGTTGGTTCATCCTAATCGTAGAACGTGTTATGATTGAACAAGCTGAGAAAAAAGCTTTAAACAAAAACGCTTAATGTTTTGTTAACTTGAAAGTATTGATTAAAAAGCGAAATTAAATATTATGTTTTGATTTAGTATAAACAGTTCTGTTTATGTTAAAATTGAAACAACATGTAAAACGCTCCGGCAAGTATTCTACAACGGATTACTTGACCGGAGCGTTTTTATGTAGTCTTGTTTGAAACATTGTTTATCATAGTTGTTTGGAATAGCGTTTTATAAATTTGTGATAAGATGTTTGTATTGTTGGAGTTTTGTTGGATATCTTTGATTGCCTATGAAATTTTATTTATGCAAAGTGTTTGGTTGTGAGTATTCTGCATTTAAAAATTATACTGTTGTAGCATGTTTACAATAATGATTCATTCGTTTTTGGATATCATGTATTAGAAAGACGTATTTTAAAGTTTTGTCATTACAGAATGTATTTGATATTTTTATACTGCTAAAACTTACAATTATTAAAAATGCATCACTTATAATGATGTGTATTCTATTTATTTTTGTTAAGTTACAAAGATATGGTAAAAGTTACAAAAATTTTGTTATTTACACAAAAAATTAAAATTTCTTTTATTAAGTGCGGTATCTATGCGGATTTTCATGTCATAATTATTTTTATCAACAAAAAATAATACATCTTTTTTCGACATAATCTGTGGTTTTATCGCAGAAGAAGACAATTTCTCTCCTAATATACAATGAGCGTTACACTACATAATGGGGTATTAACACGTATTATACCGTTAAAAGTAACAAAATATCGTATTTCACTTGAAATGGTGACAAAGCTGTGATAAACTGTAACTAATTTGTTACCAATGAATTTTAAAATGTAGGGAAGAGAGCATATGTTGAGTGAGTTTAGCAGAAAAAGGTTTAGAAAGTTACAATCTGTTTTTATCATTGTGATGGCGCTGTTGACTATTGGTATATGCGTATTATCTCAAGGGAATACTATTCATGCGCGAGAAACAAATGATGACGAGCAAACAACACAGCATGCAGCAGCAATGACCATTGAAAACAAATCTGAGGATCAAACATCTCCCACTGTACATATTCTTGCATTTGGTTTGGTAATTGTTGTTAGTGCTGCGACGGCAGGAATTTTGATTGCTGTACGTAAAAGAAATAAACGAAAAAAACAAATACATTTATAGAGGACACCATAAATAGTATATCCAAATTATTTTTGTTTTTATTGTCTCCCCATTTAAAAATTTGAAAATGATTGAGAAAAAATATACCAATCTGTTTCTGCGAAAACAGCAACTTGTTGATTAGGCAATAAAAGTTCTATTTACACCTCATTTATTTAATTACCAAAATAAAACCTTCTCTTTTGTGGCAGATTATATATAAGCCGCGCAAAAGGTGAATCAATGGTAATATGAAAATGTTTTAGAGCTTTAAGCGGTGTTGCAGCCGCGTTTGTACTGGCATTTGGCATAACTGTTGGTATTGCCGAACAAACCCTTCCAGACAGCTTCAGAGTGGTAGAAGGGCAAGAATTAGATTTACAAACACTTGGTTTCAGTACAGAGCCGGCAACAGAAAATGAAGTAGATGTTATTTCTATGAATCGTTCAACCGGTGAATATGACGCAGATATTTTATTATTTAACACCATACCGATTAAAACGGTCCATGTGGATGTAACAGAGCCTTTGATGTTGGTACCTTGCGGTACACCTTTTGGAATTAAAATGTTTACCAATGGTGTAGTAGTCGTCGGAATGTCCGACATTGACTCTGAATCCGGTAAGACAAATCCGGCAACAGAAGCCGGTTTAAAAATTGGAGATATCATCACTAATGTTAATGGTGAAACTGTGAACGAAAACGAAGAAGTATCAAAAGCAATTCAAGATTGTAACGGTGAACCTTTGGTGTTAACAGTAAAACGTGATACCGAGACATTAGAAATTTCCTTAAATCCTGTAAAATCATCACAAGACGGATCTTACAAAGGCGGCTTGTGGGTAAGGGACAGTACGGCAGGTATTGGTACAGTCACTTTTTATAATCCTGAAAACGGATTATTCGGAGGATTGGGACATGGTATTTGTGATGTTGACACAAATAGTTTAATGCCTATGAAAAATGGTGATATTGTCCCTGTAACGATTAGTGGTGTTACAAAAGGCCAGAAAGGTGCTGCTGGGGAACTGCGCGGCTATTTTAGCAGTAACCAAGCAATTGGCAATTTGTTTATTAATTCTGATGAAGGTGTTTATGGTCAACTGGATGCTTCCCCCGTAGAACAACAAGCACTGCCGGTTGCGATGAAACAAGAGGTGAAAGAAGGTCCGGCTCAAATTTTAACGACGGTAGCTGACGGAGAACCTCAATATTACAATGTAACCATTGAAAGCATAGAATACAAAAATTCTTCCCGAGTAAAAAATTTAGTTGTTTTGGTGACGGACGAAGTTTTGTTGGAAAAAACAGGTGGCATTGTACAAGGCATGAGTGGAAGTCCTATTATTCAAAATGGTAAAATTGTTGGTGCCGTAACTCATGTATTTTTAAATGATCCTACCAGAGGATATGGCATTTTTGCAGAGAATATGGTAGAGAATCTGGTTTCAATGGAACAAGAGTCTGTGCAAAAAGCCTCCTAAAAAATTATTTTCGACAATTTTATTTGTAGAATATTCTTATTTTCTCCCAATTTAAAAATTTAATCTTACAAACTATTGCCAATATTTCCATTATATGGTAATATGTATCTGCACTAAAAAAACAGGGGGAGAAAATATGAAAAACGCTCTAAAATTATTAATTTCAAGTGAACGTGACGAATTTAATAGAGAGTACGCAAAAGTATTTGAAAATGCAGGCTTTCAGCTATGTTTTGCTCCAAAAGACGGCCTAAAAGTATTAGATTTTATTGAAGAGGAACAACCAGACTTAGTGTTAATGGATTTATTTATGCCGCATTTAGACGGAATCGGTGTCATCCGTTCTTTACAACGCTTAAAAATAAATAAAAAACCGTTATTTTTTGTAAAATCTTCATTCAGCAGTCCTACGTTGGAACATGAATTGATGAGTAACGGTGTCTCTTACTTTACAGTAGAGCCATTTCATGCACAAGATTTAGCAGACAGAATGCTGCAATTAACTGGTTATCAAAATAAAATTGAAGATAAATTGGAGGAAAACAACGTGAATCACCTGCCATCATTAGAAATTCAAGTAACAGAAATTTTACACCAAATTGGAGTTCCTGCACACATTAAAGGATATCATTATTTAAGAGATTCCATCATCATGGCAATTGAAACCCCTGAAATTATAAATGCTGTGACGAAACAGCTGTATCCATCCGTGGCAAAACGTTATGAAACAACATCTTCTCGTGTAGAAAGGGCAATTCGACATGCAATTGAAGTTGCATGGGACCGTGGCGATGTAGATGTATTAAATTCTTATTTTGGTTATACCATTCACAATACAAGAGGTAAGCCAACAAACAGTGAATTTATTGCAATGATAAGCGATAAATTGCGCCTGCAAATGAAAACAGCAAGTTAATAGCTGGTACAAGTACAATACCTGTTTTTCTTTTTCATTATAAATTGCTATTCCTATTTCTCTTCACTTATCGCTCCACAGTAAAAACATCTGTATGGATGATTATTTGCTGTGGAGTTTTGTGTTATTCATTAAAAAAGCCTTTGCAATTTCTGCAAAGGCTTTTGATTATTTTATTTTTGTTTCTAAGCGGTCAATTTGTTTGCTTAATAGTTTATCAATTAGTAGTGAAAACAGTACAAAAACAATAATTGCAAAACCTGCCAAAACTAAAAAACAATAGAACATAGGCAAAGTAATTGATGCAAGAGAAAACAAATCTTTTAAGATAAAAATTGCGAATATAAATGCTCCGAGCATAGTAAAGAATAAAGCACAGCGTATCCAGTTAAACGGTAACGAGACTTTTAATAATACCAACAGACCGGCAAATCCGGTAATCATAACGGCAAGCGTTGAGATTTCTGTACTGTTAAAATGAATAAATGAGCATACAATGGCCAGTGCCACGATATTAAATACCATTGTCATAGCACCTGGAATCGATTTGCGTATGACATTTACAATGTACTTGCCTTTAATTCGTTCCTTATTGGGCTCTAATGCCAAAATGAGAGAAGGGGCGCCGATTGTCAATGCACTAATCAAAGTAAGTTGAATTGGTTGGAACGGATAGTCAAAATGTAGAAAGATAAATAAAATTGCATTGATTGTAGAAAAGATTGTTTTTGTTAAAAACAAGGAAGAGGAACGTTGTAAATTATTAATTGAGCGTCTGCCTTCCTTTAATATTTTGGGCATAGAAGCAAAATTGGAATCCAGCAGTACCAGTTGAGAAACAGTCCTGGCAGCATCACTGCCTGAAGCCATAGCAATACTGCAGTCGGATTCTTTTAAAGCCAATACGTCGTTTACGCCGTCTCCTGTCATTGCAACGGTGTGGCCTTGTTCTTTTAATGCTTTTACCAAATCTAACTTTTGCTGTGGTGTAACACGTCCGAACACACTGTATTTTTGTGCAGCTTCCTTAATTTCTTCCGGTGTCTGTAGGGTGGTAGCATCTACATATTGTTCAGCCGTTTTTAAACCGGCTTTTTTTGCAATATTTGCTACTGTAATTGCATTATCGCCTGAAATAATTTTGATGTCTACACCTTGTTCCGCAAAATAAGCCAGTGTGTCGGGAGCCTCCGCACGTATTTTATCGCTGATAAATAAAAATGCCATAGGATGAATTTCTGCAGGCAATTCTTTATCTTGAATTTGATGTGGAGAATGTGCCAGCATTAAAACGCGTTGTCCTTTTTCAGAATACTCTTTAATAATTTCTTGATATGGAGAACTGTCTTTTAAAATAAATTCTGTAGCACCGAAAATATAGCTGCCGTTTTCATCAAATGAAGCACCGCTCCATTTTCTTGCAGATGAAAATGGAACAATATGATTACAGGTCAATTTATCATATTGGTCACAATAGGTTTTTACTGCATTAAACGTTGGATTATCGTCTTCCAATGCATGTATTAAAGAACCCAATGCAATATTCAACTCTTCATTGGTTGTATCGTGTAGTGGCAGTACATCGGTTACTTCCATAGTTCCTTCTGTAATGGTGCCTGTTTTATCCAGGCATAACACATCTACGCGTGCTAAAGTCTCAATACAGTATAGTTCTTGTACCAATGTTTTGTGTTGAGACAGCCGTATAATGCTTACGGCAAATACAACGCTGGTTAATAAAATTAAACCTTCCGGAATCATACCGATTAAAGCTGCTACAACACCTACAATTGCATCGTTGAATCCCTGATGGGATATAAAAACTTGTTTGCAGAATAAGGCAATGCCAACAGGAATTAAGGTAAACCCAATATATTTAATAATGCGGTTTGTCCATCGCATAATTTCTGAGTTTGGTTTTTTTACATATTTAGCATTATCTGTAATTTGTGCAGCATAGTTATCTTTTCCCACATGTTCTACACGTGCATGGCAGTTGCCGCTGATAATAAAACTGCCTGAAAGTAAATGGTCTCCCGGTTGCTTTAATACAGGTTCGGATTCTCCTGTTAATAATGATTCATTTACTTCACATTCACCTTCAATGACAACGGCATCGGAGCAAACTTGGTTGCCTGCTCCAAGAAAAGTAATGTCATCCATTACAATATCATGAATGGCAATTTCTTGCTTGATACCGTCGCGTATTACATGTGCTTTTGGCTCGGCAATTAAGGAGAGCTTATCAATGGTTTTTTTTGCGCGAATTTCTTGTACCGTACCAATAAAAATATTGCAGATAATAACGCCCATAAACAATAAATTTTTATAAGAGCCCACAATTAAAATCATAACGGCTAGTACAAAGTTTAAAATGTTAAAGGGTGTTATCAAATTTTCCAGTACAATTCGCTTGATGCTTTTTGACTTAATGTCACTATTATGATTGACGAGCCCTTGTTCAATACGCTGCCGGACTTCTGCATCTGTTAGCCCATGCAATTGTTCTGAAGAAGGCTTGGTATGTTCAACATTGTTTTGGTCCAAGTGCATATTCATCTCCTATAATAGATATATGTATTGTTAGAGCACAGATTTACCGCATATTTTTTATATACGCCAATAAAGCTACATATTAATATATTAGGATTATTTAGATATTAGTATTCAATATATTAATATATGTCCTGCGCTGAAACATATATAATCATATTATACATGATTTTGACCGTAATTTGTAGATAAATTATGATATTGAAGTTATTTTGTAACTTTTATGTTGGTTTAATGAAATTTTATAAAACATAAATATTGTGTTCAAAAAAATATATCATAATATATGGCTGGATATAGGGTAGCTTTATATCATATTTTATAAGATGATAGCTTTAGATAGGCACATAAAGGGAACTTTTAGCTATTGTCGGTATATTTTAGTAATTGTATGAGTAAAATTGCTTTGCAATTTCTTTTATGTTATAATAACAATGTATATCATTTTTTATATTCGGAGGGTTTACATATTATAAAAAAATTAAACGGTGTTTTGAAACATACCAAAACACTTGGAGGCTTTAACAGTATTTTAATGCTTTCGTTAACAGTTTCTATTTTCCTTCCTTTTTATATCACTTTGGCGTGTATGATTTTTGTGGTAATTGTTTCTGTTATCCAAAAGAATTCTCGAAAAGCCGTATTTTTAAATCCATCTAACTTATTTCTTATGAGCATTATGATTTATGGAATCATTGTCAGCAGTGTATATATGAATTTTACAGGAATTATGTATTCGCTGGTTTTTTTGGTGGCCTTGATTGTTATGTTTTATGGAAAAACAATCATGACGCGAAAATTATTTGACAATATGATGGATGTAGCTTGTTTTACCAGTATCATTTGTGTACCGATTGCTGCAATTCAAATGTTTTGGTTTCCTGGGGTAACAGTAGACGGTAGACCGCCGTCAACCTTTACTAACGCTAATTATTACGGCATGATGATAGAATTCGTAGTAATTATTGCTATGTACCGTATTTTTACAAATCAAAATGTAAAAATGAGAAAGTGGTATATAGGTATTATTCTGGTTAATCTGATTGGTCTATATATGTCGATGAGTATGTCATCGTGCATGACATTATTTTTAACAATGTTAATATATCTGATGATAAAAGGAAAAAAGAAGTCAGCAACAGCTTTATTTTTATTCATTGCGATTATTGCTTTTGCTTTATTATCAGGACAAATATTTCCGCGTATTGATACAACTACCGATATCTTCCGCACCAGGATAGATGTGTGGAGCACTGCGTTAAAAGGTATAGCTGACCATGCATTATTTGGTATGGGACCAAGTGCTTATCAGTTAGTATGGCCTGCTTACAGCGGTTATCCAACTTTTCATGCACACAATTTATTTTTAGATACACTGCTGAACTTTGGTGTAGTAGGCGGATGTGCCATTTTCTTTTATGTTTTAACTCAGTTAAAATTGCTGATGAAACGATTCCAAGTGAATGTGTGTAAAAACAGAAATATTCTGGTATTGGTCATGTTTGCAGCAGTTTTAATTCACGGCTGTACGGATGTTACTATTTTTTGGATACAAACAGGTATGTTGTTTCTGCTGGTCTATACTTCGACAGGCATCCAAAATAATGTAAAATCCTTTGCTCAAAGAAAACATAATATGTCTATTCATCATACAGAGACTTGGTCTGTGGAAGAACATGAAACATCTCCGGAAGAAAGTGGAAAATCAACATCCGATATTTATCATTAAGAAATACATTGACTCAAAAGCGCTATGGGAAAGATTCATTTTCTATAGCGCTTTTTATGTTCGATGTATCATTTTGTAATTGAGTTGTAAAAACATGTAGAAAAATCTGGAACAATAGGGCTGTACGGTTGTAAAACAACGTTATGAATGCTATATTAAATTTAAAAATGAGGTGAAAGAATGGCAAAAATATTAATTGTAGAAGATGATGTAAATATAGCAAAAATGCTGGAAGTGACGTTGTCCATTGGCGGATATGAATCTGAGAGATGTGATAACGGAAAAAAAGCTGTAGATTTGGTAACTTCTCAGTCTTATGATTTGGTTTTATTGGACGTTATGCTGCCGGATATGGACGGCTTTAAAGTAATTGAATACATTGATAAAGAAGAGACAGCAGTTATTTTTCTAACAGCATTGCAGGATGTTATGGATAAGGTAAAGGGGCTAAAATTAGGTGCGGAAGATTATATTGTAAAACCGTTTGAAACAGTGGAATTATTAGCCAGAATTGAAGTCGTACTGCGTAGAAAACATAAAAGCAACAATACCATACATTATGGTGATATTACCATGAATATTGACGAACATACAGTAAAAAAAGGAGACGACTACGTTAGTTTAACTCCAAAAGAATTTGATATTCTTGCTTTTTTCCTGCAAAACCAGGATATTGCGCTGACAAGGGAACGCTTGCTTGCTACTGTATGGGGATATGAATTTATGGGGGAAACCCGTACGGTTGATATACACGTACAACAAATACGAAAAAAGATGGGATTACACAATAAATTGGTTACAATACCGAAGCTTGGTTATCGTTTGGAGAGGAATAACTAAATGAAACTTTGGCAAAAGATATTTTTGTGTTCTTTGGCATTGGTAATTTTAGCAATTGATGTTACATCGGTTTTGCTGCTGTCCAACAGCCATAGATTAACCGTCATGCGTGAAGAACAGAATGCCGTTTCTGAGCATAAATACTTATCCGTGATGCTGAAAGATAATGTTATTTATGAACGGTTAAAACAAAATAAAGTGTTTCTGACCGAAGAGGAAGTAATTCAGGTAACTCAGTCTGCGTTTGAACCCCAATCCAGTGCACGTACCATAGGCTTGTCGCTATATACAGGGCAAAGGCGGTTGCTTAGCTATAATGGACGTTCGGAACAATTGGAGGTTTCTATTTTGCAAAGTGCATCTCAATCCAGTGTATTAAATCAAGTGCAGGGCTTGGGCGGTTATGCGCTGGAAATTGTAGATGACGGAGAGGCGTCTTATTTAATTGTCATTTCTCAAATTATATTGGAGAGTCAGCCATATTATTTGATGACTTCCTCTGACGTAACAGAAATTTATACATTATATAAGCAGCAATTAAACTATGTTTTGGTAATGAGTATGATATGTGCAACGGTGATTGCTTCTGTTTTATTGATTGTAGTGTGGCTATTACTGTTGCCTTTGCGAAGAATCAATGAAGGAACACGACAAATTGCGCAGGGAAATTATAGCAAACGACTGCCTGAAAAAGGTAGTACGGAATTTTCTCAATTATCACGTAATATGAACGAGATGGCGGAAGCAATTGAACATAATATTAAAGATTTGGAAAGCGTTGCAGAAGACAGAAATACCTTCATTGCAAATTTGGCGCATGAAATGAAAACACCTCTGACTTCTATTTTGGGCTTTGGTGATTTACTTCGCATTAAACGTACGGTAGATGATAAAGAACGGCGTGAATATGCCGGTATTATTGTAGAGGAAACCAAACGCTTAAAAACATTGTCTGGTAAATTGATGGAATTGATTACAGTAGGAAGCACACAATTGGATTGGCAAACCATTCCTTTGACCAGCATTATGGAAGAAGTAGGACAGGCACTGCAAATTTCTTTATCTAAGTCCGGCATTACACTGAATATAAAAGTATGTAAAATAGAAGTGTCAGTGGACAAAGAATTATTTAAGTCATTGATTTATAACTTGATTGACAATGCAATTAAAGCTTCAAAATCCGGCCAGGAAATTGAAGTCTTCGCCGAAGAAACAAATGGAATATTAACAATTGCCGTAAAAGACCATGGTATTGGTATTCCAAAAGAAGAAATCAATAAAATTATGCAGCCATTTTATATGATTGATAAATCACGAACCAGAAAAGCAGGAGGAGCAGGTTTGGGATTGGCGTTATGCTCCGAAATTGCAAGATTACACGGAGCCAGACTCCAAATTGAAAGCGAATCTAGAAAGGGTACTTGCGTGAGTATTATCTTTGATAAAAAGGGGGAGACCGAATGAAACCACGGCAAAAAGAAAAAAAGTTTCATGTCATCAGGCTTCTTATAACACTTCTTATTTCAGCAGCTATTTTGGGCCTTGGATATATTTTAATCAGTAGTCTGCAATATTGGATTCCAAGTTATAAAAATAAAATGACATATATGGGCGAAGAAAATGTTCAAATGCAGCCTCTCTACTGGAATAGAGAAGAAGAAATCACTATTTATCCATGGGGATTATATAAAAATGATGCTGTGACATCTTTAACTGAAGATGATAAGATGTTTTTGAGTGAAATTCATATTTCCGGTTTACTGAATCAGGCAGCTCAATCGAATAAAGAAACAGATTTTATATCTCATTTTCAAAAGGTAACTTCAAATAATGTTCCGGTATACTTTCTAAAGAATTTTGAATGTACCGGATATTCATTTTCAGGAGAAAATTCCGAGCAATCTCCTGCTATAGAAGAGAAAGCAAATCATGTATCCAACAATGCAGTAAAACAGACAAAAGTTGTGAACTGTGCAGTAGACCAATATGGCCAATTATTGTATTTACATGTGGCCGATAAAGAGAGTCTTCAAAAGTCTGCTGATAGAACTCAAATTGAAGAAGCATACAATAAGTTTACAACTTCCAAAGAGTCTGATGCTACTTCTGAAGGCGATATCGTAGATATTGCAGCAACTGATTTGTACCACTTATGTTTGACAAATCCTTATCAAGATAAAGCTGCTACAGCGTTAGAAAACTTTTTAAACTCTGACCATAATTCTTATGATGTTGTGATACAAGACCAGCAAATTTTGTTGATTTATACCTTGGATTCAGGTTATCGGTTTATTTTTATTTACAATGTTCCTATGGAGCAAATAGCCGGAATGAGCCTGGAAAAATTATCTGCATAAATAAAGTTGAAATTTTTACACTTTTTTTACATATTCTTACAAACAACGTGTAATATAGTATGACATAATATTATCGTTACAAATAATGGAATGAAAAAGTTATTTTGGAAAGAATGTGTAAAAATGAAAAATAAACATGTATCCTTATACATATATTTTAAAAAGAAACGTTTTATTTTATTGGTTAGCATCGTGAGTTTTGTGATTACCATTCTGGTAGTGATAGGAGTTGTTCTGATAGCAATGGGTTTATTTCATCAAGAAGATTCTATGTCTACTTTAAATCTTGGCAATACCGGAATTGAAAAAGCAGAAACGGTGAATCAAAAAGAGGCAGAAGAAAGCAATGGCTTTCTATTGGATGTTCCGTATCTTTCACAAGAAGGTGAATATCCTACAGCATGTGAAATTGTGAGTGCGGTTATGGTTCTTTCCTATTATGGATATGATGTATCCGTTGATGACTTTATTGATGATTATCTTCCGCAAGCGGATATTTTTGTTGATACGGAGACAGGTCTTTTAACCAGTACAAGTCCTACACAGGCTTTTATTGGGGACCCCAGGTCTTCCGGAGGATACGGATGTTATGCACCGGTTATTGTAAGTGCTTTAAATAATGCGGTTGGCAATACAGCTTTAGCGATGGATACAACCAATACGGATATAGATACGTTGGTCGATAACTATGTAAAACGTAATATACCTGTATTGCTGTGGGCCAGCATTAATTTGGCTCCAACTTCCGTAGGGGATAGCTGGATACTGGAAGATACAGGAGAATGGTTTACATGGACAGCGGGAGAACACTGCATGGTATTGGTAGGAGCAGACCAAAATTATTATTATTTTAATGATCCATACAACAGCAATGGTACTGTAAAATACCATAAAAATTTGGTAACAAAACGCTGGGAAGAGCTAGGGAAACAATCCGTAGTATTGGTACCAACCGCAATCTCTAAATAAAAAAGAGCAGCATATGCTGCTCTTTTTTATTTAGAAATATCATCCAAAGCATTTCGTAGACTTTTTACAAATGTACCCACAGTTGCTACAGAACTTTTCTGTTCTTGTCCTATCATTTTTACAATGGCGCTGCCAACAATGACACCGTCGCAGTACGTTTTCATCTGTTTCACTTGTTCAGGCGAGGAAATGCCAAAACCAACACAATACGGGATAGAGGCATGTTGTTTTATTGTATCAAAAAAACTGTCAAAATCAGTTTGGAATGTATTTCTGACACCGGTAACGCCGGTAGAGGATACGCAATACAAAAATCCTTTGCTGTTTGCCGCAATGGCAGCAATACGGTCTTTAGACGTTGGAGCGACAAGATTAATTGGATACACGCCATGAGCGTAAGCACATTCATCAATTTCGTCATGTTCTTCAAACGGAAGGTCAGGTACAATGACGGCATCAATTCCTGTTTCCTGGCATAGAGAAAAGAAACGCTCTACTCCAAAACGATAAATGGTATTGATATACATCATGAATACCAACGGAATTTCCGTTTTTGTGCGTAGTTTTTTTACCAATTCAAAAATACCTTCCAGAGTGGTTCCGCCCTGTAAGGAACGCAGGCTTGCTTCTTGAATGATGGGTCCTTCTGCAATTGGGTCAGAGAACGGAACACCTAATTCAATGAGATTAGCGCCTTGACGTTCCATTTCCAGTACCAACTGTTCTGTGGTATCAAAATCAGGGTCACCCGCCGTAATAAAGGTAATCAATGCTTTTTTGTTTTGTTTTTTTAATTCTGCAAACATGCTGTCAATTCTATTCATGAATATCCACCCCTCTGTATCTGGCTACTTGATATACGTCTTTATCTCCGCGTCCTGACAGGCATATTACCATAATTTCATTCTGTTTCATGGTTGGAGCAATTTTTCTTGCAGCAGCTACTGCATGGGCAGACTCAATTGCAGGAATGATACCTTCCATACGGGACAAATATTCAAAGGCGCAAACAGCCTCTTCATCTGTAATACTTACGTATTCAGCACGTTTGCTGGTGTGTAAATGAGCATGTTCCGGACCGATGCCGGGATAATCCAGACCGGCAGAAATAGAGTAAACAGAATCAATTTGTCCTTCTTCATTTTGGAGGAATAAAGATTTCATACCATGGAAAATTCCTTTGGAGCCTTTTGCCATGGTGGCCGCATGTAAAGCGGTATCCACACCATGACCTGCGGCTTCAGCTCCTATTAAACGCACGGTTTCATTTGGAATAAAGTCATAAAACATGCCAATGGCATTGGAACCGCCTCCCACACAGGCAACTACACAGTCAGGCAGTGTGTGTTCCATGGCCTCTAATTGGCGTTTTGTTTCCTCACCAATAATTTTTTGAAAGTCTCTCACCATGGTAGGGTATGGGTGAGGGCCCATTGCGGAACCGATTAAATAGTATGTATTTTCAACGTTTGCTGTCCAGTCTCGCATGGCTTCGTTTACTGCATCTTTTAAAGTGCGGGTACCACTTTTTACGCCAGTTACTTTTGCGCCAAGTAAATTCATACGGTATACGTTTAATGCTTGACGTTCCATATCTTCTTCGCCCATATAGACTTCGCATTCCATACCAAACAGAGCAGCTACCGTAGCGGTTGCAACTCCGTGCTGACCGGCTCCTGTCTCAGCAATTAAACGCTTTTTTCCCATTTTTTGTGCCAATAACGCTTGCCCCAATACATTATTAATTTTATGGGAACCTGTATGATTCAAATCTTCCCGTTTGATATAAATTTTGGCTCCTCCTAAATCTTTGGTCATCTTTTCCGCATAGTAAAGCATGGAAGGTCTGCCTGCATAGTTGTGATACAGGTCTGTTAATTCTTTTTGAAACTGTGGGTCATTTTTATAAAAATCATATGCTTGTTCCAATTCGTGAACAGCATTCATAACGGTTTCGGGTACGTATTGTCCTCCGAAATCTCCGAATCTGCCTACTTTTTTCTTCATGGATGTACCTCATTTCTCTTTAACAATTTCTAACCAGTTCTATGATTTTTGCAATTTTATTTCTGTCTTTGCAGCCGTCTGTTTCAATGCCGCCGGACAAATCAATCCCGTACGGCTGTACTGTTTTTATGCCTTCTACAATATTTTGCGATGTAAGGCCTCCGGCAAGAAAAAACGGTTTTTCTATTTTTGCTGTTTGGATGATTTCCCAGTTGGCAACTTTGCCGCTGCCTCCGTAAGTCAATGTTGTAAAGCTGTCCAACAACAATTTATCTGCTTGAAATTGATTTGCCATTCGTATTGTTTCTTCATCTTTTACACGAACGGCTTTCCATATTTCATATGACAGCGTTTCCTGTTTTAGCGTTTCATGTAATTTATCCATATAGGAGCAATCTTCGTCCCCATGTAGCTGCAGTACATCTAATTGCGCTGTTTGGGCTGTTTGTATCAGCTTATCTATAGGTTCGTTTACAAATACGCCTACACGTTTGATATCCGAATGCAGTTCCTGCCCCAGTGCCATAGCGACGGCAGGAGACACTTGACGTCTGCTTGGTGCAAATACAAAACCTACATAATCGGGCATGAATTCATTCATATATGTCACGTCTTCTAAACGGCGGATACCGCAAAACTTTATTTTGCATTGTTGTTTCATACTTGCTTCCTCAATGCTGCCATGGTTTCTGCAATATGGCTGCTTCTCATCAGTGTTTCTCCAATCAGAACGGCATCGGCACCGTGACTGCGTACTGTTTTCATATCCTGATTGGTGGTAATACCGCTTTCTGAGACAATGACGCATTCGTTTGGTATATAAGAAGCGAGCTGTGCGGTTGTTTCTAAAGAGACATCAAACGTTTTTAAATTGCGATTGTTGATGCCTACAATTTGAAATCCAACTTCCAATACGCGGTTAAGCTCTTCTTGATTGTGAACCTCTGCCAAGCATTCCAACCCTAAACCGTGAGCGATAGAACGAAATTGCGCTAAGGTTTCTGTGTCTAAAATGGCAGCGATGAGCAGTATTGCATCTGCCCCAATACATTTTGCCTCGTATATCTGATACGGTTCGATGATAAAGTCTTTTCTTAAGATAGGAATAGAAGCAATTTGCTGACGAATTGCAGTTAAATATTGACTGCTGCCCTGAAAATAATGTTCCTCTGTCAATACGGAAATTGCATTGGTTCCCGCTTTTTTATATTGTAAGGCAATGGATACAGGCTCAAAATCTTGACAAATGAGTCCTTTTGAAGGAGATGCTTTTTTTACTTCGGAAATAACAGAAAGCGTATCCTGTTTCAGTGCGTCATAAAGTGAGATACAAGTTCTTGAATCCTGCATTGCAAGTGCTTTCATTTCTTCAAAACCAATTGCGGATTGTTCTTTGAGAAGCTGTTGTTTACGTTTTTCTACAATCTGATTTAATATCACCATAAACTCCTTTCTATGAAAATAGATTCATTATTTACAAATACTGTGCGGTGACTTGTTTTAATTCTTCCAGTTTTTCTAATGCGTTTCCGCTATCAATTGATTCTTGTGCCAGACGAATACCTTCTGCCAAAGAGGAGGCTTTGCCTGCTGTGTATAAAGCGCAAGCGGCATTCATTACAACAATATCGCGTTGAGGTCCCTGCTTGCCATTTAACACCGCCAATGTGATTTTTGCATTTTCTTCTGCGGTTCCTCCAATGACTTCGCTTAAATCAACAATAGGAATGTGATAATCTTCAGGGGTAATTTCATATTTGATTAATTTATTTTCTTGAATTTCGCAAACCGTGGTGCGGTCGGAAATGGTAACCTCATCCAAACCGTCATTGCCATGTACAATCATAGCGCCTTTAATGCCTAAATTCATAAGCACCTTTGCCATAGGTTCCATCAGTGCTTCATCATATACGCCAAGTACAATATAATTGGTAAGCGCAGGATTGGCCAAAGGACCAAGAATGTTAAACACTGTACGTACCCCCACTTCTCTACGGGAAGGCGCCGCAAATTTCATAGAGCCGTGAAATTTTTGTGCAAACAGAAAACAGATTCCACATTGGTCCAAACAAGCAGCTGCCTGTTCCGGAGTAAGTGAAATGTTTACACCAAGTTGTTCCAGTACGTCTGCGCTTCCGCTTTTGCTGGAAACACTGCGATTTCCGTGTTTTGCTACTTTTACTCCCGCGCCTGCAACCACAAAAGATGTGGTTGTGGAAATATTAAATGTATTTACCATATCTCCGCCTGTTCCCACAATATCAATTGCATCTGTTCCATTTTCAATGGTAGCGGCCTTTTGACGCATGACTTTTGCAAATCCGGTCAATTCGGAAATGGTTTCTCCTTTCATACGCAATGCAGTGGTAAAGGAGCCAATTTGCGCATCTGTTGCGCCGCCGTTCATAATGCAGTCCATTGCGTCATAAGCTTCTGCTTCTGTTAAATCCGTACCTTCTATAATTTTAAAGATATAAGGTTTTAAGGCATTTCGTTGGGCAGGAGGTAATAGATTTTTCTCTGTATGAAGCGGTGTGATTTTCACTTTTGCAACATAATAGAGAAAATTTTCAATGATTTGCATGCCGTCTTTTGTCAAGATGGATTCGGGATGGAATTGTACGCCATAGGTCGGGTGAGATGTATGGGCAATTGCCATAATTTGCTTTGTGTCATCTCTCGCGGTGATTTCAAGGCAAGAGGGAAGGGTGTTCTCATCTATAATTAAAGAATGGTATCTGGCAACCGTAATATCATCAGACAGATGTTTAAAAACAGGACACTGATTGTTTACCGTAATGGTGCTTGCTTTTCCGTGCATCAGTTGTTTGGCATGTATAACATCTCCGCCAAATGCTTGTGCAATGGATTGGTGGCCGAGGCATACGCCTAAAATTGGAATGGTTCCGCTGAATTTCTCGATAACGGCAACAGAGATGCCTGCATCTTTTGGGTAACCGGGGCCGGGAGAGATGATAATTGCTTCCGGCTGCATGTTTTGTATTTGTTCAATGGTAAGTTTGTCATTGCGTATGACAGTAATATCTTCATACAACTGTCCGATTGCCTGATAGAGATTGTAGGTAAAAGAGTCATAGTTATCTATTAAAAGAATCATCCTGTATCCCTCCTATTCAAATTTGACTTGCATCTTTGATTGCATTGATGACAGCCAACGCTTTCTTTTGTGTTTCTTCATACTCTTTTTTCGGGATAGAGTCGGCTACAATTCCGGCGCCTGCCTGAACATAAGCTTTCTTGTTTTTAAATAGTACGGTGCGGATGGCAATGCAGGTGTCAATGTTTCCGTCAAATCCCAAATAACCGACGGTGCCTCCGTATAATCCACGCCGTTTGTTTTCTAATTGGTCTATGAGCTGCATAGCGCGGACTTTCGGGGCACCTGACAACGTACCTGCCGGCAGAACTGCCAATAATGCATCTAATGCAGTTTTGTCGTCCCTGAGCAATCCCTTCACATCACTGACCAAATGCATGACTTTGGAGTAGCGCTCAACATGCATAAATCCTGTGACTTCCACGGTGCCGAATTTTGAAACTTTGCCAACATCGTTGCGTCCCAAATCAACCAGCATGGTATGTTCGGCACGCTCTTTGGGGTCGTTGAGAAGCTGTTGTTCCAGTTTTTTATCTTCTTCCTCTAAAATGCTTCTTCCAATAGTGCCTGCAATTGGTTTTGTGGATACAATTCCTTTTGTGACGTTTACCAACATTTCAGGAGATGCACCTGCAATTTGGTAGTCTTTATGTTTAAAGTAATAGAGATAGGGAGAAGGATTGGCAGCACGAAGCATGCGGTAAACATCAAAAGGTTCCGGTGGATTTTCCACTTCAAAACGCTGTGACAGTACAATTTGAAAAATATCTCCGTTTACAATGTGTTCTTTTGCCTTTACAACCATATCAGTAAATTCTGCTTCCGTTACATTGGATGTAACTGTAATATCTTTTTTCTCACCACGCGGCTTTGGTATGGGGATATAGCTGCGAATGATTTCCGCGATTTCGTCAGCACGTTTTTGGCACGCTTCATATTGCACCGCAGCGTCTCCTTTTTGTGAGATATTTAAAATAATTACCACTTTGTTGCTTAAGTGGTCAAAAGCAACAATCTCATCGTATAAGAACAAATGGCAATCGGGCATATCTAAGTCATCTTCAGGAGAGCTGGACACAGTTTGCTCCATATAACGAACCGTATCATATGCAAAATATCCGATTAATCCGCCGGTCAGTTTGGGTTTGTTTGGAAAGTTGGGGGAACGATGCTCCTCCATGATATGAGATAAATAAGAAATAGGATTTTCCATATACAGCGTCGCAGTGCTCGTACCTTGCGTATGTGTAATAGTTCCGTTTTTTACCTTAATTTCTGCTTTGGGATGAATACCAATAAAAGAATAACGACCCCATTGCTGAGAATTATCAACGCTTTCTAACATAAAACAGTTTTCTTCTTTGCTTTCCAGCGCATTGTAAATATGAATTGGGGTACATGTGTCTGAGAGAACTTCACAAAACACAGGTGTCACTTTATATTCGTTTAGTAATTCCGTTACTTCATTTAAGGTTGGATATAACATAATAAATTCTCCTTCTTTACTGAAAGATTTTGAAATGATAAAAATAAAAAGAGCCTATCATCCCATATCAAAAGGGACGATAGACTCGTGGTGCCACCCAAATTTAAAACATGCAATAAAAATCATGTTTCCTCATTACAGATACGCAGCAAATAATATTTGCCTGAATATCCTTTCCTTTAACGCAGGAGATACGGCGATAACTACTAAGGAAATTCCGTTTCATTATGCTCCTCACAAACCCATTCGCACATAGCGTGTGTGCCGACATTCCACCAGCCGCCGACTCTCTGAAACACCGTATTATGTGTTACTTACTTTTGCTCTTAGGATTTTACTATCTAATTGTATTCTATTTTTTATTTTACATGATTTTTTTATAATGTCAATAAAAAATTTTATTTAGGAACTGTTTTGTGTGAATATGTTTGTATGAATAAAAGCAATAGATATCTTTTTAGCAATAAGAAGTTTACAAAAAACAATCGTTAATGATAAAATAGGAGAAAACAAAAAGATGATATTGAGGTTTTTATGAAAAAAATTGAATTTACCAAGGCAAAGAGAAGCGATATTGATGAAATTGTTGATATGTTTCGGTATACCATAAAAGAGATGAATGCAAATGGAATTCCTCAGTGGGATGAAATCTATCCATGCCGTGATGATTTACTGCATGACATGGAACAACAAGAATTATATGTAGGAAAAATAGAGGGAAAAGCAGCGGTAGCATATGTGTTGAACCAAGAATGCGATGATGAATATCAAAATGGAATGTGGCTATATCCCGATGCGAATTATTATGTAATACATCGGCTATGCGTAAGTTCACATTTTCAAAAACAGGGAATTGGGACAAGAACGGTTCAGCATATTGAGGAACAAGCCAAAAATATAGGTGCAGAAACCATTCGTCTGGATGCATTTACATTAAATCCTCATGCCTTGAAATTATATGAAAAGCTTGGATACAGAGAGGTGGGAATTGCCAATTTCAGAAAAGGAAAATTCTATTTAATGGAGAAAAAACTTTCTGAATAAATTACTTTTGGTATAATGATTATTAATTTTACTAATAGGGATATTTAATCTTTGTTTCAATATAGCCTCCGGAAAACATTTATGTTCAGATAGAATGTGTGAAAGGACAGATAAGATGAATCATAAAGAATCTATCGTTCACCTTTGGTTTACAATGTGGCTGCAAAAAAACGATTTAGGAATTCAGGAGATATTTTCAAAAGATGCAGTATACATAGAAAGCTGGGGCCCCGAATATAGAGGGAATGAAAAAATTAAACTTTGGTTTGAAGAATGGAATACTCGCGGAAGTGTCTTGCAATGGGATATCAAACAATATTTTCATAAAGAAAATCAAACTATGGTGGAATGGTTTTTTAAGAACCAGATGAAAAACGGTACGATAGAAATGTTTGATGGAGTTTCTCTTATTCAATGGACACAGGAAAATAAAATTGAGTTTTTAAAAGAATTTGGCTGTAATGTAAATCGTTATGACCCATATCAGAAAGATGTATCCTCATCTTTGAGAAGAGAAAATTCGCGATGGTTTTAATTTGCTGTGTTTTATGATGCAAGAAGAATCCCCTCCTGTATTGTTATCATACAGGAGGGGATTGCATATATCACAATATGATTATGCTTTTGCTAAAATTTGTTCCAAATCTTTTTCCGCAGTGGAAATTGGATGGATTTGATAATTTTCCACTAAGAAGTTTAATACATTTGGAGATACAAAGGCAGGAAGTGTAGGACCAAGATAAATATTTTTTATACCTAAGTGCAGCAAAGTCAGTAAAATACATACTGCTTTTTGCTCATACCAGGATAAGACTAAGGTGAGAGGCAATTCGTTTACATCACATGCAAATGCTTCGGACAGTGCCAATGCCACACGAATTGCACCGTAAGCATCATTGCATTGTCCCATATCTAAAATACGTGGCAAACCTCCAATTTCTCCAATATTAAGGTCGTTAAAACGATATTTTCCACAGGCCAAAGTCAGAATCATAGTGTCTTTTGGCGCTTTCTCTACAAACTCTGTATAGTAATTGCGTCCCGTACGCGCACCGTCGCAGCCGCCTACCAGGAAGAAATGCTGAATGGCACCGTCTTTTACAGCGTCAATTACTTTATCCGCTACAGATAAAATGGTATTCCAGCCAAATCCTGTGGTTACGGTTGTGCCGCCGTTGATACCTGTCATGTGCTGTGTTTCTTCATAGCCACCCAATTCCAATGCTTTTTCAATGACAGGGGTAAAATCTTTTTCAGCTCCTATGTGAACCATTTCCGGATAAGCAACAACAGAAGTGGTAAAGATACGGTCTGCATAGCTTTCTTTGACAGGCATAATACAATTCGTTGTAAATAGAACAGGACCGGGGATATTTTTAAATTCTTTTTGCTGATTCTGCCATGCAGTACCAAAGTTGCCTTTTAAATGAGGATACTCTTTTAATTTTGGATATGCATGGCAAGGCAGCATTTCACCATGGGTATAAATGTTAATACCTTTGTCTTTTGTTTGCTCTAACAGTAATGCAAGGTCATGCAAATCATGTCCGGAAACTACAATGAACGGTCCGGGTTCAATAGATAACGGAACTGTTGTAGGTACTGGATTGCCATATGTTTCACGATTGGCACGGTCAAGCAGCTCCATACAAGTTAGGTTGACCTCACCGGTTTCCATCACAATCGGCAGCAATTCTTCCATGCTAAAATCCAAGCTGATGGTTCTTAATGCTTTCAGCATAAAGCGATTTACTGTATCATCTGTATATCCCAATACCATAGCGTGATAAGCGTATGCTGCTATACCGCGAATACCAAACAAAATTAAGGACTTTAAGGAGCGGATATCTTCATCAGGCTCATTCCAAATTTCCTCTAAGTCATAATCTTTGCCCATACTATGAGCAGCGCAGCAGCCGCATTGGGGCAAAAGAGATAAGGTTGCTTCATGTGTTTTGTCAATTTGACGTTGTACTTGTTCATTGTCAAAGCTGACGTTGGTAACGGTAATAAATAGTCCTTCCAATACAAGCTGATTCAGTTCAGGTGTTACTTTATGCTCTTTTCCTTTTGCGGCAAGAGCAAGGTTTATCAATGCACCGGTTAGTTCATCTTGCAATTGTGCAGTATCTGGTTGCTTGCCACATACTCCTACTTTGGTACAGCCATTACAACCGGCTGTTTGTTCACATTGAAAACAAAACATAGACATCATTCATTTCTCCTTTTTTATCATTTATCGTTAAGCAATCAGTTGGCCGTCTGTAGAGACAACAGCCACTTGCCATGGAATCATTTTTCCGCTTTTCAGCAGAGCGGTTTTTACTGCATTTACAATTCCGCCGCAACAAGGTACCTCCATGCGTACAACAGTTATACTTTGAATTTGATGTTGTTGTATAATTGCTGTCAATTTATCTGTGTAATCCCCTTCATCTAATTTAGGACATCCAATGAGGCAGATTTTCTTTTTCATAAAGTCTGCGTGAAAATTTCCATAAGCAAATGCAGTACAATCAGCTGCAATTAACAAATGTGCTTGATGAAAGTAAGGTGCATTAACCGGAACTAATTTTATTTGTACCGGCCATTGTTGCAGCTGCGAAGGGACGGAAGTGTGCATCGGCTGAACAAATTGTTCTAAAGGTTTTACCGTTTTTACTTGAGAACCTGGACAACCGCAAGGGGTAGAAGAGATTGCTTTTTGTTTCGCTTGTTGTGCGGCGACTACAGCAGCTTCGTTGTAAGGCAGTGCTTCACGTTCTTCAAATGTAATGGCTCCTGTCGGACAGGCAGGCAAGCAGTCGCCCAAACCGTCGCAGTAATCATCTCGAAGTAGTTTTGCTTTTCCATTAATCATTCCGATAGCGCCTTCATGACAAGCGGATACACATAATGCGCATCCTGTACAAAGCGCTTCTTCTATTTTAATAATTTTTCGTTTCATACCTGGTTTGCTCCTGCTAAATTTATTTTGACTTTCTAATGGCATTGTACTATACTGATAGCAATAAATCTGTTGCATTTGCAACATGGAGATGATTTTATGCAAAAATATATTCCATTATTAAAAAAGGTTACACTATTTGAAAATATAGAAGATTCTGATATGTTGGTTATGTTAAAATGTCTGGGAGCCAGAATTCATTCTTATAAAAAGGGTGAAATTCCTCTCATGGCAGGAGATACGGTTTCTTCTGTCGGAATTGTATTAAGTGGTCAAGCTCATGTTGTTCGTGAGGATGTTGATGGAAACCAAATGATTATAACAGAATTGAAGGGATGCGACTTGTTTGGAGAAACATTTGCTTGTATCGAGACCAAACATTGTCCGGTCACTGTAGAGGCAATTACTGATTGTAATATTATGTGGATTGATTATCATAGAGTAATTACTTCTTGTTCATCAGCTTGCAGTTTTCATACCAGGTTAATTGGGAATATGCTCCGTATCATTGCATTTAAAAATTTGAGGTTGAATCGTAGATTGGAAATATTAGCAAAACGTTCTATCCGTGAGCGATTGTTGGCATATTTAGAATTACAAGCAGAAAATAATGGAAGCAGAAGTTTTTTGATTCCGTTTGATCGTAACAAATTAGCGGATTATCTCTGTACAGACCGAAGTGCTATGTCGCGTGAATTGGGTAAAATGCGAGATGAAGGAATTTTGAAATTTGAAAAAAATAAATTTACATTACTATAAAAATTAGGGCTATCCGTACGGATAGCCCTTAATTTTTTCTTATATCAGTTTGATTTTTGTTTCCAATAAATTTACGTTCCAATAGTTTATCTGAAACACATCTGTTGTTCGTTTTGTACGGATTTCACATGATATAGTAATTTTTAGAGAAGATGTAAATTAATAGAAAATTCACCTTCTTACAACTATGACGTCAAAAGTTGGAATATTATATTATTATGAAAAGGAGAAAGAAGAAATGAACAGTCCTTATATGGGAAGATTCCAAATTACCCAGGCCTTTACCTCCGAACATGATGGATTGGATTTGGTCGGTCTGGACAGCAAACAGATACACAGTACAGTAAACGGAACTGTAATTCATGCCGGCTGGGAAAACCCATCCAATCATTCTCAAGGCTTCGGTTTGTATGTTTGTATTCGAGTAGGTAACCAAGATTATTACTATGGTCATATGTCACAGATTTATGTTTCTGTAGGCCAAACTGTTAAAATTACGGATATCATCGGTTTGGAGGGTTCTACCGGCTATTCTACAGGCAGTCATTGTCATTATTGCTGCCGTGTTGCAGGAACAATGACACCATTGGATATTAATGCTATCAGTGGTATTCCCAATGTAGTTGGCGGTGTTTATGATGACGACGCTTCCGGCGGAACCATTCCGGAGGCAGCGGTATATCCGGAGGCACTCAAATGGTGGAATTTTAAGCGACGCTTTTCAATTGTCTTATCTAAACGGTGGAAGTTGGACAATCTTTACAAATCAAGCAATGTCGAATATGGATGGTATCAAAATCAAAGCGACAAGAGTACGCCATACTACCTTACCTATCGTACACGGAATCAAGGTCAGGGTGATTTTTATCCATATGTCACAAGCTCACAAGATGATTATGCAGGCTCTAATGGAAAACCCATGCAACTACTGCAAATTCAAGCATTTGATAATAATGGAACGAAGTTAACTACAGGTGTAGTAGTCATGTATCGTGTACATGTTGGCGGTAGATGGCTGCCATGGGTAAGTAATGCCGACCCGGAATGGATGCAAAGTGTATTTGATAAACATCACTTAGACGGATCATTGGATACAACTTCAGCTGACGCAGGACTTCCCGGACAAAATATTGATGGTGTGGACATTCGCGTTTATGAATGTAATTCTCAAACCGGCGGTAGTTTAGGTGGTTTAATTGATGGTGAGGTCGCGCCCGGTATCGGTTATATGATAGATGGTGGTTGGGAGGATATGGGTACCGGTGTACTTGCAGATCATATAGATGGTTTGAAAATTACAACAAATCCCAGCAAACCATATTATCTATCCTATCAAACATGGAACCAAGGTCAAAGCGGTTTTTATCCGGCCGTCAGCAGCTTGGAAAATGACTATGCGGGCTCTGCCGGAAAACCAATTCAATTAGTAAGTATTAGAGCTTTTAGTAAAGATGGCACAAAGTTAACATCCGGTGTAATTGTCATGTACCGTGCATTTGTCGGTGGCAGATGGCTGCCGTGGGTAAGCAATGCTGATCCGCAATGGATGCAAAATGTTAAAAATAAATTCAGTTTGGACGGTACATTGGATACAACCGGATATTATGCAGGATTGGATGGACAAAACATTTCCGGTTTGGAAATTCATGTTTTTGAAGATAGTTCCTCCAATCCGGGTTCAGGTGACTTTTCAGGCTCAGAAATTCGTTTGGCAACCAGCTATATGTTCGACAATTTATCAAACTGGAATACATTTGATAAAACAGTGACAGCAGACCATATAGATGGTGTGAAAATTCAAACAGATTCTACCCATGGTTTCTATTTGACATATCAAACATGGAATCAGGGGCAAGGTGGATTCTATCCTGAAGTAACCAGCTTGCAGAATGATTATGCAGGCTCTGCAGGTAAGCCAATTCAGCTGCTGAGCATTCGCGCATACAAAAGTGATGGAACCAAGCTAACATCAGGTGTTGTGATTATGTACCGTGCTTTGGTAAATGGTCGTTGGTTGCCATGGGTAAGTAATGCTGACCCACAATGGATGGACAGTGTAAAAAGTCAATACAATTTAGACGGTACACTTGATTATACTTCTTACTATGCAGGTATTGACGGACAAAACATCAGCGGTCTTGAAATTCGTGCATTTGTAGGTACTACCAATGATACACCGATTGAAGGATTGGTTGGACAAGAAGCCCCTCCGACCTTAAGTTATATGGTAGACAACAATTGGACCAACTTTGATAAGAGTGTGATTCCCGGTCGTTTGGATGGTTTGAAAATTCAGACAGATGCAAGCAAACCGTATTATATTACATACCGTACACATAACCAAGGACAAGGAACTTATTATCCGTTTGTAACAAGCCGTGAAAACGATTACGCAGGTTCTGCCGGCAAACCAATTCAGCTGCTAAGTTTGTATGCATATAAAAATGACGGTACGAAGTTAGTCACTGGTGTTGTAGTAATGTATCGCGCCTATGTAGAAGGCAGATGGCTGCCATGGGTAAGTAATGCAAATCCGGAATGGATGAGAAGTGTACAGGCGAAATATAACTTAGATGGGTTACTGGACGAAAAAGCTTACTATGCAGGTATTGATGGAAAAAACATTAGTGGCATTGAAGTACGTATTTTTGAGGAAAACAATACGGATATTCCTGATACTCCTCAAACACCATCAGGTCAATCTAAAATTATAGACGCACCATTTATTTCGCAGATGCCCAATTATCCAACTGGCTGCGAAAGTGTGGCCACGGTTATGGCACTGCAGTATGCTGGAAAAAATATTTCTGTTGATACTTTTATTGACCAATATTTGCCAATTGAACCACTTAATCCACTGCTCCCTGTAAGTTTTGACCCTTATATTACTTTTGGTGGAAATCCCAGAACAATGGATGGATATGGTTGTTATGCTCCGGTAATTAAAACTGCTCTGGATAAAATATTTGCCAATACTTATTATACAGCAGAAAATATTACAGGCTTATCTTTACCGGAACTTTGTTCAAAATATATCGATAATAATATTCCGGTCATTGTATGGGCTACTATGGAAATGAAAACGCCGTATATTAGTAAAACATGGACTGCTTGGACAGGTAGAAAAATTCAATGGGTTGCGCCGGAACATTGTTTATTATTGGTTGGTTATGATGATTATTTTTATTATTTTAATGACCCAAGAGACAGCAAAGCCCGTACCTATTACAGAAAGGAAGCTGTAGACAGAGCATATAAAGCACAGGGTAGTCAAGCAGTTGTGATTCAAGCTGATGCAAGAACTGCACGTGAATGGAAAGTGCGCCAAGTACTATCAGCTTTTGAAATGGTAAAGGATAAATTGCCATCTGGAAGTATCGAGTTTGAAAAAACTATAAGGTTACTTACATCAGATACAGTTGATGTCGAATTAATAGTAAGTGAGACATTAAACTTTATGCCTATTAATACAAATGCTATTTACAATGTTACAAAAGTGCAGATTAGATGTTGATTTAAATATGGGTTCTTTTCCAGTGTTAGGAGCAGAAATGACTCCTTCTATATTTTTAGAGAATGGAAAGGAATTAAGAGACATAGCTTTGAAAATGTCGTCAGGAAATCTTGCTGTTTCTGTTAAAAATGTTGTTGCTACTGATTCTTATTCAGAAATTGCTATTTCTTACATTATTAATATGAACGATATTTCACTTGCTAATGGTTCTAATGTAGAAATGTCTATGGAACTCACCCAAATCATAAAACAAAAGCGTCCTCCATCTGATCAAGAAGGGCAAGAAATGGAAATATTTGAAAATATAACTGCATTGTATAGAAGTTTTTCCAGTGGTCAAATCATTGATAGAGAAGCGATAGGTTCATTTTTTAGTGAGACTTCAGTGGCAACGACTATGACAATAGGAGGTATTATTCTTATAGCAATTATGGCTGTTTTAGCATTTGCATAATAAAAAAAACTTAGGATGTTTATAACAACTCCTAAGTTTTTATTAGATCAAGGAATAACTGCAACTCCTTTTCCGGAATCAGAGGTAGTTAGTATAGCAATGCTGTTTGAACCATTTTGGTTTGCTAAAGATAATACGTTTTCATCATCCTCAAGTTGTATATTTAGGGCTTGATTCGAGATTATAAGATAATTGGATTGGTTCACAGTTATGATTAAAAGAAAGATTGTTTTTTTTTTTCAGCTATTACTAGTTCTTTGTTAAAACTATAGAATCATATGGTTGAAATAACTTGAGATTGAGAATCAAATAAATAATATTGATTATGCTGTTGTTACAACATAGCAGTGTGGCATTTAATGCTTTTACAGATTGATAATTGAAAGGTACGACAATATTTCCATTGTAATCATATCCCATATCTCCAATTATTTTTTGGTATATATTCCAAATTGTGGGTAATTTTTAAAGCTACTGTCATCTTGATGTTCAAAACTAGCAATTTGATGATAATTTTCATCGTATAAAGAGATGGAAATATCTTTATTATATTGTTTTAGGTTGTTTTGAGTTTCACAATATAGATATAACTTATCGTTAAATGAAAAATGTATTAAATATAATCGTAATTAAAATCAATTAAAATCTCATTGTCCAGTGTTACTACACCTTTTTATGATCCTTTGTTGCTCTAACATTTTATCTGGGCAGTATCGTTAAAAATTCATAATTACATCCCTCAGAAATTTTTCTCCATTTATATTCATCAAGATAATCTGTATAGGAGTTTTATCTTGCACTGTGAACCATTGAAAGCTATCGTCTGTGATATTGGAAGCTCTACTTAATATATTATTATCAAAGGGAATTATATTGCCTTCCCAATCAATGATTCCATATGTGTTATTGTGTTTGTTAATAAAATATAATCTCAAAAATCATGAAATATTTTTATAGTCGGATGAAAGTATTTTATTACAGCGTCCTTATTGTATATATTAGCTGAAGCAACACTAGAGTCATAAGAAGATTGAGTATATGCGAAAAATTGACCATTGTGTTCAGCCAGAATCATACTATCTCTACCATTAGAAGGCGCTTTTGCGATAAGTGTTCCATTATCATCATAAAATCTAGTTTCTTGCTTTTTGTAATCTTTTAATCTATAAAATTGGTCAATATATATTTCAAAAAAATTATCACTTTCGAAAGGACAAACTATATTGCCTTGCAAATCAATAAGACCATTTTTTATTATTATATTTCCATTATCATCATATTCTTCTGTGTAAACAGATAATGTATTTCCTGTGGAACAGTTAGAAAAATTAGGTTCGGTAACATAAGTACCTAAGGGGGCAATTAGTTGATAAGTTATGCCATCATAACTATAAATAGCGCTTTTGTCATCCTTTTCTGCAATGACAAAGTTACCAAGTATTTGTATATCATCGTATTCGGGTACAATAGAGGTATTCACTGGCAGTTGAATAGATTGAGGTGTTTGTGTACTGTTACAACCTGCAAGAAACAGAAAAGAGAAACATATGACAAACAAACTAAATATGTATTTTTTCATATAAAAGTATACTCCTCGAGTAAATTTTGAATAAATGTACAAAATAATTATAACACCAAATATTAGAAAAATAAATAATAATTATAAATAATATTAAAATATTTAAAAAATTTCTAATTTATGGATTTAAACTTAATTTTGGGTTGAAAAAGGCATACAGAAAAATATAAATAATGTCATTTTCAGTTGGTCCAATAAATATTTTCATATATTGCTTGTGATTGATTATGATAATAAAAATTATACCTTTAAAGTACCTACATTTTGGAGAATGTGAAGTATACTCATTAATAGGTGTATAAGGTTATTTATGGATACTTCAAAATAACATTTTCTTTCACTGCTATCGTTTGAATGAATTATGTATAAACTTTAAATGATGCCCTCGAAAAATATCGTAAATACAGGGAGTTGGAGTACTTTGAAACGCCAAAAGCGTATATTTTACTGTAAATTTACTATAATGAGTCTTTTGAAAAAAATGAGATGCTCCGTATGGAAACATACAGGGCATCTCATTTTTTTCAAAAAGAAGTGAAAACAAAACTCCTAAATAATTTAAAGGAAATATATTCATGTTAAATTATGCATTTGCTTTTTAGAATGATTAGCATTATAATTCAATCAAAAATATCATAAAAATTTGGTGGGTAATAATTGCATAGATATAGTTTGAAAACAAAAAATTTAACTCTTAAAAAGCTAGGGATATCCATTTTTCTATATGTAATTATATATATAGTAATTTATCTTTTAGCATATTTTATTTTAAAATCTCAGGGATTGATTTATCTACAATGGTTCCAATATGTATCTTATACATTAATTGGTTTAGGCATTATAGCCGGAACGTTTCAGTGGATAGTTAAAGGGTATAAAACAGATCATTATCGAATAAAAGTAGGGGTTATGTTACTTGTTATAGAAACGGTCGTTGCATTGGTTCTTATTATTGTATTCTATACATGTAATAATAGAGAGTCGATTGTAAATAAAAATGGTACTACAATGGTAGAGGAAAAGCCAAATTTTTCTTTTACCAATTGGACGAACTATTATGAATATCAAAACATTTTTGTTAGAAAAAATATTGTAAGAATCCATGAAGAATATGGCCAGTCAAGTAGAGAACGTATCTCAATAGATTATTATGACGAAAATGGTAACTTAATTGAAAGTGTGAACTAATTTTCATTTATAAATCAAACCTAATTGAACGAGCAGAAATTATATAGCAAAGAAAAACCTAAGTGAACCGTTCCAGAGCTCACTTAGGTTTTTGCTGATTGAGAAGAATACTCTATATAAAACATCACTAAAATAGTGATAGTTAAGTAAGTTAGATTTTAATTGAAGATACATGTTCTACCATATAATATTTCAAGCATTTTAATCAAATAAATGAATGAATAAATCGAAATATTCTTGGGCAATTTCTTTTGTGTTTTTTTCTGTATCCAAAAGTCAATTACGGACATAAAACCGGTAGCGGCAAAAGTTAACTGGACTTCACTGTATTCAATATGTAAATAGTTTAGCTTTTTCACCAACAACACTTTAAGTGTATTTACCAATTTTATAACAAAACTGTTGCTGCCCTGAGAGCCACATAATATCAAAAAAGTATGATAATTTTCTTTTAAAAAGCAGATCATTTTTTGAATGACTTCAAAGTGCTCCGGTGCAGTCAAGGGACAACGAATATGTTGTTTATATATTTTTTCGAATTGATATAAGAATTCATTTTCAATATCAATGACTAATTGTTCTATATTATCAAAATAGATATAAAACGTGCTTCGCGCAATACCTGCTGCTTCTGCCAATTTACGAACATTTATGGTAGAGGCATCTTGGGACGTAACCAAAGAAAGATAAGTAAGATGAATTTTATCTCGAATATCTTGATGTTTCATCTTCTTATATCTCTCCACTCTGTAACTATTATTTATTTATTTTACATAGAAATGATTGAAATTATTTTCTTAAAAAGAAAAATAAGCTTATTTGAAAAAATTTAGGCAATAATCTAGGAAAAAATATAAAATAGCAATATTTATATTTTCATTTTGTGTTATAATATTTTCAATAAAATATTCGGAAACAGTGGTGGACTTTTTGAAAGATCAACATTTAGAAACAGAAATGAATCATTATTGGACGGAACGTTCCAAAAGTTATAGTGAACAAAATAGAGCACAGATTGAAAACGAAAAACGGCATGAGTGGGAAAATATGATTTTAAAATATGCTCCTCAAAAGGAGTGTTTAAATATTTTGGATGTAGGTACAGGACCGGGCTTTTTTGCGATTATATTGGCACAAAAAGGGCATCATGTGACTGCAGTGGATTTAACACAAGATATGTTGGAGCAAGCAAAAGAAAACGCAAATCATTATAAAGTGGAAGTTGAATTTAAATTATTGGAAAATCAATTTTTACCTTTTCCAGATAATACATTTGACTTGGTTGTTTCCCGCGATGTTACTTGGATGCTGCAAGATGCAGAAGGAGTTTTAAAAGAATGGTATCGTGTCACGAAAAAAGGCGGAAAAGTTCTGTACTTTGATGCCAATTGGTACTACTATTTATTTAATGAAAATGAAAAAAAGAAACATTTGGAAAACCAAAAGATGGTCCGGGAAAAAGGCGGATTTATTTATAATAAATCAAAAATTATGGAAAATTTAGCAAAGGTATTGCCATTATCACAAACATTCAGACCTGATTGGGATAGAGAAACATTACCTACGTTGGGATACCACAACATTGTGACCATTTCCAACGTCAATTCCATTGTATATACCGAAAAAGAGCAAATACAATATGCAAGCAAACCTGAGTTTTTAGTGGTAGCCGAAAAATAATATATTTTTTAAAGACTGTTCCTTATGTAACAACAAGGAACAGTCTTTTTCGTTTTATGTTATCGTTATTGATAAAATTTGCGCAATATGCTCGGACATTTTATAATCATGTGTTTTTGGAGGTAATCTTAACGATGTTATAATACAAATAACGTTGATATGTGTTTTATTATTGTGATTTGGGGGAGAAAAACTATGCGGAATCAACAATTACAGACAGATTATACAGAGGATATGGTCGGTTACTGGAAAGAGCGTTCACATACCTATAGCAAAGATAACCGCAGTCAGTTAGAAAATGAGAAAAAGACTGTATGGGAGAATCTAATTTTATCTAATACTACCCAGGAAAAACAATTAAACATTCTGGATGTAGGAACAGGTCCCGGTTTTTTTGCGGTGCTGCTTGCTCAAAAGGGACATCACGTTACGGCAGTGGATGTCAGTGCTGATATGCTGGAACGTGCAAAAGAAAATTTAGATTATTATCAGGTACATGCAGACTTAAGGTTACTGGATGGAAATGATTTACCTTTTTCAGACGATACATTTGATTTGGTGATTTCACGAGATGTAACATGGACACTTCAACAACCGGAAGAGACACTTTTGGAATGGAAACGTGTAGCAAAGCCTGGAGGACAAATTTTGTATTTTGACGCAAACTGGTATTATCATCTTTTTGATGAAGAATGGATGAAATTACATCTTGAAAACGAAAAGATAAAAAGTCAAAATGGGCTTCCTATTCATGATAAAGGAAAAGTAATGGAAGAAATCGCAAGAGAACTTCCAATGTCCAAAAGGTTAAGACCAACATGGGATTTAGATGAATTACCTCAGTTGGGTTTTCGTAATGTAAAAGCCTTGAAAAATCTGAATTCAGTTATCTATACGGAAGAAGAGCAATTAAAATATAGAAGTAAACCGGAATTTCTGGTAATCGCTGAAAAATAAGAGAAGGGAACGTAAAGACAATCAATGATTAAAAAAGGTATTTTACGCATTGTAAATGTTGTCATTGTATTAATCGGTATTACCTTTTTATCTTTTTCTCTATTGTATTTGGCGCCCGGTGATCCGGCTGAAACGTACATACGCGGCGGCGATGGAAATGCAGGTACGGTTTCAGAGGAAGCCATCCAAGCACAGAGAGAAAAGTGGGGATTGGACAAACCTTTCTTTGTACAGTATTTTAATTGGCTTGGTAATATTTTGAGAGGTAATTTTGGAGAATCTTATACTACGAATCGGCCTGTACTCGAAGAGATTGGTTCTAAAATTGGTCCTACCTTGATTTTATCTGTTGCAGCTTTATTTGTTACATTATTAATTTCAATTCCTCTGGGTGTGCTATGCGCACTTTATAAAGATAGACTGCTGGACAATATTTGCAGAGTATTTTCTTTTATCGGAATTGCGGTGCCATCGTTTTTATCATCGTTACTGTTGCTTTACTTTTTTGCAATTCAATTAAATTGGCTTCCGGTGGTGAGTAAAGGTGGATTTCAAGGCTTAATTTTACCGGTCACAGTGTTAACAATACAGTGTTCGGCAAAATTTATTCGTCAGGTTAGGTCTATTGTACTGGAGCAAATGAATCAGGAATATGTACGTGGTGCTATTGCGCGAGGTGTAACAAAGTCCAAAATATTATTCTCGCATGTTTTACGCAATGCATGGCTTCCAATTATTACATTAATCGGCATTTATTTTGGTGTTTTCCTTAGTGGTGCAGCCATTGTTGAAACTATTTTTTCATGGCAAGGTATTGGACAACTTGCAGTAGAGGCTGTTGGAAGGAAAGATTACCCTGTAATACAAGCGATTATTTTGTGGCTTGGTGTTTTATATGTAGCTGTAAACTTTTTGGTAGACCTGTCTTATTCCCTTCTCGATCCGCGTGTGCGGCTTGGAAAGGGGGAAAACAAATGAGTTATCTCATAAAATCGCGCAGAAAAAAAGAGAGAAAAAAGCGTCCCCAAATACTTCTGTACATTATGATAGCATGCATTATTACATTATTTCTGGTAGCGGTTTTAGCGCCGGTCATTGCACCCAATGACCCCTATAAGACAGACTTGATGAATCAACTGCAAGGGCCGTCGGAACAATACCCGTTTGGTACTGATAATTTAGGACGTTGTATTTTATCACGGCTGCTATATGGTGCTACCACTTCTATTTTTTCCAGTTTAGGAATTACTGCTATTGTATTTATCATAGGAACTGTATTGGGAGTAATTGCAGGCTATTTCGGTGGCGTATTTGATATTGTTATTTCTAAAATCACTACTATTTTTCAGGCATTTCCGCGTTTGATTTTTGCCATTGCAATAGCAGGTGTTTTAGGAATTGGAATTGGTAACACCATATTTGCGTTGTGTGCCATGTGCTGGACAGAATATGCCAGATTGTCACGCAGTTTGGTGCTGTCCGTAAAAGAAAGGACTTATATAAAAGCCGCAAGAGTTTGCGGTGAAAATCATTTTATCATATTGATAAAACATGTATTTCCCAACATTTTTCCATCATTAATTATTACATCTATGTTGAATATAGGCGCTATGTTAATGGAAGTATCAGCGCTTTCTTACTTAGGACTGGGCGTAAAAACTCCAATGGCTGAATGGGGAGATATGATGAATTTAGGAAAAGCATATTTGCAAACAAATCCTTGGTTGGTTTTTATACCGGGTATTGCAATTTTTGTCGCAGTGGTAATCTTTAATTTGTTTGGAGAAAAGCTGCGAGATGCTTTAGATTTAAAATAATTTCATTAAGGAGATTTCATTATGAAAAAAGTAGTTTCATTGTGTTTGGCTGCGGTTTTGGCAGCCGGAATTTTAGCAGGCTGTGGTTCAGGAGGTACTTCGGAGGAGAATACCGGAACTGCGTCCACATCACAAACAGCGGGCGTTTCCAGTATGGTGTTTGCAGATACGCAATCCCCAACCAATTTGGATTGTGCCGTTGGATGGAATGGCTGGTATACTTCCCGTTATGGTATTACAGAAACATTATTCAATTTGGACAAAGAAATGAAAGCAAAACCTTGGCTTGCCAAATCGTGTGAAGCCGTAGATGATACCACATGGAAAATCACTTTAAGAGATGATGTGACATTCCAAAACGGTAAGAAAATGACAGCACAATCCGTAATTGACTCTTGGAACCGTACTATGAAAATTAATACAAGATTGAACGAACTATTATTTATTGATTCTATGACAGCAGACAGTGAGACGGTTCTAACTGTAAAAACAACAAAACCGGTTCCTGCATTTGAATCAAATTTGTGTGATCCTATTGCAAGTATTACAGATGTAAACTCAGGTACAAATCCGGAAACCAATCCGGTAGGTACAGGTCCATATATGGCTGTGAACTACGATGTAAAAAAACAATGCAATGTAAAACGATATGATGGGTATTGGGGAGGAACTCCTAAGCTGGAAACCGCAACCTTTAATATCATTGCAGATCCCAGCGCATTAGCAATGGCGCAACAATCAGGTGAAAGTGATGTGTCTTTAACTATTCCATCTACGAGTTTATCTTTATTTGACAATAATTCTAACTATGTAGTTGACGGTGCAACCGGTTCCCGCGGTCAAGTTATGTTTATCAACTTTAAAAATGAATTCTTACAGGATATCAATGTTCGTAAAGCTTTGAGCATGTGCATTGATAAAGAGAGTTATGCCAAAGGTTTAAATAAAGGCGCTTCTGAACCGGCAAATGGTTTATTCCCGGATTCTTTTGACTTTGGAGGCAAAGATTTAAAAGGTTATTCATACGACTTGGAAGGCGCTAAAAAATTATTGGATGAAGCGGGTTATCAAGATACAGACGGAGACGGTATTGTAGAAAAAGACGGAAAACCACTTTCTTTACGTATTTGTACTTACAGCACAAAAGCAGAATTACCGGTATTTAGCCAAGCTTTGGCAGATGCAGCAAAACAAATAGGTATTGACATTCAAATTGATATAGAAGCTTATGACGCAATTGTAGACCGTCAGGAAAATGGTAATTTCGACTTAATGTTAATCAGCTTTACAATGTGTCCTGAAGGTGACCCCCAGTATTTCTGTGACCTTGCCTTTAAAACCGACGGAAGCAGTAACTATGGCAACTATTCCAATGCCGAAGTTGACGCTTTAATTGACCAATTGGATCAAGAATTTGACCAAGAAAAACGTGTTTCTTTGGCAAAAGAGATTCAGCAGAAAATTTTAGATGATGCAGGATTTATTGTATTTGGTCATGCGAAATTTACCAATGTCTTAAAATCATCTGTAAGTGGTTGTGAAACCAATCCTTCTGAATATTATTTAATTACAGCTGAAACTACTATGTCAAAAGCATAAAAGGTTCTTATAATATGAAGTTATTGAATGTTGACTCTTTAAGCGTTTCCTATTCTCATATACCTACTGTAAAAGATATTAGTTTTTCTATCAGCCCGGGTGAGATTGTTGGTTTGGTAGGAGAAAGCGGTTGCGGAAAAAGTACTTTACTGCGTACGCTGATGATGTTAATGGAGGAAAACTGTCAAATTGATAAAGGCGCTGTTTTCTTTGAAGAAACCGATTTGACAAAGTTATCTGAAAAAGAACTCCGCTTACTTCGTGGGAAAGATATTGTAATGATATTTCAGAATGCAGCTTTATCCAGTAATCCTCTTCATAAAATTGGGCATCAGTTTTACGAAACCATTACGAGCCATTCAGGGAAAATGTCCAAAAAGGAATGTTATGCAAAGGCGGAAGATATCTTAAAAAAATTAAAGTTTAAAGAACCAAAACGTATTTTAAATAGCTATCCGTTTGAGCTTTCCGGCGGTATGAATCAGAGAGTGGCTCTGGCTTTAGCAATTTTGATGAATCCCAAACTAATATTGGCCGATGAACCTACCAGTGCATTGGATGTTACCGTACAGGCACAGGTCATAAAACAAATGCGTCAATTGAGAGAATCATATCATACTGCTATGTTAGTAGTCACTCATAATATGGGAGTAGTAGCACAGCTGTGTGATAAAGTAGGAGTACTGTATGCCGGTAGAATCGTGGAGTGGGGAAGTGTAGAAGACATTTTGGAGCATCCAAAGCATCCTTATACACAGGCGCTTATTTCTGCGATACCTGAGATGAATGGTGAAGACCCAACCGGGATTCCGGGTTCTCCAAAAGAATTTACGAAAGAAGAAATCGGTTGTGATTTTGCTCCCCGCTGTACCAAAGCAAAAGAAAATTGTGCATGTGTGGTACCGGAAAAGGTTGTACTTTCTGATGAGCATTGGGCTTTATGTCCTTATTGCAGGGAGGAGTGAATATTGTATGGAACTGTTGGAGGTAGAAAATCTTTACAAGGAATTCTATAAAGATAAGGTGAAATTTGCAGCGGTAGATCATATTCATTTCTCAATCCGTGAAGGTGAGTGTTTAGGACTTGTAGGAGAAAGCGGTTGTGGAAAAAGTACAACGGCTTCTTTAATTGCAGGATTATTGAAGCCGGATAAAGGCACTTTCCGATTTTTGGGAGAGGAGCTTACCAAATCTTCTTCAAGGCGTATACGAAAAAATATTCAAATGATTTTTCAAAATCCTATGGATTCTTTTGACCCACGCTATCATCTTCTTTCCAGTGTACAACAAGGCTTGCGATATGTAGAAAAATGCGATAAAAGAGAACTGGAACGTCGTGCGCAAGAGGCGATTTCTTTTGTGGGATTAAAGGAAAGTTATTATAAAAAGCCAATTCATCAGTTAAGTGGAGGCGAATGTCAGCGAGCGGCAATTGCCCGTGCAATTATTGGACAGCCTAAATTGTTAATTTGTGATGAGGCTACCAGTGCGCTGGATGTTTCTGTACAAGCGCAAATTATATCCTTATTAAAAAAGTTAAAGCAAGAAAAAGGCATGTCCAGTCTTTTTATTACACATGATTTAACGCTTGCATCAGTTATGTGTGATAGATTAGCCGTTATGTATTGCGGCAAGATTGTGGAGTACGGAGATGCAAAAGAAATTATTTCTAAACCGAAACATCCATATACACAACTGCTACTGCAAAGTGTATTGCCGGCCAAAATAGACAAGAAGTTCGACATTGCTGATTATGAAAGCTTGCGCGAACCTCATACCGGAGGATGTCACTTTTATGAATATTGTCCCAAGGCTTGTGAACAATGTAAACGTGAGATGCCTGAACTAAATTTGTGTGACCATAGGGAAGTAGCTTGCTTTTTACGAGAATAAGAAAAACGGTATCTGCCATATGGCAGATACCGTTTTTTTATAATATTTCAATATTATTTTCAAAATAAAAATAAATTCCCTTATGTTTTTGACATAAGGGAATTTTATTCTGGTGGAAACAACAGGGCTCGAACCTGTGACCCTCTGCTTGTAAGGCAGATGCTCTCCCAGCTGAGCTATGCTTCCATCTAGCTGGTGTGCTACCTGTTTGGCAACTGAAAAATATTATAAAAGATATTGACTAAAAAGTCAACCCTTTTCTTATAGTTAAAATAATGTTTTTGTAAATTTGCAAATTTATAAAAATTTTTTTGAAAAAAAGTTCACAAACCTCCTATTTTTATGGTATGATTTGTACATAAATTTAAGAATTACTATTACTGTTCCAATATATGTTTTTATTCTAAGGAGAGATAAAATTTTATGGAAAAAATTAAGATTGGTATTTTAGGATATGGAAATTTAGGCAGAGGTGTTGAATTGTCTGTCAGCCAGAATCCGGATATGGAATTGGTAGGTGTTTTTACTCGCAGAGATCCTTCTCAGCTTACATTAAATACAAAGGGTGCTGTTGCGTATCACATTGACCAAGCGTCTGAGATGAGAGATAAAATAGATGTATTAATTCTATGCGGCGGCAGTGCAACAGATTTACCTGTACAAACTCCTGAGTTTACCAGATACTTTAATACGATTGACAGTTTTGATACCCATGCAAATATTCCGGGACATTACGCAACGGTAGATGCTATTGCAAAGGCTTCTAATAAAGTTTCTATTATTTCAGTTGGTTGGGACCCGGGTATGTTCTCTTTAAATAGAATGTATGCAGGCGCTATTTTGCCTGACGGAAAAGACTATACTTTTTGGGGTAAAGGTGTAAGCCAAGGTCACTCGGATGCAATTCGTAGGATTGAAGGTGTACAAGATGCCAAACAATACACCATTCCAGTGCCGCAGGCTTTAGATGCGGTCAGAAGCGGTAAACAGCCGGAGCTGACTACCAGAGAAAAGCATACCAGGGAATGTTTTGTTGTTGCCAAAGAAGGTGCTGATTTAAAGAAAATAGAAGAAACAATCAAAACTATGCCAAAATATTTTGCAGATTATGATACAACAGTACACTTTATTTCCCAAGAGGAATTGAATGAAAAGCACAGTGGTATTCCGCATGGTGGATTTGTAATTCGTACCGGAGTAACCGGTAAGGATTTAGAACATCATCATGTGATTGAATATTCTATTAAATTAGATTCTAATCCTGAATTTACCGCAAGCGTATTGGTGGCATACGCACGTGCTGCGTACCGTTTATCAAAAGAGGGAAACTACGGTGCAAAAACTGTATTGGATATTCCGCCTGCTTATTTATCTATAAAATCAGGTGCAGAGTTGAGAGCAGAATTACTGTAAGGCGTTTTAATGAAGCAAACAACAGTTTGTAATGAAATATTTCAAAAAAGTCTACCTTTTGGCAAAAGGTGAGCTTTTTACTGCTACTATAGTTACAAAAAACAGTAATTTTTTTATGTAACTACGTAATTCTTGGGAGTATTATTATGTTATCATGTTATCTATAAAAAGTCTACTTATGTTCACGGCAGAACTCATTTGATTTATTTGATAAATTTAGATTGCTGCAGGTTAGATGTAAGAAGAAAAATACCCTTTTCCACATTTTGTTTTGGGATGATATGCTATACAGAGGCTTGATTTGCTAGAAGTCTATTTTTTCTAAATGATATCAGTTTTTTCACATATCTCTCACATGGTATCTTTAACATAATATATTAATAGAAAATACTCTAAGGGAATAGGAAATATAAATTATGCAGTTACATATTAAAATAATATATGGTGTTTTAGCAGTTTTATTGGTTTGTACGATAATTTTCCTATGTTATTTTATACCTCAGAATCTATCTGCAGAAGTTGCTGCGTGTAAACCGGTATTGGAGACTGCAAATAATACAAGTGAAACTTCCAAGAATGATATTTTTTTAGAAGAAAATATGGAAGAACAAGAGAGCGTTATTGCAGAATCGCAACATCAGATTAACTCATTTGATATTATATTTCAAATGCCTGAGTTACCGACCGGTTGTGAAATTACTGCATTGACTATGGTACTGAATTATTATGGTATGGAAGCAGATAAAGTTGAGATGGCCACAAAATATCTTCCTACCCAGGAGTTGAATTTGTATTACGGAAGCGACGGGCGATTGTATGGAAATGATTTGAATCAATATTTTATAGGAAATCCAACCACTGAAAATGGTTATGTATGCGGTACAGGAGCAATTGTAACTGCCGCAAATGCATATTTGCAAGATCAAGGAAGCGACTTGACAGCGGTGGATTATACAGGAGCAGATGTGGATACGCTATATGAGATTGTCAGTCAAGATATTCCGGTAGTAGTATGGGTCACAATTTCTATGACAGATAGAGGAGAAACGGAAGGCTGGTATACACGTTCAGGAGAATATGTGGACTGGAGTACATATGATCACGGAGCTGTTTTAATTGGATATACACAAGATACCGTTACAATTGCTGACCCAATTTCAGGAAAGATGGAATACAGCAGAGAAGACTTTGAACGTGTATTTGCTTCCAGAGGAAATCAATGTGTCTTTTTACAATCCTAAAAAATGTTGATTGTCAATGTTCATATTCCATGATGGAAAAAAGCCTGCATGCAGAAAACATGCAGGCTTTTTTCAAAGATTTTATGACATCTATAAAAGTAAGCAGGGTAGTTATTTAGACATACTTTGTGCGTATTTGCAAAACGATTTCATACAGCAAATATCACATTTTGGTTTTCGAGCGTCACAAACAGCTCTTCCGTGTAACACAATACGATGGCAAAAGTCACTGGATTCTTCGGGCGGCAGCAGTTTACGCAAGTCCTCCTCCACTTTTACAGGTACTTTATTATTCGTCAGACCAAGCTTACCGCAAATACGAATAAAATGGGTATCCGTTACAACGGCCGGTTTTCCATATACATCTCCCAAAATTAAGTTAGCTGTTTTTCTTAACACCCGGAAGAAGAAGGTCTTCCATATTATCAGGAACAATACCATTAAATTCTTCTTTTAGTTTTTACACATTGCAAAATATCGCGTGCCTTTGTTTTAAACAAACCGCAGGTACGAATATATTCTGCAATTTCTTCTTCAGAGCTGTTAATAAAATCGTCTATTGTTGGAAAACGTTCAAACAATGCAGGCGTTACCATATTTACTCTGGCATCCGTACATTGTGCGGATAATCTGGTTGCAATTAACAGCTGAAGTGGGTTAGAATGAATTAACGCACATTCTGCGTCAGGATATTCTTTTTTTAATGCCTCGATTGCGGCAAGTGCTTTTTGTTTTTTTGTCATATACATTCATCCTCATAGCTATAAAAATAGAAATAAGTATTATTTTTCTATTTTATCTTATCTTTCGACAAACTACAAGAGATTTCTTATATTTTAGTAGAATTTGGTGATATTTTGAGTGGATTTCAATTAAAAATGATTGCTTTGGTTACAATGTTAACCGACCATATTGGTGCCATATTCTATCCGGATATGATTGCGTTGCGAGTCATAGGCAGAATTGCATTTCCTATTTATTGTTTTCTTTTGGTACAAGGGTTTTTACATACGAGTAATCTAAAAAAATATATGATTCGTATGGGAGTGTTCGCCCTATTATCAGAAGTTCCGTTTGATTTGGCAAGGACAGGATATTGGTTAGATTTAGGCAGGCAAAATGTATTTATTACTTTATTTTTAGGTTTATGCTGTATGACCATATACCGTCTGTCTGAGCAAACACAGCAGCCTATTCTTATGGTCAGCGGTATTTTGGCAGTCTGTATCCTCTCTCAGCTGATACGTGCGGACTACCAATGGCTTGGCATTTTACTGATTATGATTTTTTATATTTGGAAAACATCTAAACTGATTTGCTATGCTGCTTTTATTACAGTTACATCTGTTTATTGTTTAACAGTCATGTCATGGCTGCAAGCAGCTTCTATTTGTGCATTGATACCTATTTATTGGTATAACGGCAAAAGAGGAAAATACTCGTTTCGATATGTATTTTATTTTTTTCTATCCCGTTCATTTGTTTATATTATATTTTGTTTCTTTTTATTGCAAATAACAGTGTCAAATGATAGGTCGTTGCAAACAAAAAAGTGTCATGATACACTTATCACATAAAGGAGGGGCATGCATGGAGTTTCAATTATATTATACAGAGCAAGGACAAGGGACTCCCTTTGTACTGTTACACGGAAACGGAGAAAGTTCGGATTATTTTTCTCATCAAATAGAACATTTCTCCAAGACATATCGTGTGATTGCTGTTGATACAAGGGGGCATGGAAAATCTCCAAGGGGAGACGCTCCTTTTACATTGGCACAGTTTGTGGAAGATTTAAAACAGTTGCTGGACTACCTGGAATTGAAAAAGATTATTTTGCTAGGTTTTAGTGACGGCGGTAACATTGCGATGATGTTTACATTGAAATATCCCCAATATGTAAAAAAACTCATTTTGAACGGTGCGAATTTAACTGCCAAGGGAGTGAAATCTTCCGTACAAATTCCGATTATATTTGGGTATTGGATTACTTCCTTGTTTTCCCTTTTCAGTAAAAATGCTAAGGCATCTCAGGAAATGCTGCGTCTTATGGTCAAAGAACCAAATGTTTCTCCCGATGAGTTGGAACAAATTGCTGTTCCGACCTTAGTAATTGCGGGTAAACAGGATATGATAAAAGAACATCATACAAAGCTCATTGCCAAATCCATACCAAAGAGTGAATTGATATTGATAGAAGGAGACCATTTTATCGCAAATAAAGAATCGGCTGTATTTAATGAAAAAATAGAGTCATTTTTATGTAAGCATGCGGAAGAATAAACGTTTATTTTTATAAACAGCAACAAAATATGCCTATTCTAACAGTTAGAATAGGCATATTCTATGGAAAATTCATGTGAGGGGTTCAGAAAAAAGTGAAATTAAGAAAATCTTAATTTTTTCTAAAGAAAGTAATTAGAATTTTTAATATCAATTTTGATACGATAACAGAAAGGGGAGAAAATGAATATGAGTGAGAAAATTTTGATTGTAGATGATGAACCTGAAATTGCCGATTTGGTTTCCTTATATCTGCAAAATGAAAATTTTACCGTTTACAAATTTTATTCTGCCATAGAAGCGCTTAACTGTATTGGACATGAAAAATTGGATATGGCTATTTTGGATGTAATGATGCCTGAGATGAATGGATTTGAGCTGTGTAAAAAAATAAGGGAACATTATCATTATCCTATTATTATGTTAACGGCAAAAGGGGAGGAAATTGACAAGATAACAGGTCTTACTTTGGGGGCAGATGATTATATTGTCAAACCGTTTCAGCCTCTGGAGTTGGTGGCACGTGTCAAAGCGCAGCTGAGGAGATATAAACGGTATAATACGGGTGTGGAAAAAGAGGATGATGTGATGATTCACTCAGGGCTGGTAATGAATATTAAAACGCACGAATGTACATTAAATGAAAAGCCGCTTTCCCTGACTCCCACAGAATTTTCAATTTTACGTATTTTATGCCAGCAAAAAGGAAATGTGGTAAGTGCGGAAGAATTGTTTCACCAAATATGGGGAGATGAATATTTCAGTAAGAGTAACAATACCATTACAGTTCATATCCGTCACTTACGTGAAAAAATGGGAGATTCTTTCGAAGATCCCAAATACATTAAAACCATTTGGGGGTGCGGATATAAAATTGAAAGCTAATTATAGTAAACCAATTAAAATGGCGGTTACTTTTATCATTGGAATTGCCATATGTTTTGGCCTCTTTTTTTTGATAGATGTTATTTGGAATGGAGCATTTGTAGATTGGTTTGTACGTTCATACATGATTGAAGATCAGTATACTTTGCCTGACGGAACTTGGGTGGAACGTACTACATTCGCTTGGACAGACTTAAAATATTTTTTATTATGGACTGCAATTATTGCCATAATCGTTGTAATTACCACTGTAATCGTAGTTGCGCATTTTTATGCAAAAAAGAAAGTAAGTAAAACCATAACCAGTACCAGCGAAATGATTCATACCTACATGAATGGTTCGAAAGAGGCAACAGAAGTATTTCCAAAACAATATTCGGAAATTTCTGCTTGTATGGCACAAATCAAATCCACCATGCAACAGCATGAACATATATTAAAAGAAGAAGGCATACGAAAAAATGATTTGATTACGTATTTGGCACATGATTTAAAAACACCCCTTACTTCTGTGATTGGGTATTTGAGCCTTTTGGATGAAGTGCCGGATATGCCGCAAGCGCAAAAGGAAAAATATATTCACATTACCTTGGATAAAGCAAATCGTTTGGAAAAATTAATCAATGAATTTTTTGAAATTACCCGATATAACTTACAGCAGATTATTTTGGAAAAAGAAATGGTAGACTTATATTATATGCTGATACAAATGAGTGATGAGTTTTATCCAATTTTAGCATCACACGGAAATACCATTACACTTCATGCACAAGAAGATTTAACAGTATATGCCGACCCAACAAAACTGGCAAGAGTATTTAATAATATTTTAAAAAACGCAATTGCTTACAGCTATCCTAATACAGATATTCAAATCACTGCAGTAAAAACAGAAGAGGAAATTCGTATTTCTGTTTGTAATCATGGAAAAACCATTCCTCAACAGAGATTGGAATCTATTTTTGAAAAGTTCTTCCGCTTGGATGATGCGCGTACTACCAATACGGGAGGAGCTGGTTTGGGTTTGGCCATTGCCAAAGAAATCGTAACGCTGCATGGAGGAACCATTTCGGCAAACAGTGAACACGAACTTACTACTTTTTGTGTTACGCTTCCGATTTCTTAAATTTATAAAATATCAAGATTCTCTTTATTTTTTCTTAGGAAATCAACAATTGAATATTAAAGTTAAAAACGCCTTTGTTTCGTATAATGATAAGCGAAACAAAGGCGTTTTATATTTTCAAGGAGAAATCATGGAATATGGAAAAAATTAGCAACCAGGCAAACACAAAAGAACAAAAGACCTTTAGAAACCATACGTTTTTATACTATTATCATTGTATCTTTTATTATATTTATCCTGTTACTGTTTTTATAGAAACAATATTTGTCGTTTGATGTTCAGGTAGGTTCGGGAAATTTATTGAATGCAGGAACACAAGCAGAAAATAAAATTGATTTGAATGTATTAAATAGCCCGTACGCTATCTTGATAGATGCAGATACAGGCACAGTAATTGCACAGCGCAACGGTGATGAAAGAATCTATCCTGCTTCTCTTACAAAAATTATGACTGCTCTGATAGCTATAGAGCATACGGATAATTTAAATCAAAGTGTAACTGTACCATATGATTTTTTTCAGCAATTATATGAAGAAGAGGCCTCGATGGCCGGATTTGAACCGGGAGAACGCGTAAAAGCAAAAGATTTGTTGTATGGTGTATTACTTCCTTCGGGAGCAGAATGCTGCAGGACCTTTGCAGAGAACATTTCAGGCTCAGAGTCTGCGTTTGTCAAATTAATGAATGAAAAAGCAAATCAAATAGGTCTGAAAAACACTCATTTTACCAATTGTACCGGCCTTCATGACAGAAATCATACTTCTTCTGTAAAAGACATTGCTGTATTGTTACAGTATGCTTTAAAAAATCAAGCGTTTTATCAGGCCTTTACAAGCAGTTACTACAGCGTTCCTCCAACAAATCAACATCCGGAAGGATTTACTTTCTACAGTACCGTATTTCAAAATCAAGCTGTTGAAACAATTCACAACGGTGAATTGTTGGGGGGAAAGACGGGTTATACAGAACAGGCGGGCCAATGTTTAGCCAGCTTGGCTACCATAAACGGAAAACAATATCTTTTGGTAACTGCAGGAGCAAATGGTTCTCCTCAAACGGAACCACTGCATATTTTGGATGCAGTGAATGTTTATAATCAATTGGGAAGTTTAACTTAAACCCAGTTCTTCCTTTGTCAGTTCACGCAAGATACGGCATGGATTACCCACAGCAATTACGTTGGCAGGAATATCTTTTGTTACAACACTTCCGGCGCCGATAATGCTGTTTTCTCCAATGGTAACTCCGGGTAGAACAGTGGAATTGCCTCCAATCCAAACGTGGTCTTTAATCGTTATCGGTTTGGTATATTCGTAGTCGGCATCGCGCTGCTCTAAATGAATGGGATGGTTGACTGTATACAGTTGAACATGAGGTGCTAAAAATACATGGTTTCCAATTGTAATTTTGCCGCAGTCTAACATAACACATCCCGTATTGGCGTAGAAGTGAGAACCAATATGAATGTTATAACCGTAGTCACAATAAAATGGCTGTCCAATGGAAAATTCCTGTCCGATAGAACCCAGCAATTTTTTCATCAAGGTTTCTTTTTTATCCGTTTCATCGGGACGCAAATGATTGTAGTCGTATAATAATTCTTTTGCGCGTAAACGTTCTTCTTTCAATTGTTCATCGGGAGAATAAAATAATTCTCCCGCCAGCATCTTTTCTTTTTCAGTCATGTAACGGTACTCCTTTGTGGTTTTTACTTGATTATAAAAAAGCGAATATGGTTTGTCAACGGAGTAACGGCAGCAGAAGATTTTACTCCAAACAGTTTTTTGTAAATTGTGATAAAACATGCTTTTCCTAGATGCATTTATTTTATAAAAGTATGTGTATTTTACAATTGCCTTTTGATAGGTAATTGTGTATAATTTAAGTACACAATAGAAATGAAAGAGGTACGGAGACATGTATCAAGATATTATGGATACCATCGGTTTTGTAGAGAAGTATGATTCTGAAGTCGGTCAAGCAATGGACAAAGAATTAAAACGTCAACAACGTAATTTAGAGCTGATTGCTTCCGAAAACATTGTTTCTCCTGCAGTTATGGCTGCAATGGGAAGTATTTTAACCAATAAATATGCAGAAGGTTATCCCGGCAAACGCTATTATGGCGGCTGTGAGTTTGTAGATATTGTAGAAGACATTGCTCGCAAACGTGCTTGCGAATTATTTGGAGCAGAGCATGCAAATGTGCAGCCTCATTCGGGTGCACAGGCAAATATGGCTGTTTATTTTGCATTTTTAAAACCGGGCGATACAGTAATGGGTATGAATTTGTCAGAAGGCGGACATTTAACCCATGGCTCACCTGTGAATATGTCAGGCAGTTATTATAACTTTGTAGAATATGGCGTAGATGCAGAAACACACCGTATTGATTATGATAAATTACAGGCACAAGCAAAAGAAGTAAAACCAAAAATGATTGTTGCAGGTGCAAGTGCATATGCAAGAATCATTGATTTTAAACGTTTGCGTGAAATTGCAGATGAAGTAGGCGCTATGCTTATGGTAGATATGGCGCATATTGCAGGTTTGGTTGCAGCAGGCGTTCATCCAAATCCTGTGGAGTGGGCGGACATTGTAACAACAACAACCCACAAAACATTGCGCGGCCCCAGAGGCGGATTGATTCTTTGTAAAGAAGAATATGCAAAAGCCATTGACAAAGCAATTTTTCCGGGTATTCAAGGTGGTCCCTTGATGCATGTGATTGCAGGTAAAGCAGTTTGCTTGGGTGAAGCTTTGAAACCTGAATTTAAAGAGTACGGAAAAAAAGTAGTGGAAAACGCGCAGGCTTTGGCAAACGGTTTGACCAAACGCGGCGTAAAATTGGTATCCGGCGGAACAGATAATCACCTTATGTTAATCGACTTAAGCGGAACTGAACTTACAGGTAAAGAGTTAGAACGCCGTTTGGATGAAGTATATATCACCGCAAATAAAAACACAGTACCAAATGAGCAAAGAAGTCCGTTTGTAACAAGTGGTGTTCGTTTAGGTACACCCGCTGTTACTACTCGCGGTTTGACAGTGGAAGATATGGATCAGGTAGCTGAGTGCATTAGCCTAGCCATCCATGATTTTGATGCAAATGCAGACAAAATCCGCAGCATGGTGCAAGCAATCTGTGAGAAGCATCCTTTATATGAATAATTGTACTTTGTGTACATTATCGGGAATGGGTTTTGACCCATTCTTTTTTTATATTATAATTTTGTGGAACATATAGTCGAATTTTACTTTTTATGATACAATAACAATACAACTGAGTAATTTGATATTGGGGGAAGGGAGGAATAGATATGAGCGCACCATTGGCAGATCGTTTGCGGCCTCAAACGCTGGATGATGTGGTAGGACAGCGGCACTTGTTGGCAGAAGGGAAGGCGCTGCGCCGTATTATTGATTCCGGCCAAATACCTAACATGGTGTTTTACGGTCCTTCCGGTGTGGGAAAAACAACGCTTGCTACCATGATTGCCAAGACCACCAACCGTAAGCTGGTCAAAATGAACGGAACTACTGCCTCTACCTCCGATATCAAAGATGTTATTTCCAATTTAAACACATTCGAGACAATGAATGGTGTTTTGTTGTATTTGGACGAGATACAATATTTTAATAAAAAACAACAGCAAATTTTGTTGGAGTTTATTGAAAACGGGCAGATTACGTTAATTGCTTCTACTACGGAAAATCCTTATTTTTATGTTTATAATGCTGTTTTAAGCCGATGCACGGTATTTGAATTTAAATCTGTTCCTAAAAAAGAAATCGAACGTGCGGTGCAAAGAGGTTTTTCAATTGTAGAGCAGGAGCTGAAACAAACCATTCAGCTGGAAGATGGTGTTGCGGCGTACATCGCAACTGCTTGCGGCGGAGATGTACGCAAAGCAATGAATGCAGTGGAATTGTGCAGCTTATCAGCAGACAAAACAGAAGATGGAAGATATGTCACATTGGAATTAGCCAAAGAATTGACGCAACGCAGTGCAATGCGCTATGATAAAGACGGCGATGAACATTATGATTTGCTATCGGCTTTTCAAAAGTCTATGAGAGGTTCTGACCCGGATGCTGCCATTTACTATTTGGCACGCCTGCTATCTGCTGGAGATTTACCATCGGTATGCCGCAGACTTATGGTGTGTGCCTGCGAAGATGTAGGGCTTGCATGGCCGCAGATTATTCCTATTGTAAAAGCAAGTGTAGATGCAGCCTTACAAGTAGGACTTCCTGAAGCCAGAATTCCGTTGGCTGACGCAGTGATTATGGTATGCAATGCACCAAAATCCAATACGGCATATATGGCCATTAACCGTGCTATGGCAGATGTGGAAAAAGGAAATGTAGGCAGTATTCCAAGGCATTTGCAAAATAAACACTTTGACGGAGAAGATCAAGAAGTAAAAGGTCAGTTTTATATTTATACTCAGGATTGCCCCAACCATTGGACAGAACAGCAGTACTTGCCCGATACCTTGAAAGACGTTCGGTACTATGAATTTGGAGATAATAAAAACGAACAGGCATTCCGCCAATATTGGGAGAATATAAAAGGGAAAAAATTGTAAATACTATTATGGTATCGCCATATAAAAGGAGCGTTTCACATATGAATTCTATGATTTTAAGAAATTTATCTTACGGTATGTACGCAATCGGCGTAAAAGGAAAAGAAAGACCTTCGGCTTGTATTGTAAATACAGTGGTGCAAATTACATCGCAGCATCCGCCAATCATTGCTGTCAGTATGAATCATTATAATTATAGTCATCAGTGCATTGAAGAAAACGGAATTTTTACAGTTTCTGTCTTGTCAGAAGATACTTCAGGTACGGTAATTGGTACGCTGGGCTTTAACTCTGGAAAAGACGTTGATAAACTGCAAAATGTACGACATAAAGTATTGCAGGAAGGCGTTCCTGTTCTCAAAGAAAATACTTGTTGTTGGTTTTTATGCAAAGTAGTCAATAAAGTAGAATCTCCTACTCATACCGTATTTTTGGCAGAAGTTATCGCCGGAAGTGATAAATCCAGAGGTACTCCCATGACTTACAGTTACTATCATAATGTTATTAAAGGTACTGCACCCAAAAATGCACCTACGTATCAGCCTCCCGAAGTAGAGCGTGACGGAAATGATGGAGAAAGCTGGATTTGTACAGTGTGCGGGTATATTTATAATGATCCTGATGTTTCTTTTGAAGAACTGCCGGATGATTGGATTTGTCCCATTTGCGGTATGCCGAAAAAAGCGTTTCAAAGAAAATAATAGAATAAAAAGCGGTGTAATTCACACCGCTTTTTATTTTTATAAATTTATGTTGCTTATAGTGATAGAATTCTAAATATGATAGAGCGCTATCATAAAGCCACGGGATTTTAAGAGAATAAAAACGAGACATCGAACATGTTTTTTAGATAAAATAAGGGGGAATATTTCGACGGTAAAATTTTTATTTTCTGTTTAAACTATAAAATGCTGTCTGTATTCCCGTAAATCTGCAATAATCAAGAGCACCCATACACAAAAATATGGGTGCTCTTCTCTTTTTTCGCTTTGTAAATACGAGTTATTTTATATATGTACGTAAAAGTATACTATGAATCATACTTATTATAGTATACTTTTACAAAACACCTAAAAAGGTAAATTTAACTTGAAAAAAGCGGCTATTTATATTATAATTGCGTTATAAATTACAAATTATAGTAAATTTGCAAAAGTATGCTTTTGCAAGAAATTGTTCCGTTATTTTAATTGTTATCAGAAGGGTCATAAAATGAAAAGTAGTTTTATTGAGGGAAAAGTTATTTTTATTTTCTTTCTTATCAACAGTTAAAATACGGATGAAAGGATGAGTTTTATAAAGCAATGAAAAGCAAGTGCTGGCGCTGTTTTGACTGTCATTATGACTTTTACTCTGTTGCCAAGTGTTGTATTTGCAGCGGGTGAAGATACCGGGGTTGCAAAATTGGTGACAAACATATAACAGCGTTGCTGAAGCAATTACAGCAGCCGGTTCGAATGCTACAACCATCGAATTGACTCAAAATGTATCTGAGGATGTTACCATTCCTCAAGGCGCAAATATTACATTGTATATTCCGGAAGGTATCACTTTAACCAACAAAGCCGGGCATACGATTACCAATAACGGCACTCTCACCGTTATCGGCGCAGGTACAGTTGATAATGTGACCCATGCAAAAGGAGCTCTTGTAAACTATGGTACTGCCATTTTAGAAGGAGCTACCTTTACCCGTAGTGCAGAAGCAAGCACAAGTACTACATCTTCCGGCGGAAACAGCTGGTATGTTATTGACAACCATGGTACTATGACTATTACAGGAACTGCGAATGTTGTAAACAATGGATATTTTTCTTCTTTAATCCGTAATATAGGTACAGCAGATGCAGCTTCCAGTTTAACCGTTAGCGGCAATGCAACCCTAAGACAGGACAACTTTATTGCATTAAAAAATGACGATTATGGCAATGTTGCTGTTACAGGTGGTACAATTACCTCCAATGAACAAACAATACAAAACTGGTCACAGGCAGCTATCAGTGGAGGTACTTTAAACGGACAGGTAATTACTTGGTCCTATGAAGGTTTTGCAAGTGCAACCGAAATTTCCGGAAATGCTGTTGTAAACGGTGATGTTGTTGCAGTAAACTATGACGGTGGAACATCCATTCCTTCGGTAACTATTAAAGGTGGTACTATAACAGGTGAAATTTCAAAAGCTACCTACAATAATGGACTGCAACCGGCAGCACCTGATGCAGCTTCTTCCTCTATTGTTGTTTCGGGCGGTACTTTCTCCAATGCCGTAGATTCAAACTTTTTTGCAGATAATTTCTATCTAAACCAAAATCCGGATGGCTCCTATTCTGTACATGAGCATAACATGGTTATGAAATACGATGCTGATAATCATTGGTATGAATGTTCTGTATGCGGAGAAAAAGCAGATGTATCTGCCCATACTTTTGGTGAGTGGAATGTAACGAAAGAAGCTACTGCTACAGAAGCAGGCAGCAGAGAGAAAGTTTGTTCTGTATGCGGCTATCAAGTTGTAGAGGAAATCTCTGCAACAGGTGATGCTTCGTCTACTCCAACTGAAGAAGAAATGACAAACGGAACAACAACTACTGATGTGAACTCTGCTAATCCTCAAACAGGCGACAACAGCTATGTATTTCTAGGAATCGCATTGTTGTGTCTATCCGGTGCAGGTCTTGCAGGAACAGTCATTTTCAGAAAAAAATATAGCAAATAATTTATCTTTCACACTCTGCGGTTTGATACCGTAGAGTGTTTTTTATTCTGCAAGTTGTATATGAGAATAGTACTAACAATATGATATTCAAAAGAAGTCAAATTATAAATCTTGAAATTAGATTTCGCTTCAGTCGAAAATTCAGGAGCAAAATTTATAATTACGGTGTTAATGTAAAAATGGCTCAAACAGGCTGTTTGTTCAAAAAATGAATCAATCATAACTATGGTTTGCAGTTTTGTGATTCAGAAGTTGGATGATTAATTATATCACTTATCAAATCAATGATAAAATTAGGAATTTCGGTACATATATCCCAATAAGATTTATTTTAAACAATATTCTTGACCGTAGATAAGGACTGTGATAGCATGAGGATATTGGAACTAAACGGTAAAGGAAGAGGTACATGAAGGTAGCAATTTTGACTTCTCAGGAGAGAGTGGAAAAATTTACAGATTGGTCATTGGTGCCTAAAGATACAGAATTGATTTATATAGGACAAACATATACAGATGATGAAGTCATACAGAAAGCAAAAGATGCAGATGCTATTTTAGTGGATGCAGTGAATGTTGTAAGCGGAAATATCATCAGAAATTTACCAAACTTAAAGTTGGTTCAGTCTGAAGGGGTTGCTTATCATCTGATTGATACAGAGGCGGCAAAGGAACAAGGAATATATGTTTGCAATAATGCTTCAGCCAATGCTGGCTCTGTTGCAGAGCATACCATTATGTTAATGCTTGCTTGTACACGTCGGTTGATAGAAGGCGACACTTTGGTTCGCAGAGGCAAACAGATACAAGCCAAAGGCTCATTTATTTTAGCTGGTATTCCTGAACTGGAGCATTGTCATGTAGGGTTATTGGGATTTGGCGCCATTGCAAAGCAAACAGCAAAGAGATTGAAAGGGTTTGGCTGCCGCGTCAGTTATTACAGTCGTCATCAAGTATCGGAAGAAATAGAACAAGAATATCAAGTTTCCTATTTGCCTTTACAGGAACTTTACCGTTCTTGTGATATTCTCAGTATTCATGTTCCTGTAACAGCAGAAACTAAAAATATGGTGGATAAACGTGTGTTTGAATGTATGAAATCTACTTCCATTGTAATTAATACTGCTCGTGGTGAAATTGTGAATCAACAAGATTTATACAATGCAATTGTCAGCAGACAAATTGCAGGAGCAGGTATGGATACCTTATGTCCTGAACCTGTCCCGTTTGACCATCCTTTATTGCAATTACCGGAGCATTTACAGTATAAAGTAACCTTTTCTCCTCACATTGGCGGAACAACATATGGCGTTTTTCAGCATATGTATCGTACCATTTGGTCTAACATTTCAGCTGTATGTCACGGGCAAACACCAAACCATATTGTTGTTTAACTTTTTATCTAAATAACAGATAAAACATAGGAGATATCAATGTACTACTATTATGAACATACGCAGCACTGCGCCCCTTTTCATGTTATAAATGAGTTTGTCCATACAATTCCTGCTGTCATTAGCATTCCACATAGCGGAACATATTTAACGCAGCAAATGAAGCAAAATTTAAAACCGGATATAGTACTTCCCAACACAGATTGGTATTTACCGGTTTTATATTCTTTTTTGCAGCAGTTAGGATATACTGTGATTGTAAACCATACCAGTAGATATGTGGCGGATGTAAACAGAAGTTTGGAAGATGCCAAAGGAACATCTTATAAAACCAATGTGTGTTATACACATACCACTCAAGGGTATGCTATGTATCAAGCAGAACCCGATGTATGTGAATTGAAACACAGAATCGCTTATTATTATCAGCCTTATCACAATGGAATTCAAAAGTTAATTTCAGAGAAACTAAATTATTATAATCAAATCTATTTTATTGATTTACATAGTTTTGGATTAGATTACGGCGCTGATATGATTCTGGGAAATGATTTTGGGAAAACATGTTCAGCCTCATTGATGTCTTTTATAGAACATAAATTGATGGAGCGGGGGTATTCTGTGAAACAAAATAATCCATTTTCAGGCGGATACCTCACAAAATACTATGGTACACAAATAAAAAGTTGCCAATCCATACAAATAGAGCTTTGGTATCAAACATATATCAATCATAGAGTATTTGGAAATGAAGAATTTCCAAAAGTAAATTCCGTATTATTTCAAAAAAATAAGGACAAGTTGAAAGAAATCTTTATTCTTTTAAAAGATTTTTTATTACATTGAATCATGCAGAACACAAATAAGGGCTTTGCGCATTTGCGCAAAGCCCTTATTTGTGTGATAGAAAAATGAAACGATAAATTTTCCTCACAGAATCACCTTACGGCAATAATATAGTAACAGGAGAAATTCCATTTTAAGAAAAAGGAGCTTTACAATGGAGAAAAAGAATATTCCCCTCAATGAGTTAAAAGTGGGGCAACGTGGTACCGTTAGCCAATTGTTGTCCGATACAAGTATGAGAAGACGATTACAAGATATTGGTTTGATTGAAGGTACAAAAGTAGAATGTATACAAAAAAGTCCTTCAGGTGACCCAATTGCGTTTTTAATTCGAGGTGCAGTTATCGCTTTAAGAACAGAAGATTCATCTTCTGTATTGATGAGCTTATCATAAATGTAATAAATGAGGTGAGAAACATGGGTTGGAAGAGGAGGAGAAAGTCAAAACGTAAACAATCGGCAGAACAAGATATTGATAAAGAAAGTGGGAAAATTGTTGCATTGGCAGGCAACCCCAATGTAGGAAAGAGTACAGTATTTAATGCTTTAACAGGATTAAATCAGCATACAGGAAACTGGACGGGAAAAACGGTAGACAGTGCGTACGGCATCTGTAATTATCATGATGAAAATTACATTATGGTAGATTTGCCAGGTACGTACTCCTTAATGGCTCATTCGGCAGAAGAAGAGGTTGCTAGAAATTTTATTTGTTTTAAGCATCCTGATGCGACCATTGTTGTATGTGATGCCACGTGTTTGGAACGTAATTTAAATCTTGTATTACAAACAATTGAATTGACAAAGCGCGTTGTAGTTTGTGTGAATCTATTAGATGAAGCAAAGAAAAAACAAATTTGTGTGGATTTGGATAAACTTTCAAAAGAACTTGGTGTACCTGTAATAGGAACAACTGCCAGAAGTAAAAAAGGCCTTGATGATTTACTTGCCACAGTGGAAGCATTGGCACGAGATCCCGAACCCAATGCCTTAAAAATAAAATATATTCCTCCCATTGAAGAGGCTATCTCTATGGTAGAGCCTCACTTAGCAGAAAAATTAGGAGAAGAATGGAATTGCAGATGGATTGCCATACGTCTGTTGGAAGGCAATACTTCTATGATAGATGATTTAAACCGTTATATAGGATATGATGTTCAGCAAGATAATGTGCTTGCCGATGCATTGGCGGAAGCAAAGAACTATTTGAATCGTTGTGACATCACGGAAGATAACATAAAAGATAAAATTGTTGCCTGCCTTGTTATTACAGCGGAAGGTATTTGTGCCAATGTTGTGTCTTATAATAAAGCAAATTGTCATAGCAGAGACCGTAAAATAGATAAATATCTGACCAATCGTTTCACAGGTATTCCTATCATGATTGCGCTGCTAGCGCTTATTTTTTGGATTACCATATCAGGAGCAAACTATCCGTCTCAAATGTTATCGGAAGGTCTGTTTTGGGTGCAGGACCGGCTGACAGATTTCTTTATGTGGATGCATGCACCTGAATGGCTTCACGGAGCTTTGGTGTTGGGAGTTTATCGCGTATTGGCTTGGGTTGTATCCGTTATGCTGCCGCCCATGGCAATTTTCTTTCCTTTGTTTACGTTACTGGAGGATTTCGGGTATCTTCCCAGGGTGGCGTTTAATTTAGACCACTATTTTAAAAAGGCCAATACTTGCGGAAAGCAAGCGCTTACTATGTGTATGGGATTTGGCTGCAATGCGGCAGGTGTGGTAGGTTGCAGAATCATAGATTCTCCAAGAGAACGTATGATTGCAATGCTCACCAATAATTTTGTTCCTTGCAACGGACGTTTTCCCACTATGATTTCCATTATCTCCATGTTTTTTGTTGGAAGCATTGCAACAGGATTTACAGGTTCTTTGCTGTCAACGCTTATGTTGACAGGGGTCATTATATTAGGTGTCATGCTCACATTTGCTATGAGTAAATTGTTATCCAAAACGGTATTAAAAGGTGTACCTTCTTCCTTTACATTGGAATTACCTCCATACAGAAGGCCACAGATTGGAAAAGTAATTGTAAGGTCTTTGTTGGATAGAACCATTTTTGTTTTGGGAAGAGCAGTGATAGTCGCTGCTCCTGCAGGATTCATTATTTGGATTTTAGCAAATGTCACAGCAGGAGATGCCACATTATTGTCACACTGTGCTGCTTTTTTAGACCCATTTGGAAAATTATTTGGCTTGGATGGAACCATTTTATTTGCTTTTATTTTGGGATTTCCGGCGAACGAAATTGTCGTACCGATTATGATTATGACTTATATGGCAACAGGGACATTAACCGAAATAGACGATTTAATGGCACTGAAAGAATTATTGGTGGCAAATAACTGGACGTGGGTAACGGCATTGTGTGTCATTGTATTTTCTTTGGTACATTGGCCTTGTTCCACGACCTGTCTTTCTATTAAAAAAGAAACAAAAAGTTGGAAATGGACTGCAATAGGATTTTTGCTTCCAACCGTAACCGGCTTTGGGTTATGTTTTGTTATTGCAACATTTGCAAGAATATTTGGATGGCTTGTATAAGAAAAGACCTGCATGAAAGCAGGTTTTTTCTTATATTTTTTGAAACTAAAGAACCACTTTTATCTTCACCCATACGATTGTGATTCATCCGAAAAATCAAATTATCATTTGTAATATAGACCGTAACTATAAAAAAGCAGACTGTTCTTTTTCAGAACAAGCCTGCTTTTTTATAGTTATACTGAGGTACCGACAATTGAAAAATAAATAATAACGGCAATACCCAGTAAGATACGATAAACACCAAATATTTTAAAGTCGTGCTTTTTGATGTATTTCATTAAGAATTTAATTGCCAAAACAGATACAAGAAAAGCGGTCAATACACCTGCAATTAAAATCGCAATTTCCAATCCTGTATAGGAAAAACCGAATTTTACTAACTTTAGAGCACTTGCGCCCAGCATTACCGGTATTGCTAAAAAGAAGGTAAATTCAGCTGCAACAAAGCGAGAAGCCCCCAACAGCAAAGCAGTAATAATAGTAACACCGGAACGTGAAGTACCAGGAATGAGTGCCAATAGTTGGAATACACCAATTAAAAATGCCATTGTATAAGGCAATTGAGACAATTCTCTGATTTTTGGTTTGCGTTTACGGTTAAATATTTCTACGATAATAAATAGTACGCCATATACAATCAATGTGATGGCAATGGTCCAAGCATTGAAGAATAGTTCGTTAATTTTATCATCAAAAATCAATCCGATGACTGCTGCCGGCAGGCAAGCAATAATTACTTTTAACCATAACGACCATGTCTGTTTTCGTTCTACAAGTGTTTTCTTTCGTGAAAACGGATTCAGTTTGTGGAAGTAAAGTACCAGAACAGCCAATATTGCCCCCAGTTGAATCACAACCATGAACATATCTAAAAATTCTTTTGATACATCCAATTTGATAAATTCATCCACCAGAATCATGTGTCCGGTACTGCTGATTGGAAGCCATTCCGTAATGCCTTCCACAATACCTAAAAAGATTGCCTTTAGGATTTCGATAAAGAACATGCTGAAATTCTCCTTTAACCAATCAAATCACCATATGTAACAGTTTATATCACTATTATCCGCTTGTAGTAGTATAACATATAACAATGCAAAAAAGTATGAAGTTATGAAAAGTTTATAAATTTTGTATTAATGTGGTGAAGTCCCAAACTGTTGTCTATTATCTTTGGAAAAAATGCCATAATTTTTATAGTTGGTTTAACATTAATTTAACGTTTGTTGTGTAATTTATTATTTTTATCAATCATATGAACAGCGTTCCATAATAAGAAAAAGATTTTTACGGTTCCATACAGCATGAAACATGTGTTAGAGATTCAAAAAAGACCTGAAAAATACAGGTCTTTTTTATGTTTTTTATTACAGATACTTATCTTTTTGCTACAAAAGGTAGACATTTTTTCACGGACAAATATTACCTAAAATTGGAAATTTGTTTACGCATTTAAGCCTTTTGTTATTTTATCATGCTCGAAATAAAAAGTCTACTTAAAGTCTAATTTGTTTTCCATTATGTGGACAGAGAGGAGGAAAATACGTATCTAAATTTTTCCAAAACAATGAAAAACTTGTTTTATAAGTTAGGAGGTAAAGAAGAAATGAAAGCTAAAATTATTAGCAATGGGTTTGACAGTATTAATGGAACAGCCAGTACATCAAGTATGTTGTGTAATACTGTGTTTTGCACAGGGAAAAATACCCATATTGAAGAAAGTACAGATTTAGATGAAACACTAGATACTACAGAAAATATTTCTCCAAAACTAACAGATAATCACGATATAACATCCACAGTGAATGCTATGGCCAATACAGCAGGAACTTCAGCGGATAATCCACTGGTGATTCCGGAAGAAGGACTTCTTTGGGATGGAAATGGCAGCACTGTTTTAAAGGGTGTAAATTCCGAATGGTACAAAACAAATGTAACAGATGCGGGAGTACAATTTGTTGCCATTAAAATACCTGAGAAAACAACTGAAATATACGCAAGTGTGTTCAGTCCCAATATTTATGCATCAGGAACTCCGACTGCAGGAGGTTCAAGTGTAAAAATAGCAAACATTGTGGATAAATTAGTAGCAGTAGACTTTTCTGCTGCTACCAATTTGACCAAGATTAACAAGCAAGTTTTTTATGATGCAAAAAAACTTGGAGGCGTAATTGACTTAAGAAATACAAAAATTACGGAGATAGGTGGAAATACCTTTAATGGTACTGCTATTACAGGTGTTATCTTGCCAAGTACGTTAACCTCAATTGGCAGTTTGGATTCGAATATGGCAGTATTTGGTAACTGTTCTAATTTAGCCTTTATTGGTATGAGAGACGCTGTTGGAGATGAAAATTTTTTGGAACTTCCGCAAAGTCTCACCACGATTGGTAAATATGCATTTTCGTTCAGCGGCAGTTCGCCTATTTATCAAAAGATGAAAAATGATGGTTTAGTAGTAAGTATTCCTGCATCAGTGACTACGATAAAAGCTTCCGCTTTTTCCAATTCACAATGCAGTAAAAATATATTTGTGTTGGAAGATGCAAGTAGTTTTGAAGGTGCCGATAAAGATGCTTTCTCTAATTCCACATGGGAAAGTAATAGACCAACGGTACTGTTTCCAAATTTCAGCACTTACCAAAATGCAGATGAAACGAAAAAAAATGCAATGGCAAGCTATGCTAACTTGTCTTATGGTGTAACACTTAATTTTGTATATAACGGATTAAGCATAGCTACCGAACAAAAACTTTATAATAATACAGTTCAGTATGTAAAGAAAAACGGTGTTTGGAGCTTAGACGAACATTATGAACTGCCAAAACCGACTGGTGTACCCACTCCGGCAGCAGGATATTACGGAGGTTGGGAGCTGGATGGCAAAGAACTGACGGCCGACTCTCAAATTAGTGTTACTTCTCCGGCAGATACTTTAACCGTTACATGGAAAAATGATTTTGTATCTGAACCAAATGTAGAATATTCTATGAATGGTCAACCAATATCACAATCGAGTCCTTATAATGTACAACGTTTTGGTACTATTGGTGTCCAGGTTACTCATCCATTAATGAAAAACGAAAATACCAATGAAAGTACAGATACCTATGTAGAGTTTGAATATTATTGGTTTGATATTCAAAACGGAACGGTAGGGGAACGAAGCAAAGCAACCGGCACTGAAGATTATTTCTATCGTGAATCTACTCAAAATGTACCCACAACAGTCAGCGAAATTCCTATGAGAACAGAAGCTGATACACGTACCGGGGGAACAAATTATTATTGTGTTCAAGTGCTTGGTAAGCTTGTAGTAAACGGTGTTCCTCAATCCGGTTATTATTATAAATCCTTGGTTCCTATTATAAGTTTTGGTGGACATCCTATTAACAATAATGCAACAACAGATAAAGATTACATTTTTAATGTAAATGTAGTACCTGCACAATTTACAGTAAACTTTGATTCTCAGGGGGGAAGCATTGTCGCAGAACAGAGCGTTGAGTACGACAATCTGATACAGGAACCAACAGTACCGACCAAGGAAGGCTATACCTTTGCAGGATGGTATAAAGAAGCTGCATGCCAAAATAAATGGGATTTTGCAACGGAAAAAATGCCCGCAAATGCGGTGACATTATACGCCAAATGGGAAGCAAATGCGTATAGTGTAGGGTTTAACGCAAACGGCGGAACAGGAACAATGTCAGAGCAAGCATTTGTATATGATACAGCACAGGGATTGGAAACAAATAAGTTTACCAAAGAAGGATATACTTTTAAAGGTTGGTCAACTACAACAGATGGTCAAGTTGTGTATGCAGACGGAGAATCAGTGAAAAATCTTACATCAGTTCCTAATGAAACAGTGACTTTGTATGCAGTATGGGAAGCAAATGCATATAGTGTAGAGTTTAATGCAAATAGCGGAACAGGTACAATGCCTTCACAAGCGTTTGTATATGATACAGCACAGGCATTAGAAACAAATAGGTTTACCAAAGAGGGATATACTTTTAAAGGTTGGTCCACGATAGTAAACGGACAGGTTATGTATACAGACGAGGGCAACTGTCAACAACCTTACAGCAACTAATCATGATACAGTAACCCTGTATGCAGTATGGGAAGCAAACCAATACACAGTAACCTTCAAAGACTGGGACGGAAGCGTGCTGAAAACAGAGCAGGTAGCATATAACACAGCAGCGACAGCCCGGCAGCCCGACAAGAGAAGGCTATCGCTTCACAGGCTGGGACAAAACCTTTGATGTCATTACAGGTGATACAGAAATTACAGCGCAATACATAAAACTTGGACAGTCACTTTTAAAGATGAAGACGGAACCGTGTTAAAGACAGAAATTGTAGACGAGGGAACAGGAGCAACTGCACCGAACAGAGCCCAAAAGAAGGGCATACCTTTGCAGGCTGGAATGCTGCTTTTGATAATGTAACAGAAGATACAGTAGTAACAGCGACATATACAGTAAATCAATATACAGTAACGTTCAAAGATTGGGACGGAAGCGTGCTGAAAACAGAGCAGGTAGCATATAACACAGGAGCAAGCGCGCCAACAGAACCAAACAGAGAAGGTTACCGCTTCACAGGTTGGGATGTATCATTTGAAAATATTATGGGAGACACCATAGTAACAGCACAATATGAGAAAGAAGAATCTATCGTACCACCAACAGAACCGGAGCAGCCACAAGCACCGGGACAAGGCGGAGAGATGAACAACACAGAAATAAAAACACAAACAGGCGCCAATTTGGAAGCAGCCAAAACAGGGGATGATTTTATTGTAGAACCACTATTGGTAACAGGAGGTATTTCCTCTATTGCAGCTACTATCGCTTTCTTCTTTCGCAAAAAGGAAAAATTGAATCATAAAGAGAAATAAAAACAGCCAAAGTATTGGATTCCTCCATACTTTGGCTGTTTTTATTTTTTTTCGTATTTTTGTTCACAGTATGCACAGCGATACACATGGTTTTCTCTGTCACTTAATTTAAACACTTGGTCAATTCCACGTTCAATGGAAGTGATACAGCGTGGATTTTTGCAAGATACCACATTGCGTATGGTTTCCGGCATGGTCAATTTTTTCTTTTCGATTATTTTTCCGTCATCAATTACATTGACTGTAATGTCACAGTCGATAAATCCGAGTACGTCTAAATCAATATCCAAAAGACCTTCCACTTTAATGATGTCTTTTTTCCCCATAGCATTGCTTTTTGCATTTTTGATAATCGCAACACTGCAATCTAATTTATCCAGTTCCAGGTATTTATAAATATCCATACAGCTGCCTGCTTTAATATGGTCAATTACAATACCGCGTTTTAGGCTGTCAACATTCAACATCATTCACCTCCAATAATTTCATAATAAGCGCCATGCGAATATATACGCCATATTGTACTTGTTTAAAATAGGCGGCGCGAGGGTCGTTGTCCACTTCAACCGCAATTTCATTTACTCTTGGCAATGGATGAAGTACAATCATATCATCTTTTGCAAGAGACATTTTTTCCATGTCCAAAATATAGCTGTCTTTTAAACGTACATAATCTTCTTCATTGAAAAAGCGTTCTTTTTGCACACGGGTCATGTACAGTACGTCTAAATCTCCAATGACATCTTCCAAACGCTCTACTTCTTGAAATGGAATGTTCTTTTGTATCAGGGTAGTATCCCGAATATAATCCGGAATTTCCAATTCAGGAGGAGAGATTAAAATAAATTGAATTCCCGCATAGCGCGCCAGCGTTGTAATTAGGGAGTGTGCAGTTCTGCCAAACTTTAAATCTCCGCATAAACCAATGGTTAAATTGCCAAGTCTTCCTTTTAATGCACGTATGGTCATAATGTCAGTTAATGTTTGAGTAGGATGCTGATGACCGCCGTCGCCTGCATTTACAACAGGAATTCTGGAATACTGAGAGGCGACCATAGGCGCGCCTTCTTTTGGATGCCGAATGGCACAAATGTCAGCAAAGTTTGACACTACCCGTATGGTATCTGCAACGCTTTCGCCTTTGGTTGCAGAACTGTTTTCGGCAGAAGAAAAGCCAAGCACACTTCCGCCCAGGTTAAGCATTGCAGCTTCAAAACTTAATCTGGTACGTGTACTCGGCTCATAGAATAGAGTGGCTAACTTTTTTCCGTCACAAACATGAGCATATTTTTCCGGGTTTGCAAATATGCGGTCAGCTAAATCCAAATAGCTGTCCAGTTCTTCAACAGATAAATCCAGTGGGTCAATAATATGTTTCATAAGCGTCCTCCATCCATTCATTTTTGAACATTTTCGTATTCACAACAAAATTCAATATATTATACTGCCATATCTCTCAAATAGCAAGAGGTTAAATGAAAATAACAGAAAATTTTAAAAAAATTTTTCAAATATTACATTTTTTTTATTTCATCGACAGCCTAAGATTATTTTGTTATAATACCCTAGAGATATTTCGTATTTTGGAGAAGAATCAACCATGAGAATGAGAAAAAAAGCTTGGGCAAGACCTGAATTGGACGCATGTCCGTATTTTATAAAAAATCCACAAGAATTAAAGGGAAATTGGAGCAATTGGTTTCCCAAAAAACAGCCGCTTCATTTAGAACTTGGCTGCGGAAAGGGTGTCTTTTTATCAGAGCTGGCAGTAAAGCATCCGGATATCAATTATATTGGAATTGATTTGAGCCCCGATGTACTTGGTGTTGCCAGAAGGAATATTCAGACACGTTATGAGCAGGAGAACCGCAAGGTGGAAAATATTGCATTGGTTGCATACGATATTGAACGAATTTTACAGATTATGAATGCAAATGATGAAATTGACCGTGTTTATATTAACTTTTGTAATCCTTGGCCGAAAATGAGACATCATAAAAAACGCTTGACACATACCAATCAATTACAAACCTATAAAACTTTTATAAAAGACGGAGCTCAGATTCATTTTAAGACAGATGACGGCGGATTATATCAATCTACCCTACGCTATTTGAGAGAAAGCGGATTTGAAATTTTATGGTATACCACCAATCTTTATGAAAATGGTCAACCTCCTGTAGACAATATTACAACGGAACATGAACAGCGTTTTACTGCTCAGGGAATTAAAATCAAAGCAATCAAAGCCGGCTATCATAAAGAGAATGAGAAACAAAACAACGGACAAAATCTTTTCCGGCAGAAGGAATCTGTAGTCGAAAAGACAATGGATAAAAAGTAAAGTTATGTCACATATGACAGAGGTATTGTGACAGATACGATATTAGGTTATAAATTGCATCTATATGTCTTTTGTGATATAATCGGTGACAAGAAATGAGTATAAAGGAAGTGGTGGTTTGGGCAGAAGAAATCAGGTGTACCGCAGAAACAGCAGAAGCCGATACTCCAGATATGGCAGAGACAATCATCTGGTTAGAAATATTATTATCATTTCAGCATCTGCAGTGATAGCATTAGCAGTTGCAGGTGTACTGATATGGTACTTTGTGTTTTATCAGCCGACACAAACATCGCAAAATGATGTATCCTCAACAGCACCGTCTGTGATTGAAAGTACACAATCAACAGAAAGCACAGTGTCACAGCAGACAGCTGCCAATTCATATGAGACGTTATATCCTGATATGTATGTTCCGCAGGTTGAAAAAATCGGTGCTGCAGAGGGAGAAAAGTCTGTTTATTTAACCTTTAATAATGCGCCGTCTGCTCAAACCGACAAGCTATTGGATGTTTTAGAGCAACAAGGTGTGAAGGCGACTTTCTTTATTTATTGTAATGAAAATACAGACGCGTATTTAAAGGAATCTATTAAAAAGATTCATGATAAAGGTCATACTGTAGGTGTATTGACCAATACGTATGATTATCAAACCATATATGCGTCCGTTGAAAACTATTTGGCTGATTTTGCAAAGGTATTCGATTTGATTACGGAAGCAACCGGTGAAAAACCAACTGTTTTCCGTTTTGCGGGAGGCAGCGTAAACGGTTATAATCAAGCTACGATTAAGGATATTGTCAAAGAAATGGAACGCCGTGGGTTTACGTACCATGACTGGAGTTTAGACTCCGGCGACAGTAACCAATGGGCAACGGGACAGCAAATTTATGATACCACTGTAAACGGCATTTTAAACAGTGGAAAATCCGTTGTCTTAATGGATAACAACTCCAGTGCTACATTGGAGCAATTACCTGCCATTATTCAAAAGGCAAAAGAAAACGGTTATGAGTTTAAAGCAATGGATGCTACCACAAAACCATTTACCATGACACTTCCGGAATAAGATAAAAAGTCCACCAATTATTTGGTGGACTTTTTTCGTCAGTTTTCAGATTGTTTCAACATTCCAAACATGATATGATAATACTATAACCGAAACGATGATGTCCGCCGCCTCTAAAGCGGCGGTGCCATTCATCATTTCAATGGAATTAATAATCTCCCACTGAAACGGTGAGGAGTTAACGCTCCTATCGCGGTTGCAATCATCCGCAAGCTCCATTTCAAGCGAGTCTGATAGGCGTTATTCCGATTGAAAGAAGCGTTAACCCATGTATCTATGATAGGAGGTCTTATCTATGATATTATACTTGAAACAATCAATCGAACCTGGCAATCTTCTGTTTCATGTTATGGATGAATTGGGGCATCCTTGCTATCAGGTATTTATAAACAAACATCGGTTTGGTAAATGCATTCATATTGAGACAACAGAACAAGGAAAAGTTGCAGATATTCATTGTATGGGTTTTTCAAAAATGCTTCGCAGCAGTATTTTTATAAATGGCAGAAAGTGCATGACTTTGTTATGCAGTTTTGCAGCTTCTGAACCTTTATTTAAAATAAACGGTCAAACATGGATATTCCGCGGAGATGTTTTACTTCGCAATTTTGATGTGGTAGACGTTGACCGCACCGTCATTTTTATTCATGGAGCACAATGGAGGCCGCAGAGTGGAAATGGTTATACACTGCAAATAGAACAACCTGAATTTGCGTTAGAAAGCCTTTGTATCTCTGTGGTAATTGACGCTTTTGCTTCCGGTGGTGAATGCACACAGACAGCCGCCGAACTGAATTGACAAAGGCGGGAAGAAATGGCATAATAAATTAGTTAAACATTTGTAAATTTTGTTGTTGATATATATGGGAGGAACGTGCATGGGCAAAGAACTTGCAAAGGCTTACGAGCCGCATGAAGTAGAAGAGAGAATTTATGAGTTTTGGATGAATGGAAAATACTTTCACGCTGAAGTGGATTCCAAGAAGAAACCATATACAATCGTGATTCCACCGCCAAATATTACAGGTCAATTGCATATGGGACATGCATTGGACGAAACTTTGCAGGATATTTTGATTCGTTTCAGAAGAATGCAGGGATACTCTGCCTTATGGCTGCCCGGCACTGACCATGCTTCTATTGCCACAGAGGCGAAAATTGTAGAAGCGATGAAGCAAGAAGGCGTTACAAAAGAAGACGTCGGTCGTGACGGTTTTATGAAGCGCGCATGGGAATGGAAAGAAAAATACGGTGGTACCATCATCTCTCAGTTAAAAAAGTTGGGTTCCTCCTGTGATTGGGACCGTGAACGTTTTACACTGGATGAAGGCTGTTCCAAAGCGGTAAAAGAAGTTTTGTAAAATTGCAATGAAGGACTGATTTATCGTGGCGAGCGTATGATTAACTGGTGTCCTAACTGCAAAACCTCTATTTCAGATGCCGAAGTGGACTTTGCGGAAAAAGACGGCAACTTTTGGCACATTCGTTATCCACTGGCAGATGGAAGCGGCTATTTAAATTTAGCAACCACCAGACCGGAAACTATGTTGGGTGATACAGCAGTAGCGGTACATCCTGAGGATGAACGTTATCAACATTTGATAGGAAAAATGTTGATTCTTCCATTGGTTGGCAGAGAAATTCCAATTGTGGCGGATACGTATGTAGAACAGGATTTTGGAACAGGCGTGGTAAAAATTACGCCGGCTCATGACCCAAACGATTTCGAAGTTGGTCTGCGTCATAATCTTCCTGTGATTAATATTATGGATGAATCCGGCATTATCAACGAAAATGGCGGAGAATATCAGGGGATGGACCGCCTGGATGCCCGCAAGAAAATTGTAAAAGCGCTGGAAGAACAGGGATATTTAATCAAAGTGGAGCCCATTAAACATAATGTAGGAACTTGTTACCGCTGTAAAACTGTGGTAGAACCACGTGTTTCCAAGCAATGGTTTGTAAAAATGGAACCATTGGCAAAGCCAGCTGTAAAAGCGGTGGAAGATGGAGAGGTTAAATTTGTTCCGGAACGTTTTGATAAAATATACTTTAACTGGATGAATAACATCAAAGATTGGTGTATTTCACGCCAATTGTGGTGGGGACATCGTATTCCTGCATGGTATTGTGATGATTGTAATGAAATCACAGTATCAAGAGAAACGCCTCATGCTTGTTGCAAATGTGGCAGCACCCACATTCATCAAGACGAAGATACCTTGGATACATGGTTTTCTTCTGCTTTGTGGCCGTTTTCTTTTCGGGCCTATGATACCAGAAGAATTAAACTATTTCTATCCGACCAGCACTTTGGTAACAGGTTATGATATTATCTTTTTCTGGGTAGCCAGAATGATATTCTCAGGATTGGCTCATATGGGAAAAGTGCCGTTTGATACGGTATTCATTCACGGTATTGTTCGCGATGCAAACGGTGTAAAAATGTCTAAATCGTTGGGAAATGGTATTGACCCGCTAGAGGTCATAGACCAATACGGCGCAGACGCACTACGTTTTATGCTTGCAACTGGCAACAGTCCCGGAAATGATATGCGCTATTCGCCCGAAAAGGTAGAAGCAAGCCGTAACTTTGCAAATAAAATTTGGAACGCGGCTCGCTTTATCCTGATGAATTTGGAAGGCCATGAAATTAAAAATGAACTTCCAAATGAGCTAACAACAGAGGATAAATGGATTATCAGTTCGTTTAACCGTGTGGCAAAAGAGATTACAGAAAATCTGGAAAAATTTGAATTGGGTATTGCCGCACAGAAAATTTATGATTTTCTGTGGGATGTATTCTGTGACTGGTATATTGAAATTGCAAAAATCAGAATGAATTCCGATGATGCACAAACAGCACAAAATGCCCGTGAAGTATTGGTTTGGGTTATGACCGGTACATTAAAGTTACTGCATCCGTTTATGCCGTTTATTACAGAAGAAATTTGGCAAACACTGCCCCATGAAGGAGATGCACTGATTGTAGCACAGTGGCCTGAATATTGTCAGGAACATGATTTCCCGGAAGCAGAGCTGGAAATGCAGCGCATTATGGATGTAATTCGTGGTGTTAGAAACCGCAGAGCAGAAATGAATGTGCCGCCATCCAGAAAAACAAACCTATACATTGCAACTGCAGAGCCAAACACATTTGAAAACGGAATTGCCATTTTAAATAAACTGGCTTATGCAACACAAATTACCATTGGACAAGCGTTTGACATTGAGGGTGCAGTTACTATTGTTACCAACGATGCAAAAGTGTATATTCCTATGGACGAATTGGTAGATAAAAAAGCAGAATTGGCTCGTTTGAATAAAGAGCTTGAAACTGCAAAGAAACAATTCGCTCAAGTAAACGGCAAGTTAAACAACCAAGGCTTTTTATCCAAAGCACCTGCACAGGTGGTGGAAGGTGTAAAAAAAGACTTTGATACCTTAACCGAACGGATACAACTGATTGAGTCCAGTATTTCAGCATTACAATCATAAGGATAGAAAGAAGGTTTGGTTATCGTTTTGACGATGAAAAACCTTCTTTTGTTTTTTAGAACAGAGAGGTAAACCATGACTTTTGAAACAGCAATGGAGAAGCTTGGTACGCTCCAGCGCTTTGGTTCTCCCGGCGCAGTGGAACGTGTCGATTGGATTTTAGAACAATTCGGGAATCCGCAGCATCAATTGCAATTTATACATGTGGCAGGTACAAACGGAAAAGGTTCTACCTGCGCTATGTTATCTTCTATTTTGCGGGAAGCGGGCTATCAAACAGGTTTATTTGTGTCACCTTATATTATAGAATTCCGGGAACGTATCCAGGTTAATGGAGAGATGATTCCCAAAGAAGCATTCGCAGCTCTTATGGAGCAGGTGTTTCCATATGTAGAGCAATTGCAGTCATCGGGAGAGCGCATGTCGGAATTTGAATTGGTCACAGTGTTGGCAATTCTTTGGTTTTCCAAACAAAAATGTGATATTGTTGTATTTGAAGTCGGTGTTGGCGGCAAGAGAGATTCCACCAATGTGATTACCAATGTATTGGTATCTGTATTAACCTCTGTCTCTATGGACCATACAGAGGTATTGGGAGATACCCTAGAGAAAATCACCACAGATAAATGTGGAATTATGAAGCCAAACGGAACCTTTGTGGTAGCTCCATGTCAGAAAGCTGAAGTTATGCCAATTGTGAAAGAGGAAGCGGAAAAGAAGGACAATTGTGTCATAGAGGCTTTTATGAATGATATCCAATTGCTCCATACAGATTTAAACGGAACAGATTTTTTGTATCATGGCAGTACATTACACTTGCCGTTGATTGGCGTACATCAGTCTTTGAATGTTTGTACGGTATTGGCTGTAACAGAACAATTAAAGCAAAAAGGATTTTCAATTGAAATCAATCATATCAAAGCAGGTTTAGAGAAGGTACAATTTCCGGCCAGATGGGAGATTGTACGAAAACATCCTCTGATTATCATTGACGGTGCCCACAATCAGGATGGAATTGATATGCTAAAAGCATCTGTAAAACAATATCTTCCCAATCGAACAATCGTTGCCGTGATAGGCGCCTTACGGGACAAAGACACAGATTATATGGTTCATGCGCTTGCAGATGTATTTCATCACGTTATTACCATTACACCGAATAATCCAAGAGCTTTGGATGCAAAAACATTTGCATTGCGTTGGATTGCCTGTGGACAGCAAACGACTGCTGCGGATGATATAGATGACGCTATCAGTCGTGCAGAACAATTGATAGGAGAAAATGGTGTAATTTTGGTGTGTGGGTCGCTTTTTGTAGCGGCAGAAGCAAGAGAAAAAATAAAATACCATTTTATGGAAAAATAGTGATAAGATTCGCACATTTCGAGTCTTTTCTCATGTTTGACCCTTTATCGTTATACATAGCGATAAAGGGTCTTTTTTTATACAAATATAGATCCTGCAGAAGAGAAAAAGGACAAGCCATCAAATATAAAAAGGAGGAATTATTACACTCTTTGTAAAACAAAACATTCATGTATCAAAATAAAGCGGCGTTTTGTTGTACGAACAACCGTTTTGCAATAAAAAGGAGGATATGCATGGATAACGGAACAGTAAGGCTGATTTTACAAGATGATGTATTAACTGCGGTATTAAGCGGAGAGATAGATCATCATACAGCCCAAGGAATGCGGGAGGAAATTGATTTTACTGTCAATCAATCAAAACCGAAAAAGTTAATTTTAAGTTTTGAACATGTCGGATTTATGGACAGCGCCGGCATCGGTCTTATCATAGGCAGATATAAATTGATGGAAAGTTTGGGAGGAGAACTGGTGGTTTCACACTTGTCTCCCAAAATGGAACAAATTGTATCTCTGTCGGGTGTAGGAAAATTGGCGAAAATAGAAAAGGGGGAAACAAATGATGAAGCCAATGAATGAAATGAGTTTATCTTTTTTAAGTTACTCTGCAAATGAAGGATTTGCCCGCGCAACGGTAGCCGCCTTTGTAGCGCAGATGGACCCAACCGTGGGAGAAATATCAGATATTAAAACAGCAGTTTCGGAAGCGGTTACCAACTGTATCATTCACGCGTACCGTGATGTCATTGGTATGATATACATAAGTGTAAAAATTTTTGAAAACGGAAAAGTAGTAATACGCATTCGTGATAAAGGATGTGGTATAGAAGATGTTGAGAAAGCAAAAGAACCGCTTTACTCAACAGGAGGAGAAGAGCGTGCCGGTCTTGGCTTTATGGTAATGGAAAGCTTCATGGATCAAATGAAAGTGACTTCCAAAGTGGGCAAAGGAACCGTTGTAGTATTACAAAAAGAGATTGAACGCAAACAGGCAAAGGGTGCCAATGGATAATCGCGAACAAAAAATCAGCGATAATATTGGTTTGGTCCATGCCTGCGCCAAACGATTTAAGTCGCGTGGAATTGAGTATGATGACCTGTTCCAGGCGGGATGTCTGGGTTTGGTAAAAGCGGTTGACGGATTTGATGATGATAGGGGAGTAAAATTTTCTACGTATGCGGTTCCCGTCATATTGGGAGAAATGAAACGTTTATTTAGAGACGGCGGTGCAGTAAAAGTAGGACGTGCTTTAAAGGAATTGTCTTTAAAAGCGACAAAAGCTACGGCAGATTTTACTGCAAAAGAAGGTAGAGTTCCCACCGTACAAGAATTGGCAGAAATATTGGAGGTGGAACCTGCCGCTGCCGCACAAGCAGTAGGTGCTGCTCAGCGTCCCATTTCTCTTACAGGTGATGATGAGGAAGGTGGGGGACAGATTGATGTTGCTGTGGAAGCGGAGGATGAAAAAATTGCAGAGTTGCTGTCACTTCAACAAGTAGTTGGAACATTGGAACCGAGAGACAAAAAAATTATTTTATTCCGCTATTTTAAAAATCAAACGCAAACACAAACTGCTCAGTTTCTGGGAATGACTCAAGTACAAGTATCAAGACGAGAAAAAGTAATTTTGAATAAGTTGCGTACCAAGTTGAGCGATACATAGCAACAAAAATCTCTGCATACAGCAGAGATTTTTTCTTTGATAAACAATTGTATTTTATGGAAAAGATGCCTAAAATTTCGTTATCAACGCTGAAAGCTATGTATTCTGTTTCATTATTGTGCAATGCGCAAAATTGTTTGTTGTTTATGATGGCAAAACATTTGGCAGCAAGGTAGATGTTTCTATGAAGAGGATACTGCCCTGTTTTATGATTTTGTTATAGGATAAAACTATACTAGTTATATTAATCAAGTATTGGACAATCTATTATTTTAGTATATAATAGATGTGAAACGGAAAATGACTAATTACGGCAAATAAAGCGGAAATGTTCACATATGATATAATACTTTATCACTCAAATATGTTTTCGCTTTAAAGATTGTAAAGAGAGAAAGGTTGAAAAAGATGAAAAAATTTTTGCATTGTACTTACTACTATTTTAGCATTGGTAACTTTAGTAGGATGTTCCGGCGGGGCAATTCTATTACGGTTGCTGTACCAAATGAAACGAACGAAGCAAGGCGTGCATTATTGCTTCTGCAAGAAAAGGGTTACATTACATTAAAAGAGGGTGCGGGTATTACTGTACCGTACGATATTGCTGAAAATCCGAAGAATATTCAATTTAGAGAAGTAGCACAGGTACCAAATGTATTACAGGATGTGGACTACGCTGTTATTAACCCAATTATGCAATTTCAGCCAAATTAAATCCTGTACAAGATTCCTTGGCTATGGAGAATTCCTCTTCATCTTACAGTAACATTCTTGCTGTAAAAGCAGGCAATGAAAATACAGACGCTGTAAAAGCATTAAAAGCAGCTTTGGAAAGCCAAAAAGTAGCTGATTTTATTACCGAAAAGTATCAAGGTTCTATCATCAGTGTAGTACAGAATCCTGGTAATGGATTTGATGATTCCGTAAACTATGACGCTCTTGCAGGAACTACCATTTCTGTTGCGGCATCTCCTACACCTCATGCCGAAATTCTGGCAGTAGCCAAAGAGATTTTAGCAGAGAAAAACATTACTCTAGATATTAAAGAATTTACTGATTATGTGCAGCCAAATAATTTGGTAGAAAGCGGAGAAATCGGCGCAAACTACTTCCAACATCTTCCTTACCTTGAGGATTTTAATACAGAAAATCATACCAATCTTGTATCCGTGGGCGCAATTCATGTTGAACCAATGGGTCTTTACGGAGGAAAACAAACATCTTTGGATGCACTGCAACAATAATTTAAAAATTATCATGTAACAAATAACGCTGTCTGCATTTTGCAGTCGGCATTATTTGTGTTAGGAGACTCTTTTTATGATTGAAATACAAAATCTTTCAAAAACATTTCCTGTTTCCGGAGGTACTGTAGAAGCGTTGAAAGATATTTCTTTGACGATACCCGACGGAGAAATCTATGGTATTATTGGTATGAGCGGTGCAGGCAAAAGTACCCTGGTGCGCTGTATTAATATGTTGGAGAGACCCACAAGCGGGAAAGTAATCATTGACGGTAAGGACTTAGGCAGTCTGACACAAGCTCAGTTAAGAGAAGAACGCCGTAATATTACCATGATATTTCAGGGATTTAATCTTTTGATGCAGAGAAATTGTTTAAAAAATGTTTGTTTTCCTTTGGAACTTGCAGGCTATAAAAAGAAAGAAGCGGTTGAACGTGCAACCGAACTGCTTGAATTGGTTGGTCTGGGAGAAAAGTTAAAGAGCTATCCTGCTCAGCTTTCCGGCGGACAACAACAAAGGGTCGCTATCGCACGTGCTCTTGCAACACATCCTAAAATTTTGTTATGCGATGAAGCAACCAGTGCATTAGATCCTCAAACAACGCAATCTATTTTATCTCTTATCAAAGATATTCATGATAAACTGGGCTTAACTGTGATTATCATTACCCATCAAATGAGTGTGGTAGAACAAATTTGTACCAGAGTTGCAATTTTAAATCATGGCACTGTTGTGGAAGAGGGCGCGGTCAGTGAAGTATTTGCTTCACCTAAGTCGCAGGAAGCAAAACAGCTGGTGTATCCGGAAGGATATCAACAAGCCATTGAAACAGAAAGAGAAGAACATTTAATTCGCGTTGTATTTAATGGAGCCAGCGCTACACAAACACCATTAATTGCAAAAATGGCTATGGAAGAAAATATCATGGCGAGTATTTTGTTTGCTTCTACCCGCAGTCTTGGTGACAAAGCATACGGAAATATGTTACTGGGAATTTCAGGGGGAAAGGAACAAATGGAAAAAGCCGTTGCTTATTTACGACGGATTCCGGATATTCATGTAGAAGAGGTGACACGTGACCATGGGTGATTTTTTTGCATCCGAGACAGTGCAAACCGCGCTGGACATTTTAAAAACAGAATTTCCCCTTGCAATTTGGGAGACCATTTATGTTACAGTAATCGCAACTTTTTTTGCCATTGTAATAGGACTGCCCTTAGGTGTACTGCTTGTAGCAGGTGAAAAGGGAAGAGTATTACGTATTCCAAAGTGGATACTGCATATATTGAATATTATCATTAATTTGCTGCGTTCAATTCCATTTTTAATTTTAATGATTTTAGTTTTTCCTTTTACCAGATTGGTTATGGGCACCGTAGTAGGTACCCCGGCATCCATTGTGCCGCTTGTGATTGCGGCCTTCCCTTTTGTAGCACGTTTGGTAGAAAGCAGTTTGCGTGAAGTAAATCCTAATATCATTGAAACAGCCCAGAGCATGGGCGCTTCACCAATGCAAATTATTGTAAAAGTGATGATTCCTGAGAGTATTCCTTCGCTTATTTCCAATATAACGCTTACCATTACCACAGTATTGGGATATTCTGCCATGAGTGGTATTATCGGCGGCGGTGGATTGGGTAAAATCGCCATTAATTATGGTTACTACAGATACCAATACTTAGTTATGGGGTTTGCTGTTATTTGCTTAATCATTTTGGTACAAATATTCCAAACAGTAGGAACCCGAGTTTCCATTAAGAGCGATAGACGTTTAAAGCATAGAAAATAATTGACATCTATTGTATACAGTAAAAAGAAAAACACAGACTGCAAAACGATGATTTCGGATGCAGTCTGTGTTTTTATAGTTTCCATTGTATCATTGTGTGATTAAGATTTTTTCTGGGGTTTTTCCAGCGTAATCAAATCTTTCAAATCAAACGGTGTTTGCTGATATACATAATAATTTAACCAATTTTGAAACAGAAGATTTGCATGACTTCTCCACATAAAATGTGGGATAGCTCGTCTGTCATCATCAGGAAAGTAGTTTTCGGGCAATTCAGGATTTAATCCCCGCACTTCATCGCGATAATATTCATTCGCTAAGGTATCCCTGTCATATTCGGCATGCCCTGTGATAAAAAATTGACGGCCGCTTTTTTCAGCTACAATATAAATACCGGCGTCATTGGAAATGGAAAGTGTAAGCAAATCGTCATGTTTGTCTACATCTTCGCGCATGATAGTGGTATGACGGGAATGCGGTGCATAGAATCTGTCATCAAATCCACGCATCAACGGGTGAAGCGGATTTAATATTTTATGTTTATAAATTCCGGATAGCTTCGTATCCAATACATATTTGGGAATTCCATAATGATAATATAATCCGGCCTGTGCGCTCCAACAAATATGCATTGTAGAGTATACATTGGTACGACTCCAATCCATAATTGCACATAGCTCATCCCAGTAATCTACTTCTTCAAAAGGCATCAGCTCAACAGGGGCTCCTGTTAAAATCATTCCGTCATATTTTTCATCTTTAATTTCATCAAATGTTTTATAAAAAGTATTTAAATGAGATGCCGGAGTGTTTTTAGATACATGCGTTGCGGTTTGCAAAAAATCGACGGTGATTTGCAGAGGGCTGTTGCCCAATAAACGTAACAATTGGGTTTCAGTTTCGATTTTAGTGGGCATAAGATTTAAAATAATAATTTTTAAAGGACGTATGTCCTGATGTATGGCACGCTCTTGTGTCATAACAAATATATTTTCCGATTCCAAAACATCCATAGCAGGTAAAGAAGACGGAATTTGTATTGGCATTATGACTCTCTCCTCAAAATAGTATATACATAATATAGTATATATTTTTCATGAAATCAGCTGCTGAAAAGATATAGTATAGTATAGCAAAAAACGCAGGATACTTCAAGAAAGAGAAAAAATAAAATAAAAAGAAAAAAGATATTGACAAGAGGAGGAAAGATGTGATAAGATAGACAAGCCGTCGAGAGAGGAAGTCTTGAGGCGGCAAGAAAAAGAAAAAGAGAAGAAAAAAGTAGTTGACAAACCGAAAAGGATATGTTAAACTAGAAAAGCTTTCCGAGAGGGAAGCAACTTCTCAAAAAAACTACTTGACAGAGAAGAAGAAGGTGTGGTAAGTAGTAGAGCTGCCCTTGAGAGGGCAGTAAGATAGGACCTTGAAAATTAAACAACACAAGACAAACTAGAAGCGTGAAATACAGAAATGTATGACGAATTTTAGGAACCCGTAATTCTAAAAGAATTAAGAAAAAGAAAAAGACGTTAGCAAACGTTTGAGCAGAGAACACTCTGAAATAAGATTTAAACAGCGAAAGCTGATTAGATACCAAATTTTAGAGAGTTTGATCCTGGCTCAGGACGAACGCTGGCGGCGTGCCTAACACATGCAAGTCGAACGAGGGTTTGGAAAGCTTGCTTTCCGAAACCTAGTGGCGGACGGGTGAGTAACGCGTGAGTAACCTGCCTTTCAGAGGGGAATAACGTTCTGAAAAGAACGCTAATACCGCATAACGTACAGTTACAGCATGGTAGCAGTACCAAAGGAGCAACTGGTTGAAAGATGGACTCGCGTCCGATTAGCTAGTTGGTGGGTAAAGGCCTACCAAGGCGACGATCGGTAGCCGGACTGAGAGGTTGAACGGCCACATTGGGACTGAGACACGGCCCAGACTCCTACGGGAGGCAGCAGTGGGATATTGGGGAAACCCTGATGCAGCAACGCCGCGTGGGAAGAAGGTTTTCGGATTGTAAACCACTGTTCTTGGTGAAGATAATGACGGTAACCAAGGAGAAAGTCTGGCTAATACACGCCAGCAGCCGCGGTAATGTAGGCAAGCGTTGTCCGGATTTACTGGGTGTAAAGGTGCGTAGGCGGCTAGGCAAGTCAGACGTGAAAACCATGGGCTCAACCCTGTGGACTGCGTTTGAAACTGTTTAGCTTGAGTGAAGTAGAGGTAGGCGGAATTCCCGGTGTAGCGGTGAAATGCGTAGAGATCGGGAGGAACACCAGTGGCGAAAGCGGCCTACTGGGCTTTAACTGACGCTGAGGCACGAAAGCATGGGTAGCAAACAGGATTAGATACCCTGGTAGTCCATGCCAAACGATGATTACTAGGTGGTCTGACCCCTCCGTGCCGGAGTTAACACAATAAGTAATCCACCTGGGGAGTACGACCGCAAGGTTGAAACTCAAAGGAATTGACGGGGCCCGCACAAGCAGTGGAGTATGTGGTTTAATCTGAAGCAACGCGAAGAACCTTACCAGGTCTTGACATCCGACTAACGAAGTAGAGATACATTAGGTGCCTTTCAAAGTCGAGACAGGTGGTGCATGGTTGTCGTCAGCTCGTGTCGTGAGATGTTGGTTAAGTCCCGCAACGAGCGCAACCCCTTGTCATTAGTTGCTACGGTAAGAGCACTCTAATGAGACTGCCGTTGACAAAACGGAGGAAGGTGGGGACGACGTCAAATCATCATGCCCCTTATGACCCTACACACGTACTACAAATGGCCGTTAACAGAGGGAAGCAATACCGTGAGGTGGAGCCAAACCCTAAAACGGTCCAGTTCGGATTGTAGGCTGAAACTCGCCTACATGAAGTTGGAATTGCTAGTAATCGCGGATCAGCATACGTCGCGGTGCCTTTCCCAGCCACACCGCCCGTCACACCATGGGAGCCGGTAATACCCGAAGCCAGTAGTCTAACCGTAAGGAGGACGCCGAAGGTAGGATTGGCGACTGGGGTGAAGTCGTAACAAGGTAGCCGTATCGGAAGGTGCGGCTGGATCACCTCCTTCTATGGAGACATAAAGTGAACTGAGGTTTGCTTTAACATCCAAGGTCAGGAATTACGAAGTTTGATTTGTAAGTGTTGTTTAATTTTGAAGGTCCTATAGTACATATTTCTTTGTATGTACATTGGAAGTTTGGTTTGTCAAACTTCGCTTCTTTATGAGAAGAAAGTAAACGAGCTTCAACTGGAAACAGAATGGGCAGAACAACAGAAGAGAGATGCCCCATGTTCAATTGAATATGGGGTGTAGCTCAGTTGAGAGCACCTGCTTTGCAAGCAGGGTCATCGGTTCGATCCCGTTCATCTCCACCAGGACAGAGATGTCCAAGAGAATAAGGGTGTAAGGCAGGACAGCCGCCTCTAATCCAAGATATGGGCTTATAGCTCAGCTGAGTTAGAGCGCACGCCTGATAATCGTGAGGTCGGTGGTTCGAGTCCACTTAAGCTCACCAAAGCAGGGAAACCTGCAAAGAATTGAATGTGTGCGTAGATGAAGGGAAGTTTGCTAAGCAAACTTCCGCATTAAAGGCATGTCTGCATTCACTGTTGTACATTGAAACCTGAATAGAGAAGCAGATATGATAGAGTAAAGACAATATTGTTATTTATGAAATCTACAATTTTGAATTAATTACAAAGAAGAACCAAAGAAAATCACATGGTCAAGCCTACAAAGAGCGCAAGGGGAATGCCTTGGCTAGGAGCTGAAGAAGGACGCAGCAAACTGCGATAAGCTGGGGAGCCGTAAGCAGGCATTGATCCATAGATATCCGAATGGAGCAATCCGGCCGGAGTCATGTCCGGTCATCATATACCGAATACATAGGTGTATGAGGGGAACCGCCTGAACTGGAAACATCTAAGTAGGGCGAGGAAGAGAAATCAAAATGAGATTCCGCTAGTAGTGGCGAGCGAACGCGGAAGAGGCCAAACCGAGAGTAGCAATACACCTCGGGTTCGGACAGTAGAATGTATGGCAGAGCATAGCAGAATGGCATGAAGGCCAATCAGAGAGTGAGAATCACGTATGCGAAATGCAAAGCTGGCAAACTGTATCCAGAGTACTGCGGGACACGTGAAACCTGCGGGAATACGGGGACCACCCGCCCAAATACTACCAGTGACCGATAGAGAAGAGTACCGTGAAGGAAAGGTGAAAAGAACCCCGAGGGGAGTGAAATAGAACCTGAAACCTTGTGCGCTTACAAGCACCGAGAGCCCGTCAAGGGGATCGGGTACCCATTGTAGAATGGTCCGGCGAGTTAATGTAACTGGCAAGGTTAAGGACTAAAGGTCCGGAGCCGCAGCGAGAGCGAGTCTGAATAGGCGTATGTCAGTCATTATTAGACCCGAAACCGGGTGACCTACCCATGTCCAGGTTGAAGTGGAGGTAAAACTCCATGGAGGACCGAACCGACTCCCGCTGAAATGGTAGCGGATGAGGTGTGGGTAGCGGAGAAATCCAATCGAACCCGGAGATAGCTGGTTCTCCGAAATAGCTTTAGGGCTAGCCCATTAGATTACTGGAGGTAAAGCACTGAATAGGCTAGGCCGAGAGGTTACCGAACCTTATCAAACCTCAGAATGCCAGATAATTGATGTACAGGAGTCAGACAGTGAGATAAGTTTCATTGTCGAAAGGGAAAGAGCCCAGACAGCTAAGGTCCCAAAATATAGTTAAGTGGAAAAGGATGTGGGGTGCACAGACAACCAGGATGATGCCAGAAGCAGCCATTCATTAAAAGAGTGCGTAATAGCTCACTGGTCGAGTGCCCCTGCCGAAGATTTAACGGGCTAAACCATATACCGAAGCTTGGGATGCAGTAATGCATGGTAGGAGAGCGTTGTATGCGGGTGAAGTCAGAGCGAAAGCGCTGGTGGACTGCATACAAGTGAGAATGCCGGAATGAGTAGCGAGAAATATGTGAGAATCTATATTGGCCGAAAGTCTAAGGTTTTAGGAGGAAGGTCTGTCCGCTCTAGTAAGCCGGGAGCTAAGGTGAGGCCGAAAGGCGTAGCCGATGCACATACGGTAGAAATTCCGTAGCCACCGAAAGATTTAAGCAAGAGGACACCCAGAAGAGCATAACCCGGGCGTTGGTTGACCCGGGCGTAAGGGACTGGAGAGTAGGGAAGCATGCGGACTGGGGCGAGAAAAGTCTTGTGAATATCTAAGGTGCCCGTACCGCAAACCGACACAGGTAGATAGGAAGAGAATCTAAGGCCAACGGGAGAAGGGTAGTTAAGGAACTCGGCAAATTGACCCCGTAACTTAGGGAAGCGCCACAGCAATGTGGCCGCAGAGAATAGCCCAGGCGACTGTTTAGCAAAACACAGGTTTCGCCAAATCGAAAGATGAAGTATAGGAGCTGACACCCGCCCGGTGCTGGAAGGTTAAGAGGAGAGGTGCAAGCTTGAATCTCCCCAGTAAACGGCGGCCGTAACTATAACGGTCCTAAGGTAGCGTAATTCCTTGTCGGGTAAGTTCCGACCTGCACGAATGGCGTAACGATTTGGGCGCTGTCTCAACCACCCGCCCGGCGAAATTGTAGTACCGGTGAAGATGCCGGTTACCCGTGACAAGACGAAAACCCCATGGAGCTTTACCTGTAGCTTAATATTGGCTTTGATAATTTATGTACAGGATAGGTGGGAGGCTAGGAAACTCTGGCGCCAGCCGGAGGGAGCCACCCTTGGGATACCACCCTTGTTATTGGAATTTAACCTGCGGCCGTGAATCCGGCCGGGGACATTGTTAGGTGGACAGTTTGACTGGGGCGGTCGCCTCCAAAAGGTAACGGAGGCGCTCAGTGGTTTGCTCAGCATGGAAACCGTGCTTTGAGTGTAAACGCATAAGCAAGCCTAACTGCGAGGGTGACGGCCCGAGCAGTAACGAAAGTTGGAGTTAGTGATCCGGCGGTATGAGTGGAATGGCCGTCGCTCAACGGATAAAAGCTACCCTGGGGATAACAGGTGATCCCCAAGAGTCCACATCGACGGGGAGGTTTGGCACCTCGATGTCGGCTCATCACATCCTGGGGCTGTATTCGGTCCCAAGGTTCGGCTGTTCGCCGATTAAAGTGGTACGCGAGCTGGGTTCAGAACGTCGTGAGACAGAGTTCTGGACGAACTGGCGCACCAGTTGTCATGCCAATGGCACAGCTGGGCAACTATGCGGACCGGATAAACGCTGAAAGCATCTAAGCGTGAAGCCGACTCCAAGATAAGATATCCCATAGTGTTAAACTAGTAAGACCCCTTGTAGACTACGAGGTAGATAGGCTGCGTGTGCACGGTAACGTTCAGCTTGGCAGTACTAATAGGTCGAGGGCTTGACCATAATTTCTTTGGTTTGGCTCTGTAATTTCCTATCTGTTTTTCTTTATTCAGTTTTCAGTGTACAAAGTTTTATCCTTTACACTAAGGTACCGGAGAAATGGCAATGTTTGCCGCAGTTTGCACCATTAGCTCAGTTGGTAGAGCACCTGACTCTTAATCAGGGTGTCCCGGGTTCGAACCCCTGATGGTGCACCAAGATGAGCAGCCGGGTGGAAGAACTTGAGCTGCCAAATGTATGGCTCGTTGGTCAAGCGGTTAAGACATCGGCCTCTCACGCCGAAAACAGGGGTTCGATTCCCCTACGAGTCACCAGAGGTATGAACACACGAGAGTGTGAGATCATATATATGAAGTAGTTGGTGTTGATTACGATGAGGGTCCACCTGTTCCCATACCGAACACAGAAGTTAAGCTCATTAGTGCCGAAGATACTTGGCTGGAGACGGCCCGGGACAATAGGAAGATGCCAACACAAATAGTCCTCAATAGCTCAGCCGGTAGAGCATGCGGCTGTTAACCGCAGGGTCGTTGGTTCGAGTCCAACTTGAGGAGCCAGAGTAAGAAGAGAGTAGTATTCTACTCTCTTCTTTTTTATTCTCTCAATTAGTTTTTTTATGTGTTTACTCACAATTTAAAACGTTTTGGATAACAAATCATCAAATTTGAAATAGTCCTAATTATAAACAACTAAATTTAATCTTGGAAGTCAGTGTTATTAACTATCATAGTACTAAAGTACCATATCTCTATTCATGATTAAACATTCTATTTATGGAAAAGGAGGAAAGAATATCTTTTGTAGAGATTAAAGTAGATAAAATATGTTCCGAATTTTCCTCAAATATTGCTTTTATAATTTTATGCACAGTTGCAACTGCCAGGAATTCAGACATTTCGTCTCTTCGTTTTTTTTCATAAATATTTTTATCATTAAGATATTTTAGGATAATGCATTTCATCTGTTGTTCCCATTTTTCCAAAAATTCAGGATCCCCATTTTTATTTAATAACATCCGAATCACAAATTGTCTGCGTTTGATATATTGAGCCAGCTGTTCAAGAAGCTGCAAATCAGAAAAAGAAAACATAACGAGAGGTTCTTTTTTTAAAGTGGACATTTCAAATAATACGTCATTGGTTATCTGCTGCCACACTTCTGTTAAATTGGTGTAGTAATTATAAAAAGTAGCACGAGATATTCTGGTGAATTCAATTAATTGTTTTACTGTAATTTTTTCAATTGGTGCTGTTTTACATAATAAAATGAGTGATTGTTTAATTTTATGTGTAGTAGATAATAATTCCAAAAAAATACTCCCTTATTGTTGAGATAGTTTAAACATAATATATTCAAAATAATATGTCAATGCAATAACAGTTATTGATAAAAACTAATCAATAACTGTTATATTTTTTTACCTAAAATTAGATAAAGTAAATTTTTAAACTCTGAGAATGTTATCTTGTTTAAGTTTCATATTTACAAAATACATTTCATTGTAAACGTTTATTAAATAAAATTTATCAAGTAGTATGTTTTTTGTACAAGTTGATTGACTTAAATGAATTGTTCTGTTTATAATTTGGTAGACAAAAATTAGAAAGTGTCTATTCTGTGTTTGTTGATGCAAAATGATAAAGAGGAAGCTATCAATTATTTTTTAATTTTTAAATTTATCCTGACAAATGTAGGTGATGATGTATTTGTTGAATGTAAAAAATATTTCAAAATCTTTTGGCTCCAAACAAGTATTGCATGAAGTGAATTTAAAAGTTACTTCTGGAGAATTATTCGGTCTGCTTGGAGCAAATGGTGCGGGAAAAACCACCTTAATCCGTTTAATTTCTACATTGTTGTTACCTACCAAAGGAGAAATAGAATTAGATGGACAACGGCTTTCACGAGCGAAAATCGATTTGAAAAGTCAAATTACTACAGTAACACAAGAATATTCTCTAAGAAATGATATGACAGTGTTAGAAGTAATGGAATTGCAAGGGCGACTTTATCATATGGAATCCAAACTGCGTAAACAAGGCAGCGAAACATTGCTGAAAAAATGTGGGTTATGGGAATATCGCAATCAAAATACCCGTCAATTATCAGGTGGATATAAACGCATGTTAATGCTCTGCAGAGCACTATTACCAAATCCTAAAATTGTTTTACTTGATGAACCAACAGTTGGCTTAGACCCATTTGCTCGAAGAATGATGTGGCAAATGATTCGAGATTTACATCATCAGGGACTTACATTTATTTTAACAACCCATTACATGGAAGAAGCGCAAATGCTTTGTCACAGGGTAGCGTTTATGAGAAAGGGATGTGTGTTGGGGGTGAAAACCCCTGAAGACTGGATTTTACAACTTGGACGTTTTGCAGTAGATCATTTTGAAAATGAAACCGTTAAAACTTATTATTTCAATTGTAAGAAAGAGGCAATCACCTATACTGAACATTTATCTTCAGATTTTTTGCTTCGTGAGACAAATTTAGAAGATGTGTTTTTGGAAACAGTAGGAAAGGGGATTCCGAAGAAGAATGGCAATTTTAACTGTTATTTGGGAAAAATGGATTGAATTTAAACATGAATGGATTAAAATCACCATCTCTTCTTTAATTACTCCTTTACTATATTTAATTACATTTGGATTAGGAATTGGAAATTTTATTACTACAGGAGACAGACCGTATCTTCAATTTTTAATTCCCGGTATTATTGCTCTTACCACTATGAATTCCAGCTTTAATGCAGTAGGTATGTCGTTAAACGTTCAGCGTTTATACGAACATTCTTTTGACAGTATTATGGCTTCTCCAACACCACTTTGGCAATATATCATCGGTCAAATGATAGGAGGCAGTTTACGCGGAATGTATGCGGGGACACTTATTCTTATCATCTCCTTATTATTTTCGGTTCAGTTGTGCTTTTCAATTTGGTTTTTTGGAATTATGCTGCTAAATGGCATGTTGTTCGGTGCCTTGGGGGTTATGGCTGCTTATAGCTGCAATTGTGTCATCTACTCATGCTGATATCGCTCGCTTTTCTACTTTTGTCATTTTGCCTATGACATTTTTATGCAATACCTTTTTTTCGGTTGAACAAATACCCGAAGCGATGCAGTGGATTATAGAGGTATTGCCGCTTACACATACAAGCCGTTTGTTGAGGCAGTTGGCGTGGGGAGAGTATATTTCATGGATCAGCATTTTAATATTAATTTCTTATACTGTTTTATTCATGCTGATAGCTCTTTTAAAAATACAAAAAGCAAAAAACTTGTAGAGGAGAGGTCTGTATGTGGGAACATGTTTATCCATTCTCGGCTATTGTAGGTCAAGATGCTATGAAAAAATCGTTGCTGCTGAATATTATTAATCCGCAAATCGGAGGTGTATTAATTTGTGGGCAGAAGGGAACTGCCAAATCGACTGTGGTACGTTCATTGGCAAATTTATCGAATTGTAATGTTGTGAACGTACCGTTGTCTGTTACGGAGGACAGATTGGTTGGTTCGATAGACTTGGAGCAAACGCTTAAACAAGGACGCATACAATTGGAATATGGTTTACTGTATCAGGCAGATGAACAAGTATTATATGTAGACGAAGTAAATCTTTTACAAGACAGTATCGTAAATGTGCTACTAGCAGTAAATGCAAGTGGTGTTAATCACATTGAACGGGAAAGCCTGTCTTACAATCACCCCAGCCGATTTGTATTGATAGGAACAATGAATCAAGAAGAAGGGGAACTTCGACCTCACTTTTTAGATAGATTTGGATTATGTGTGAATGTTCAGGCGGAATCTGACCCTAATATTAGAGTAGAGATAGTAAAACGCAGGATGGAATATGAAAAAAATGCAGAGATTTTCTGCAAAAAATATTTGCAAAAAGAAGAAGCTTTGAAACAACGAATTTTTCAGGCAAAAGAACGACTAAAACAGATTTGTATTGCAGACACGGACAGACAGTATATTGTCAATCTCTGTTTGAGCGCGCATATACAAGGGCATAGAGGCGATTTCGTTGTAGAGCAAACAGCAAAAACATTGGCTGCTTTTTATGGAAGAACCACTGTCACGAGGGAAGATATGGAAGAGGCAGCATATTTAGCACTGTTACATAGGAGAAAAGAAAAACAGCCAAACCCACAAGAAGAATCTCAGAGTGAACAACCTTCGACACAAGAACAAGAAATGGATTCCACTCCGCCACAGCAAACTGTAGAAGACGAATTACAAAACAAACAAAGTCAAAATACTGAAACCCATACTTCTGAAACCTCTTCTCAAAATGTTTCTTCAACAAAAACACAGTATTTTCGAATTGGAGATGATTTTCATCTGAAGGAATTTGGACATCTTTCCGATAAAAGAGAACGTAATGGTCAAGGAAAGCGTACAAATATACGCAGTGCTGCCAAATCCGGGAGATATTTATATGCTTGTACAAATCAGGGGAAAAAAGATTTGGCTTTAGACGCTACCATCCGTGCCGCAGCGCCGTTTCAAAAATATAGAGATAAAAAAGGAAAAGCAATTTCTATTTATTCTCAGGATATCCGCGAAAAAGTAAGACAAAAGAAAATGGCGAATATTTTGGTTTTTGTCGTAGACGCCAGTGGTTCCATGGGAGCCAATCAACGAATGATTGAAACGAAAGGAGCTGTCTTATCTCTTTTAAAGGATGCGTACATTAAAAGAGATAAAGTAGCGTTAATTGTTTTCCGTGGAGATTCAGCTCGGGTTGTACTGCCTCCAACCAGAAGTGTTGAACGCGGCTATCGTTATTTAGAAGAGCTGGAAGTAGGAGGAAAAACGCCTTTAAATGCAGGTATCAATAAAGGTATCCAAGTGATTAAAAGTGAGTTAAAAAAAGATATGAATTGTATGCCGATGTTAATTGTAATTACGGATGGAAAAGGTAACATTAGTTTGGATGAGCATAAAAAGCCAAAAGATGAGTTGATGGAAATCGGTAAAAAAGTAAAAGAGTTGTCAATTGCAAACAGTATGGTAATTGACATTGAGAAAAAAGGGTTTATGCAGTTTGGTATTGCAAAAGAATTGGCAAACGTCATGAATGCAACCTATTACAGTGTTGAAACTTTAAGGAAAGAGTCCATATTACAAATGGTAGAAAGTGTGAGGGAAGCAAAATGAGTCATATGAGTACGAATAAGAATATTACATTTCCATTTTCAGCGATTATTGGACAAGAAGAGATGAAAAAAGGATTGATTCTAAATGTCATTCATCCTAAAATTGGAGGGATTTTGGTATTTGGAGAAAAAGGAACGGCAAAATCTACAACAGTACGTTCTATGGCTGGTTTGTTACCTGAGATTGAAGTTGTAAAAGGCTGCCGTTTTCGTTGTAACCCTCGTGATGTTTCTTCTATGTGTGAAGAATGTCGTGAAAAAATAAATGCGGGTGAAACTCTGGAGTCGGAACTGTCTAAAATGAAAGTGGTTGATTTGCCTGTTTCTGCTACTGAAGACAGAGTTGTGGGTTCTTTGGATATTGAAGAGGCGATTCAAAATGGTAAAAAGAAATTTGAATTAGGCGTATTGGCTCAGGCGAACAGAGGTATTTTATATGTGGATGAAATCAATTTATTGGATGACCATATTGTAGACTTGTTATTGGACTCAGCAGCAATGGGAGTAAATACGGTAGAAAGAGAAGGTATCTCTTTTTCGCATCCTGCTAATTTTATATTGGTTGGTACTATGAATCCGGAGGAAGGGGAACTGCGTCCGCAATTATTAGACCGTTTTGGATTCAGTGTTGAAATTAAAGGAATTCAAGATCCGGTTCAACGTATGGAAATTGTGAAGCTGCGTGGAAAATTTGAAGAAGATCCCACTGCGTTTATTCAATCTTATGCGAACAAGGAACATGAATTGGCCTATCGTATTTTACAAGCACAGCAACTGTTGCCCAAGGTAGAGATTTCTGATGAAATTTTATTGATAAATGCGAAATTATCTATTGCATTGGAAGTCGACGGACACAGAGCAGATTTGATTATGATGAAAGCTGAAAAAGCCATGGCTACTTTTGAAGGAAGAAGCTATGTCACAATAGAAGACGTAGAAGCGGTAGCGAAAATGGTATTTCTTCACCGTTTAAAATCGTTACCGTTTGAAAGCAGTAAAACATTGGATATGGAAGTAATCCAAAGCATTATTCAGGAAACGGTTCACGAATAGGAGGTTTTGTCATGAAGAAAATAGTAGCCGTATTATGGCATAATTCTGCCAACCGCCTGAATATGCTTCAATCGCAAACGGATGAGTTTGTTTGTCTGAAGGTATATTCTGCCGCTGCTTTGAGTGATGGACGGCAAGATTTAGATAAACTATATCGAGATATGGATGATGCAGATGCCTTCCTGTTTCAAGTGACTTCATCTGACTCAGCTTGGATAGAGATTGAAGAATATGCTGAGAAATTTGAAACACCTATGATTTATGTTGGGGGAGAATCTGCCGGAAAAATAAAAACGAAGGACCAGATGAAACACAGCGCAATATGCAATCAGTTTTATGTATATAGCGGTGCGGAGAATATGGTGAATATGATGAAATATATCTGTTCACAGGTTCTGCATGAGGAAATGGATTATCAAGAACCTATATTTATTCCTTGGGAAGGAATTTTTCATCCGGATTCGAAAGAGATTTTTCAAAGTACAAAAGATTACTTTGCTTGGAAAGAACCATCCGGAAAAGGAACAATTGCACTTCTTGTTTCTCGCACCGCTTGGTTAAGCGGAGACATAGAAGTGGAACGGGCTTTGATAAAACATATAGAGAAAAACGGATATACTGCATTGCCTATTTTTTCATATGCAATGGCAGATATAGATTTAGGTGCAAAAGGGACAGCATATGCAATTGAAACCTTTTGTTTCGACGGCTACGGACAGCCCATTGTAGACGGTGTAATTCGTATGACCGGATTTTTTTTGCAAGATACAGACGAATATGCAAATACAAGCGAAAGCTCCGTCATGTCTCGCTTAAATTGCCCGATTGTAAAACCTATTTGTTCTTATTCCATGACGCTTGAAGAGTGGGAAAAAAATGAGGATGGCTCTGTAGCGGATATTGCTTGGAATATTGCATTACCGGAGCTGGAAGGGGTAATCGAACCAATTTTTATTGGGGCAGAGGAGCAAACAGGACAGGTTGAATTACGAAAACCGCTTGAAAAGCGTTGCGAAAAATTGGTGCATCGTTTATCCAAATGGATTGCTCTTCGGAAAAAAGAGAATAAAGACAAACGGGTAGTGTTTATCTTAAATAATAATCCTTGTACTGCTGCCGAAGCTTCAGTAGGTGGAGGTGCAAATTTGGACACATTGGAAAGTGTTGTCAGAATTTTACACGCAATGAAAGAGCATGGTTATCAGGTAGAACATATACCGGAAAATGGTGATGAACTTATTAAAACAATTATGGACCGTAAAGCAATTTCAGATTTTCGTTGGACAACCGCAAAAGAAATAGTACATAAAGGCGGTGTATTGTGTCAAGTTACAAAAGATATGTATATGGAATGGTTTAATGAACTTCCGGAGAAAGCGAAAAGCAGTATGATTGACGCATGGGGAGAACCCATTGGAGAGGCTATGGTACATGAAAATACCATACTGGTAACAGGCATATCTTTTCAAAATGCTTTGGTATGTGTACAGCCTAAGCGAGGCTGCGTTGGAGCAAAATGTGATGGAACCGTCTGTAAAATTTTGCACGATCCACACGTAGCACCAACACACCAATATTTCGCTTCTTATCGCTATTTTGAGCGTGTATATCAAGCAGATGTCATTATACATGTGGGAACACATGGTAACTTAGAATTTTTGCCGGGAAAAGGTGTCGGACTTTCAGATGCATGTTTTCCTGATATTTGTATCGGAACCATGCCGAATCTTTATATTTATAATGCGGATAATCCTCCAGAAGGAACCATTGCAAAGCGTCGTGCACTGGCAACGATTATTGGCCATATGCAGACGACCATGACGCAAAGCGGATTGTATGATTCTTTGGAGGAGTTGGATGAGCTGCTGAATCAATATGATAAAGTGAAATTATCTGATCCTTCTCAAGCTCATTTGTTGGAACACTTCATCATTGAGCAAATACAAATGAATCAGATGTTAGATTACATCAATTTGGAAGATTATCATAACCATATGGGCTATATTATTGAAGAATGCCATAAAGTACTTACTATGATAAAAAATACGCAGATTCAAGACGGTATGCATATTTTCGGACAATTGCCGCAAGAAGAAAAAGAGTAGATTTTTTATATTCTATTTTACGATTTGAAGGAATTAATACACCTTCAATTCGTTCAGATGTAAGTAACTTAATCGGTTTAGAGCTTTCCTCGTTATTGGAACGACCGGAGGGATTCTGCGCACGTTATAATACGGATAACGGTAGTATTTTATTTGACATTGACCGAATTTGCAAACAGATTATCAGAGTGTTTTTACAAGGAGAAACAATAACATCTGATATAGATTTATATGGTTATACCTTACAAAACGCCTCTAGTCTTGATGATATTAATGCTCGCTTGGAAAATGTATTGGATATTAACAGAAGGATTGAATCTTCCAAAGAAATAGAGGCTTTGCTTCGCGCTATGGACGGAAGTTTTATAGAAGCGGGACCGGCAGGAATTATTACACGGGGTAGAGATGATGTTTTACCTACAGGCAGAAACTTTTATACATTAGATCCTGAAAAAGTTCCGACCAAAGCTGCATGGGAAGTTGGAAAAAGATTGGCAGATTCCGTTATTCAAAAATATAAAGACGAAGAGGGTACATATCCGGAAAGTGTAGCTATTTATTGGATGACTACAGATATTATGTGGGCGGACGGAGAAGGTATGGCGCAGCTTCTTTATCTGCTTGGGGTAGAACCGGTATGGTTGTCAAATGGCAAAGTAAAACATTTTAAAATTATTGATCTGAATGATTTGGGACGACCCAGAATTGATATCACGGTTAAAATTTCAGGAATATTGCGAGATAATTTTCAGAACTGTGTTTGTTTTTTAGATGACGCTATTCAAGCAGTTTCCAAGCTGAAGGAACCTTTGGAATTAAATTTTGTGCGTAAACATGCCTTAGAAAATCAGCAATCTCAACCGGATCTTAGCTGGGATGATGCGACCTCACGCATATTTGGAGCACAGCCGGGAACTTACAGTTCGGGAATCAATTTACTGGTCTACGCTTCGGCATGGGAAAATCAAGATGACATTTCTGATTTGTTTATGAATTTTAACAGTTACTCCTATGGAAGAAATCGTTTTGGAAAACAATCGCCTTTTGCCTTGGAATCCAGTTTAAAATATGTTGACATTACTTATGACAAAGTAATGTCAGATGAACACGACTTACTGGGATGTTGTTGTTATTTTGGTAATCATGGAGGAATGACAGCAGCAGCCAGAAAGTTGTCTCAAAAAGAAGTAAAAGCATATTACGGCGATTCCAGAGAAGTAACCAATATTGAAGTACGCACATTATCAGAAGAAATTAATCGTGTTGTAAAAAGTAAGTTATTAAATCCAAAGTGGATAGAAGGACAAAAGCAGCATGGTTACAAAGGTGCTGGAGATATCAGCAAACGTGTGGGCCGTGTATACGGTTGGGAAGCAACGACAGAAGAAGTTGACGATTGGGTATTTGATGACATTACCAAAACGTTTATTGTAGATGAAAATAACCGTAAATTTTTTCAAGAGAATAATCCTTGGGCTTTGGAAGAAATGTCGAGACGTTTAATAGAAGCGTATCAAAGAAAATTATGGAATCCTGAAGAAGGTTTGATTGGTGAAATTCAAGATACTTATTTGGAACTGGAAGGCTTTTTAGAAGAAAGCATGGGAAATAACGCAGGAGATTTTCAGGGAAGTTCCATTGACGTAGTAAACTTAAATGATATTGAAACTTATCGCCAAACAGCAGCAAAATTGCATACTGTGAAATATAATAAATTTGATTGAAAGAAGGAATTAACATGAAAACAAAATTAATTTGCATGGCGCTTTTGGCAACAATGGCAGTCAGCTTGACTGCTTGCGGAACAAGCGGAGGAAGCAGCAGTACTTCTGGTGAAATGAATACTTCATCCGCAGTACAGTCAACAGGTATTACTATTACAGACTCCGCCGGAAGAGAAGTAACGTTGGAAAAACCTTTGGAAACAGTGGTAACTTTTAATTCCAGCTTATATGATACTTTGGTATCCTTTGGCGCGGCTGATACTGTTATCGGGGTAGGCGATTCCATTAAAAAGGCAATTGCCGATGGTGTTCCAAGCGTAGGGGCATGGAATGACCCAAACATAGAAAAAATTCTTGAATTAAAACCGGACGCAGTAATTACTTATAAAAGCTATATGACAGATGAAAATGAGAAAATGCTGGAAGACGCCGGAATCAAATGTATTTACTTGGAACTGTCAAAAGCCGATCAGGTAACAAACGAAATGACTTCCTTAGGAAAAATTTTTGGAGAAGAAGAACAGGCACAAAAATATGTGGACTTCTGCAATAAATACAATTCCTTAATAGATGAAAGATTGAAAAATATAAAAGAAGAAGACAGAGTAAAAGTTTATTACGAAGGCTATACTGATTATAAGAGTGCAAACAGTACAACCGGTGGTCACCAATTAGTAACATCAGCCGGAGGCATTAACATTGCGGCAGATGAAAGCACTGAATATCCTGAAATCAGCGATGAGTGGGTATTGGAACAAAATCCGCAGGCAGTTGTAAAACTAGTAAGCAACACCAAGAATATTTTAGGACCTAATGTAACGGATTCTGCGGCAGCGGAAGAAGTATATAATAATTTAATTTCACGTCCGGGTTGGTCAGAATTGCAGGCAGTAAAAGATGGAAAGGTAATTATTTTGGCTTCCGAAATAGGTACTACTGCTACAGGCAGTGTAATCGGCTCCTTATATTTAGCCAAAGTATTTTATCCTGAAGAATTTAAAGATATTGATTTGACTAAAGTGCATGAGGAATTCCAAGAGACCTTGTTTAACAGTGAATTAACAGGAATCTATGCTTATCCTGAAGTTAACTAAGAATATAACAATTTGTATTAAATAGATTTGTGGTGTATGTTATATATGAATAAAACTTCTGCTGCCATTGATACTTCTGAACTAAAAGACATCAAAATAGAATATTCCAAAGGAAAAAAGAAAAAAATTATTTTAATTGTTTCTTTGAGTATTGCATTATTCATCGCGTCGATTGTGGCAATTACTCTGGGGGCTTCGTCTGTAAATTTTAATACAGTATTTCAAGTATTTGGAGATTTATTTGTCCATAATGACGCAATCACCGAAACACAGAGACAAATTGTATTAGGTATTCGTTTGCCGCGTGTTTTAGCCGCCATTTTAGCAGGTATCGCATTGTCTAATGCAGGTTTATTGATGCAAGGAGTGTTCCAAAATCCATTGGTAAGCCCATATACATTGGGGGTTTCAAACGGAGCTTCTTTTGGCGCGGCTTTGGCAATTGTATTTAGTTCCCATTTTGCTTTTTTGAATTTAGGTACTTATTTACTGCCTGTATTTGCTTTCATTAGTTCCGTTTTAACCATGATACTGGTATATGGTATTGCCAAAATTGCAAAAAATTCCTCTAAAACACTCATTCTGTCAGGTGTTGCCGTCGGATATTTATTTTCTGCATTAGTTTCTTTGCTTAAATATGTGAGTGATGCAAAAGAATTGCCGGAATTGGTTTTTTGGACGATGGGTGGTTTTTCCGGTATTAACTGGACTGCTATTGCAATTATGGCAGGTGCGTGTTTGCTCAGCTTTATTATCATGATGTATTTTTCTTGGGATTTAAATGTTATGACAGCCGGAGAGGAATCTGCAATTAGTTTGGGTGTCAACTATAAAAAAATACGTATGATTGCATTTGTTTTATCTACGTTATTAACGGCAGTAGCAGTATCGTTTACAGGGGTCATCGGCTTTGTAGGACTGATAGCTCCCCATGTTACTCGTATGATAGTAGGCAGCGATTATCGTTATATGATTCCGGTGTCTTCATTGGTAGGAGCTCTTTTATTGCTACTGTCTGATACGGTAGGAAGAAATATTATAGCGCCGACGCAATTACCGGTGGGAATTATCACTTCTGTGATAGGCGTACCGTTTTTCCTCTATTTAATCATTAGAAAACGGGGGAGATAGTATGCGTTTGGATGTTAAAAATTTAAATTTTGGATATACAAAAAAAGTACAAATATTGCATAATATTAATTTTTCGGTAGAGAGCGGACAACTGGTTTCTTTAATAGGGCCTAACGGTTCAGGAAAAACGACAATCATAAAATGTATCAATCAGATACTGTCGCCTCAGTCAGGTCAAATATTTTTGGATGGAACTAACGTTCATACCATGCGCACAATGGAGTTGGCAAAAAAAGTAGGTTATGTTCCTCAAATGACAAAAAATTTTATGGGAGGAACTGTTTTAGATGCAGTGCTGATGGGAAGAAGACCTTATATCAAATGGAAAATTACAGATTATGATGTTACATTGGTTTTAGAGATTTTAAAAAAGTTAGAAATTACTCATTTGGCACATAAAGAATATGAAGCATTATCGGGTGGTCAAAAACAGAAAGTGTTAATCGCAAGAGCTTTGGCACAAAATCCCGATGTATATTTGTTTGACGAACCAACTAGTTTTTTGGATATTAAAAATCAACTTGAGATTATGAATATGGCAAAAGAATTGGTGCACCAACATCATAAATTGGTGATTATGGTTGTTCATGATTTAACCATGGCATTAAGATATTCCGATTATATTGTATTGCTGGAAAAAGGTTCCGTAATCTCTCAAGGAGTGTCTCATCAGGTTTTAAATTCTGAAAACATATTTAATGTATATGGAGTAAATGTTAATATTTTGGAAGGAAATTATGTTGCACCTATTTAGAAAAAGGGTTCTTTATTGTTTTTGACAAAGATTATGTTTGTAATCGGACTTACTGTTAAATATAAAATTACTATTCTTACTTATTTTTAGAATTTACATATTAATATTACAAGTAGCGTTAGGATAAATAATCTGCTTTATCTATTGTTCTGTTCAGATGTGATTTATTTGTATAATATTGTATTAAGATATTGTAATTATTATAATCTCAAAAAAACAATATTAATATTTCAATAATTTTTTAGTAATTTTTAGGTAAGAGTGCTGCTGCATTTAGAGGATACATTGATTTAAATGGGATATCAAATGTGGTTAATATCAGCTTTTTTCCATGATGTAAGTTAATATGTTTTTATTTCGTTTTTTCGTATTCAAGCTATTATCTGATAAGAATATCCGTGGTAACAAATTACCACGGATATTCTTTTCTGTTTTTCAAAAACAGACCAAGTATAACTATATATATTCGTCTCAAAAGTAATCTAATGGGTTATATTTCGCGTTGGACTTCATAATGATATAACTTTGCAACGGTGGAATATGATAATCTAATAAAGGTATTTCAATTAATAAGCCATCCTTTAATTCCTTTTCAATCAGTTTACGGGGTAAAAAAGCGTAATATGGATATTGCAATAAAAAGGGAATGATCTCTTTTATCACACTAATTGTAAATTGAAATACATAGTGTGGAGGAAAAATATCGTGTATCCAATCAAATCCACTTTTCGGCATAAATTTAGAATAGATAATTGGTAAATGAAGTATTTCACCGTTGTGAATACCATTGGAAAATTGTATATTTTGGCTGTTGGTAACAAAAATGATTTCATCCGTTTTATATGGAATACATTTATAGCTGATTTCATTCGTTGCCAGATATGAAAAGCAGACATCAATGGAATTATCATGAAGACGATTGAGAAGATGTCTTGAGTGATCTAATATTACATTTAGACAGATATTTGTATGTTTATTCATCAATTGAGAAATATGTGGCTTTAAATGACAGTTGTATATGCAGTTGACACACCCTATATTAATGATTTTTGAATATGTATTACAAGAGTTAATTTCCATTTTCATTTTTTCTTCTAATTCCAAAAATCGTTGAGAATATTCATAAAAATGTTCTCCGGCATGGGTTAGGGTAATGTGTTTATTATCCCTATCAAATAAGGGCTGTCCTATTTCTTTTTCCAGTTCTTTAATTCGATTTGTTATGGTAGATTGTACTACAAAAAGTTGCTGTGCAGCTTTTGTGAAATTTTTTACCTCTGCTACTACTAAAAATGTTTTTAGTGCTTCTATATTCATAATTGTCTCCAAAGTCATAAATCGCTCTATAAAACTATATTTTTCATACAAATTATAACATTTTTTCTTATTTTCTTTTATTTATTAAAGTACAAAATTTCTCAATAAATCAACGTATTTATATAGAAAAATTATTTAAATGAAAAAAATTATACAATAATCTTTAAAAATTTCCTACTATCAAAAAAATGAATGATAATAGGAAATTTTTTTCATTGTACAAATATTTTAATCTATTTTATATTTAATAATGTGTTAAGGAATATACACATTATATCCGCAGAAAGGATGTTTGCCGTTGGACATGGCGCGATTTATTTTAAAAAGAATATTGCAAATTATTCCCATGTTGCTGGTTGTTACAATATTTGCTTTTTGTTTGAGCAATTTGGCAAGCGGTGATATTGCAGAGATTAGTATTCGCAGTTCCGGTGGACAAGTTACACCGGAAAATTTGGCTCAGGCCAGAATAGACCTCGGCTTAGACCAACCTTTGGTAATACAGTATTTTAATTGGCTGGGAAAAGCGGTCCGTTTTGATTTCGGCAATTCATTTATCAGTGGAAAACCGGTTATAAATGAAATTATGTCTCGTTTTCCTAATACGTTGTATCTCGTTTTGATTGCTTCCATTATGGCTATTGTCATTGCTGTACCCATTGCCTTGCTTTCTGCAAGATATTCCGGAAGTATCTTAGACCAAGGATTGCGTGTTGTTACTACAATCGGAGCTACTATGCCGGAATTTTGGCTTGGATTATTGTTATTATATGTTTTTGCGATTCATTTGGGTATTGTACCCGTAATTGCAGGAAGCAATATTGCGAATATATTTCTTCCAGCTTTTACATTATGCTTAAGTTATTCAGCCGTCTATGTACGTATGCTGCGTACAAATCTGATTGAAGTACGGCGTTCCAATTTTTTTAAGGCTGCTCGCTCTAAAGGAATGAGTGAAGGAAGCGCAATGGTAAGGCATGGTTTAAAAAATGCAATTTTACCTTGTGTTACTTTAATTGCAACTAATTTCGGAGGAATGATTTCCGGTGGTTTTGCAGTTGAAACTATTTTTTCATGGAATGGTGTAGCAAGATATGCAATAGAAAGCGTGAAAGCAAAAGATATACCGGTGATTGAATGCTATTTATTATTGGTAGCTCTTGCGTATATCATTGTCAACTTAATTGTCGATATTATCTATCAATATATTGACCCGAAAATTAAATTACAGGGAGGCCGTCGCAGATTATGGTTCAAGAGATAGATAAGATTCAAAAAGATAACATTCAGAAAATAGATAAAGATTGTTTTATCTTGCAAGTGTTAAAACGATTATTTAAAAATAAACTGGCTTTAGCAGGCGGAATTGTTGTTTTATTATTTTTAATTGTAGGTTGCTTGGCACCTGTGATTGCACCGCATGATCCGTTAGAAGTGAATGTAAGCATCCGTTTGCAAGGTCCTTCTCAAGAATACTGGCTGGGAACAGATCATCTGGGACGATGTATTTTATCACGTTTACTATATGGTGCGCAGACCACTTTATTAAACTCCTTAGTTGTTTTGGCGGGAATATTGCTTATTGGTATTCCTCTAGGGCTCATTTCAGGATTTTGCGGTGGTTGGATTGACAATTTAATTATGAGATTTGCCGATATTGTATCTACATTTCCCTCCAGTTTGTTAGCCTTAGCAGTCGTAAGCGTTTTTGGTGCCGGTCTACAAAATGTAATGATAGTTTTAGTAGCCTTATGGTGGGCTCCGTTCGCCAGAATATTACGCAGCCAGGTATTAAAGATAAAAGAAAAAGATTTTGTAATGGCGGCAAAAGCAAGCGGTACTTCAAAATTTAAGATTGTAATCAATCATGTATTATTAAACTCCATATCACCGATTATTGTTTATTCTACCTTACGTGTTGCTGCGGTTATTATGCATATTGCAAGCTTTTCTTTTATTGGACTTGGCACACAACCACCGGCTGCTGATTGGGGAGTTATGCTCAGCGACAGTAAACAATTTATCAGTACAGCGCCGCTGATGATGATATGGCCGGGTCTGTCGATTATGTTGGTGGTGTTTAGCTTAAATATGTTTGGAGAAGGTTTAAACGAAGCATTAATGCCGGGAGGTAATAAAAAAGCGAAACAATTGGGAGATGGAGAATAAAATGGTTCAAAATTATAAAAATGATGTAATTTTATCTGTTGAACATTTAAAAACTTATTTTTATCAAAAACGTAATCAAGAACCAATTCGTGCAGTAGACGATGTTTCTTTTCAGATTATAAGGGGAAGTATTACTGCTATCGTAGGACAAAGCGGCAGCGGTAAATCGGTAACATCAATGTCTATTTTTAATTTAGTGGATTCGCCGGGAAAATTGTAGGAGGCTCTATTGTTTTAAACGGAAAAATTTATTGAAATTATCAAACCGTGAACGAAATAAAATTTATGGTAAAGAAGTAACTATGATTTTTCAGGAGCCGGCGAGCGCTTTAAATCCGGTAGTAAAAGTGAAAAAACAAATGTTAGAGATGATATTTCTCCATCAGAAGATGAATCGAAATGTTGCTCTTGAAAATGTAGAGAAGCTTTAAAAGAGTAAATTTAAAAGACACAAACACAATTTTAGAAAAATATCCGTTTGAACTTTCCGGCGGTATGTGTCAGCGCATTATGATTGCCATGGCAATTGTATCAAATGCAGATCTTTTAATTGCAGACGAGCCTACTACTGCATTGGACCTTACCGTACAAGCGGTGGTGCTGAATGAAATTAAAAAACTTCGGGATGCAGGAATGTCTATTATGCTAATAACGCACGATTTGGGAATTGTGGCTCAAATGGCGGATTACGTTTATGTTATGAATGACGGAAAAATTGTGGAAAGTGGAAATGTATTCGACATTTTTGACCATCCGCAGCATGAATATACAAAAACGTTGTTAGGGGCGGCTGAAGAAAAACAGGAGGTTATGGTATGAGTTTAATTATGATTAATAATCTCAAAAAAAGTTATAAAATTTCAAAGACAGAGCGTATTCATGCTGTTAATGACGTGTCTTTTTCCATTCAAAAAGGTGAAATTTTAGGTTTGGTGGGAGAATCCGGCTGCGGAAAAAGTACATTGGGAAAACTTCTTCTTAATTTAGAAACGTCCGATTCCGGAGAGGTACTTTATCACGGAAAAAATATTACCCGGTATTCTTTTTCTCAAATGAGAAAAATCAGGAAAGAGTTGCAAATGGTATTCCAAAACAACTCGGATTCCTTTAATCCTTATTATACGGTCAGACAGATTATCATGGAACCTCTTAAAAATTATAATAGGGGAAACACCAAGAAAAACGACCAATTAGTGGAAGAAATGATTCAACAGGTGGGACTGGATACCACCTATTTAAACCGGTACGGAAATGAGTTATCCGGCGGTCAAAGGCAACGTGTGGGTATTGCCCGTGCTTTAATTTTAACTCCTGAATTTGTCGTATGTGATGAGGCGGTATCTGCATTGGATTATGCTGTGAGAAATAAAATATTAAAACTTTTGATTCAATTAAAACAAGAAAAGCAGCTGACATACCTTTTTATTTCTCATGATCTTTCTGCCATTAATCAAATTTGCAATCGGGTAATTGTAATGTATCGAGGTGAAATTATGGAAATTTTACCTAGCTTAAAGCAAGAAATCCTTCATCCTTATACCAAAGCGCTTTTGGCTGCCGCCTTAGGATTCAATCCAAGAAACAGAACACAAAATCGTATTTTGTTTCGGGAGGAAGAACTTCCAATCGAACCGGAAGGGTGTGCATTTTATCATCGCTGTCTTTATGCCTGTGATAAATGTAAAAAGAAACCACCATTGGTTCATCATAATGATAAGCAGCATTTCGTTGCGTGTCATTTGATATAATACTATTTTAACTGGAGGAATTTGTGTGAAGAAAAAACGATTTTTACGGCTTTGGCCGGACTGATGGTACTTGATTTTAACATTAGGAATATTAAGTGGATGTGGAAACAATACTGAAAAATACCAGTCAACCGGATACTAACACCGGAAAAGAAATTACCATCGCAATTTACAGAGATGGCGATATGAATGAACTGGACGCAGCATCTTATAATGGTCCTCACGTAATTTATAAAATGATTTACGAAGGCTTTGTAGAAGACGGTGGAAAAGATGGAATACAATCATTACTTGCTACCAGCTGGGATATATCAGAGGACGGTAAAACATATACCTTTCATTTAAGAGAAGGAGTAACTTTTACAGATGGAACTCCTTTTAATGCAGAGGCAGTATGCTTTAATATGAAACGCTGGATAAATAATGACCGCCATTCTTCTTTAAGTTCCTACAAGGTGGAAAGCTGTACTGCTTTGGATGAGAATACCGTACAGATTCAGTTTGCGGAAGGCGCTTATCCTATTCTGGAAGAAATGACTTATCCCAGACCGGTACGTTTTTAAGTCCAAGTTCTATCACTGGAGTTGATGGAGATGTCATGGGAGAGTTTACTTCTCCGATAGGAACAGGACAATGGATGTTGGAGAGCTATACTGAAATGAGGAATTCGTATTGGTAACAAATCGAATTATTGGGAGAACAACCTAAAATCTCTAAAATTACATTCAAAGTAATTCCGGACGGTCAGGCTCGCGTTATGGCATTGCAAAGCGGAGAAGTAGATTTAATCGGAGGAGATTTATTGGGCAAAATACCAATGGAAGGTTTGCAGGAATTAAAAAATTCTGGGTATCGCATTGAAGAATTAGACACAATGTGTTCTTATTTTATGGCGTTTAACCAAGAAAATGAGAATTTTCAAGATGTAAAAGTAAGACAGGCGTTAAATTATGCTATTGATAAAGAAACCATGGTGGAAAACTTGTTCTATGGTGTTGGAGAAGCTGCACGCGGATTATACAATTCAGATAACGTTCCGTATGTTACTAAAGATAATAGTCCCGGTTATACATATAATTTAGAGAAAGCAAAAAAACTTTTAGAAGAAGCTGGGTATACTGATTCAAATAACGATGGTATTTTGGAAAAAAACGGTAAAGATTTCAATGTTAAATTAGTGTATACGTCAGAAGAATTGCCTGAATGGAAAACTATGGCGGAATATATCCAATCTGAATATGCTAAAATTGGTGTAAATGTAGAACTATCCGAAGTAGATACCAATACTTATAATGAAATTAGTATGACAACTTTTAATTTTGACATGATTATGACTCGTACCTCCTCTGATTCATGGTTGCCGCACGGAGATATGAAGCAACTGTTTTCAGTACTTTCAACCGGAAATCGTGCACGGATTTGGTTGGATGATACTTTAACCGAAAATATTAACCAAACTTTGTTATGCCATGATGAAGACGAAAGACAAGAAGGTTATGATAGAATATTTACACAAATCAATGATGAAGCATTTGTGGTGCCGTTATATTACCCAAAAACATGTTTTGCAATGACAGATAAGGTTACAACTTTCGAGCCGGGGGTCAATAATTATGCTCCAATTAATTGGACGACATTAGATGTAAAATAGGGAGAAGTAATTATGAATTTAAAAAGTGCAGTAGAAAAAAATTGGAGCTGTGAAGCACAACAGTATAGTGAAAATGTAAAAATAGAGTTGGAATCCAATTTACCGAATCAATGGATTTCATTAATTGAAAAATACGTACCCCGTACCGATTACAAAAATGTTTTAGATATTGGAACCGGCCCCGGATTTTTTCCAATTATTTTATCTAAATGCGGCTACACGGTAACAGGAATTGATTGTACTCCTGCTATGCTGGATGAGGCAAAGAAAAATTTACAGTTATATAATGTATCTGCAAATATTTTACATGCCAGTGGAGAATCACTTCCTTTTGATGATAACAGTTTTGATTGCATTATTAGTCGTAACGTTACTTGGACTTTGCTGGATACAAAACAAAGTTATCAGGAATGGCTGCGTGTGTTGCGTCCGGGAGGAAAAATATTAATTTTTGATGCGAATTGGAACTTAAAATATCATGATCAAGAAGTGATGAAACAGTATCAACAAGCGGCAAAAGACTTTCGTGATATTTTTGGTGAGGACTATTCAGTCATTCATAATTTATCAGAGGAAGCGGAAAATTACAGAAGAAATATGCCAATGAGCAAAGTGAAACGGCCACAGTGGGATTTTAACACTCTGTTTGACTTAGGAGCAAAATCAATTTGTTGTGAAACAGATGTTTCCGATTTAATTTGGGGAGAGAAAAAGCAAATTGCTTATCGTGCTACACCAATGTTTTTAATGGTAGCTGAAAAGAGATAATATAAATGTAGATAAAAGCGTTCTTTCATAAACTACGAAAGAACGCTTTTATTACATGTGTTTTATTGTATATTTATGATATGACGTATTTTATAAAAATATAATTTTACAAGTGGTCTTTATTGACACTCAGTAATATTTATGATATCATGGATATTACTGAGTATGTATATTTGGCTAATAAAGCACTCCAATTATCCTTTTCATAAGGGCCATTAGCTCAGTTGGTCAGAGCAACCGGCTCATAACCGGTCGGTCCCGGGTTCGAATCCCTGATGGCCCACCATATTTATTTAGTCTGTATTTTTTGCGTATTGTAAAAGAATACAGACTTTTTATTTTTATAATACACAATTGATTTTCTAATACAAAAACATTGCTGTTATGTAAGAAACAGCAATGTTTTTGTATTTTACCTTCTAAATCCTACCACTTACCGTTTTGCTACTGACAAAGTACCTCCCAACTTTTATAATATAAATGACGATAAAATAAGGAGGAGATATATTGAAAGTTAATATCGAAATTTCATCTGAAGTACAACAGCCGTACGCGATAATATATACTGCTGAAGTTACAAAAGAAATTCAAGACGCGGTGATTGCCTTGGAAGGCAATTATCATGTAATTACAGCCTTAGATCATGATAAAATAGTTATTTTAAATCCAGATGAGATTTATATGGCGCGAGTTGAAAACGAACAAGTAGTTCTCTATGGGGAGAAGAGACAATTTTTATCTAATAAAAGATTATATCAGGTTGCAGATCAGCTTGGAAAAGATTTTATACAAATATCAAGATTTACAATTATCAACTTAAAGTGTATAGACAGTGTTAGGCCATGTTTTAATGGTTTGATGCAGATATTTCTAAAAAATGGAGCAACAGACTATATTTCCAGAAAGTACTTGCCGAACTTTAAAGAATATTTAGGTTTATAGGAGGTTTATGATGAAAAAAATTATACTCTATATGCTACGTATTATTACAGGTACATTATTCGATATTATTTTTAAAGGAAGTTTTTTGTTGAATCATTGGTATTATACTAAAATGGCAATAGGTTCTATGATAACAGGAATTGCCTTTTATGTACCGTCATTGGTGTATCAGAATGAAAAACTTTCTAAAGGGTTACAAGTGTTCATCCATATGGGAATTGGATTGGTAACATATATTAGTGTTGGACTTTATGTTGGCTGGATTCCTTTGCAAGCAGGAGCATGGGCTATTACAGGAACTATCGTAATTGCTGTGGTTGTATCTTTTCTTATTTGGTTTGGATTTTATTTGTATTATAGACAAGAGGCAAAACGTATCAATGCAAAACTCAAAGAAAAACAAGGGATTTAATTTGTAGGCAATACTGTATTTTTTAATTTATTATGTTATTCTAAGAGATAATATTTGAGAGGTGATTTTAAGATGTATAAAACAGTCGTAATTGGGTATACTCCGGTAGCAGATTCAATGGCTGAAAAGATAGAAGAAAAATCAAATGAAATGCTGGGCAAAGGATATGAATTGATAACAATGGCAATTACAGGAGGTGCTAAGGCAATATTGGTGTTTAAAACGAAAATGTAATTTGAAGCTAAAATAAAGTAAGATAATTTTTATATGAAATACATGTATAGCATGATTGTTGATATTAGAGTGAATTATCTTATTTTTATTACTTTTATATTGTAAAAACAAAAAGACCAAATCTTACGATTTGGTTTCCTTTTGTACTTGAAAGTATTTGATTGATTGAGGGTAGAGAAATAATCTTGAAATAGTAGCGACTCTATCTCTTGATTACAATTATATTATAACAGTTTTTTGGTTCAGGTTGTGAATCAATTGTAAATAGATTAATATTGTTTTGTAAATAAATTTTCATTTCTTTTTGAACGCGCAAAAAACAGGTATCCAATATTGGATACCTGTTTTTTATTAGTGCTCACCGCAGCCGCAATGGTCATGATGGTCACAATCTTCAATTTTACCTACAATCGGTGTTGGATCAATACCTTGACGGGTATAATAATCTGCTACGGCAGCTTTAATGGCCTGTTCAGCCAATACGGAGCAATGGACTTTTACTGGAGGCAAACCATCCAGAGCTTCCATAACAGCTCGGTTTGTCAGTTTCAAAGCTTCATCTATTGTCTTGCCCTTGATAAGTTCTGTTGCCATAGAGCTGGTTGCGATTGCTGCACCACAGCCGAAAGTTTTAAATGTTACATCTGTAATTACATTGTTTTCTACTTTAATGTACATTCTCATAATGTCGCCGCATTTAGAGTTACCAACTTCACCAATGCCGTTTGCATCTGCCAGTTCGCCAACGTTTCTTGGATTTGCGAAATGGTCCATAACTCTTTCACTATATGCCATGTTAATCACCTTTCTGTTTCATGTTTATTTATTTTTATTGATAATTTCGTCCCATAACGGAGAGATATCTCTTAGGTAAGATACAATACCTGGAAGCACTTCTAAGATATAATCCACATCTTCTTCAGTGTTTTGGTCACTGAATGAAATTCTCAAAGAACCATGTGCAATTTCATGAGGAAGACCAATTGCCAACAGAACATGGCTTGGATCCAATGAACCGGATGTACAAGCAGAGCCGGAAGAGGCGCAAATACCTGCAAAATCCAATTTCAATAGCAGAGACTCTCCTTCAATGCCTTCAAAGCACATATTAAAGTTGCCGGGCAAACGTTTTACAGCATCGCCGTTCAGGCGAGAACGTTCAATTTTGGAAGCGCCTTCAATTAAACGGTCACGCATACGAATTAATCGAGCATTGCGTTCGTCTAAATTGGCATATGCTTCATCCATGGCTACACTCAATGCAACAATGCCGGCTACATTTTCAGTACCTGCACGTTTGCCACGTTCCTGTGCACCGCCGGAAATTAAATTTGGTAAACGAATGCCACGGCGTACATATAAAGCGCCAACACCTTTTGGAGCATGTAATTTATGTCCGGAAAGGGAGAGAAGATCAATGTTTTCTTCTTTTACATTAATTTTCACATTACCTACTGCTTGTACAGCGTCTGTATGGAATAGTACACCATGTTTTTTGCAAATGGCTCCAATTTCAGAAATTGGCTGAATTGTGCCGATTTCATTATTGGCATACATAATTGTAACCAAAGCAGTGTCTTCACGGATGGCTTTTTCCACATCTTCCGGTTTTACAATGCCATTTTCATAGACTTCCAAATAGGTTACTTCAAAACCCTCTTTTTCTAAGGATTCCGTTGTGTGAAGAACTGCATGGTGCTCAAATTTAGAGGTAATAATATGTTTCTTACCTTTTTTGGCAAGCTCGTGAGCGACGCCTTTAATGGCCCAGTTATCAGCTTCACTTCCTCCGGAAGTAAAGAAAATTTCATTGGTAAGCGCACCTAAATGATTTGCTACGTTTTCTCTGGCTTCTTCCAACGCTTTTTTTGCTTCACGACCCACTGCATATAGACTGGAAGGGTTGCCGTATTTTTCTGTATAATAAGGTAGCATTGCGTTTAAGACTGTTTGTGAAACGGGTGTGGTTGCAGCATTATCTGCATATACAAATCGTTTCATATATTATTCACCTTCATTTTCTTAATAAAAAATAGTTTAGCAACATAAGAAAATTTTTCTAAATGTTGTTGATTAAATATAATATACACTAATTTAGTATACATTGCAATACTTTCAGCAAAAAAATTAGTGTGAGGAGGAGTTTTTCATTTTTTCTGCGGCAGCAACTGCCAATTGGTCGCAACGTTCGTTTTCCGGGTGACCGGCATGTCCTTTTACCCAAACGACTGTAAGATGATGAGGTTCAATTAAGGTTAAAAGCTCGTCCCATAATTCAGGATTCAGCGCGGGGGATTTATCACTTTTTCGCCAACCGTTTTTTTTCCAGCTTTTTGCCCAGCCTTTGGAAATACCGTTACAAACATATTGTGAATCACTATATAATGTAACAGCACAAGGTTCTTTCAATCGTTTGAATGCTTCAATCACCGCACTTAATTCCATACGGTTGTTTGTAGTATTTGCATCTCCGCCGCTAATTTCCTTTTCTGTCTGCTGATAACGTAAGATGGCGCCCCAACCACCCGGACCGGGGTTGCCTTGACAGGCGCCATCGGTAAAAATTTCTACCTCTTTCACAAAACTATCTCCAATTCGTATGTTTTGAGTATGAATTCTCATGTTTAAATTATACCAATTTCCAATTAGAATATCAACTAAGTGAAAGAATAAAACTATTTTTTCAATAAATTTATGAAACGGTATAAAATGGTTACAATAATGAAAGATAAATTGGACTACTTTATACTGTCCAATACTTGACAGTATTATGTAATCGGGTTACAATTGAGAAGACGTTTGTGTTCGGATTATATATGAATTATTTTTTAGTGAGATCGTTGCAGAAAATAGATATTTATGTATGGCAAAACATACATTTAAAACAGTTGTTGAAAACAGAACATGAAAATAAAAATATGATTACGGAAATAACCATCTTTACTGAAAAGTGAATAAAAAGCCAGCTTTACACCGTTTGTAGAGCCGGCTTATGATTGTTATGTCCTTAAAATTTGGAGGTTACAAAGTGACAGAAAAGGATATTGGAACAATGATTGAAAAGAAACTGGAATCTACAGAAGATAAGGTTCCTGTTTTTACTCCAGCCCCATCGGCTGTAAAAAATGAACAAAAAAACATGGTGCCTTCCGCGCATCAAACACGAACATCAGATAAAACTTCTGCAACTCAAAATAAATCATGGAATGAACGTATGACAGCAAATTCAAACAGCGGTCGTTCCAAATACGCAAACCAATCAAAACAGCATAAGGTTTTTCCAAAAACTGCCGGAGCAGATGTATCACATAAATCTCATGTTTTACAAGCAAAATCGGTACAGCCAAAACCGTTTGCAGCTAAAACACCACGTTCCAAAGGAGCAGCACCGACAGAGGAAAAAGCAGTTCAAGTGCAAACAAAAGCAGTACAGACCAGGCAACCCAAGCAACCTGCGGCTAAAAAAACTTCAGCACAAAGACAGCAGCCCGCACAGAATCTGGTTGAAACAAAAATGGCAATCAAACAAATCAGCCAACCTTCCAGAAATACAAAAAGCAAACAACCAAAACCATCTATTAAGGCTTATTTTTTAGGCGGTTTGAATGAAATCGGAAAAAATATTACTGTATTTGAATGCGACAATGATATGGTCGTTGTAGACTGCGGTATGGCCTTTCCGGACGATGATATGATGGGCGTTGATTTGGTTATCCCTGATTTTACATTTATTGAAAAAAATGTGGATAAAATTCGCGGCATTGTCATAACGCACGGACACGAAGACCATATTGGTGCTATGCCGTATTTACTCAAAAAAGTAAAACTTCCAATATACAGTACAGCTTTAACATTGGGATTAATAGATGGAAAATTAAAAGAACACGGTTTACAGGGAAAAGTACAGCTCAATACGGTAAAGCCGGGTCAAACCGTGCGTCTTGGCTGCTTTGGTGTAGAGTTTATTCATGTAAACCATTCTATTTCAGATGCTGTAGGGTTGGCAATTCACTCACCTGCAGGCACACTGCTGCATACCGGTGACTTTAAAATTGACTGTACTCCTTTAAAAGAAGAAATGATTGACCTTGGCAGAATTGCAGAGCTTGGTCAGCAAGGAGTGCTTGCCTTAATGGCGGATTCTACAAACGTAGACCGTCCCGGCTACACCCCAACCGAACGTAAAATCAGTGATGCTTTTGAAAAATTGTTCTTGCAGGCAGCAGAGCAAAGAATCATTATCGCTACCTTTGCATCCAATATCAGCCGTGTACAGCAGATTATCAACTGTGCGGCAAAACATGGTCGCAAGGTGGCGCTTTCAGGAAGAAGCATGATTAATGTAATGGGAATTGCGTCCGAATTGGGATATTTGGATATACCGGAAGGCCTTTTAATTGATATTGACTTGCTAAATCGTTATCCAAAAGATAAAGTGGTATTAATTACAACCGGCAGCCAAGGGGAGCCAATGTCGGCATTAACCCGTATGGCATTTGCTGACCATAGAAAAGTAGAAGTCGGACCGGGTGATTGTATTATCATCTCTGCAAAACCAATTCCGGGTAATGAGAAGATGGTAAGTACCGTAATTGATGAGTTGTTGAAAAGAGGCTGTGATGTAGTTTATGAATCCAGCCATGAAATTCACGTATCGGGTCACGCAAGTCAGGAAGAATTAAAAATTATTCATGGAATTGTAAAACCACAATATTTTATTCCGGTTCACGGTGAACAAAAGCATTTGCGTAAACATGCTGAACTTGCGCGTTCTATGGGTATGAATTCAGAAAATATATTCATTGGAACCATTGGAGATGCTGTAGAGTTAAATCAAAATTATATGAAACAGCTTCCTTCTGTTCCTGCCGGAAGAATTTTGGTAGATGGTCTTGGCGTAGGCGATGTTGGCAGCATTGTACTGCGTGATAGAAAGCACTTGGCAGAAGACGGTTTAATTGTGGTTGTATGTACCATCAGTGAAGGCGATGGTCATGTAGTTGCAGGTCCCGATGTGGTTTCCAGAGGATTTGTATATGTGCGTGAATCGGAACGTCTGATGGTAGAATCAAGAGACTTGGTTACACGAGTATTGGAAGAATGTGCTGAAAATCAAATTCATGATTGGGGCACATTAAAGACCAGAATTAAAGATGATCTTTCTAAACTGCTTTATGAAAAAACCAGAAGAAATCCTATGATTCTTCCGATTATTATGGAAATTTAGTGTGTGTAAATCAAAAACATTCGGTATCAAAAGTGCCATTGTTTGTTTACCAAAGGGGTTATGAGTTTGAAACGAAAGGTTTGGGTTTCGTCTCCAATTCTATATGTACTGGCTGTTATTATGGCTGGTATGACTGCTGCCAGTTGGTTCTGGAATCCTATTATATTTTTTATTGAATTGGCTTTAACCTTGATTTCGATTGCAATTATAACGGTAATATTTGTACAGTTTAAGTCACATGTAACCGTTGCTATGAAATCGGCCAACAAAATTTTGTCGGGACGGGAATATCAGCTGTTGCAGGATTTTACGCTTCCGGTTGCTATTGTAGGCAATGAAGGTGATATTATTTGGGTAAATACTGCCTTTTTAATGGATGTTGGCAGAGACTCAGAATATAGAGGCGAAAATATCTTAAAATTAATTCAATCGAAAACAATGGAACAGGTAGCTGAATCCGACGGTACCGATATTTCAATTGATGATAAAAAATTCACGGTATTTGCTGCAAAACCCAATATGCTTACATTGTCTATTTTGTCAATAATACCGATTATAAAACATCAGCAAAGAATACGAACAAACCCGTCCTTGCGTTATGATTGCGGCATTTGATAATAAAGAGGAATTGGCACATGACTGCAGTGCAACAGAAGAAGCACGTATTAATGCAGAAGTGGAAGCCACCTTAAACAATTGGGCGCAGGATATGGGTGGTTTTGTAAAAAAACTGAGTGGCGGCAATCGTTATTTGCTGGTAAGCGATGAACGTCATGTTGCATGGGCATTGGAAAAACGTTTTGAAATTTTAGATGTCATTCGAAAAATCAAAGCGCCGGGCAACAGAAGCGCTACAGTGTCCATTGGTATCGGACGCGGTGCCGATACATTAACTGAAAGTGAACAATGGGCAAGGCAAGCTTTGGATATGGCGTTGGGACGCGGCGGCGACCAAGTTGCGGTGAAAAAGAAGAACGATGCATATGATTTCTTCGGCGGTCTATCCAAAGGCGTTGAAAAACGCGATAAGGTGCGTACAAGAGTTATCGCCGCATCTATCTCTGACCACATGAAAGCAAGTGATATTGTGTTTATTATGGGACATCAGTTCTCCGATTTAGATGCGGTAGGCTCTGCTGTCGGCATGTGGAGTGCAGCAACAAAAGGCGCGAAAAAGCCTGCTTATATCGTAATTGACCGTAATGCAACCATGGCTATGCCTATTGTAGATGAAATAGAAGCAGCACACGGTCCGGAAGAGACCATTTTTATTTCGGAAGAAGAAGCGTTGGACATGATGACGCAGAGATCTTTGGTAATTGTAGTAGATACGCATTCTCCCGACTTTGTGGAAAGCAAGGAACTTCTCAATGAAGCGCAGCGTGTGGTCGTCATTGATCACCACCGTATGATGGTAAAGCACATTAACAATGCGGTTGTATTTTATCACGAGCCATATGCAAGTTCTGCTTCCGAAATGGTTTCAGAATTGGTTCAATATATTGGAAACACGGTTTTAAGCAAGGAAGAAGCGGACGCACTGTTGGCAGGTATTATGCTGGATACAAAGAACTTTGTATTAAAAAGCGGTGTGCGTACGTTTGAAGCGGCAGCTTATTTAAGGCGCAGAGGTGCCGACACTGTAGTGGTAAAGAAAATGTTTGCAAGTAATATTGATACTTATAAAGAAAAATATTCTTTAATTTCTACAGCAGAAGTTTATAATGGCTGTGCAATAGCATGTACGGATGAATCTACTCCGAATGTGCGTGTTGCCGCTGCTCAGGCAGCAGATGAGCTGCTTTCCATTCAAGGAGTCAATGCATCTTTTGTACTGTTCAAAACAGGAAAAACAGTGAATATCTCTGCTCGTTCTCTTGGAGATATCAATGTTCAAATTATTATTGAAGCTATGGGCGGCGGAGGTCATTTGACTATGGCCGGTGCACAAAAAACAGGAATGACTATGGATGAGGTAAAGAAAGAGTTAATTCAGGTAATTCGCGATATATTGCCTTATGCAAGTAAATTTCCTGCATTAAACGGTAGTAAATCTTAAATGATACGGAGGGTTTTATATGAAAGTAGTACTGCTTGCAGATGTAAAAGGCAGTGGTAAAAAAGGTGAGTTGGTAAACGTTTCCGACGGATATGCCCGCAACTTTTTATTTCCTAAAAAATTGGCAAAGAAGCAAACGCGCAAGCGTTAAATGAGCTGAAAATGCGGAAGAGTCAAAAGCATTCAAAATAAAACAAGAGACAGAAGCAGCGCAAGCTCCGCTGATAAAATTAACGGAAAAAGCGTATCTATTTTGGCAAAAGCGGGTCAAGGCGGAAAACTGTTTGGCTCCGTAACAGCAAAGAGATTGCGGAAGCAATTAAGAAACAATACGGTGTTGATGTTGACAAACGCAAAATTGATACCAAAGGGGATATGAAAGCATTCGGTACATATGAATGCGAAGTAAAATTATATTCAGGTATTACAGCTACTGTAAAAGCTGTGGTAACGGAAAAAGAATAATACAATTTGATACCTGATGGCATTTTGTCATCAGGTTTTCCCCGTTATAAGGAATGGAACGATAAAAGAGGTGTATGTATGGCAGATGAAAACAGAACGATAAACGAACTCTCCGCAGGAGCCGGAATGCTGGGTTATAATAATGCATTGCCGTTTAGCCCTGAAGCGGAACAATCTGTTTTGGGAGCAATTCTGCTGGATTCCAGTTGTTTGGACCGTGTTGCTGAAATATTGCCAAGACCGGAGTATTTTCATCAAGTCAACAATAGCCTTATTTATGGTGCTATGCTTGAAATGTTTACATTGGGACAGCCGGTGGACTTCGTTACGGTTTTGGAAAAGCTCAAAGAATCAAAATCGTTTGATGAAGCCAGCGGAAAAGCATATTTAGTTCAGTTGGCACAGTTGGTTCCTTCTATTTCTAATGTAGAAACTTATGCTAAAATTGTAAGGGATAAATATGATATTCGCAGCTTGATTTTAACAGCCAGAGAGATTTTGGAAGATGCAGCCGACGGTTCTGCAGATGCATCTCAACTGTTAGATGCTGCGGAACAGAGAATCTTTGATATTCGTCGCGGAAAAAATATGCAAGGATTACAGAGAGTCAATGAATTGGTTATCCAGACATTTGACCGTTTGGACTTGTTAAACTCTCCCGAAAGTGATATGTTTAAGGGCGTACCGACAGGCATCAAGGAATTGGATGATACGATTACAGGACTGAACCGTTCTGATTTGATTTTGCTTGCGGCACGTCCGGGTATGGGTAAAACCAGCTTTGCACTGAATATTATGCGTCATGCTGCAGTTGTTGCAAAAAAACGTGTTGCGTTTTTTTCATTGGAAATGTCAAAAGAACAATTGGCATCTCGTTTGTTATCTACTGAAAGTATGGTAAGCAGCATTAAACTGCGGACAGGGAAGCTGGATGAAGGAGAATGGATGCGTTTGATTGAAGGAGGAGATATTCTCTCCAAAACGCAAATGTACTTTGACGACAGTTCCCAAATTACAGTTCCTGAAATGAAGGCAAAACTGCGTCGTTTAAAAGATGTTGACCTTGTGATTATCGACTATTTGCAGTTGATGTCAGGCAGCAGAAGAACGGATAACCGTGTACAGGAAATTTCAGAAATCACGAGAAATCTTAAAATCATGGCAAAAGAACTGATGGTTCCGGTTATCACGCTTTCACAGCTGTCTCGTGACAGTGAAAAACGTACCACCAATGCGCACAGACCGGTGTTATCTGACTTAAGAGATTCCGGCTCTATTGAGCAGGACGCAGATATTGTACTGTTTTTGTATCGTGACGATTATTACAGCGGCGACCAGGCGCCCGGCGAAGAAACAGATAAAAATCGCGGAGAATGTATTATTGCAAAGAACCGTCACGGCGAGACAAAAACAGTACCGCTTCATTGGCAAGGTGAATTCATGCGTTTTACTTCGCAGGAGGTTATTCGTCGTGAGCCGTTCTAATTCTGTGGAACCTATCGTTTTAAAAGTAAAGCAGACATTACAGCAATATCAAATGCTTGTCGATGCAAAGCCAATTGTTGTTGGTTTTTCCGGCGGTGCAGATTCTATGATGCTGCTGCATTTGCTGCATCAAATGCAATTGCCGGTTTTAGCTGCCCATGTACATCATGGTTTGCGAGGCGAAGAAGCGGACAGAGACGAAAAAGCGGCAGAATTGTTTTGCGAAAAGTTTAAGATACCTTTGGAAATCCTGCATACAGACGTCCAAAAACGGGCAAACCAATTAGGGATTGGTATAGAAGAATGCGGCAGAGAAGTACGCTATTCTTTTTTTCAGGAATTGGCAGGTTTAAAAGGCGGAAAAATTGCTACAGCGCATACGTTGTCAGATGTATGTGAAACTGTTTTGCTGCATATGACCAGAGGAACCGGTCTGAAAGGTTTATGCGGAATTCCTCCAATCCGAAATAATATTATTCGTCCTCTCATTGGAATTACGCGTCATGAGGTGGAACAATATTGCGGCTATTACCAATTGCCGTATGTAACAGACAGTACGAATTTTGAGAAACATTATACAAGGAATCGAATTCGTTTAGATGTGGTTCCTGTTTTAAAGCAAATCAATCCTTTGTGCGAGGAGGCAATCTTACATCTTACACAGCAATGCAAAGATGATATAGATTATTTGGAACAGCAAGCTGAAGATGCGCTGTCCAAAGCTGAAGTCAAGGATGGTTATTGTACGGATGTTTTTTTACAAATGCCCAAAGCAATTCGCTCAAGAGCAATTTTCTTGGCACTCAAAAAAGTAAAAGATATTACTCCATCCTATGTACAAATGGAGCAGATTCACAAAGCAATTGAAGCAAAACGTGGGTCTGTAACGGTAACAGGCATGATTCAATTTTGCGTAGAAGGAAATTTTATTTTTTTGCGTGTGGGAAAAATGGATAAATCTCAATGGGAGTTTTTAGCAAATTCGACTGAAATCGCATTAAAAGATGGCCGTATAATTCATTTAAATCATCAAATTGTAAATAATTATAAAAATGATATAAATTTTAAAAAAATGTTGTTTCATAATTCCGTTGATTATGGTACAATATCTGATAACGCAACTTTTCGAAATCGCAGAGAGGGCGATTATTTTCGTCCTGCAGGGCGAGGAGTTACGAAATCATTAAAAAAGCTGTTCAATGAAGCAAAAATTCCACCGTCTAAACGAGATGATATCGTCATTTTAGCAGACGGTGACCGTATCTTGTGGATAGAAGGGTTTGGTCCATCTGAATTTGGATGTATTACATCCAATACCAAAGAACTGGTTGCCATTGACATTGAGGGAGCAAACATTGAATCATCAAATTGAAAAAGTGCTGTTTTCCGAATCTGATATTGCATCTATGGTGCAAAAACTTGGTCAAGCAATCAGTCGCGACTACCAAAATAAGAATTTGGTTTTGGTGTCTTTAATGAAAGGCTCTTTGGTATTTACAGCTGACTTAATGAGAAAAATTACTGTCCCATGTCAATTGGAATGTATGACTGTCTCCAGTTATAAAGGGGCACAGACTTCAGGGAATATAACTGTTTTGCAAGATATTTCCGTATCATTGAAACATACTGATGTTTTAGTGGTAGAAGATATGTTGGATACCGGTTTGACCTTGCAGTACATACTCGGGCATTTAAAACAGAAACATGCTAAGAGTGTGCGCATTTGTACTTTATTTGATAAACCCGAAGGGCGCAAAGTGTGTATCAAAGCTGATTATGTTGGTGCCCAAGTTCCCAATGCTTTTTTGGTTGGGTACGGTTTGGATTATAATGAGTATTACAGAAATTTGCCTTATGTGGGTATATTGTCTTCGGCGGTAATTGATAGAGACTGCCAACAAAATTCATCGCAATCTAAGGAGTGAACTTTATTTGGATAATAAGAAGACTTTAAGAAATCTTGCTATCTACTTGGGTATCCCGATTATTATCATTATCGTGGTAGCATCCATCTACGGAGGTCGCCCAAGATCTACTGAAACCTATTCTCAAATTCTAACTTATTTTGAAGACGGCAACGTAAAGAAATATACCATGGATTTGGGAAGCGGAGAAATGCAAATTACTTTGCGTGATGACACGACAAAGTCTTATACAGCACCAAGCGTATCATGGCTGTATGAGGATATTAAACCGTATGTGGATGCATATAACGCCCAACATCCGGATGATCAAATTGAATTTGATTTGAAGAGACCGGCCGAAACTTCTTGGATTATGAATTTCTTACCGACCATTCTGCTGTTTATAGGTATGATTGTGTTCTGGTGGTTCATCATGAAAAAGATGGGCGGCGGAATGGGAGCCGGCGGCGGCCAAATGAATTTTGGCAAAGCCAAAATAAAAAATATGAATGACGAGAAGCGCAAGACAACCTTCCAGGATGTTGCCGGCGCTGATGAGGAGAAAGAGGAACTGGAAGAAATTGTTCAGTTCCTGAAAGATCCGAAACGTTATAATGAGTTGGGCGCACGCATTCCAAAGGGCGTATTGTTGGTAGGTCCTCCAGGTACAGGTAAAACATTGCTGGCCAGAGCAGTTGCGGGAGAAGCGGGTGTACCGTTCTTCTCCATGTCAGGTTCTGACTTTGTTGAAATGTTTGTTGGTGTTGGTGCTTCCCGTGTTCGTGACTTGTTTGACCAAGCGAAAAAGAACAGCCCTTGTATTATTTTCATCGATGAAATTGATGCTGTGGGACGTCAGCGTGGCGCAGGTTTAGGTGGCGGTCATGATGAACGTGAGCAAACCTTGAACCAATTGCTTGTTGAAATGGATGGCTTTGGCGCCAATGAAGGCATTATTATGATTGCTGCTACCAACCGTCCTGACATTCTGGACCCTGCTTTGATGCGTCCGGGTCGTTTTGACAGGCAGGTTATGGTAGGCTATCCTGATGTAAAAGGCAGAGAAGCAATTTTGAAAGTTCATGCAAGAGGTAAGCCGCTTGCTCCAAATGTTGATTTGGCTACCATTGCAAAATCAACCGCAGGGTTTACAGGCGCTGACCTTGAGAACTTGCTGAATGAAGCTGCTTTGCTGGCTGCAAGAAAACATTTAAAAGCAATTACAATGGATGAAATAGAAGAAGCAACCATCAAAGTTGTTGTGGGTGCAGAGAAGAAGAGTCATGTTATGACAGACAAGGAAAAAACTTTAACTGCATACCACGAAGCGGGTCATGCTATTGCGGCATACAGCTGTAAGACACAAGACCCGGTTCATCAAATTTCTATCATTCCACGCGGTCGAGCAGGCGGATATACCATGCAGCTGCCAAGTGAGGATCGCTCTTATAAATCACGTTCCGAAATGCTGGAAAGTTTGGTTGTATTATTGGGCGGACGCGTAGCGGAAGCTTTGGTTTTGGGAGATATCTCAACAGGCGCTTCCAACGATATTGAGCGTGCAACACAAACGGTTCGCGCTATGATTACCAAATACGGTATGACAGATGAGCTTGGTCCAATCACATATGGTTCTGATAACAGCGAACCGTTCCTCGGAAGAGATATGGGCCATGTGCGTGATTACTCTGAAGAGACTGCTTCTGAAATTGATGCAGTATTGAGAAAGATGATTTCCAATGCATATCATCAAACAGAGCAAGTGCTAAAAGAGCATATGTCAAAGCTTCATGAAGTTGCAAAACAGTTGTTCCTAAATGAAAAAATGAGCGGCGAAGAATTTTATGCAATTATGGAAGGTCCTTCTCCTGCAGAAGTGCCTCAGGAAGCTGGTACAACAACAGAAAATTCCGTTTCTGAGAATACAGAAGAAAAAACGGAAGAATAATATAAGAGAGATGCATTTGCATCTCTTCTTTTTTTGAAATTTTAATTGAAATTTGCTTTCAACTATTCTTTGTGGTATTCTAGATACGCTTGACAATATGTGGTACATGTGATACATATTTTTATATGTATATCGTAATACCAATGAAATAGAGATTATAAATTTAAGGGGATTATGTTTGAATGAAAAAGCAAGCCGCATATGGAAATGAAAGTATTTCCTCCTTAAAAGGCGCAGACCGTGTTCGTAAACGTCCTGCTGTTATATTTGGTTCCGATGGTATAGAAGGCTGTGAGCATTCTATATTTGAGATTCTGTCCAACTCCATTGACGAGGCAAGAGAGGGATACGGCAGCCGTATTATTGTAACACGTTATGAAGACCAGTCTGTAGAGGTGGAGGACTTTGGACGTGGCATTCCTGTGGATTACAATACAAAAGAACAGCGTTTTAACTGGGAGCTTTTGTTTTGTGAACTATATGCAGGCGGAAAATATAACAATGATGCGGACGAAAGTTACGAGTATTCGCTTGGTTTAAATGGTTTGGGACTTTGTTCTACACAATATGCGTCGGAATATATGGATGTAGATATCCGCAGGGACGGTGTTCAATACCTGCTTCACTTTGAAAAAGGTGAAAATGTAGGAGGATTAAAAAAAGAATCTTACACAAAAAAGGATACAGGAACCCGTATTCGCTGGAAACCCGACTTGGAAGTCTTTACAGACATTCATGTACCGGTAGAATATTTCTTGGATATCATCAAACGCCAGGCGATTGTCAATGACGGCGTTACTTTTGTATTTCGCAATCAAGTAGGCAATCAGTTTGAAACGACAGAATTTTGTTATCAAAACGGTATTGTAGACCATGTAAAAGAAATTGCAGGGGAAGATGCGCTTACCTCCGTACAGTTTTGGCAAACGGAACGCAAAGTACGAGATAGGGATGACAAAGATGAATACCGTACCAAAATCAATGTAGCTTGTGCGTTTTCCAACAGAACAAAAGCGATTGAATATTACCATAATTCCAGCTGGCTGGAATATGGCGGTGCACCCGATAAAGCGGTTAGAAACGCATTTGTATATCAAATTGATGCATATCTCAAACAAACCTCCAAATATAATAAAAATGAAAGCAAGATTACCTTTGCCGATGTGGAAGATTGCTTGATTTTGGTGATTTCTTCTTTTTCCAATCGTACCAGTTATGAAAACCAAACGAAAAAAGCAATTACCAATAAAGGAATCCAAGAGGCTATGACAGAGATGCTGCGTCATAATCTTGAAATATACTTTTTGGAAAATCCTTTGGAAGCGGACAAAATTGCGGCACAGGTATTAATCAATAAACGCAGTCGTGAAGATGCGGAAAAGACACGTTTGAATCTAAAGAAAAAATTGACCAGCAATTTGGATATTACAAATCGTGTAGCAAAATTTGTAGACTGCCGAAGCAAAGATATCAACGAACGTGAAATTTTTATCGTAGAGGGAGACTCTGCTCTCGGCGCATGTAAACAGGCCAGAAATCCTGATTTTCAGGCTATTATGCCTATTAGGGGAAAGATTTTAAACTGTTTGAAAGCAGATTACGATAAAATATTCAAAAGCGATATTATTACAGATTTGATGAAAGTTTTGGGATGCGGCGTGGAGGTCAAAAGCAAAGCAAATAAGAACTTATCCACATTTGATTTATCTGCACTGCGTTGGAACAAAGTCATCTTATGCACCGATGCCGATGTGGACGGATTCCAAATTCGGACCTTGTTGCTTACTATGCTGTATCGTCTAACGCCTACTTTGATTGAGGAAGGTAAAGTATTTATCGCAGAATCACCGTTATTTGAAATAACAACAAAAGACCAGACATATTTTGCTTATACGGAAGCGGAAAAAGAGACTTTTTTAAAACAGATAGAGGGTCAAAAATGTACCATACAGCGCTCCAAAGGCCTTGGTGAAAATGAGCCGGATATGATGAGCTTTACTACCATGAATCCTGAAACCCGTCGTTTAATTCAGGTCATGCCGGAAGATGCTGCAAGAACTTCCGAAATGTTTGACCTGCTGTTGGGAGATAATTTATCAGGAAGAAAAACGTACATTGCCGAAAACGGATATTTGTATATTGATTCTGCAGACGTAAGCTGATGCAGATGATAGGATTGGAGTGAATACACAATGCCTCCAAGAAGGAGAAACACAGAATCTAAAAAGAAAACTACAAGCGTAAAAGGTGTCATTGAAGGTGCAGGCGAGGTAGTGGAACAACCCATTACCGATACTCTGGAAAAAAACTATATGCCCTATGCCATGAGTGTCATTATGTCCCGTGCCATTCCGGAAATCGATGGCTTTAAACCGTCTCACCGTAAATTGCTGTACACCATGTACAAAATGGGGCTGCTTGGTTCTGCAAGAACAAAATCAGCCAATATTGTGGGACAAACCATGAAGTTAAATCCTCATGGCGATTCTGCAATTTACGACACTATGGTGCGCTTAAGCCGCGGATATGAAGCGTTATTGCACCCCTATATTGACTCAAAGGGTAACTTTGGTAAATATTATTCCCGCGACATGGCTTGGGCAGCTTCCCGTTATACAGAAGCCAGATTGGATGATATTTGTCAAGAGTTGTTCCGTGACATAGATAAAGATACCGTTGATTTTGTAGATAACTATGATAATACGATGAAAGAGCCAACTTTACTTCCGGCCAGTTATCCTTCCGTATTGGTCAATGCAAATACGGGTATTGCCGTTGGTATGGCCAGCTCTATTTGTCCGTTTAATTTAGAGGAAGTTTGTCAAACTACCATTGCGTTCATGAAAGATGAAAATCATGATATTGCTTCTACATTGTTAGCGCCGGATTTTCCGGGCGGCGGACAAATTATATATGATAAACAAGCCATTGATACCATTTATCAAACGGGACGCGGCGGTATCCGTGTTCGTTCCCGCTATTCCTACGATAAGTCTGCAAACTGTATTGATATTACACAAATTCCGCCTACCACGACCATTGAAGTCATTGTAGAAAAAGTAGTCGATTTGGTAAAACAAGGGAAATTAAAGGAAATTTCAGACATCAGGGACGAAACAGGTTTGGATGGCTTGAAAATTACTATTGATTTAAAACGTGGTGTAGACCCGGATAAATTGATGCAGCGTCTGTTTAAAATGACAACGCTGGAAGATACCTTTTCCTGTAACTTTAACGTCTTGGTAGCAGGAATGCCAAAGGTAATGGGTATCAGAGAGCTTCTGGAAGAATGGGTGGCTTTCCGTGTTGAATGTGTACGCCGCAGAACACACTTTGACTTGAAGAAAAACAGGACAAATTGCACTTGCTCAAAGGTTTGCAGGCAATTTTGCTTGATATTGATAAAGCTGTGAAAATTGTGCGTGAAACAGCGGAAGAGGCAAATGTTGTTCCGAATCTGATGTCAGGCTTTGGCATTGATGAAATTCAGGCAGAATATGTTGCCGAAATCAAACTGCGCCATTTAAACCGCGAATATATTTTAAAACGCACGGAAGAAATTGCACAGTTGGAAAAAGATATTGCTGCACTTCAGGATATTTTGGCAAGCAAAGCAAAGATAAAACAAATTATCGTGGCCGAATTAAAGGATGTAGCAAAGAAATATGCACAGCCGCGCCGCAGCATGCTGCTTTACGCCGATGAAATAGAAGAATCGGATGTAGAAGAAGCGGTACCGGATTATCCTGTACATTTATTCTTTACACAAGAAGGTTATTTCAAGAAGATTACGCCTCAGTCTCTGCGTATGAGCGGAGAGCAAAAGTTAAAAGAAGGCGATAAAATCACAGAGCAGATTGAAGCAACCAATAATACAGAATTATTATTCTTTACCAATCAAGCTACTGTTTATAAGACAAGAGCCAATGAGTTTTCAGATACAAAAGCCAGTGTTCTGGGAGATTATGTAGCTGCAAAACTGGGAATGGAAGAGGACGAAGCGGCAATTTATATGGCTGCTACCAAAGCGTACGAAGGTTTCATGATATTCATTTTTGAGAACGGTAAAATTGCAAAAGTAGAAATGAATACGTATACAACCAAAACCAATCGTAAAAAGCTTGTAGGCGCTTACAGTGATAAGTCCCCATTGTTTGCTATGTTTTATTGTAAACAGGAATGTGAAATTTTGCTTACTACCACAGAAGGCAGAATGCTGTTGGTAAACACTGCGGCCATTCAGTCTAAAACAACACGTTCCACACAAGGTGTGGCAGGCATTACATTAAAACGCGGAAAGATACTTGCAAAAGCAGTGGTGTATGAAGATGGAATGCTTTCCAACCCTGCACGTTACAGAAAAAATATTCCTGCAATCGGTGCACTGCCTACTGCACAGGAATATGAAGGAGAACAGCTGACTTTGAAATAAAAAACCGTTTTTGCAGTGCCAATAGCAAAGCAAAAACGGCGGGCAAAAAACGGCAAACGCGTTTCTTCGTTTTTCTGCCTAGATGTAGCTTTTCCAAGATAAGAAACTTTATGCAAAAAATATTTTATAATATGTGGAAAGTATGTTGAAAAAATGTTTCACATGTGGTATGATAATTTAAGTTATTTGATCGAACAGATACTCGGAGGTACAAAATGGGAGCTTTAGAACTAGGCTTTGGCATAGTCCTTCTAGTTTTTGCCGTTGGTATTATCGCCTTGGTTCTTCTTCAGGAAGGTCAGCAGCAGAATGAAAATAGAGTTGGCGGAGGTTCTTCTTCCGACACATTTTTATCTAAAAATAAAGGCCGTACCATTGATGCATTTTTATCTAGATGGACAACAATAATTGCACTTGGCTTTTTTGCATTTGTAATTGTAATTAATGCAATTATTTTCTTTACTACAGGAAGTTCCGGCCAATAATGCATGTGAAAACCCTCGTTTGGCATCGTGCTAAGCGAGGTTTTTTATTGTTAAATTTTTAAATCCATATTCTATTGTATAAATGAGTAAAAATAGGTTAACGTTAAATGATAAAGGCAGGGAAAAATATGACGATAGACGATATGAAGACCAGAATTTTAACTACGCTGCAAAAAGAACGCGGTCCGCTGCCATATGTGCAGCTACAGGAAAAAGCGCGTTTACAGCAGGAAAATGACTTTGCAAAAGCAATGGCAGAGCTGAAATATGAAGATAAAATTTCAGTAGATGACAAACAAATGGTTTCCCTTGTGTTTGGGGATATCCGTGCGCGTGTATCTTCTTTATCAAAAGGGTTCGCGTTTGTCAGACCCGAAGAAGGATTCGGAGATATCTTTGTCCACGGCAGTAATTTGAAAAATGCCATGCTTAATGATATTGTTATTTTAACCAATATTACCGAGTCTGACCGCGGCCGCAGCGGGGAAGTAAAAGAAATTGTGGAGCAAGGCAGCCGCTATACCACAGGTACACTGGTTTATAATGAAGGTTATTGGGAATTCGCAGCAGATATTCCGATTCGCTATAATCTGCAAGTCAACCGCAATACGCTCAACGGCGCACAGATTGGCGATAAAGTATATGTGCACATTACACGTAATCCAAAAAACAATAAATTAGTTGCCAATATTGTAAAAGTATTCGGAAAAGCAAGCAGTGCCAAAGTATGCGCAGATGCCATTGTAGAACAAAATGGCATCCGTATGGCTTTTCCGGAGGAAGTATTGGAGGAAGCCAGACAAATTGCTGCCCGCGGAGTGACACAGGAAGACATGCAAGGCAGAATTGATTTGCGTGATGAAGCCATCTTTACCATAGACAGCGCCAGTGCAAAAGATTTGGATGATGCCATCTCCTGTAAAAAAACGGAACATGGCTTTGAACTTGGCGTTCACATTGCGGACGTTTCTCATTATGTCAAAGAAGGTAGTGCAATGGATAAAGAGGCACAACTAAGAGGAACATCCGTGTATTTTGCAGATAGAGTGATTCCAATGCTGCCACCGGAAATATCAAACGGGGTATGCTCTTTAACACCGGACAGTGATAAACTGGCTTTTTCTGCTATCATACAAGTAGATATGGACGGTGCCATTACGGGCTATCGTTTTGAAAAAACTGTGATAAGAACCAAAGTACGCGGTATTTACAGTGAAGTAAACGAAATTTTTAAAGGAACCGCAACACAGGATTTGCTGGATAAATATAAACCTGTGATGAAAGGCCTTATGACAGCCAGGGAAATGGCGTCTATCACAAAAGAACGTTCCAGAAGAAACGGAACCATGGAACTGGAAAGTAACGAACCGAAATTTATCTTAAATGAAGACGGTATTTGTATTGATGTACAGCCTAGACAAACAGGTGAATCGGAACAGATGATTGAACAGTTGATGGTTACTGCAAACCAAGCGGCAGCAAAATTGGCAGAAAAAGAGCATCTTCCGTTTGTGTATCGTGTTCATGAGAATCCGAAATCACTAAAAATTGAAACGTTAATCGAACTTGTTTCTTCTTTGGGGCTGGATTTCTCAGGTATCAAAAAGGAGAATCCATCCACTGCGGAGTTTGCGGCAATTTTAGACCAAGCGGTAGGTACGCCTGCTCAAAAAATTGTTTCTTATCAAATTCTGCGTACCATGGAAAAGGCCAGATATGCCACTGACCCACTTGGTCATTTTGGTTTGGCTTTGGCAGATTACTGCCATTATACTTCTCCGATTCGACGCTATCCCGATACAGCAATTCACCGTATTTTAACGGCATTTGTCAATAAAAAGGGCAGAAATTATATTAATGAGCATTATGCAACTTATGCGCAGGACAGTGCAACCAATTCCTCTGAGGCAGAAGTAAAAGCCTTGGTAGCAGAGCGCAGTGCGGAAGATTGCTATATGGCAGAGTATATGACACAGCATATTGGAGAACAATTTGACGGTATTATCAGCGGAGTTACCAACCGTGGATTATTTGTACAGTTAACCAACAGCGTAGAAGGTTTTGTACCGATAGATACCTTTGTGGATTCCGAATTTGAATTTGACGGTATGATGACGCAGGTAGACCGTTTGACAGGTGATAAACTGACCATAGGAATGCCAATACGCATTCAGGTTGTTGCAGCGGATGTATCTTCAGGCAGAATCGATTTTATGCCGGCATCCGAGGTCGGTAAGATTATAAAAGAAAATAAATAAAAGAGAGCGTAAGCCGTGATATGCGGCCTGCGCTCTTTTTTTTATAAGTCTACTTTTTCAAACTGTTTGGCTGCAATGATATTCGTAAGAATCATAGAAATCGCATAGCATATGATGCCGCCTGCCAAAACCGGAAGCTGTAACAGCAAATCAAAAGAAATGGTACTGTTTAGCCAATCTGTTCCGGGCAGATGAGGAAGCACCTCCATAGCAATCATACAAATAACGGCCGGTATGATTCCAAATATAAATGCTTTACCCGTTTTGTAAGCAGTTTTAAAAAATTCTGTGAGAAATATAAAATGAAAGATGGCATATATCATAAGTCCAAATCCGTAGTAAGCGATGTTTGGATTGAGTCCTACCACATTGCTTTGTGGGAGATAAACAGCATGTAAAATTGTAAAAGAATCGAAAATAACAATTGACTAAGTTGTGTAACCGCAAATAAAAAGCACTTTGAAGTGACAATTTTTTTTTCTATGGGCAACAATGCCATGTAATAAATATCATTGGTTTCTCTTCCGTACATCATGGTAATAAATGGAGCCAAACAGCCAAAAAGAATACGAGACTATACGGATAAGAGGGAACGATTACCAAAGCACCCAGTAATATAAATATATAAAGTGTTGGGGTGCGGCAAGACGTAAATCTTTATAAAGACATTGTATCATAATCAGACTGCCTTCTGTACGTATCATAATTTGCTCCAGAGATAGCGGTTCCTGTTTCATCGGGTTTCTTTAAGTGCTCAAATGATTGCAGAAATGTTGCTTTGTCTGCGCAGGCCAAAACAGTGCTGTTTTTGATATAACAGATATCATCAGCACATTATAAATGCAAAAATATAAGCCGTAAATGAAAGTCAATATTCAAGCCCTTGAATCCTGTATCCAGAGAGAATTTGCTAGAATTGTTTCAAAGCATTGTAACAGACCAACAAACTTAATCTTTTTTATTTATATTGCAACAGGATTGGATAAATATGCCATCTTACTACTGTCTGCATTGTCACTAATTACTATGTAGAGGATATTACAACTATGATTTCTGCCAAGATAGGAAAGGAATTTTGTCACAATATAGCAGATTTTGTTTATCTCTATAATCTCAATTATTCATTTGAAATTTAATCTTTCAGAATTTATTCTCGGTCAGCCGTCATTAGTATATTCGTTAATGGCACCCAAAATACTTTTTGTATATAAACACGATATGTCCCTTCTGTATAGCAATCTAGAATATTTGCTCTAAAACCCATTATCATAAGAAAAGTGAAGTGGTGTTAATGTATTATATAAGATAGGTTATTTTTTATTATTCAATTTATTCCTTACAACTATACCAATTTTGTGTGATAATCTGTTTTATCTTTTTCAGTATGACATCAATTAAAAGTTATTCTATTGATTTTCTATATTATTTTTACATTTATTCAGATTTTATCTATTGATGTGGAATTTTCCGTCAACCTTGATTATGGAGAGTCAAAAATATTTTTTAATCAATTCAGTATCGTTCATATTAATTTTTCTAATAAAAAAGGGATACGCTTGTGTGAGCATATCCCTTTTTTATCGTATTTTAAGCTGTATGACATTTTAACTTGTCTAGTAGAGAATTTATATGGTGTGAGACATAAGTAAAGTTTGTATATCGTTATAAATCGTGATACGTCTGTGTGTTTGAATATTGTGGGTCTTTTTGTAAGAGTAGCCCCTTTACCAAATAATGGAGCTGTATATTACCATGAGCACTGTTACCCTTTTTAAATATGGAATATTAGACACCTAAAGACGCTGATATTATTAACTCTTAATTGACAACACTTTATCTGTTAAATTTTTTTTTGTTATATAGCAATACAAGCAGCAGAACAAATCCACCTAATAAAATACCTAATAGCAGTAAAATTTGTGTAGTGTCTCCGGTTTTAGGGGAAGAGAGATTACTTTTTATTTCTTCCTTTACCGTATCCTTTTTCTCTTCATCCTTTTTCTCTTCGATTTTACTCATTTGATTTTTAGGTATTGAAGAAATTTCTTCCTGCATAGTATTCTCTGTTATATCCTTTTCAATTGGTTGAGATGGTACCAACGGTGGCTCATCTTTTTTTGGATCATTATTTTCGTGCGTTATATAGAATTCCATTGGTAGGCTGTATTCTTTTTTACTTTGATTTACAGCAAGAATTATTGTATATGTTCCCGGTTCTAAATTTCCATCACATATAATTATATCCAGCAGAGATAAATCATCATAATCTTGTAAAACTTCCATCTTAGAACTTGATGGTGTTATAGAAGTGCCACTTGGATCTAAGACATCCATAACATCGATTACTATATCATTTTTTTCAATTACTTGATTTCTAACATCTTTATAAATTAGTTTAAAAGATTTTTTGGCATCTTTTACAATCTCCATTTTAGCATCAGTGATGTCTATGTTCGCAATTTCTAATGGTACTATTTGTGTATTGTCTGCTGAAACTGTTAATGTTGAAATAATTTCAGATTTGCTATTATCCGGATATTTAACAAGTATTTTAATCTCTTTCTTGTCTATTTCCACATTTGTAACAGGTGCTTCATCAGCAAAAGTAATTGTTGTATCTTTTGGTAATTCTGATATATTATCGATAAAATTTTCTGCTTGCACAGTACTTCCTTTTGTAATAACTACATCTTTGCCTAAAGGTTTATATATTTCTGAATCTTTTAAAAATACTAACTCGTTTTTTGCTTTTTCTAAAGTAATTCTTGCATTAAAAAGAGCCTGTTCTAATTTTGCAACAGTAATTTTTTTTGCATTTTTATCGTTTAAAATTGTTTTTGCTTTTTCATTCTTCTTCTCCAGCTTTATGTGCTGCAGTGTAAGCATTTAAAGAATCTGCAGTCGCTCTTGTAGTATCTTCTGATTTGAGAACAACAGCCTCTAATTTTTGGAGAGCCGCTTTTAAAGAAGCTCTATCTGACTCGGATGCCTCTGCTTCTTCCAAAAATATAGGTTTTGCTTTTTTCAAAGAGTTATGAGCATAAGATAGATTCCACCATTGGAGTTTAAGGCTATTTAGAGTTGTATTTTCCTCAGCTAATACCTTCTTTGCTTCTTTGCCACCTCTGCCTCAATGTTCATTGCCAACCTATCATAGTTGAACAACACTGTCTGAATATAGTTGTGTTGATTTTTTCCTCTGGCTCTTTCCAGAGAAGTAATTTCGTCTTCTAATTCCCTTTGGCATTGTAGCCATCTTGTATTGGAGCTTCCATATCCTTAAGATTTGCTTTGGCGATTTCTAATTTCTTAATACATTGCTCCACCGTCATTGTGCCTTCAATTAATTGTTCTACTGTAGTATCAGAATTTAGTAATAAACTATCTATGTTCATTTTACAATTTTTTAGCTTCTATTATCAAGTATTGGTAATCAACGACACTTTCTAGGCGGGTGATTCCGACGATTTCTCTTCTTGCCCAACTTTGAGGCCTCTACAGAATTTTTCAAGTTTTCTTTTGCTTTACTTATCTCTTCTATTTCAGCAGGAGGGACTGTTTCTAAATCACTAACAGTTCTGTATTTAGCTATTATGTTATCGTTAGAATCCATAGGAATTCCACTTATGTCTGGAACATCAGTTTCACTATTGCCAATACCAACCTTCAAATATCTTATTTTCAGGTGGATTTACTTCTGGAACTCGTTTTCCTGCACCAGTAATGCTTTGCCCTTTCGGAATTATAATTATTTTGGTCTTTGAATTATCATCCTTGAATGTTCCTTCTCCCGCTTCCAACGTTACTGTTATGTTTTCGGTCTTATTAGACTCTGCATGTACTGCTAATAATGACTGTCCAACGCCAACAAAGACGATTAATGCTACCAAAAAAAGTGAAAGCATCTTTTGATTTTGTAATTTCATCTTCATGTTTTACTCCTTGATTTTTATTAACTTTAAAATCCGATGACTATTATCTATATACCTTAATATCACTTCCTCCCAAAAACAATGCGCCATGACTGTTTGAACGGACAATCATGTTAGATATTCTTTCCCGACAATTTTTCGATAAAATTTAATCAAAGCTCGAAAATTTCTAAGCATAATTTGTCATGAATATTAGTTTAATTTATGTTTGGTTAGAATGTCTACTATATTATCTAATTATGTATAAATGAATCGATTATTACATGTTTTATGCAGTATGTCCAATATTTA